>Ga0310695_10000030_pt1 | contig 339058 bp, 315 predicted proteins | sample RumenRJG_04DNA_FD_203882 | JGI IMG/M metagenome (GOLD analysis project Ga0310695, IMG submission 203882) | Bovine rumen microbial communities from Lethbridge, Alberta, Canada - RJG_04 (v2) (version 2) | ecosystem: Host-associated > Mammals > Digestive system > Stomach > Rumen | place: Canada...
TTTTCATACCGAGTTTTTCATAAAACGGTATCGCTTTATCATTGACGATCAGGTATACGGCGATATCCTTTTCGCCGCCTGCAACGGAAAGTGCCGTTTTCATCAGACGGGAGCCGATCCCCTGATGCAGATACGCTCTGTCCACGCCCAGATCTGTTATATACAGCCAATAAGCATAATCCGTTAATCCGAATAAGACACCAACGATTTTATGCTCTTGATTTCTTGCGACAAGGCTGACGGACACATTATCGACCAGTTTTTTGATCCGTTGTTCAAAGCGTTCCTTCGGATACTGCGAGCCTAAGTCTGTCCTTTTAAGAAAATCAATGTATTCCTCAGATGACAGGCGTTCCTCCTTGATTATTACAGAATTGTCCACATTAGCACATCCTCTTAATTCCGGTTTATCTTTCTATCATTATATCATTTCAGCCTGATTTTGTCTATCCGTTGTGCCGGAAGCGTTTTTCCGGTGTGAGATGCACCCGTAATCAGTATGATCATTTTTTCTCGTCAAGATTAAATATGTCAGTATCGGTCTCCATATTCCTTTCGTGCTTCTGCCGTCCATTTGGAGATGAAATCCGTCTTCGCATCTGTATATGCATCCCGGTCATGCTCATATTGTTTCCAAAGCCGGAGCTTCAAGGTTTCATATTCTTTTGCCACGGCAGGATGCTCGTTCAAATAATCACGGAAGTACAGTTCATCATTGTCCCCGGCGTACCGCAGATGGATATGATATACTTTATCCGCAAATCCGTTTTCAGTATATCCCTTATTAAGTGAAATCCGGTTTGCCTCGGCGTACATGACGGTAAAACCGCTCTGTTCCAATAGTTGTGCTATATCTTTCATGTCAGCGCTTTGAGGAATCTCAATCATCACATCAACAATATTTTTAGCCCATATTCCCTGAATGGCGGTGCTTCCGATATGACTGATCCGCACAACAGGCTGAGCAGCTAAAAGACCGGTCAGCGTTTGCCTGATCTCATTGAAGCTATCTTTCCACCGATCATCGTGCGGCACAAGAAAGATGGGAAACAATGCCCATAACTCTTCCAATGTCATTTTAGATAAATCTTTTCCCATGCCAAAGGCCTCCATAAATTCCGATTTATCTTTCCAAAAGTATAACACGAAACACAAGATTAAATTGTAATGTGTGCTTCAAACGCTCAAACTGAAAGTTGCGCTCTCTTATTTGCAATATATCTCAATTGCTTTTGCTGTAAACAGAGCAGTTCCTTCTCCACCATAGCTATCAATGTTTTCGGTAAATTCTCCGCCACTTGCATACATCTTTCCCAGACCTGATAAAATTTCTTTTGTACAGGTGTAATAATTCTCTGTGATGAAATCCTGCAATTTTTTCACCTGTAATTGAACCGTATCACAGGACGTATCTAATTCTTTTATCTTGCCAAACTCTGTAAAAATAAGCATAAAACGATTGATTACATCCTTCTGCTGTGTATCAGACACCCCTTTCGTCTTTTCTTCAAATTCCTGATACTGGGCTATCTGTCCCCATTGTTCCTTTGCACGCTTTGAATAATCTTCCATCTTTTTTTTATCAAATACTTTAAAATACGTCTTATTTACTCCCATCGTTTTTATTCTTCGAGCAAAATCAATCAAATTTTCTATATGTTCCTTCTTCAATACCAAAAGTTCTATTTGCTGCTCTAATACTTTTTCCTTATTAAATTTAGGATTATATATAATATCTTTGATTTCTTTCAGTGGAAATTCCAATTCTCTAAACAATAAAATCTGTTGCAACCTTTCTAATGCTTCTTCATCATACAAACGGTATCCTACCTCTGTATACTCAGTTGGTTTTAACAGTCCGATACTATCATAGTACTGAAGGGTACGTATACTTACTCCTGTTAGCTTACTTACCTCATTTACTGTCCTCATAGGTATTTCCTTTCCGAATAATGGTCGTTTCACTCCAAAATCCATCTATTTCTTTCAAAATTTCTTCTGCTGGAAGTATTGTTGCGTCAACAATATCTTTTCCAGTTTTATCCAAATAATATTTCACCATATAATATCCGCATGCATACCCAGCACAATAAGGCATACCCACCGGAATATACTTTTGTAATTTTGCCATTTCATCTCCATACATATATGATGTAATATTGTCAAATCCTTGCACTTCTAAAGCGTCCTGGATAAGTGGCTTAATATATTCATTTAACATTTCCTGGTCAGTTTTACTAACCCATGGTCCTAAGTTCTCTTCACCGTAAAGTTTTACTGCAAAATTTTCTGCCAATCCTTCACAAATCATATATTCTGCTAATGATATTTCATTACTCCACTTTATATATTGAAATCTTACATTATGATTCGTCTCATGAGCTAATACAACTGGAATCCTTGTTTTTGTCGTTTCAGAAGGTACTAATGATCCAAATATGTATCCCGGAATTCCACCATCACCACAATAACCATCATTCATCACCGAATAGGGACTTGATGGATCTGCGAGCATCAATGTAAACATATACTCTTTAACCTTCAAATCTATTCCATGACTAACAAATGTCATAAGAGAGCTTTCAATAGATGCCACGCAATCCGTCCATAACTTTTCATCTGCTAATTCTGCAATATATTTTTGTTCTGTGTCTCCTATTTTTTGTGGCAATAAATATCCTAACATACCGCTTGCCATCACCACATCATATCCGCCAGATTGTTTTGCTTTCAACGGACAGTGATACATATCCCATTTCTTTTCAAATTTTTTCATAAAGTCATAGCGATATATATCATCTTTCTTCTCTAACGATGCATTTGCTATCTTTCGATAAATCTCATCTGATTTTACTATTTCTATTATAAATTCATGCATATCATTTCCTCCTATCGATAAGTACACTTTAAACTATTACGCAACGTATGAGTCAAGACTTTTTCCAAATATTTATCTGATGAAACTTCAAAGTTTCATTTTCTTTATTCTATCACATGGGTGTGAATTTGCAATGAACATTCTAAAACTTGTTGCCCAAGAATGATTGCTCCTGCAATCGTTCCTGGGCGGCAAGTCCACAAAGGGGTAGCTGTCGCAAGACAGCGCAGGGGAAGTGTAGCTTCCTCTGGATGATTGGAGCAAAGGACTTTTGCGGAAAGCATCAAGCTCCCTGCTATTAAAAGCGCTGATGATATTCCCGTTGACGTTTACCGCAACTATGACCTGAATATCGAACTGAATATGAATATTCTCCGGTTCTTCCTCGGCATGGAGGAGACAGAGAGCTATCCTATTACAGCATAAAATTTACCCGCCTGTTCACATCGCGTGAGCAGGCGGGTATTTTTACAATAGAAAGAATTATAATCGGGTAAATCAGAATTTATCAGTATAATCCAAAATGCTTTGCTATAACATCACATACTTCTTCTCTTGTATCTTTCTCGTTATCTTCTCTTGCAATTGTAAAAAAGCCGCTGTTTGCAAATTCATCATAGTGCTTTTGACTGTTGATAAGTGCAAGTCCACGCCGATAATTTTCCATAACTGCTTCGGGGTCATCACAGCTATCAATAACATTTAATAGAAAGAGTTTGTCGGGGTCACTTCGGTCAAAGAAACGCTCAACACTCATAGACTGCGGTGAAAGCATAACTGCAACATGATGATAATCCGATATTTCTTTCAGCAAATCTATTGGTATATTGGTATCAACGATAACCTTTTTCTCTCTTGCTATTGAAATGAGTTCTGCTATCTCAAATTCCGCAGCTTCTCTTCCTACATTAAATATCCACCGTTCATATTCTTCTGGAGAACGAGTTACAAAGTCTTTCCAATCAGTAAGGTTTTTGAGATAACAAATATCAGGCTGAACATCAGGTATCGCCACAATATCTGATACAAGGCTATGATAGTTTTCTCCGCAGAAAATCATATCATATCTGTCGGCAAGCATTTTTACGGTTGTTGACTTTCCTGCATAGGCTGTTCCGGTTATAAAATATACATTCTTAAGGTAATACTTTAGAATGTTATTTTCGATTTTCAATTAAATGCACCTCTAAATCCCGATTTATCTTTCTATCATTATATCATTTCAGCCTGATTTTGTCTATCCGTCAAACAAAAAAGACCTTGATGAAAACAAATCCATCAAGGTCAAATTCATTAAAATATGCGATTGTTTCAGCTCTGCACGATTTTCTGCATCGTTTGGCGTAAGTTTGGCGTAAATGGCGTAAATCCGAGACATCGCAACTCTCAAAACCCGCATAAACACTGGGGTTTTTGGGTGTTACTTATCTAAGGATTTCATTGTGGGGAATAAAAGAACGTCTCTAATGGAGTCGCTGTTTGTGAGGAGCATGACGAGCCTGTCTATGCCGAAACCGAGGCCGCCCGTGGGGGGCATACCGTACTCGAGGGCGTTTATAAAGTCGTAGTCCACCTGAGCCTTGGTCTCGGGATCGAGGGCTTTCCTGTCCGCGACCTGCTTTTCCATGCGGGCGCGCTGGTCAATCGGGTCGTTGAGCTCGGAGAAGGCGTTTCCAAACTCGGTAGCGTTGATGAAATACTCAAAGCGCTCGGTAAACGCCGGATCTTCGGGCTTGCGCTTGGCAAGCGGGCTTATCTCGACGGGGTAATCGTAAATAAACGTGGGCTGGATGAGCTTCTCCTCAACAAAAGCGTCGAAGAACTCGGCTAAGATCGCGCCCTTCGTGGGTATCTCCGGAAGCTCCACGTTGTGCTCCTTCGCGCACTTGATAGCGTCCTCGTCGGTCTCCCAGTCTTTATAGTCGACGCCGGAATATTTCTTGACTGCCTCGATCATCGTGAGCTTTTCCCAATGGCCGAGGTCGATCTCATGGCCCTGATAAGGAATGACGAGGCTTCCGCAGACCTTGAGCGCGACAGTCTTCATCATATCCTCAACGATCTCCATCATGCCCCTGAAGTCGGTATAGGCCTCGTAGAGCTCGATCGTGGTAAACTCGGGGTTGTGCTTAACGTCCATTCCCTCGTTGCGGAATATCCTGCCGACCTCGTAAACCTTCTCCATTCCGCCGACTATGAGTCTCTTGAGATAGAGCTCTGTCTCGATGCGAAGCACCATATCCATATCAAGGGTGTTGTGGTGCGTGTAGAAGGGTCTTGCCGATGCGCCGATCTCAAACGGGGTGAGGATAGGAGTATCGACCTCTAAAAAGCCCCTCGCGTCGAGGAAGGCTCTCAGCTCGCGCATTATCATGCTGCGCTTTACGAAGGTATCCTTAACGTCGGGATTTACGATAAGGTCAACGTATCTCTGGCGGTATCTCGTCTCCTTATCGGTGAGGCCGTGGAATTTCTCGGGGAGCGGTCTGAGGCTCTTCGCGAGGAGCTGGAGCTTTTCGCAGTGTACGCTGACCTCGCCCATCTTCGTCTTGAATACGAAGCCCTCAACGCCGACTATATCTCCGATGTCGACCTTGCGAAAGGCCTGAAAAGCTTCCTCGCCGACGTCGTTGAGACGCACGTAGATCTGTATCCTGCCCTTGCCGTCCATAAGGTCGGCAAAGATGGCTTTACCCATTCCGCGCTTGGCCATTATCCTTCCGGCGATGGCGGTCTTCTGATTCTCAAGTGTATCAAAGTTATCCTTTATATCCTGCGAAAAGGCCGTTCTCGGGAATTTCGTGATATGAAATGGGTCATTACCCTCGTCGCAGAGGGCGGTAAGCTTATCTCTTCTGATCTGCAGGAGCTCGGAAAGATCCTCCTGCGTGTTTGCAATAATCTCTTCTGCCATTTTGCTTAGTCCTTATTTCTCTATGCTTATGATCTCGAACTTGAGAACGCCCATAGGCGCCTCTACCTCTACTATCTCTCCCGCCTCGTGGCCGAAGAGTCCCCTGCCGAACGGTGAATCGTCGGAAATGCGGCCGGTGAGAGGATTGGCCTCCTGGCTGCCGACGATCTTAAATTTCTCAACCGTCCCGAGCTCAAGATCCTTGACGGTGACCTTGCTGCCGATGCCAACCTTGTTCGCGTCCTCGGAATCCTCGGTTATCTCGGCATGCTCGATGAGGTCCTCAATCTCAGCGATCTTGGAGTAGAGCTTTCCCTGCTCGGTCTTCGCCTCGTCATACTCGGAATTCTCGGATAGATCGCCGAAGCTCCTCGCCTCCTTGATCTGCTCGGCAACCTCCTTCTCCCTGACGGTCTTAAGGAAGTGAAGCTCGGTCTTGAGCTCCTCAAGGTGCTGCGCGCTCATTTTGTATCTGTTAGAATCAGCCATGGTAACGCCTCTTTCTTAGTTATTTCAGAACATCAATTATATTGATTTAATTTAATTTTGTCAAGCTTTCGCGCCCCATATTATTCTTTTACGCACCGGATCGAGGCGGGAACGCCCCCGTAAGAGGAGCGAAGATAGTCTGACGCAGATAGCGTTTCGGCGCAAACTAACTCCCCGGGAACGATTATCGGGCTCCCCGGCGGGTATGTCCAAACGTACTCGGCGGCTATCCTGCCGTCACAGTATCTAAGCGGAACGGGCTCGTTTGGGAGCGTTAGCGCCTGTCTCGGAGAAAACCGCTTCTCAGGCAGCTTTACGTCAGTTATTATCCCGTCCCGACTCTTCTGTACAAGCTTATCGACCTTCTCCGCAGCCCTGTAAAACGCTGACAGAGTTTTATCCGTATCGCCAAGGCCGGTCATCGCGATAACGTAGCTATCCGACGCCATCTCAAGCTCGACGCCCCCGGCTCTGAAAAGCTCCATCGCCGCGTATCCGTTATCGCAGGTGAGCACGAGCTTTGAGGGATCGAGGTTTTCCGCGCTGTACAGGCGCAAATTCTCAAGACGATTCAGCCTTTCTCGCAGCGCCGAGACGCGCTCATACCAGAGGCGCGCCTCAGTCTCTCCCCTCTCCTCCATATACCTCGCGCAGGCGTCGATCCCCGCGGAAAGGATATACGACGGGCTCGTGGATTGAAACGCGGAAACACAAAGCCGTGCGCGGTCTGCGTCAATTAGCGCGCTTTTAACGCTGAGCACCGCCGTCTGCGTCGGGCTCGGGAGCGTCTTATGCAGGCTCTCGACGGCTATATCTGCTCCGAGCCTTATCGCCCCCTCGGGAAATCCGCCGAAGCCGAAATGAGCCCCGTGCGCCGCGTCGACAAAGAGCGGCACTCCGTGCTTATGGCAAACCCTGGCTATCGCCGCGATGTCGGATATCACGCCCTCGTAGGTGGGGCTCGTTATCGCGACAAGTCCGACGTCCTGCTCTTTTATAAGCTCAGCTTCTACCTTATCGGGCGTGACCGCGCCGAAAGCGCCGAGCTCAGGTATCACGTCGGGGACGACGTAGCAAAGATCAGCTCCAACAGTCTCTGCGGCGGCGTAAACGGATTTATGTGAGCCCCTTGATATGAGCGCCTTGCCTCCGTTCGGCAGGCAAAGCTTGAAAGCGGCTAAAATCCCGCCCGTCGATCCGTTTACGAGGGCAAAGCTTTTGTCCGCTCCGCGCAGTCGGGCAAGCCTTTCGTTCAGCTCCGCAAAAACGGTCTCGGGGTCGTTTAAGTTGTCGAAGCCCGATATCTCCGTGATATCCTTCGTTAGATCAAGGCTTTTAAGCCAGGGAAATTTTTCGGCGTTTCGCTTGTGCCCCGGCATGTGCATCGGAAGTACGCCGGAGGCGGAAAGACTGTTCAGTTTTTCGCACAGCGGCTCCGGCATTGTTAAACCTCCATGGCTGCATTAAGCAGATCCTTAGTATATTTTTGCTTTGGTGCGGAAAAAAGTGCGCGGGTCTCTCCCTCCTCGACTATTCTTCCGTCCTTCATCACGATCACACGGTCGCAGATCTTATATATTACGTTCAGATCGTGGGAAATGAAGAGAAAGCTAATACCGTGCTCACGCCTCAGCTCGCTCAGAAGGTCGAGTATCTGAGCCTCAATCGTAACGTCGAGGGCGGAAACCGGCTCGTCGGCTATAATAAGCCCAGGCTCGCATAAAAGAGCCGCTGCGATCGATACTCTCTGGCGCTGACCGCCGGAAAGCTCGGAGGGCTTCGCCTTTAAAAGCTCTGAGCCGAGCTTTACCTGCTTTGCCGTCTTTTTGACCCTGTCTATCCGTTCTGATTTGGACGAAACTCCGCGCAGAATAAGCGGCTCCTCAAGTATTCTTTCTATCGTAAACGATGGATTCAGCGAGCTGAGAGGGTCCTGAAATATCATCTGAGGCGCCTTTGTATAGTTCTCCACTACACCGGAGGCTGGCTTTAAAAGGCCCAGCACCGTCTTGGCGAGGGTCGATTTTCCCGTGCCCGATTCGCCCACAAGGCCGAGAATCTCGCCCCTGTCGATATGAAAGCTCACGTCACGGATGACCTCGGTGTATTTTTTGCCGCCGAAAACCCCGGTGGTGGTATAGCCGGCTGAGAGGTCTCTCACCTCAAGCACTCTTTCGCTCATACTCCGCCTCCTATAGATGGGATGCTGCGGAGAAGGGTTTTGGTATAATCGTGCTTCGGGGAATTGAACACTGCCTCAGTCTCGCCCTCCTCGACTATCGCTCCCCTTTTCATCACGACGACCCGGTCGCACAGTCTTCTTACTACGTTTAGATCGTGGGATATAAAGAGCATTGCGGTTCCGCAGGTCTCGTTGAGCTTGATTAGAAGGTCGATTATTTCGCGCTGGGTCGTAACGTCGAGCGCCGTCGTCGGCTCGTCAAGCAATAAAAGCTTCGGCCTTATAACGATAGCCGCGGCTATCATCGCGCGCTGAAGCATACCGCCGGAAAGCTCAAAGGGGTAAGAATCGTAAACCTTTTCCGGGTCTTTAAGATCCGCCATAGAAAGCGCCTCGAGCGCCGCCTTTTTTCTTTCGGCCTTTCCCATATCCGTATGGATGCGCAGTACCTCCTCGACCTGCTTTCCGATCTTCATAAGAGGATCTGAGGCGGCGAACGGCTCCTGAAATACTACGCCGATGAGCTTTCCCTTTATTTTTCGCATCTCCTGATCGCCCGCGGACAGGACGTCGACTCCGTCGACAGTCACCTCGCCTTTTGCGTCGCAGATTTCTCTGTCTAAAAGGCCGCCTATGCTCATCGCGGTAACGGTTTTGCCCGAGCCGGATTCCCCGACGAGGCCGACAATCTCTCCGTCGGCTACTGAAAAGCTGATCCCGCCGACAGCCTCTCTGTCTCTCGTATGGAATTTAACGTGGAGGTCTGATATTTTAAGCATAGCTCCTCACCTCCCCTTTTTCTTGAGCCCGTCGCCGATAAGCCCGACTGACAGCACCATAAGCACGACCGTGAGCCCGGTAGAGACAGCGTACCACGGGGCGGAAAACAGATAGCTCTGCGAGGCCTTCAGCATAAAGCCGAGCGAAGGATCGACAGGGCTGACGCCGATTCCGAGATAGCTCATCGACGCCTCGGCGAGCACGGCGTTATTAAAGCCGATAGTTAGCGCCGGGAGCAGAACGGAGACGGTATTCGGAAGTATATGGACAGACATTATTCTGAAATTTCCCGCGCCCATAAGCCTTGCGGCAGTTACGTAGTTTTGATTTTTCTCCCGTAAAAACGCCGTTCTCGATACTCGGGCGTAGCTCGGGATAAAAGCGACGCCGAGGGCGATCACGAGATTTGAGGTCTTTTCCGGACCTAAAAGGCTTATTATCACGAGTGCTAAAAGTATGCTCGGAAAGGCGGTTATCGCGTCGTTTACGCGCATTATTATCTCGTCGAAAACGCCGCCGAAATATCCCGTGACAGCGCCCGCGAAAAGGCCGGCGAGAGCCCCAATAACTATCGTAAACGTTCCCACGGCGAGCGTGGTGCCGGCTCCCTTCATAACGCGGCTGAATATATCGCGGCCGAAATCGTCCGTTCCGAAGATATGTCCCAAAGACGGCGGCTCAAGAGCCGAGGCGACGAAGGCCTCGGGGTCGTAGGGCGTCCAGAAATATGCCGTAACTATCCCCGCGATGAGAAGACCGAAAATAATAAGGCCAAAGAAAAGCCCGGGATTCTTTCTCATTCCCCCGCCCCCCTTCTGAGCCTCGGATCGACCATAAGGTTAACGAGGTCAGCGGCGGTTGAGGACGCGACGACCCAGAGCGCGATAATGACGACTATCGCCTCGACTACGGGGTAATCGCGGCTTGAGATGCTCGAAATAAGAAAACGGCCGAGCCCGGGCACCATAAATACCTGCTCCACTATTACGGAAGCGGCTATTATCTCCGCCGCCGTCTGTCCCAAAAACGTGATTATCGGCGGGAGAGAGTTTTTCATAATGTGGCCGAAAAGAAGCTTTGCTTCCCCCGCTCCTCTCGACCTCACCGTTCTCGCGTAATCCTTCTTAAGCTCGGTCTCGACGGTCGAGCTTAACATATTGACGGTCATAGCTATTCTCGGAAGGGCTATGCAGATAGCGGGAAACACGAGATACGCCATCGATTTCGCGGGCGATACGCTAAGCGATACGAAGGAGCCGTGAGTAAACCATTTAAGCGTTATGCCGAATATCCAGGTAACTATAAGCCCGGTAAAAAACGACGGAACGGCCATCACGAGCCTGTTCAGTGCCGAGCGGAATCTTCTGTAAAAACGGCTCTTAGCCCCTGCGGCGACAAGGCCGAGGGGCAAAGATACGATTGCTATTATTAAGAAGCTCATAACGCTGAGTATGAGCGTTACCTGAAGCCTCGGTTTTATAAGCTCAGCGACGGACTGACTCCTGTATCTGTAAGATGAGCCGAGGTCGCCGGTAAAGAAGCCGCGAAGCCACTCGAAATAGCGGACGTGCACGGGCTTATTGAGCCCAAGCTCCTCCCTAAGCGCCTCAATTTCCTCCGGCTCGGCGTTCGTTCCCAGCATCGTGGACGCCGGGTCGCCGGAAATAAGCGAGAAAGCGACAAAGGTCATCAGCGTCACGATCAGCATCGTGAGGATGAGAGAGGCAAGCTTTTTTGCGGCGTACCTCATCAGCTTTCAAAGTGAAGGCCGGAAAGGTCGATAACGTCGATGGGATAAAAGCGAACTCCGCTTATGCCCTTCCGGACGGCGACCATATCGGCGATGTCCTGGATATAAACGTTAGCCGCGTTCTCAGCGAGCTCCCGCTCCATCGCCTTGTATATTTCGGTCTGCTCGGCGTCGTCATAGGTCACCATAGCGCGGGCGAAAAGCTCGTCGTAGCTCTCGCTTGAGTAGTTTATAAAGTCTCTCTTATGGGTCGAGGTAAATCTCTCCAAAAGGGCGCGGGCCGTCATCTGAGAGGCGTCTAAGCCAACGACGGTCGATTCAAAATCACGGTTTCCGTAAACGTTCTCAAGCCAGCTCGCCCACTCGACAAGCCTGATCTCGGCGTTTATTCCGACCTCCTTGAGCTGCTTTACAATCACCGTGGCGGTGTCGATATGCGGCTGATAGTTCGAGGGAACTGTTATCGTCATCGAAAAGCCGTCCGGATAGCCGGCGTCGGAAAGAAGCGACTTTGCCTTCTGGGCGTCGTGAGTATAGTAGTCCGTAAGCTCCGGGAGGAAGTATTTTGAAAAGGCCGGGTACATACTTGAGCCTATCGGGCTGCCGTATCCGCCGAAAACTGTGTTTATTATCTCATACTTATCTATCGCATAGCACAGCGCCTGACGGACGCGGATATCGTCAAAGGGCGCGACGGCGTTATTTAAATACAGCGCCTGAACGAGCTTCATCGTGTCCGTCTCGGCGGTAAAGCCGTCGCCGAGCTGGGCGATCTGAGCCGCAGTAAGGTGGCTTGCGACGTCAACCGCTCCGCTCTGAAGGCTGAGCACAAGGCTGTCCGCGTTCTCGATTATCTTAAGGGTGACCTTCTGCACTCCGGCCTTCTCGCCCCAGTAATCGTCAAAACGCTCAAGAACAATGTTCTCCTGAGCCTCGCGGGAGGTAAACTTAAAGGGGCCGGTGCCGACCGGGCTTTGCGACTGATCCTTATAGTCGGCGGGAATGATAGCCGCCGTCAGATAGGTCGGAAATTCGACAGATGGCTCGGAGAGCTTTATAACCACGGTATTCTCGTCGGTTTTTTCAACGCTTGAAACGATGGCAAAGCCCGCGTTCAGCCCCTCATCTCTAAGGCGGAGAAGAGAATAGACTACGTCGTCCGCGGTAAGCTGGCTTCCGTTATGGAACTTTACTCCCTGTCTTATCTTAAAAGTGTAGCTTAGCCTGTCGGCAGATATCTCATAGCTCTCGCAGAGCGCGGGCGCAAGCTCGCCCTCGGTCGTGGGCTTTAAGAGCCCCTCAAACACGTTGAACATTATCTCCTTCGTTCCCGCCGATATCATCTTATGCGGGTCGAGATCGTCGTCGAGATCCTGCGCTATGCCGAATACTATCTCGTCCGCCTTCTCCTCCTGCGCCGAGCAGGCTGCAAGGGCGGAAGCTGTGAGAAGAATCGCTAAAAAGAGCGCTATCACCTGTTTTTTCATTGAATATTTCTCCTTTCATCACTGCTTACCCAGGTAAGTCAATGTGCGCGGTTTTCCGCGAAGCTTATATTACATTAATTCCCCAGAAATTGCAAGCATAATCCCCGCCGCCGAAACGGCGACGGGGAAATACCCGGATTATTGATAAAGATTCATAGAATTTACTATTTCAGAGCAGGCTGCAGATATCTCACTAACAGCAGCTTTACAGTTCGCGGTATATGTAATATAGATGAGAACGAAACCCGCTTCGTCTTCAAGCTCCGTGCAGACAACGCCATAAAATGCATAGTTCTTGTCGCTTCCGCCGACGCAGTAGAGCGTCCACTCAGTACCGTTTATCTCTTTCTTATCTCCATCGATAAGCTCATAATCAGCTATGCCGTATACATTGGCGAAGTCCTTCCCGGCACTTAAAACGGAATCCCTAATATAGTCCCAAGGGATCTCTTCACCCTCAGCGTCAATAATATCAAACGACAGCATAAGATACGAATAGTCATCGTAATACTCAACCGAGGTACCTGTCGCCTCGTCGTTTACCGCTATAAGTTCATAGAGCTCAGTTGGCATATCGGCATAGAGCTCAGCGCCGACGTTTGCGGCAACAAAAACAGTCGTGGTACTACCGCTGAACATCTTTTCATACGGTTCTCCGCCGGTCTCAGGCTCAGCGGGCGTCGGCTCAGCGGGCGTATTTGAAGGCTCAGTAGGCGTATTTGTCGCGGGGGCTTCAGAAGGGGTGTTTGTCGCCGGAGAGAGCGGCAAAGGCCATAAGCGCCGCCAGCAGGAGCGTTAGCACTCTCTTCTTCATGTTCTTTATCCTCCTGCTTGTTATTGATTAACGGAGTTTTTCCGTATATTGTCAGTTTAACATATTTATTATTAAATAGCAAACGTCAATTGGGAGAATTTTTGCTTGACAATTTAAATTAATAAAGCTATTATTACGATAATAGCTATGAAGGGAAAAAAGCCGCTCTTTTCGGGCAAAGAGAGCCGCCGGCCGGTGTAAGGCGGACTCGAGATCGCGGTATAGCTCCTCCCCGAGCCGTAAGCTGAAAGGTATGCCGATTAAGCTCTACCGGGCGCTCCCGTTACAGAGCCTCGCTTTTTCTGAAGCGAACCGAGAGGGCTCATATGAGCCAAAAAGAGTGGTACCGCGGAGTTTGATTTCTTCGTCTCTTTTATCCCAAACAAAATCATTGTTTTTGGGTAAAGGAGTTTTTTTATACCCAAAAAAGGAAAGGAAGCAGTAATGGAAGGATATAAAAAATATACCCGGCAATACTTCAATCCCCCTGAGATAACTATGGACTGGGCAAAAAAGGACCACGTTGACCGCGCCCCCGTATGGTGCTCGGTCGACCTGCGCGACGGCAATCAGGCTCTCGTAGTGCCTATGAGCCTTGATGAGAAGCTTGAGTTTTTCAAGGCGCTCGTTAAGGTCGGCTTCAAGGAGATCGAGGTCGGCTTCCCCGCCGCGAGCGATACGGAATATGAATTCTGCCGCCGCCTTATTGAAGACGGGCTGATACCCGACGACGTTACGATACAGGTGCTCACCCAGTCGAGAGAGCACATAATCCACAAAACCTTCGAGGCCATCAAGGGCGCAAAAAACGCCATAGTTCACCTTTATAATTCCACCTCAGTCGCTCAGCGCGAGCAGGTCTTCCGCCGCTCAAAGGAGGAGATAATTGAGATCGCCGTTTTCGGCGCGAAGCTCTGCGCCGAATACAGGGCTAAGACTGACGGCAATTTTCGCTTTGAATACTCGCCCGAGAGCTTTACCGGCACCGAGCCCGAATTTGCCCTTGAGATATGCAACGCGGTTTCCGAGGTATGGAAGCCCTCGAAAAACGACAAGGTCATATATAACCTCCCCGTAACGGTTTCGCACTCAATGCCGCACGTTTACGCGAATCAGGTGGAGTATATGTCCAAAAACTTAAACTACAGGGAGAACATTATTCTCTCCCTCCACCCGCATAATGACAGAGGCTGCGCCATCGCCGACTCCGAGCTCGGGCTTTTAGCCGGAGCTGACCGCATCGAGGGCACTCTGTTCGGCAACGGTGAACGCACGGGAAACGTCGATATAATTACTCTCGCACTCAATATGTATTCTCAGGGCGTCGACCCCGGCCTTGATTTTTCAAATCTCCCCGAGCTTACCGAGCTTTATGAGCGGGTAACGAGGATGCGCGTTTACGCGCGTCAGCCCTACTCCGGTCAGCTCGTGTTCGCCGCCTTCTCCGGCAGCCATCAGGACGCGATAGCGAAGGGCATGAAGTGGAGGATAGACCACGCCTCCGACCCCTGGACCGTTCCCTACCTCCCTATCGACCCGACCGACGTCGGCAGGATATACGAGGCGGACGTTATAAGGATCAATTCCCAGTCCGGCAAGGGCGGTATCGGATATATACTGGAGACCCAGTTCAAGTTCAACCTGCCGCCGAAAATGCGGGAGAGCTTCGGCTATTTTATCAAGGGCATTTCGGACAGGGAGCACAGAGAGCTTCTTCCGACCGAGGTTTTCGAGCTGTTCCAGGAAAACTACGTCAATATCAAAAACACGGTGAACATACCCGAGGCGCATTTCAGACAGGAGCCCGCCGGCATAACAGCGACCGTCACCGTAAAGTATAAGAACGAGACCTCGGTCGTCGAGGCCTACGGAAACGGCCGCCTCGACGCGGTATCGAACGCTCTTAAGAAGATAATCGGCGACGTTTATTCCCTCGATACCTACACCGAGCACGCTCTGACCTCAAACTCCGGCTCCGACGCCGCATCCTACGTCGGCATTAAGGACGCAAACGGCAGGATGGAATGGGGCGTAGGCATAAGCCGCGATATCATCATATCCTCGATCAAGGCTCTCGTCAGCGCGGTGAACCGCCTGATGACGGCTGAGACTATTAAGTGATAAAGGAACTTGAAGAATATGAAAATGAAAGGCGCACAGATAGTAATCGAGACTCTTATCGAGCAGGGCGTAACCGATATTTTCGGCTATCCCGGAGGCTCGGTGCTCGATATTTACGACGCACTTTATACAAACTCCGAGCGCATTTCTCACCACATTACCGCCCACGAGCAGGGCGCGGCTCACGCGGCTGACGGATATTCGAGAGCTACCGGCAAGGTCGGCGTATGCTTCGCTACCTCCGGCCCGGGCGCTACAAATCTCGTTACCGGAATCGCTACCGCTATGCTGGACTCCGTTCCCATGGTCGCCATAACCGGAAACGTCGCTCAGTCTATGATAGGGCGTGACAGCTTTCAGGAGATCGACATTACGGGTATTACCCTTCCGATAACGAAGCATAACTACTTTATCCACGACGTTAACAAGCTCGCGGATAAGATAAGAGAGGCCTTCAGGATCGCGAAGTCCGGCCGCCCCGGCCCCGTGCTTATCGACATTCCGAAGGATATCCAGACTGCTGTCGGCGAATACGAGCCGAAGCCCGTCGCCGACCCCTTCCCCCAGCCCGCGCCCGATCCCGCGAAGATTGCAAAGGCGATAGACCTTATCAATTCCAAAAAGCGCGTTTATATCCACGTTGGCGGCGGAGTCATCGGCTCCAAGACCTACGGCCTCGTTACCGAGCTTGCCGACAAGCTTGACGCCGTTATCGGCTGCTCGCTTATGGGCCTTTCCGCAATTCCGACAGACCACCCGCGCTTCCTCGGTATGCAGGGCATGCACGGGCACTACGCTTCCTCGATGGCCTCAAACGAGGCCGACCTTATCATCGCGGTAGGAACGAGGTTTTCCGACAGGGCGACCGGCAACAAGCAGAAGTTTGCCAAAAATTCCGACATTATCCATATCGACCTCGATTTCGCCGAGATAAACAAGAACATAAAGGCCTCTGTCGGCATATCCGGAAATATCGAGACCACGCTGAAGGCGATCCTCGCCGGAGTCAGTAAGGCCGAGCGCCCCGAGTGGATAGCGAGAGTCAACGTTCTCCGTGAGAAAGAGAGATCCGTTATACCTCCCGTTCCGGTGTTAGACCCGTATTTCGTTATCGACGCAATAAACAAAACCGTCGATGCGGACACCGTTATCGCAACGGACGTCGGCCAGCATCAGATGTGGGCGGCTCAGTATATTAACTTCAAAAAGCCGCGCAAGATGGTTTCCTCCGGAGGACTTGGAACTATGGGCTTCGGTCTGGGGGCGGCCATCGGCGCCTGCGTCGGAAGCGGGGACAAGACCGTTCTCATAACTGGCGACGGCTCATTCGGAATGAATCTTAACGAGCTCTGCACCGCGGTGTCTATGGAGCTTCCCCTCACGATAGTTATTATGGATAACGGCGTTCTCGGTATGGTGCGTCAATGGCAGACGCTTTTCTATAAAATGCACTACTCCTCCACGACGCTCGAGAGGAAGACCGACTTCGTTAAGCTCGCCGAGGCCTTCGGCGCGAAGGGCGTTATGACGAAGACGCCCGAGGAATTCAGAGAAGCCTTCGAGGAAGCATATGCCTCCGGCGGCGTCACCGTTATCGACTGTATGATCGACAAGGACGAGTTCGTTCTGCCCATGCTTCCCCCCGGCGGAGCGATAGACGATATGATAACCGCGAAAGGAGAATGAGAGTGGAGACTAAGGATAACAGCTTTGTGATCGCCGTTTACGTCGACAACAAATACGGCGTCCTCACCCGCGTTACGAGTATGTTCACAAGGCGCGGCTTCAATATCGACTCCCTCACGGTCGGCGTTACCGAAAGCCCCGAGTATTCCCGAATCACGATTTCTATGTCCGGCGACGGCTATGCGAAGGCTCAGATGCTAAACCAGCTCCGCAAGCTCTTCAACGTTAAAAAGGTCGAGGTTCTCGAAGAAACCGACGCCGTTCAGCGCGAGCTCATCCTCGTTAAGATAAAGAACGATCCTAACGAGCACCAGCGCGTTCTCTCCGCCCTCGATATCTTCAAGGCGCAGATAATAGATTACTCGGTAGACGCTCTCTGCGTCGAGGTTACCGGCGCTCCCGCAAAGATCGACGCATTCATCGAAATGGTGCGTCCTCTCGGGATAATCGAGCTCTGCCGCACCGGAATCGTCGCCCTTCAGAAGGGCGGAAAGAATATGCTCGAAAGCCCCGACGTAAACTGAAAATAATAATAAATTCACATTAAAGGAGAAAAAATCATGGCTAAGATTTACTATCAGCAGGACTGCGATCTCGCAAGGCTCGACGGAAAGACCGTCGCTATTATCGGCTATGGCTCCCAGGGCCACGCTCACGCTCTCAACCTAAAGGATTCCGGCGTTAAGGTCATCGTCGGCCTTTACGAGGGCTCAAAGAGCTGGAAAAAGGCTGAGGATGCCGGCCTCACCGTTATGACCGCCGCCGACGCAGCCAAGGCCGCCGACGTTATCATGATCCTTATAAACGACGAGAAGCAGGCGAAGCTCTATAAGGAGAGCATTGAGCCCGGCCTCTCCGAGGGCAAGACCCTCGCCTTCGCTCACGGCTTCAATATCCATTTCGGCTGCATCAAGCCCCCGAAGAACGTAAACGTTATTATGATCGCGCCAAAGGGCCCCGGCCACACCGTCAGAAGCGAGTATCAGGCCGGAAAGGGCGTTCCCTGCCTCATCGCCGTTGAGCAGGACGCCACGGGCGACGCTCTTGAGATCGGCCTTGCCTACGCCCTCGGAATCGGCGGCGCGAGAGCAGGCGTTCTCGAGACCACCTTCCGCACCGAGACCGAGACCGACCTCTTCGGCGAACAGGCCGTCCTTTGCGGCGGCGTCTGCGCCCTGATGCAGGCAGGCTTCGAGACCCTCGTCGAGGCTGGGTACGATCCGAGGAACGCTTATTTTGAGTGCATCCACGAGATGAAGCTTATAGTCGACCTCATCTATCAGTCCGGCTTTGAGGGAATGCGCTACTCCATCTCCAACACCGCTGAGTACGGCGACTACGTAACCGGCCCGAAGATCATCACCGAGGAGACGAAGAAGACCATGAAGAAGATCCTCTCCGATATCCAGGACGGCACCTTCGCCAAGGAGTTCCTCCTCGATATGTCCGACGCCGGAGCTCAGGTTCATTTCAACGCCATGCGCAAAAAGGCAGCCGAGCATCCCTCGGAGATAGTAGGCCGCGACATCCGCAAGCTCTACAGCTGGTCTGACGAGGACAAGCTCATAAACAACTGATTTAAATGCTCGCTGAGGGCGCTCCCCGCCCTCAGCGTCGTACTATAATACAGGAGGTAAACCATGGTCAAAGACAGAGTTTCCGAAGGCTTTGAATTTGCTCCCGCCCGCAGCCTTTATCACGCGCTGGGTCTGACCCGCGAGGAGCTTAACCGCCCGATAATCGGCATTGTCAATTCATATAACGAAATAGTCCCCGGTCACATGCAGCTCGATAAGATCACCGAGGCGGTAAAGCTCGGCGTCGCCATGGCCGGAGGCACCCCGATAGTCTTCCCCGCCATCGCCGTTTGTGACGGCATTGCTATGGGGCACGTCGGAATGAAGTATTCCCTCGTCACCCGCGATCTTATAGCCGATTCCACCGAGGCTATGGTTATGGCTCACGGCTTCGACGGCCTCGTTATGATACCGAACTGCGATAAGAACGTTCCCGGTCTTCTTATGGCTGCGGCGAGGCTCAATCTGCCGACCATCTTCGTCTCAGGCGGGCCAATGCTGGCAGGCCGCGTCGGAGGACGGAAAACGAGCCTCTCAAGTATGTTCGAGGCCGTCGGCGCTTACAGCGCGGGAAAGATCGACGCGGAAAAGCTCAGGGAGTTCGAGGAAAAGACCTGCCCCTCCTGCGGCTCGTGCTCAGGTATGTACACGGCGAACAGCATGAACTGCCTTACAGAGGTAATGGGAATGGGTCTTCGCGGCAACGGTACCATCCCCGCCCCCTATTCGGCGAGGATCACTCTCGCGAAGCGCGCCGGAATGCAGATAATGGATCTCGTGCGTAAGAATATCAGAGCGAGAGACATTATGACGAAGGCCGCTATTTACAACGCTCTCACGGCTGATATGGCTCTCGGCTGCTCAACAAACTCTATGCTGCACCTTCCCGCTATCGCGAACGAGTGCGGGGTTGAATTCAGCCTCGACCTCGCAAACGAGATATCCGAGCGCACGCCGAATCTCTGCCATCTTGCCCCGGCCGGTCCGACCTATATGGAGGATCTGAATGAGGCGGGCGGAGTTTACGCCGTTTTGAAAGAGCTTTCCAAGAAGGGGCTCATCAATACCGAGGTCATGACCTGCACCGGGAAAACTCTCGGAGAGAACATTGAGAGCGCAGTAAACCTCGATAAGAGCGTTATACGCGATATCGACGAGCCCTATTCAAAAACCGGCGGCATCGCGGCGCTTTTCGGCAATTTAGCGCCCGACGGCTGCGTTGTAAAGCGCAGCGCCGTAGCCCCGGAAATGCTCGTGCATCAGGGCCCGGCGAGGGTATTCAACTCCGAGGAGGAGGCCATAAAGGTCATTTACGCTGGCGGCATTAAGGCGGGCGACGTTGTAGTCATCCGCTACGAGGGACCCGCAGGCGGCCCCGGAATGCGTGAGATGCTCTCCCCCACCTCCGCAATCGCGGGAGCCGGCCTTGATAAGGAGGTCGCGCTTATTACCGACGGGCGCTTCTCCGGCGCAACGAGAGGCGCCGCCATAGGTCACGTTTCGCCCGAGGCGGCTTCCGGCGGCACCATCGCATACGTTCACGAGGGAGATATCATCTCCATCAATATCCCCGAGCATAAAATCGAGCTTCTTGTTTCGGATGAAGAGCTTGAGCGCCGTCGCGCCGAGGAAAAGCTTCAGCTCAAAGAGGTCAGCGGTTACCTCAAGCGTTACCGCAGGCAGGTCTCCTCCGCCGATAAGGGCGCAATAATCAATTACTGAGAAATGGGGTCGCAAACATGGGAATGACGATGTCCCAAAAGATACTGGCTTACCACGCCGGGTTAGAAAAGGTCGAGGCAGGTCAGCTCGTTCTCTGTAACCTTGACAGGGTGCTTGGCAACGATATCACCTCACCCGTCGCCATCAGAGAATTCAAAAAGATGGGCGCTGAAAAGGTCTTCGATAAGGATAAGGTCACCCTTGTAATGGACCATTTCGCGCCGAACAAGGATATTAAGGCGGCAGAACAATGCCAGACCTGCCGCAATTTCAGCTCCGAGCAGGAGCTCTCCGGCTTTTTCGACGTAGGAACGATGGGAATCGAGCACGCGCTTTTACCCGAGCAGGGGCTTGCCGTATCAGGCGATCTGATAATCGGGGCGGACAGCCACACCTGTACATACGGAGCCCTCGGCGCATTTTCCACAGGCGTCGGCTCTACGGATATGGCCTTCGGTATGGCGTCCGGCAAGGCGTGGTTCAAGGTGCCCTCCGCCATCAAGTTCAAGCTTATCGGCTCTCTCCCCCGCTTCGTTTCCGGCAAGGACGTTATTCTGCACATAATCGGTATGATCGGCGTCGACGGGGCCCTTTACCGCTCAATGGAGTTCTGCGGCGAGGGCGTCAGCTCGCTCTCCATTGAGGACAGGCTTACGATCTGCAATATGGCTATCGAGGCGGGAGCGAAAAACGGTATATTCCCCGTTGACAAGACGACTCTATCCTTTGAAAAAGGCAGGGCGAAGCACGAGCCGATGATATTCGCGGCGGACGAGGATGCGGAGTACGAAGCGGAATACACGGTAGACCTCTCAGCTCTAAAGCCTACCGTCGCCTTCCCCCACCTTCCCGAGAACACGCGTACGATTGACGAGGTCGGCGATATTAAGATAGATCAGGTCGTTATCGGCTCCTGCACGAACGGGCTTTACAAGGACCTTGCGGAGGCCGCCGAGATACTTAAGGGCCGCAAGGTTGCAAAAAATATCAGGGCTATAATCATCCCTGCCACTCCGTCCATTTACCTAAAATGCGTTGAAATGGGGCTTGTAAAGACCTTTATCGAGGCGGGCTGCATCGTTTCCACCCCGACCTGCGGGCCCTGTCTCGGCGGATATATGGGCGTTCTCGCCGCGGGCGAGCGCTGCGTTTCAACCACGAACAGGAACTTTATCGGCCGAATGGGCGATACCAAAAGCGAGGTCTACCTTGCGAGCCCGTCGGTTGCCGCGGCAAGCGCTGTAATGGGCCGTATAGCCGGTCCCGAGGAGGTTATGAAATGATTAAAGAGGGAAACGCAATTAAATACGGTGACAATATCGACACCGACGTTATAATACCCGCCCGCTATCTCAACACCTCCGACCCGAAGGAGCTCGCTTCCCACTGTATGGAGGATATCGACACGAGCTTTACCGCCAGAGTGAAGCCCGGCGATATTATGATAGGCGGGGAAAACTTCGGCTGCGGCTCCTCCCGCGAACACGCGCCCATTGCCATAAAGGAAAGCGGCATTTCCATAGTCATAGCGAAGAGCTTTGCCCGCATTTTTTACCGCAACTCTATAAACATCGGCCTCGCGATAGTCGAATGTCCGCTTGCCGCCGAGGAGATAAGCGAGGGCGACATGGTGAGCGTCGATATGGACAGCGGAGTGATAACTGATTTGACGACCGGAAAAAACTATTCCGCCGAGCCCTTTCCCCCGTTTATCCAGGAGATAATAAGCGCAGGAGGTCTCGTTGAGGCTATGAAGAGAGGGATAATCAAATGAATTATAATATTGCTCTTCTCCGCGGCGACGGTATAGGCCCGGAGATAGTCGATTCCGCCGTTCGTGTGCTTTACGCCATCGGACAGAAATACGGTCACAGCTTTACCTGCACACCCTATCTCATCGGCGGCGCCGCCATCGACGCCGTCGGAGAGCCGCTTCCCAAGGAGACGGTCGAGGGCTGCCTTAAATCTGACAGCGTTCTTCTCGGCGCTGTCGGCGGACCGAAATGGGACTCTCTGCCCGGCAATCTGAGGCCGGAAAAGGCTCTGCTCGGCATTAGAGCCGCCCTTGGTCTCTTTACCAATCTTCGCCCCGCAAGGCTATACCCTGCCCTCAAGGACGCATGCCCGCTTCGCGAAAGCGTTGCCTCAAGCGGCTTTGATATAATGATAGTCCGCGAGCTCACGGGCGGCATTTACTTTGGCGACAGAGGTTACCGCGATGGTAAATACGGCGAGGAGGCCTACGATACCGAGTGCTACAGCCGCTTTGAGATCGAGAGGATAGCCCGCGTCGCCTTTGAGACGGCGAAAAAACGCGGCTCCAAGGTCACGAGCATAGACAAGGCGAACGTCCTCGAGACAAGCAGGCTCTGGCGCAGGACTGTGCACGAGGTCGCGAAGGAATACGAGGGCGTCGAGTGCGTCGATATGCTCGTAGACAACGCCGCTATGCAGCTTGTGAAAAACCCCGCCCAGTTCGACGTTATCGTGACGTCGAATATGTTCGGCGATATACTCTCCGACGAGGCAAGCCAGATAACGGGCTCCATCGGTATGCTCCCCTCCGCTTCCCTGAACGAGACCTCGCGCGGGCTCTACGAGCCCATCCACGGCTCCGCGCCCGACATCGCCGGAAAGGGCATAGCAAATCCCATCGCAACGATACTTTCAGCCGCGATGATGCTCCGCCATTCCTTCTCGCTCGCCGCTGAGGCGGACGACATTGAGAATGCAGTCAACTCCGCGCTGAACGCCGGACTGCGAACAGCGGATATAGCCGAACGCGGCGCCGATTATCTCTCCACCTCTCAGATGACCGATGAGATAATAAAAAGGCTGTGATAGCTCGGTTTGCGAGCTTGACTAAAGCCGCCGGCTAATATATTATTATTGTAGAATAATGAGTGAAAGTGAGGTCCGGTTATGGGAAAAGAAAGCTATATATCCGCTCTGATCAGTTCGCTTGTCATATTCAAAAACGTCGCCGACGGACCTGTGCTTTCAAAGCTGCGAGCGTTCAGTGAGGGCGAGCCCACAGTAAAGGGCTACACGGATTTTGTCTCCGAGCTTTATAAGTACGGATTTAATTTCTCGCGCTATATGCTCGGCGCCGCCTGCGAGGATGAGAATATTTATGTTCATCTTCGGGCGAGCGGTAAGCCTATCCCCCCTATGCTCGAAAGCTCGCTTCGCGGGGAGCTTCGCGTATTCTCAGTTCTCTCATCCTTTACCTCCGTTGAGCTCAAGCTTCTGACGGGCTTCGACGGCTTTCTCCCCGATTATGAGACCGAGAAGATAGACTATGAGGCAGAATACAAAAAGCGCATCGACGCCATTGACCGTACAGGGTACGGAATTTACGCAAGGCACAATATGTTCCGGCTGGATTCCGGAAGCATCGTTCCGATAAAATGCCCCGATCCCGTAACCTTCGACCGGCTTATCGGCTATGAGGATCAGCGCGCTCTGCTTATTGCAAACACTAAGGCTCTGCTTGCCGGAAAGCCGGCGGCAAACGTTTTGCTCCGCGGAGACGCCGGAACCGGAAAGTCCTCATCGGTGAAGGCTCTTGTCAATATGTTCGCCCCCGAGGGGCTCAGGCTTATCGAGATAAAGAAAAACGAGCTCAAGTACATACCCTCGGTCATAGAGGAGCTGAGGGATAATCCCTTAAAGTTTATTTTGTTTATCGACGATCTCTCGTTTAACCGAAGCGACTATAATTTCACCGCCCTTAAGGCTATCCTCGAGGGCTCGGCCTCTGTCAAGTCGGATAACACCGCTATCTACGCTACATCTAACAGGCGGCATCTTATCAGAGAGAGCTTTTCCGATCGCGACGGCGACGACATACACCGCGCCGATACGATGCAGGAGCTTCTGTCCCTTGCCGACCGCTTCGGCCTCAGCATTCTTTACGCAAAGCCGTCAAGGCAGCTCTATCTTGAAATAGTGCACGAGCTCATTAAAATACACGGGATCGACGCAAGCTGCGGAGACGTCGATACGGCGGCCTCGGCCTTCGCCCTACGCAAGGGCGGCTTTACTCCCCGCGCTGCGGAACAGTTTGTAAACGGTATTCTCGGAGGTATTACGTTCAATGATTACGCTTGATAAAATCTACCACGCAAAATACGTCCTCTCGGACGTTATACGCGAAACGGACGTTATTTACGCCCCGCACATAAACGAAAAGAGCAAGATATACCTGAAAACGGAAAACCTTCAGATAACCGGCTCCTTCAAGGTCCGCGGCGCATACTATAAGATGAGCCAGCTATCGGACGAGGAGAAGGCTCGCGGCGTCGTCGCCTGCTCAGCCGGAAACCACGCCCAGGGCGTAGCTCTCGCGGCTCAGAAGGCCGGGATAAAGGCAGTCATCTGCCTGCCTGACGGGGCGCCCATCTCCAAGGTCGAGGCCACGAAGAGCTACGGCGCCGAGGTCAGGCTCGTGGAGGGCGTTTACGACGATGCCTATACCGAGGCTCTCAGGCTCCGCGACGAGCTCGGGTACACGTTTATCCACCCGTTTGACGACGAGCTCGTTATCGAGGGTCAGGGCACTATCGGCCTTGAGCTTTTCGATCAGATACCCGATATGGAGGCAGTCCTCGTGCCGATAGGCGGCGGCGGACTTATCTCCGGAGTTGCGTACGCGATAAAGGCATTAAAGCCGAGCATAAAGGTTTACGGCGTTCAGGCGGCAGGCGCTCCCTCTATGCGCTCCTCCCTCTCTTCCGGCTCTATTCTATCTCTCGACAGCGTTTCCACGATTGCGGACGGCATAGCCGTCAAGAAACCGGGCGAGCACACGTTTGAGATGGTATCAAAATACGTTGACGACGTAGTCACCGTGACTGACGACGAAATCAGCGCCGCAATTCTCGCCCTTATGGAGCAGCAGAAGCTCGTTACCGAGGGCGCGGGCGCCTGCGCAGCGGCGGCGGCAATGTTCGATAAGGTGCCTGTCCAGGGCAAAAAGACCGTATGTCTGCTTTCCGGCGGAAATATCGACGTTACTATCCTCTCAAGGGTCATCAAGCGCGGACTTCTTATGAGCGGCCGCATCTGCCAGTTTACGATCGAGCTCATTGACAAGCCCGGCCAGCTCGAGCTTGTCGCGCACACTATAGCCTCCCTCGGAGGAAACGTCACCAGCGTACACTATGAGCACGCGAACGCCGGCCAGGACGTTAACGGCTGCTTTATCCGCCTTGAGCTTGAGACGAGAAATCACGCCCATATCGAAGAAATCAGAAGCGCCCTTTTGAAGAAGGGGCTCAACATTGTAAACGGCTAATTCAATAATCGAAAGAAGGCGGCTCAGCTTTTTGGCTGAGCCGCCGTTTATTTATTTTCTTAAATTCTTCTCATATATTGCCGCAAGCCCCTCAAAAATGAGGTCATCGCAAATAGTGATCTTATGCGTGCAATTAGGAATGACAACATGCGAAAGGCCGCCTGTGGCAACGATAGTAACGCTTCCCTCAAGCTCGGCGCACATCCTGTCCACAAGCCCGTCTATCATTCCTGCCGCGCCGAGTACCGAGCCCGAGCGCATACAGTCCGCGGTATTCTTTCCGATAGCCGAGGCCGGGACGCCCAGCCCGACGCTCGGTAACAGAGCCGTCTTCTCAGAGAGAGCGTCAACGGACGTGATAACTCCCGGCGCGATAGCCCCGCCGACGAACGCTCCGTTCTTATCGATTGCGGATAATGTCGTCGCCGTTCCCAGATCGATTATTATCATCGGGGGCTTAAAGCATTTAAGGGCGCCGACCGCGGCGGTAACGAGATCAGCTCCGCATTCGGCGGGATTGTCAATGCGGATATTGAGGCCAGTCTTTAGCCCGGCTCCGACTGTCATCGGCACTTTGCCTGTTAGGAGTCTTACCGCTCCCGTTATTTTTTCTGTCATTACGGGGCTTACAGAGGATAAGCAGCAGCCCTCGAAGTCTTCAGGTTCTATGCCTCCGAGACCCAAAAGCGCCTTTATACTGACTGCGTACTCGTATTCCGTCTTGAGCTTATCGGTAGCAAGACGGGCCTTGTAATGCACCGCAGAGCCGCGCATTGCGGCAATTACGATGTGGGTATTCCCTATATCAACGGCTAACAGCATTTCTCCACCTCACAAAGTAAATTCTTTAGCTCAGACGTTTTATCCACGTCCGTTTCTTTTCCCGTCTCGAGTCCCGCGATCGACGCCGAAAGCTTGCGAATAAGCTGAGCCTTGTATTCCGCAAAAAGCGGGTCGCCTTTCAAGAAATAGATCCCATAAGCCTCAGCGTCAGAAATATCCCGGCTTTCGCCCGAATATCCGGCTTCAAAAACGGTGTAGAGTCTTCCCGCCTCTTTAGCCAAAGCTGCGTCGATTATTGCCAATCCCGAATGATATAGCCACTTTAGCAGTTTATCCAACCGCGTTTGCGGCTGAAGAACGAGCCTTTTTTTTTCAAGGGAAAACGGGGCGGAATCTAAAATGTGAATGATCGTATCGCCGCCCATTCCCGCTATGACGAAGGTATCAAAGCTCCCGTCAAGGCCGCAAAGTCCGTCGGCAAGGATAAACTCGATCGAATTCTCAAGCCCTTCCTTCTCCGCCGTTCTTTTCGCGCTCATAAGAGGGCCCTCGCCTATATCGGAGGCGGCTATCCTGCCCCTCTTCCCGTTCTTAATCAGCCAAACGGGTATATAACCGTGGTCGGTGCCGATATCAGCAATATTCTCTCCCTTTGCGGTAATCCGCGCTACGGCGGTAAGCCGGGCTCCAAGCTCCATTTCAATATACCTTTCAGTAAAAATAATAAAGAAAAAAACTGCCCGCTCCTCATATACGAAGAACGGGCAGAAACTGATTTGTAAAAGGAAACAGCTTACGCCTGAGCCTCTCTCATCTTGGCGAAGCAATCGCTGCAGTATACGGGCCTGTCGGTCTTGGGCTCAAAGGGTACCTTGGCCTCGCCTCCGCAGTTGGCGCATACGGCGGTGAAATACTCGCGGGGAGCGCGGGCAGCGTTCTTGCGGGCGTCGCGGCAGCTCTTGCATCTCTGGGGCTCGTTCTGGAAGCCGTGCTCAGCATAGAATTCCTGCTCACCGGCGGTGAATACGAACTCATTGCCGCATTCCTTACAAACTAATGTCTTGTCTTCGTACATAAAATAGGACCTCACTTCTGACTTTCTTGCCCAAAGGGCTAATTTATTTGCGACGGCTAAATGCCGAAAACGCCTTACTTGAGATTGAGCTTTCTCCTGACGCGCTGAACTGCGTTGTCAATGCTTTTTTCAGGCTTATTAAGCTTTTCGGCGATCTGAGAATACGGCAGACCGTCGAGATAAAGCTTTATCACCTGATTTTCAAACCTTGAAAGGCTTGAGCGAATCTTCAGGATAAGCTCTGAGGTGTATTCGCGATTTATGATGAGGTCCTCAAGCTCTCTGAGCCCCCGCTGGGTAATAACCTCATCATCAATGGGGACAGAGTCATTCAGTATTTTATTGCCGCCCTTCCCGTCGCGCTTGACGGCGGAATAAAGCCGGTTTTTTATGCAGCGTTCAGCGTAGGTCTGAAAGGAAGCCCCGCCTTTATCGTCAAATGTGCGGACGGCGGACAGAAGCCCGAGCATTCCCTCCTGAGTGAGATCTTCGCTGTCGCCGCCGGCTAAAAAAAGCGGTCTGCAGCATTTTTTAACGAGATTGGAAAATCTGCGGATAAGCTCCTCCTCAGCCTCGGGCAAGCCTGACTGCGCGAGCTCCTCGTCTGTCAAATTTGCTAAATAGTCCATAATTCTTTAAAAAATCCACCATTATGCGTATATTATACGAATTGCTCTTTAATAAGTCAAGTAATTTTATAAAATTATTTTGCATATAGCGTACTTTTAGCTTAATCCCATCGACGTCTGACCCAAAAACTCGATTCCGAGGTGGTCGTATGCCTTTCTGGTAACGCATCTTCCCCTGCTCGTTCTCGTTAGATACCCCTGCTGCATAAGATAGGGCTCGTACACGTCCTCAATGGTGACGGACTCCTCATTGACCGTTGCAGCAAGGGTGTCAAGTCCTACCGGGCCGCCGGAATACTGCTCGATTATCGTTTTAAGAAGCCGCCTGTCGATATTGTCAAGCCCTTCCCTGTCTATCTCAAGCCTTAAAAGGGCGTCGTCGGCGATCTCCTTTGTGATGGTCCCGTCGCCGTACACCTCGGCAAAGTCGCGGACTCTGCGAAGTATCCTGTTAGCTATTCTCGGCGTGCCGCGGCTGCGCATAGCGAGCTCCATCGCCCCGTCCGGCTCAATGGGAACTCCTAAAATATCCGCGCTTCGTTCTATGATACGCTTGAGATCCTTCGGCTCGTAAAGCTCAAGCTTGAGCTCTATCCCGAATCTGTCGCGCAGGGGCTTAGAAAGCTGTCCCGATCTGGTGGTCGCTCCGATAAGGGTAAAGCTCTTCAGGTCGATCCTGACGCTCGTGGCGGCCGGTCCCTGCCCGATGATGATATCAATGTGCTTATCCTCCATCGCGGGATACAGTATTTCCTCAACCACGCGGTTCATCCTGTGGATCTCGTCGATAAAGAGGATATCCCCCTCCTCGAGGTTTGTGAGGAGAGCGGCGAGGTCCTTCGGCTTTTCGATAGCCGGCCCGGAGGTCTTTCGCATCTGAACGCCCATCTCGTTTGCTATTATCGCGGCGAGCGTAGTTTTTCCGAGGCCCGGTGGCCCGTGCAGTATAACGTGGTCCAGCGGCTCATGGCGCCGCCTTGCCCCCTCGATAAATACCTCAAGGTTGCGCTTTGCCTTGTCCTGACCTATATACTCCGACAGGGTCTTTGGTCTGAGCGAGAATTCGCCCTCGTCCTCGGCGAGCATTTCGGTGCTCATAAGCTTGTCTCTTCTGTTTTCGGTCTCGCGGCCGTCCTTCGTAAAATCGATCATTTGGAGCCTCCAAATCGTCTGGGCTTATTTTACCGAGCTTTTCAGAACGTACTTGATTATCTCTTCCGTAGTCATACCGTCGATCTCCGCGCCCTTCAGCGCAGAGGATATCTCCTGCTGTGAATAGCCGAGGACCATAAGCGCGGCCATAGCGTCAGCCGCGGTCTTTCCCGCTCCGCTCTCCTTCGGTATAAAGCCGATATCCGGCGAAGCGGCAAGCGATGTGTTCTCCTTGGCTATCTTATCCTTAAGCTCAAGAATTATCCTCTGAGCTATGCGCTTGCCAATTCCGGGAGCTGCGGTTAGCGCCTTCTCGTTTTCGTTTATCACCGCCATGGCGAAGCCCTCGGGCGTAACGCTTGAGAGGATGGACTGCGCCGCCTTCGGCCCTACGCCGGAAACGCTGAGAAGAAGCTCGAACGAGCGCTTTTCGGACATATCGGAAAAGCCGTAAATGTCAAATGCGTCCTCCCTGATGATAACGTGGGTATAGAGCCTTGCCTTTTTTCCCATCTCAAGCTTCGACAGAGTATAGAGCGAGACGTTTAATAAGTATCCCGCGCCGCCGACGTCGATTACGGCTATCCCCTCAGTAAGCACGGTGACTGTGCCTTCTAAATAGTAGAACATGGATTGTTCCCTCCGTCCATATTTAAAAGCGAGGAATTAAACCTCGCGTGTGTTATCGCGAGAGCGAGAGCGTCCGAAGCGTCGTCCGGCTTTGCCACCGTATCCATATTGAGAAGGCGGCGGACCATCTCCATCATCTGCTTCTTGGTCGCCCTGCCGTAGCCCGTGATCGCCTGCTTTACCTGGAGAGGCGTGTACTCAAACATAGGCACCTGCATCTCCTGCCCGGCAAGAAGGATAACTCCCCTTCCGTGCGCCACGGATATTCCGGTCGTCAAATTGTTATTGAAGAACAGCTCTTCCACGCTTATAGCGTCCGGCTCGAACATCTTGATAAGCTCTAAGGTGTCGTAGTATATCTGCTGGAGGCGGACGGAAAGCCTCTGCCCCGCGGGCGTGAGGATCGCCCCGCAGCGCACGAGCTCGTGCCTTCCCTTGTCAGAACGGATTACCCCGAAGCCCACCGTGGCGATGCCGGGATCTATGCCGAGAATCGTTTGCATATATAACCCCTATTTTGCGATTTTAATAAGTATAGCACACAATTTGTAGATATGCAAGGTGAAATAAGCACAATTTGGTTCGCCTCGCATAGACTATACTGACTTTGAAAAAGGAGGAAGCATTATGGCAGATACCATTGAAAACTCGGGCGGAGCCGCAGAGCCCGCGATCCAGGAAGCCGTCTGCGTACATACCGAGAAAATCTTTGACTCCTGCAAGGACAGAGACTGTCTTGACGATATGAGGGTCTATCTTACGGAAAACTCTCAAAACGCCTTGACGACAGCCGCGGGGCTCAGGGCAAAGCACGCGGAGCTTCTGTACGTAGATACGGCCGTGCAGCCCGTTCAGTTCAACAGGGGCTTTTATTCGGTCGATCTCAGCTTCTACTATAAGATAACGGGAGAAATAGCCGGTTTCGGAGCCGCAGCACCTCAGATCACAGGGCTCGGATATTACACGAAGAGGATACTTCTCTACGGAAGCGACAGCGGAGCGAAGGTTTTCTCCTCCGACGCGCCGCTGAGTACCGCCTCATCAGTCAGCACGAGCGCGGGCAAGCTGCCCATCGCAGTAGTGGAGGCCGTCGATCCGCTTATGCTCGATCTAAGGCTCGTAGAGTCGGCCGATCCCGGCGAAGGCGACGCGGTATTCCCCGTTCCGGATGTCATCGCTGACGCCTTTGACTCTCCCCTCGTCCTCTCCGGAGGAACGAGAAGGGTCTACGCGACTATCGGTCAGTTCTCTATCGTCCGCCTCGAGCGTGATACCCAGCTTCTTATTCCCGCCTACGACTACTGCGTGCCGAGCAAGGAATGCGCAGATACTGCTCCCGACGATCCCTGCACCCTGTTTAACAGGATCGATTTCCCCGTCGACGAGTTTTTCCCGCCCGACACCGTCTCCGGCTTCTCCGAGACCTATCGCGGCGCCATTGAAGACCTGAGAGAATAATCAGATAGGCGGAAGGTTTAACCTCCCGCCTATTTTTTATATCAATCGTATGTGATCTTGCCGTCCGTCGGAACGATGCCTATGTAGGTCTTTCCTCTGCCGAAGACGATCTCGGCTCCGCTCTCGTCAGTAAATACGAAGGGTGAGTCGGCGTCCGCCTTCGACCAGTTTATCATAACGAACTTGCCCTCCGAGAAGAAGAAGCCTCTTCCGGTTTTGCCGCTAAGCTCGGTCTTAAGCCGCCCGTAGGAATCGTAAACGGTAACCCTCGCAAAGATGGTGACAACGTTTCTGAATGAGACCGCGCTGCCGTCAAGAGCGTCGGTCATAACGCCGCCGAACTGGCTCGCCGTGTAGAGCCTTGTCTCGGGATCGTACTTGAAGCTCGTCGTCTTCGTGCCTCTGAAAGTGACCTCGATAGACTCAGCCGAGGTATTGGACGGAGCCGATTCATCGGCAAAGGTCATATTGTATTCAAAGTCCGCGTAATGCTCAGTTCTTAGCTCGTGCTTACTAATATAATCTACGAGCTTGTCGGGCATCACCATAAGGGAGTGCTCAAGCCCCTTCTGCTTGCGGACTGAATCGCGGTAGAATAGCTGGCCCTGCTCGTACCCGCCGTTTACTCCGTCTACGCGGGTCATTTTAGCGTTCTTCATCGCTATATAGGCGTCGTCACTTCCGCCGGCGTGAACGTAGATAGCGTCGTACCCTCTCGTCATATCGAGATAATAGGGGCGGGAGCTCCTGACGGGCCCAATATCCTTCGCCGCGGTCACATCGGTGAATATGGCGAGGAATCTCGTTATGCTGCCCTCGGCAAGTGCCTCATAGAGAATATCGGCCTTTCCGATACCGTCCTGAGGGGTCGCATAGCGGTGGTTGTTTATCATAATGGCATAGGGCCGCACGGTCGTTATATCCGTGTCTATCGGCATACCCGTCAAAGGATTATACGGGCCGGTATATACAGGCTCGGGCTCGGGCTCGGGCTCGGGTTCCGGCTCAGGTTCAGGTTCGGGCTCCGGCTCGGGTTCAGGTTCAGGCTCAGGTTCGGGCTCAGGTTCCGGTTCCGGCTCGGGTTCAGGTTCAGGCTCGGGCTGAGGATCAACCACGGGATCAGGCTCGACAGGCTCGTCGGGAGCCTTGTTCCCGGCTGAAACGAGAAGCACTACCGCGGTGACAGCAGCGATAAGGGCGACAGCGGCCGCGATAATATAAACTAAAAGCTTTTTATCAATGGCCTTTTTCGCCCGACGGGCAACGTGTTTTCCTTCCTTTGCCATTAAATCATCTCCTGTTCTTCGACAATTATAGACGATATCCGACATTAAGTCAACAAATTCGCTATACGTATATGACTTGTATTTTTGGAATAATGTTCCGCTTCATTCCTTGCCTCTTGTATTTTTTTTAAGAAGCATTTATAATATGAAGCAAGATCGAAAATTGTCGAGAGGTATCAAGATGGAGCAGCGGTTCGGATTTATCCACGACGAGATGGAGCTAAAGGTGCTTATACTCTACGTCCTTCGCAAGGTCAATATGCCCGTACCCAGAAACGAGCTTACAGACCTCGTGCTGCTGTGCGACGACGGTATCGGGTACTTTGAGTTTGCCGAATGCCTGTACGACCTTATCCGCACCGGACATATACGAGAGGAGGACGGCGCCTACTCTCTTACGCAAAAGGGCATTGAGAACGGTATGGCAGCCGAGCAGGGCATCCGATATTCAGTCCGTATCAGAGCCGACAAGGCGAGCGCGACAACGAGGCAGCTCTTGGAGCGCGACTCAATGATCCACGCGACACACGAATTAAGGCAGCTCGGAGGCTTCACTGTTAAGCTCAGTATGGGCGACGGTATGGGTCAGCTAATAGACCTTGAGCTATTATGCGGCGACTCTGACCAAGCAAAGAAGATAGAATCGAACTTCCGCAAACACGCCGAGAAGCTTTACGGCAAGATAATCGAGCTTCTGATGAATGAGGTATAAAGGTATCCCGCCCCGGTTAAACCGAGGCGGGATATTTAGTGTTTACGTTCTTGTTAAGCTGTATCGTTTCCTGATCGGAAACGGTTATTCCGTCAACCGGAACAGAAATGCAATACCCCCGGAGGGCCCCCGTCGGCCCCCCGACCCCCCAACGTATTATAGAGTGTAGCACAATAAGATTAATCTTGTAAAGGGTAAATGGCTTAAAATTTTTAGCTACTTTAGATAGAATTTTAATCCGAATAGGAAGCAAATATTAGTTCTATTCAACATTATTTGGAAGATTATTAATAATTGGATTTGTTGTATAATATCCGCAATCCGAGCATATATAATAAGCTCCGCTTAAAAAGAAATTATGCCATGCTGGACCTTCTTCAAAATCACAGTATGCGCATTCGCGCCAATGCTTTGTGCTACTAGTTTGCCATTGCCAAGAATGTGCACCCCATCCTATTTTTGCAAAGCCCGAAATGCTTGTGTTAGTAATCGATCGTATAACTCGCTGCACATTATTATTATAATTTCCTTCTATCGTATGCACGTTTCACCCCAACACATACTCAACTAAGCCAACATGTCCGGATGATAATCCTGCATTTAAAAAAATAATGTCGCCGGGACAAGGCGTATAATTAGGATAGTTTCCAATCCTCTCCGGTCAAAACGTTACCATTCATATTGTCAATTGCCTTAATTACAACCGGGATATTTGATTTAATTTGAAGCTCTTCAGGTACATAAGAAGAAGAGGAAAAGCCTGAAAATTCTTCTCGGTAACTGTCTGACGTAATTATTCCGCTGTAGTCGATGCATCCAAAATAATGTAGCACCGTCTCAGTGCAGGTTTTTCCGTTCACTGTGTAAGTAACAATCTCGCTGATATAGGCCTCTGCCCAGTTTTCTCCAAGCCAAAGTTCTATGATTTCGTATTCTGATGATTCTATCTTAATTCCTTGGCTTTTCAAAATACTATATCTTTCCAGCTCGGTATCAAGTGTTCCTTTATTGGCTATTTCAGAAAGCACTTTAGCATCCGGAAGAACAAGCCTTGCTTCAAAGTATTGCTTTATAACTCTTTCTATTGAGGCTTTGTAATCATCTGCTGAGACTGTTATCGTAGCTGAAAGAGCCAAAATGAGCGAAAAGGCAAATAATAATACTTTTTTCATATATAGTTTTCCTTGTAATATTATTATTCTTCTTTATAGTCCCACGTCATTTTCGGGTCTTCGATGTTAATTGGGATAATCAGCTTTTCGGAGAGGTTCACGTCGGCATTGTTGTAATACACGAACAGCCTGTTTTCCTTTATAAATCGGAAACCTGAAAAGTCTACATATGAATTTGCGTTCGCGTAGTCGATTTTGACTACGTCGCCCTCTATGAACATACGGTTCGGTTTAGACACTCTCAGGTAGACGTATCTATTGTCCCATTCCGTTGCGTAGCCTGTGACGAATCCCTGTGAATCAGCCATTTTTTGGTTATCGAGCATTTCGTAAATCTCCGCAAGGGTCATTTTCTCGGGTGCTGCGGGATAATCCCACCCTGGAAACAGCTCGGAAAACTCCGGCAGCTTTTCAAGCTTGCCGTCGCGGCTTAAGTAAGCTTCTTCTCCGTCTCTGACCCAGCTTGAAGAAAAAATAATGATCTCTCTTGCTTTCAGTATACGGTCTTTCATCTCTTCGTCAGCGTTCGCAAGGTCAAGATATGCTGTCTCCTTTGCCTTTTCAACCTCCTCGTTTGTTTCGTTTAAATCCTGTTCTGACAGGTTGCCAACAGGTACGTTTGAGCCACCTGCCAGCAGAACGTATCCGCCCCCTCTCTTTTCGTATGCAATATCTGAATTATTACTTACGATCTGCCCATTGTCATTCAGCTCAAAATATGTCTTTTCGCTGTGAACCGTGCCTTTCGCAATAAGCATAAGTCCCGCAGCGATGCACAAAATTGCCGCTGCCCACGGTATTTTTGTTATAATTGCGCGCTTCGTTCTTTTCATTGCCTCGCCAGCTTCATAGAGCAGGCTGTCGTCAATAAGCGAAATCGCCTCATATACGTCATAAGCGTCCAAGATTAAACAAGCTCCCTTTCTTCAAGATAGTTTTTCAGTTCCTTTCTCATTCTGAAAAGAACATTTACGATCTTTCGCTCCGATATTTTTAAAGACCTTGAAATTTCCTTCATTTCCATACCGTACCAATACCGCATTATAAAAGCTTTCCTCTTTTCCGGAGGGCTTGAATGCAAGAAGGCGTTTATCGCCTCGGAAAGCTCCTTGGCCTCAATTCTTGCTTCGACGCCGTCTTTATCGGGAATACATTCGGAAAGCTCTTCTATCGAATCTGCGATCTCTCCTCCGCCCCTCTTTTTAGCCCCGTACTCTCTTATTATATCGACTGACTTTCTTTTAAGAAGCCTTCCGAGGTACAACCCCAGCCTTTCGGGCGCATTTGGCGGTATCGAATCCCACGCCGCCAGGTATGCGTCGTTTATGCACTCCTCTCTGTCCTCCTTCGATCTGAGAAACGAGGCTGCAAGCTTGGATAGATACTTATCGTATTTTCGCCTCGCTTCCTCCAGGGCTTTTTCGTCGCGGTTGAGGAACAGCTCCACTATTTCCTTATCTTGCAAGCATTGCACCCCTTTTCTTAGCCTGAGAACGTTCTCACTGATAAAGTCGAAAATTATTTATGACCGTCTCATATTTTGGCAAAATATTAGCTGTTAAGCTCAGAAAAGAGCCTAACAGCTATTTTGTAATTCATTTTATCAGAACCTTGAGCGTATCTCTTTTATAAACTCAAGGGTCTCGCAGACCTTTTTTACCTCGGTCTCGGACAGAAGGGCGAGGTCCTTCGTCATATAGCCGGACTCGACCGTGTCGAGAGTCGCCTTCTCAAGCTTTTTGGCAAAGGCGGAAAGCTCGGGCGTTCCGTCAAGCTCGCCGCGCTTTTTTAAAGCGCCCGTCCATGCGAAAATGGTCGCGATCGGGTTCGTGCTCGTCTTCTCCCCCGCTCTGTATCTGTACCAGTGGCGGGTGACGGTGCCGTGCGCGGCCTCATACTCGAAGTTTCCGTCCGGCGATACGAGGACGCTCGTCATCATCGCGAGAGAGCCGAAGGCTGTGGAGACCATATCGCTCATAACGTCGCCGTCGTAGTTCTTGCACGCCCAGATAAAGCCGCCCTCAGAGCGGATCACGCGGGCTACAGCGTCGTCGATAAGGGTGTAGAAATACTCTATCCCCGCTTCTTCAAACCGTGACTTATACTCATTCTCGAATATCTCGGCGAAAACTGCCTTGAATCTGCCGTCGTACTTCTTCGAGATCGTATCCTTTGAGGAGAACCAGAGATCCTGCTTGGTTGCAAGGGCGTACTCGAAGCTTGCGCGGGCGAAGGATTCGATCGAGCTGTCCTTATTATACATCGCCATAAGAACGCCGGGGCACTCGAAATCGTAGACCGTCTCAGCATACGCTTCACCGCTCTCGCCCGTAAACCGAAGCTCGGCCTTTCCCTTCTCGGGAACGCGGTATTCGGTCGCTCTGTAGATATCGCCGTAGGCGTGGCGGGCTATAGTTATCGGCTTTACCCAGTTCTTGACGACGGGAGACACGCACTTTGTAAGTATCGGCGCTCTGAAAACGGTGCCGTCGAGAGCCGCCCTTATGGTGCCGTTCGGGCTCTTCCACATCTCGTGGAGGTTATACTCCTCCATCCTCTGGGCGTTCGGCGTTATCGTGGCGCACTTTACGCCTACGCGGTATTTTTTTATCGCGTTCGCGGCGTCGAGCGTTACCTTGTCCGCCGTCGCGTCCCTGTTTTCAAGGCCGAGATCGTAGTACTCCGTTTTCAGATCGACGAAGGGCTCAAGGAGCTCTTCCTTTATTTCTTTCCAAATAACGCGGGTCATCTCGTCCCCGTCCATCTCGACGACGGGGTTTTTCATATTTATCTTCATTTTATGACCATTCCTTTCACTGAAGCTCAAGGCACAAAATGACCATCAAATGGAATGGTCATAAATGCCATGTTTTTCGGTTGCCGCGCAGCGGCGAGAAAAACGGCTTTTATTTCAAATATGGTTGAAACTTGTTTCAACCTTTCATCTCCCTGTATCTGTTCATAAGGCAGCCGGCAAGTATTGTCGCCCGCTCTCCCTCGGTCAGGTTGGGCATAGAGAAGCTGAGGCTCAGCTTATTCCCGCCGGAGAGAAGCACGCCCTCGACGGTCTCTTTCCCTTCCGCAACGGCTTTTCTTATATCCTTCAGAAGGACGAAATCGCCGACCTGGCCCTCAAACTCGCCTTTATACTCGAGCGGGAGCATACCCCAGTTTATGCAGTTGGAGCGGTATCTCTTCGTGGCGAACTCGCGGCAGATATTAGCGCCGCCGCCGAGCACGCGCTGACAGGAGGCGGCCTGCTCCCTCGCGCTGCCGTCTCCGGGGCTCGTGGCGTAGATCACGCTCTCGAAAAGGGCGGACGCTCTCTCAAGCCCGAACGCTGCGAGAACGGAGTTTTTCTCCTCTTCCGTCAGATTAGCGGTCTCCTTCGCCCTTGCGACGTAGCCGGGGTCGCGCCTTGAGAGTGTAAACTCAGCGAGCTTGTATGGGTTCGACCTGTAGCTCGAGGTCTCGCCGGACGGGATAAGCTCGTCCGTGGTCGTAACGGGATCGTGTATGACGCTGTCGAGGCGCAGGACGAGGTTTTCTGGCAGAGCCGGGATATCCGGCCAGGGCTTTATATTCGGCCCGAAGCGAAGCTCCTCAGAATCGTCCGGATTGCCGAAGCCGCTGTAAACCCTCTTTTCGTAAATAGAGCCGTCGAAGCGGTACTCGTGCGCCTCGGGCGCTTCGTAGTCAAACTCGGCTGCGCTCGTGAGAACGCCGCCGTTTGCCGCAGTCGCCGCTATCGAGCGGGCGTCCATAAGCATAACGGAGGAGATCTGCCCGTCAGAGGGCTTTGAGCCCTCTCTGTTTGGGAAATTGCGCGTAGTGTGTCTTATCGAGAGAGCTCCGTTTGCGGGAACGTCGCCCGCCCCAAAGCACGGGCCGCAGAAGGCCGGCTTGAACACGGCGCCGCGGCTCATAAGCTCAGCCTGAACGCCCGTTCTCAAAAGCTCCATATTTATGGGAACGCTTGAGGGATAAACCGAGAGGCCGAAGTACCCGTCGCCGACGCTGCCCTTTCTCAAAATTGCGGCGGCCTCAGCGATGTTATCGTACATACCTCCGGCGCAGCCGGCTATGATGCCCTGATCTACCATAAGCTTTCCGTCTTTGACCTTATTTACAAGGCTGAGCCCCGTGCGAGCTTCGCACTCGCTCAGAATATCAGCCGGGTTCGCTATCAGTTCTCGAAGAGTCACGGCCTTGGAGGGATGGAACGGAAGCGCAGCCATCGGCTCGACTGCCGAGAGGTCGATCTCGATAAGGCCGTCGTACTCCGCGCCCTCGGTTATTCGAAGCTCCTTAAAGGCCTCTCCTCTGCCGTGAGCCTCGTACCAGGCCTTAACAGCTCCGTCCGTCTCCCAGACGGACGAGAGGCAGGCCGTCTCCGTCGTCATAACGTCTATGCCCATTCTGTAATCCATAGGCAGGGACGCGATCCCGGGGCCGGCAAATTCTATGACCTTGTTCTTAACGAAGCCGTTATCGTAAACTGCGCCGCATAGCGCGATCGCAACGTCCTGCGGGCCAACTCCGTGCCCGGGCTTTCCCTTAAGCCAGCAGAGAATGACCTCGGGCTCTTTGATATCGTATGTATTCTCAAGAAGCTGCCTGACGATCTCGGGTCCGCCCTCGCCGACGCCCATCGTGCCGAGAGCTCCGTACCTCGTGTGGCTGTCGCTTCCGAGGATCATTCCGCCGCCGAACGCAAGGCGCTCCCTTGCGTACTGGTGGATTACCGCGAGGTTCGCCGGAACGTAGATCCCGCCGTATTTCTTCGCGGCGGAGAGGCCGAATACGTGGTCGTCCTCATTTATAGTTCCGCCGACGGCGCAGAGGCTGTTGTGGCAATTTGTGAGCACGTACGGCACGGGAAAGCGCTCAAGCCCGGAGGCTCGCGCCGTTTGAATGATGCCGACGTAGGTTATATCGTGGGAAATAAGCCTGTCAAATTTCAGGCTCAGCCTTCCCTTCTCCTTCGATTTATTGTGAGAGGCAAAGACAGAGTACGCTATCGTCTTTTCTCTCGATATCTCTCCCCCATAAGGCACGGGGGCGGAGTCCCTTATTTTGACCGGTCCTGCAGTTAGCTTTATCATTTTTCGATCCTCTCCTTTTAATGTACAGAGTATACATTATTAACTGCCGATTCGCAATATATTTGCAATTATTTTTTTGCAAATTGCAAAATTTAACGAATAAGCCTTTTAAAACGCCGCTCAATTTAGCCGAAATGCATATTTTCCAAAATTCGCTTGCAATTTTTGCGTATATATACTATAATAGCCGCATTATTGCAAGGAGTGAAATGCTTTGAACGAAAAAAGTGAAGTTTTAAATGAATACGTCGCTTCATTCTGCGGCGATCTCAAAGAGAGATACGCGATAAACTACGGTGCCGGGCAGTACAATCTCAAGCGAGGGCTCAGGAATGCCGACGGCACCGGAGTTCTTGTCGGCTTTACTAAGGTGGGAAGCGTTCAGGGCTATATGGTCGAGGACGGCGCTCCCGTTCCGATACCCGGAAAGCTGTACTACCGCGGCTACGACGTTATGGATATAATTAAATCCCACGCGGAAAACGGCACCTTCGGCTATGAGGAGGTCGCCTACCTTCTGCTGATGGGTCAGCTTCCGACTCACGAGCAGTTCCGCAAGTTTGACACCGTACTATCCCACGCTCGTATCCTGCCCGACGGCTTTACGGAGGATATGATAATCAAGGCGCCGAGCAAAAACATAATGAACAAGCTCGCTCGAAGCGTCCTCGCCCTCTATTCCTATGACGACAATCCGGACGACACCTCGCTGGAGAACATTATGCGCCAGTCCATCGAGCTTATCGGCCGCTTCCCCGTCATCGTCGCCAACGCTTACGCGGTAAAGCGCCACTATTTCGACGGAAAGAGCCTTTATATCCACGTTCCGAAGGAGGAGCTTTCCGTCTCCGAAAACTTCCTCAGAATCGTGAGAAAGGACAAGAGCTATACTCGCGAGGAAGCCCAGCTTCTCGATATTATGCTGATGCTTCACGCCGAGCACGGCGGCGGTAACAACTCCGCCTTTACCTGCCGCGTTCTCTCCTCCTCAGGCACCGATACCTATTCCGCAATAGCCGGAGCCGTAGGCTCCCTCAAGGGTCCCCTTCACGGCGGCGCTTCGAAAAAGGTTATGGATATGTTCAACGACCTCAAAGCAAACGTCAAGGACGTTAAGGACGACGCGGAGGTCTCCTACTATCTTGAGAAGCTGCTCGACGGAGAGGCATTCGACGGCGCCGGAAAGATATACGGTCTCGGTCACGCCGTTTACACGATGTCAGACCCCAGAGCCGAGGCTCTTAAAAAATACGCGCAGAAGATGGCTGAGAGCACAGGCAACCTCGACGATTTTCTTCTTATGGAGACGATCGAGAGGCTCGGTATCCCGATGATAATGGATAAGAAGGGCAAGACGATGCCCATCTGCGCGAACGTAGATATGTATTCCGGCCTCGTTTACACGATGCTCGGCATACCGGAGGATCTCCTCACCCCCCTGTTCGCAATAGCCCGCATCGCCGGCTGGTGCTCGCACAGGATCGAAGAGGTGCTCACCGGCGGCAGGATCATCCGTCCCGCGTACAGAAGCGTCGCGAAAAAGCAGGTCTACGTTCCCATGGAAAAGAGAAAATAAAGCTTTCGGGCGGGGATATGTCCCCGCTCTTTTCCTTGACTTTAAACGGTCGATATCATAGAATACAGTCAGAAACTAATAAAAACGAGGTGCGGATATGAAATCCAAAGTATTTTTCACAAGAGAAATCACCCCTGAGAAAATGATCGAGCTTTATCACCTGCTCGGAAAGGACCTCACTGGAAACGTTGCCGTTAAGCTGCACTCCGGCGAGAAGGGCAATCAGAATTTCCTCAGACCTGCTTTTATGAGGCCGATGGTCGAAGAAGTAAACGGCACGGTCGTTGAGTGCAACACGGCGTACGGCGGCGAGCGCAACACGACGGCAAAGCACGAGAAGCTTATAGAGTTCCACGGCTGGTCGAAGCTTTTCAAGGTCGATATTATGGACGCCGAGGGACCGGATATCGTGGTCGATATTCCCGACGGTAAGGCGATAAAGGAAAACCGCCTTGGAAAGAATATTGAAAATTACGATTCAATGCTCGTCCTCTCCCACTTCAAGGGTCACCCCATGGGCGGATACGGCGGAGCTCTGAAGCAGCTCTCGATCGGCTGCGCGTCGTCCGCGGGAAAGAGCCTTATCCACTCCGCCGGAGTTACCGACGACCAGTATATCGTCTGGGATAACGTAGCTCCCCAGGATAAGTTCCTCGAGGCGATGGCAGACGCCGCCATGAGCGTCGTCCGCCGCTTTAACGGCAATATGGCTTTTATAAACGTGATGAAGAACATCACCGTCGACTGCGACTGCTGCGCCGTTGCCGAGGACCCCTGTATGAGGGATATCGGCATACTCGCCTCCCTCGATCCCATCGCTATAGATCAGGCGTGCATTGACCTCATTTACGCCGCGACCGACGATCCCGGTCAGGCGCATTTCCTTGAGAGAGTCGAGAGCCGCCACGGAATTCATACTATTGAAGCCGCCGGCGAGCTTGGCTTCGGCAGCCGCGAATACGAGCTTATCGAGGTCAAGTGATAATGAATAAGACTGAGCTTATCCGCTCTATGCGCCTTTTCCTTTTTGATATGGACGGTACGCTCTACCTCGGCGATGAGCTTTTCCCGTTTGCAAAGCCCTTGCTGAAGGCGATAAGAGACAGCGGGGGGACTTATCTATTTATGACGAACAACTCCTCAAAAAGCGTTGAGGACTACGTTAAGAAGCTTGAACGGCTCGGTATCGGCTCAACGAGGGACGATTTCATCACCTCGTCTCAGGCAACGGCGTACTACCTGCACAGGCATTATGAGGGAAAAACTCTATACGTCTGCGGGACTGAAAGCCTTAAGGCTGAGATCAGGCGCGAGGGCTTTTGTATTACCGAAGATCTCGATAAGGTCGAGGTCGTCGTGACCGGCTTTGATACGGAGCTCACGTTCAAAAAGCTTTGGGACGTAAGCTGGCTTTTAACGATGCACCCGGATATGCCATATATCGCGACTAATCCCGATCTCGTCTGCCCCACCGAATTCGGCTATGTACCCGACTGCGGCTCGGTCGCGATAATGATCAAAAACGCAACGGGGCGCGAGCCCGTCGTTATCGGAAAGCCCTCGCCGCTTATGCCGGAGCTCGCTATGGACAGGCTCGGGTTTAAGAAAAGCGAGACCTGCGTTATCGGCGACAGAATATATACCGACGTTAAAAGCGGGCTGAACGCGGGGATCACCGGAATACTCGTTATGAGCGGGGAAACGACGGAGAAAATTCTCTCTGAGAGCCCAGACAAGCCCGATCTCGTTTTGCGCGACGCGGGCGAGATTTTGGATGCCCTAAGTAAATGATGATTAAATGCCGCTTCGGCGTCTTGCGGTCTTTTTCCGCCGCAGCTATGTCTCAAAAGTTTGGAATACACAAAGTATTCCTGCAATTTTTCACCTTCGCTGCGACAAAAAAACCTCGCAATTCGCTCTCGCGGAATTAATCATCGTTTACATAAATCAATAAACCTTTACAAAAGGGATAAAACGGTGTAAGATATAGAAAACATCGCCGTTTTATCCCACTAATTTTGTGCAAAACGGCGGGAGGGAGCGAAACAAAATGGCTAAATCCACAAGCACCCCAAACGGCGGGCTGCGGCTTAATTACAAGCGCACCGCTCTGATTGGCTTCGCCTTTTTCGGCATTCTGCTTTTATGGCAGGTTTACGATTCCTGGTGCCCTACCTTCCTCACCGATATCTTTGCTCAGGCTATGCACGGAATGAATTCCGCCCAGCTCAAGGCGAGCGGAAATATGGACGCTATCCTTGAGGTACAGTGGATCGTCGGCATAGTGATGGCGTGTGATAACCTTGCCGCTCTCATACTTCTGCCCATCTTCGGCTCGCTCTCAGACAAGACTAAGACGCCTATCGGAAAGCGTATGCCCTACATACTCGTAGGCACACTCGTAGCCGCCGTGGCCTTCCCCTTTATCCCCCTCTTCTATCACAATAACAATATCGTCGGTATGATAATCATGATGGCGATCGTTCTTATGTTTATGATGATGTACCGCAACCCCGCCGTTGCGCTTATGCCGGATATCACGCCGAAGCCCCTCAGAGCGAAGGCAAACGGCATAATAAACATAATGGGCTATTTCGGCGGAGCCTTCGCCACCGTGCTCGGAATCTTTCTCAAGCTTTCTGACTATATAACCAAGGAGCGCAACCTCTGGGTAATCGAGCTGCCCTTTATTATCGCTTCGATACTTATGGTTATCTCCGCCTTCGTACTCTTTGCCACCATCAAAGAGAACAAGCTCCACGAAGAGCTCAAGGACGAGATGGAGCTCGGCGAAAGGCTTGCCGCAGTTGAGGATAAGATTGAAGACGATGCGCCCATGACAAAGGCCAACAAGCGTATGCTCCTCGCCATACTTGCCGCCGAGTTCTTATGGTTTATGGCTGATAACGCCATCGGCACCTATATCGGAAACTACGTTATCTACCATATGGGCTCGGCCTCCAGCGCGACCTCTACCCTCACGATCGTCGGCGGGCTTGCGTCGGTTATCGGCTTTGCCATAGCGGGCTTTATCGCCGATAAGATCGGAAGAAAGTGGACGATCTCAACCGGTCTTTCAATCACCGTTATCGCCCTTCTCATTATGTGCTTCGTCGCTCCCTCTTCAGCTCAGACGGCAGACGGGTATAACAAGCTCCCCTCCCTCCTCTTCGCCGTTTGGGCTATCAAGGGCTTCGGAATGGCGCTCGTTCACAACTGCTCCTTCCCGATGGTCGTGGAGCTCTCCTCCTCAAAAACCATCGGAAAGTTCACCGGCTTTTACTATGCGGCCTCGATGTCCGCTCAGACGGTCACTCCCGTGCTCCTCGGCCTCGTTTTCCGCCTCTCCCGCGTCTGGGAGGCTCTGCCCATCTATTCAACTATTCTGTTAACCCTGAGCTGCGCAGTATTCACCCTGCTCGTAAAGAATATCAAGGCTAAAAAGCTTCAGAATGTAAAGGGTCTTGAAGCGCTCGGTGCTGACGACTGATAAGGAGAAGCTATGAAGAGATCAACCAAATTCGTTCTCGGCGCTCTCGGCTGCGCCGCTGCCGCCTGCGGAATTGCCGCCCTTGCCGTCGCTCCGGGGAAAGCCGACGAAGCCGAGAAGGCAAAGTTTTACGGCAGAAACTTTGCGCACAGGGGGCTGCACTCCTACGACCGGTCCGTGCCTGAAAACTCCCTCGCCGCGTTTCGCCTCGCCGTGGAGGCGGGATACGGAATGGAGCTTGACGTTCAGCTCTCGAAGGACGGGAAGGTCGTGGTTTTCCACGACGACGATTTAAACCGCGTCTGCGGCGTTGATAAGCGTGTAGACGAGCTCACGTTTGACGAGCTTCGCGAGCTGAGGCTCTGCGAGACGGAGGAGGTCATTCCCCTCTTTTCCGAGGTGCTCGACCTCGTCGCCGGGCGTCAGCCGATAATCTGCGAGCTGAAGACCGGAAGGCGGAATAACAAGCTCTGGTTTAATAACGAGCTTTGCGAGAAAACGCTGGAGCTTATAGAATTCTACGAGGGCGACGTATGCATCGAAAGCTTTGACCCATTTATCGTGGCCTGGTTCCGTGAGCACGCAAAGCACCTTGTAAGAGGCCAGCTTGCGCAGCCCGCGCACTACTATAAAAGCGAGGGCTTAAACGGCATTTCCGGCTTTATCCTTGCCAACACCGTCCTCAACGTGCTCTCAAGGCCGAATTTCATTGCCTATCGCGTCGGCGGTACGGCTCCGGGCGCAAGGCTCTCAAAGGCTCTCGGCGCTCTGGACTTCTGCTGGACGAGCCATAACTCCGCTAACGAAGAGGGCCGCGACGCGGTCATCTTTGAGTTCTATAAGCCAGAATCCAAATTCAAATAAGGAGACAATAAAATGAAAAAGATCTTAAAAAGCACGCTCATTACCTCGCTTGTACTTATCGCTCTGGGCATTTATATGGTCCTAAGCCCGAGCACCGCTATCTCAACGATAATCAAGGTCATCGGAATTGCGATCATCGTCGCCGGAGCAGTCACCGTTTTGCTTTACGCTGCGAATAAGGATGACTCGCGCAGCTTCACCACGCTCGCGACCGGTATCATTCTCGTTATTGCCGGTATCGTCTTCCTCGTTAAGCCCGGCTCTATCGAAAAGATATTCCCGACGGTCGTTGGAATACTTATCATTGTTAACGGAATTCTGAATCTTATCGCTTCGCTCAAGGCGAAGAAGGCCGGCTCCTCTGCATGGATAATCGGACTGATCCTCAGCGTTATAACGATAGCTCTTGGTATCGTTATTCTCTCTCAGCCCCTCTTCCTTATGAGTCAGATCGTCCGCATTGTCGGTATAGTGCTGATAATCACCGGCGTTTCATCCCTGCTCGCCGGTGCCTGATCTACGGTATAAAAAAGAATTGCCTCGCTTCAAATGAAGCGAGGCATTTTCATTATTCAAACGTTTCCGACGTAATCGGCTCAAGCCCGAGGCTTTTGAGCTTTTCCTCAGCCTCGGCTGTATGCGCGACCCGGAAGATCATATACGCGTGGTCCTCTTCTCTGCCGCCGAGGAAGGAATACATATACTCGATATTGACTTGCGCCTCCCCTATCCTTTGGAGAAGCTTCAGAAGTCCGCCCGGCTCATCCGGAACGGCAAAGGCGAGAACAGACGTGAGCTTCGCGACAAAGCCGCCCTCTTTCAGCACCTCCATAGCTGCAGAGTCGTCGTCTGTTATGAGCCTTGCGATACCGAAGTCCTTAGTCTCCGCGAGAGAAAGCGCGCGAAGGTCGACGTTCTTTTCCGCGAGCAGCGAGGTCATCTCCATAAGCGTGCCGGGTTTATTTTCCAAGAATACGGAAATCTGCTTGATGCTCATTCTCCTGCCTCCTTATATTTTGCGGTTGTCAATAACTCTGACCGCCTTGCCCTCGCTTCTGACGATGCTCTTCGGCGCAACGAGAGTTACCTTTGCCTTGATGCCAAGCATTGCGTGGAGCCCGTCGGCAAGCTTCTTCTGCTTTGCGGCTATATCGCCGAGGTCGTCTGTAAACATCTCGGGGGTCAGCTCAACGCGAACCTCGAAGGTATCGGTGTTGTTGACTCTGTCGACTATGATCTGGTAATTCGCGCCATAACCGTGGTTCAGAAGCACGGTCTCGATCTGGCTCGGGAATACGTTTACGCCACGGATTATAAGCATATCGTCGGTGCGTCCCTTGGGCTTTGCCATTCTGACGTGCGTTCTGCCGCAGGAGCACTTTTCCCTCGTAAGGCAGCAGACGTCTCTCGTGCGATAGCGGATCATCGGGAACGCCTCTTTGTCTATCGCGGTGAACACAAGCTCGCCCCACGTACCGTCCGGCAGGACCTCCCCGGTGTCGGGGTCGATTATCTCGGCGATAAAGTGATCCTCGTTTATGTGCATTCCCTGCTGGGCAGAGCACTCAAAGGCAACGCCCGGGCCGGAGAGCTCTGTAAGCCCGTAAATATCGTAAGCCTTTATGCCGAGGGTGTTCTGGATATCTTGGCGCATCTCCTCGCTCCAAGCCTCGGCTCCGAAAATACCTGCCTTAAGCGGGATATTGTCGGGTCCGAGACCCAGTTCCTTCATACGCTCGCCGAGATAGGCGGCGTAGCTCGGAGTGCAGCAGATAACGGTCGCGTTGAGATCCTGGATAAACATTATCTGGCGGTCGGTATTGCCGGAGCTGATCGGAATCGTCATACAGCCCAGCTTGTGACTTCCTCCGTTGAGCCCGGCGCCGCCCGTAAAGAGGCCGAAGCCGTAAGCCACCTGGCAGACGTCCTCATTTGTAGCCCCTGCGGCGACGAGCGCCCTCGCACAGCAGTCCTCCCAAAGGTCGATGTCGTGCTGGGTATAGAACGCGACCACTCTCTTGCCGGTCGTGCCCGAGGTTGAATGGATTCGGACAACGTCCTTGAGGGGAACGCCGAGTAATCCGTAAGGATAGGTTTCCCTAAGATCGTATTTTGATAAAAACGGGAGCTTTTTAAGGTCGTCTATCGTCTGAATATCGTCAGGCGTTACTCCCTTCTCCTCCATCTTCTTCCTGTAGTAGGGGACGCTGTCCCAAGCGTGGCGCACCTGCCTGCGAAGCTTCTCATTTTGAAGCGCAACGATCTCATCCCGTGAGGCGCACTCTATCTCCTTTTGATAGTATCTTTCCATATCGATCACGCTTTCCTTCCGAGCTCAAAGGCTTTTTTATTCATTTCAAGGAATTTCGCCGGAACGATCGCCTCCATTGCCTCGTTCCACTTCTCAAGCGGTATATCAAAATAATTGGACAGTCTACCAAGCAGAACTATGTTTACGGCTTTTACCGAGCCCGCTTCCGCGGCGAGGCTCACGCAGTCAAGGGCGTCGACCTTAGCACCGGCGGCTTTCATCTTTTCCGCAAGCTCATCCGGATACTCGGCAGCGCCAGTGATTACGGGCATAGGATCGATCTTCTGCGTATTGGTGATGATAACCCCGTCTGTCTTCAGGAAGGAAATCCACCTTGCGGCCTCAAGCAGCTCGAAGGAGACTATCATATCCGCCTCGCCCTTGTCGATAACGGGAGAATAGACCTTATCGCCGTACCTCACGTAGGTAACGACGCTGCCTCCGCGCTGGCTCATACCGTGGACCTCGCTTACCTTTACGTCGTATCCCATATTAAGGAAAAGGTGGCCGAGAAGCTTTGAAGCGAGCAGGCTTCCCTGCCCGCCAACGCCGACGATCATTATGTTTTTCGTTTCCATTTTCAGTTCTCCCTTCCCGGCTTCGTTATCGCCCCGAAGCCGCAGAGCTGAGTGCATACGTCGCAGCCGACGCAAAGAGTCTCGTCAATGACAGCCTTGCCGTTCTTTATGCTGATGGACGGACAGCCAATACGCATGCAGCTCTTGCAGTTTCTGCACTTATCCGGATCGACTTTGACGGGCGGATTGTGCTTCACGTTTTTAAGAAGAGCGCAGGGGCGGCGGCTGATTATTACGCTCGGCTCCTTAGCTGCGAGCTCCTCGCGTATCGCTTCGTCACATTCCTTCAGGTTATAGGGATCGACAACACGGACCCGGTTAATTCCGATTGCGCGGCAGAGGCTCTCAAGATCTATCTTGCCGGCAGGATCGCCCCGCAGGTTATATCCCGTGGTCGGGTTCTGCTGGTGTCCTGTCATTCCGGTGATGGAGTTATCGAGAATTATTACGGTTGAATTGGTTTGGTTATAAGCGATGTTCGCAAGGCCGGTCATACCGCTGTGCATAAAGGTGGAGTCTCCGATAACGGCGACGGACTTCCCCTCGGACTCCTCGCCGAGAGCCTTGTTAAAGCCGTGGAGCGACGAGATCGAGGCGCCCATGCAGAGCGTTACCTCCATAGCCGAAAGCGGAGCGACGGCGCCGAGAGTATAGCAGCCGATATCGCCTAAAACCGTGACCTTGTTTTTCTTGAGCGTGTAGAACAGTCCTCTGTGCGGGCAGCCGGAGCACATAACGGGAGGTCTGGGCGGTATCGTCTCAGAGAGGTTGAGGGTCGGCTTCGCTTCAAAACCGAGCTTCGAGGCAAGTATGGACTGGCTGAACTCGTCGATATTGGAAAACTTCTCTTTTCCGACGCAGTCGAGGCCGAGACCCCTGACGTGCGCCTCGATGAATCCGTCAAGCTCCTCGACAACGTAGAGCTTATCGACGGACGCTGCGAAATCGCGGATCTTCTTCTCAGGCAGCGGCCATACCATACCGAGCTTGAGGACGGGAAACCTGTCGCCCGCGACCTCCTTGACATACTGATAGCTCGTGGACGAGGTCACGATTCCGATAGAGTTATCCTCGCCGGGCTCTACCCTGTTTATGTATGCCGTCTCCGCCCATTCTGCAAGCTTCCTCGTGCGCTCCTCAACGATAGGATGACGTTTTTTCGCGTTGCCGGGCATCATAACGTATTTAGCTATGTTCTTTTCATAGGTCTTCTCGGGAACGACGCGCTCGCCCTTTTCAACGACGCTCTGAGAGTGGGCTACGCGGGTGCACATTTTGATGAGCACCGGGGTATCAAACTCCTCGCTTATCTGATAAGCAAGCTTTGCAAAATCAAGCCCCTCTGCGGAATCGGACGGCTCGAGCATAGGCACCTTTGATGCCATCGCGTGATGGCGGCTGTCCTGCTCATTCTGGCTTGAGTGCATTCCCGGATCATCAGCGACGACGATAACAAGACCGGCGTTCACGCCCGTGTAGCTCATGGTATAGAGCGGATCTGCGGCCACGTTCAGGCCGACGTGCTTCATTCCGCAGAAGCTGCGCTTCCCTGCAAGGCTCGCTCCGAACGCCGCCTCAAGCGCGACCTTCTCATTCGGCGCCCACTCGCAGTATATCTCCGGAAACTTTGCGGCTTCCTCCGTCACCTCGGTGCTCGGAGTGCCGGGATAGCTCGATATAAACTGGCATCCGGCCTCATAAAGTCCCCTCGCGACGGCCTTATTGCCTAACATTAGCTCTTTCATTTTATGAACCTCCAAAAGCCCATTTTTTGCAATTTAACGCATTATAGCATAAAAGTGTTTTTTTGTCCACAGTAAATAATGGCGGACTTGACACAAAAGGCCGAATAGAATATATTTATATAAGATCTTTTTAGTTCCCGGAGGAAAATATGACAGCAAAATACTCAAAAAAAGCGATAATCGAGTCAAGCCGCTGCGATATGGGCGGTTGCCTCGCTTACGCTCACGCTTTTTCAATGTTTCAGGATATCGCCGGGGAGCATGCGGATCTTATCGGCGTCAGTCTTCCCGCCCTTATGAAGCGCGATCTATTCTGGCTCACCGTCCGCACCAAGGTGCGTTTTTATAAGAGGCCGTCAATGCTCGAGCCTGTCAATATAATGACCTGGCCGGAGGTGCCCGATAAGGTCCGCGCAAACCGCGATTACGCCATAGAAGCACCCGGCGGAGAGACGCTGATTGAGGGGAAGACCGAATGGGCAGTCCTTTCGATCTCCGGCGGACGTCCGCAGCCGATGAAGGATATCTACCCGCCTGAGCTGACATTTGAAGATAGGATAGTTCTCCCCGAACCCTTCCTTAGAATCAATACGGAATTTTCCGACGCATATGACTTCGGTGAGTACACCGTTCGCTCAACCGACATCGACCTCGGCCGCCATATGAACAACACGGCTTACGTTCATGCTCTTATGGGGCTTTTCAGCGTTGAAGAGCTTTCAAAGCTCGATATTTACGAGATTGAGGTCTCCTTCCGCAGCCCGACCTTCGAGGGGCAGACGATAAAGTACCTCAAAAGGAACAGCGAAAACATAATCGATATTGCCGGCTTCGTTGAGGATAAAAACGTATTTTTAGCGAGGATAACTCTACGCAAATAAAGAAAATGGAGCGAAAAAATATATGAAGCTTATCTCCTGGAACGTGAACGGGCTACGTGCCTGCCTTACCAAGGGCTTTCTCGACTTTGTAAAGGACGCCGATCCCGACGTTATCTGCCTTAACGAGACGAAAATGAAGCCGGAACAGGCCGATTTCGACCTTCCCGGCTATGAAAGATACTGGAACAGCGCGGATAAGCCCGGTTACTCCGGCGTCGCCGTTTTTACTAAGAAGATACCCGAAGCAGTTACATACGACTTCGGAGACGATATTCACAGGCACGAGGGGCGCGTGATAACCGCCGACTACGGAGATTTCTTCCTCGTATCCTGCTATACGCCCAACTCACAGGACGGGCTTAAGCGCCTCGACTACAGAATGGTCTGGGAGGACGATTTCAGGGCATATCTTAAAGAGCTTGACGCGGTGAAGCCCGTGATACTCTGCGGCGACCTGAATGTGGCTCACGAGGAAATAGATATCAAAAATCCTCAGTCCAACCGCCGAAATTCCGGCTTTACCGACGAGGAGCGCAGCAAAATGACCGAGCTTCTGGGCTCGGGCTTTGTTGACTCGTTCCGTTTCCTTCACCCAGACGCGCGCGACGCTTATTCCTGGTGGAGCTACCGCTTCCACGCGAGAGAAAAGAACGTGGGCTGGCGTATCGACTATTTCATTCTGTCTGAGAGGATAAAGGATAAAATACTCAGAGCAGAGATCCTGTCCGATGTATTCGGCTCAGATCACTGCCCGGTGCTCTTGGAGATTGATACATAATAAAGCTTTTTACGACAGAATACAGAAAACGGAGCCATTTTCGGCTCCGTTTTCTGTTTAGCTTTGTTAGTTCTCCTTTTTCTTTCTTATGATTGTCGCGATTCCGGCAAGCGACAGCAGCGAGAGCGCAAGCCAAAGAGCCGTGCTTGAGTTGTCGCCGGTATCGGGCATTTCCTCGAGCGGGATCTCCGGTTCCTCGATTTCCACGGGAGGCTCTGGCTGTACGGGAGGCTCTGGCTCCACAGGGGGCTCCGGCTTATCAGGAGGCGTCGGCTCATCAGGCTCCTTCGGATCTTCCATTACTATCCTGCTTACGTCTTCACCGTTCAGGATTACTTTTCCGTCTTCGGTAACGGTAAATCTGATCTCGTTCGCTAACAAGTAACCATAAGGCGCGGCCGTTTCCTTGAGCGTATACTCTCCGGCTTTCATTCCGGTGATCTTATGCGGCTCAGTCGTGCTGACCCACTCTTCTACGATCTCTCCGTCGGAGCTTATGATCTGAAGCGTTGCGCCCTCAAGCGCGCTTCCCTCGGGAGTTACCTTCTGTATCTCAAGCGAAGGCGTCGGGGTCGGCTTTTTTGTATCGACCATAGTTACTTCGATCTGGATATTTCTGTCTAACGTGAAAGCTACGTCGTCAGCTAAATCATATCCGTCAGGGGCCTTGACCTCGTGGAGAACATAGCTTGAACCGAGAATCAGAATTCCGGACACTCTCTCAGGCTCCGCAGAGCTGACAAATTCATATACAACCTTTCCGTAGCTGTCTATGATCTGCAGCTGTGCTCCGGTAACCGGCTTTCCTTCATCGTCAACCTTTATTAAGAGAACCTGCGTCTTACTGTCAGTCATAACAACGCGGGTAACGCCGTCATTGCTCACCGTAAACTCAACGTCAGGCGCAAGTCTGTATCCAGCAGGAGGTATCACCTCGTGGAGGATATATGTCTTCCCTACGGAGAGAATTCCTGTAACTTCATCGGGCGAACCGGATGAGATAAACTCGTACTCAACCGCACCTGATTCTTTATTAATGACTCTCAGAGTTGCGCCGGAAAGAGTGCTTCCACTCTCGTCGACCTTGAGGATAGATACGACGGTCTTCTCGTCAGTCATCGTTACCTCTGTCGTTCCGGTGTCCGATACCGTGAACTCTACGTCGGCAGCTCTGCGGTATCCGTTCGGCGCGGCAGTCTCGTGGAGCTTGTAGGTCTTGCCTGTCACAAGAACGCCGGTTACTATCTCAGCGGTCGTCGCGCTGGTGAATTCGTGTATAACCGTAGTACCGTCGAGTATCTGAAGCGTCGCTCCCGCAAGGGCTGTGCCCTCTGCGTCGACCTTGAGTATGCTGACGACAGTCTTCTCATCGGTCATTGTGACCTCTGTCGCGCCGGTATTCGATACTGTGAATTCTACGTCCGCTGCTACTCTATATCCAGCGGGCGAACTTACCTCGTGGAGCTTGTACGTCTTGCCAGTAACGAGGACTCCGGTTACGACTTCGGCTGTTGTCGCGCTCGTAAACTCGTGTATGACCGTCGTTCCGTCGAGTATCTGAAGCGTCGCTCCCGCAAGGGCTGTGCCCTCCGCGTCTACCTTGAGGATCGATACGCTCGTTAAGCTGTCTGTCATCGTTATTTCCGTAGTGCCATGCTCGTTGAGCATAAAGGTCTGATCAGGCGCTAACGAATATCCTTGCGGCGCGCTCACCTCGTGCAGAGTATAAGTTACATCAAGCGATAGCTTTCCGGTAACAATTTCCGCGCTCGTTCCGCTTATGAATTCGTATACGACCGTCGTGCCGTCGAGCACCTGAAGGCTTGCGCCCGCAAGCGGCGTACCGTCTTCCTTTACCTTGAGAATGCTGACGACCGTCTTCGGATCTCGCATCGTTACCTGCGTTACTCCGCTCGTTCCTACGGTGAACACTACGTCCTCCGCGAGCGAATACGTTGCAGGCGCTGCAGTCTCGCGAAGTATGTACTTCATTCCGGATACAAGCACTCCGGTTATTACCTCGGGTTCTGTCTTGCTCGTAAACATATGCACGACAGCGCCCTCTTTGAGGTTGCCGCTTGCATCCTCTTCCTCGACTTCGATTACCTCCAGACTTGCTCCCGCAAGCGGCTGTCCGTTCTCGTCTACCTTCTGTATGCTGACAACAGTCTGTTTATCGGTGATAGAAACGAAATACACGATATCTCCGCCGCTCGTCAGTCTTCCGCTCGTGCTTATCGTGAACTCTACCCTGCCTTCCGCCGGATAGTATCCTTCAGGCGCCTCTATCTCGCTCAGATAGAAGGTTCCCGCGGGAAGATCTATCATCTGGAGATCACCGTCTGTCTCAAAGTCCATTACTTTATTGCCGAGAGCATCGGATATTCTGAGTATGGCTCCGGCAAGGAAGCCTCCTGTCTCGTCTAACTTTGCAAAGCTGACGGGATAGGTTACGCCGGTGTTCGTGAACGTTACCGTTATCTCCTCGCCCTCTTCGACGAATTCAACTGCCGTCGCAAGGTCAGTATTGTTGCTTGCATTCGCCGCGCTGCTCAGTACGATATTTCCTTCTGCAGAACCGTTTACGATTTTGAACGACGCCTTGTATATGCTTCCCGCTTCCGTGATCCGGTAGGTGCTGCCTATCGGCAGCTTATCAAAGGTCACGCTCTCGCCGCCGCTAAGTTCAACGGTCAGCAGTACCGTTCCCGTCGTCGATACAAAGGTATTTCCGTCACCGTACGTATAGGTTACGTTCGGAACAAGGCCGCCGAGCTCTATGTAGAACGTAAACTTTTCTGCTCCGACGCTTCCCTTTCCGAGTTCCTTTACGAGAGTAAAGCCGCCGGACTTATCGTTCACCGTCTTCTTGTTTACAAAGCTTACGTTAGCTGTAACGTCCTCTTCGATCTCTCCGGTATCGCCGGTCTTCGTTACCTCAAAGCCCTCCGGCGTTACCTCCGTTACCTCATAATGCGTTCCGACCGGGATATTTCCTATCGTTACGCTCTCTCCGTCCGAGAGATAGAACGTCGTCTTTCCGTTCTTGAACACTTTTCCGCCGATATTTACGGCTTCTGCCGGGATCTTCTCGCCCGTCAGCGTTACCGTAAACTCGTATCTTCTTCCGTCGTCCTTTCCGAGCTCGACGCCTTCGGCAAGCTCGACCGTCTTCGTAACCTTGAGGCTTCCGTACTTAGGCGTCTCACCCGGAGGCGGCGTCTCCTTGGAGTTCACGAAGGTGACAACGGGCGTATCGGTGATGTTCGACGAAAGCTTCGTTCCAACAGTTCCGTTTACGCTTGCGGTATACCCCTTCGTATCGGTCTCTGTCACTATATAGCCGACTCCAAGAGGGAGTCCGGATATCGTTACGCTCTCACCGCTCTTCAGTGTGAAGCTTCCGGCTCCGGATACGATCGTTACGTCGGATTCATCTCCGTTGAGGTTTATTGAACTCATTAGTACTCTTGATAATGGATCGCAGAACACTATCGTATAGCTGAAACTCTCGGTAGTTGCAGGTCCGTTCACTCTCTTTCTTATTGTAAGCGAGCCCTTTTCTTCCTCCGTCTTCGTGTTCGTTATTACGGCCGTGTTTTCTTCGCCCGGCACATAGTTGAGGACAATATAGTTATCCACGCCGTGGTCGGACTCAAAGCCGGCGAGAGCGCCCTCGTAGATGTAGTACGTCGCCTCCTCATCGTATACGTGGAAGCGGTAGGTCCAGGTCCCGTCTCCGTTGTCTATCCACTGGTCGAAGACCTCGGACGTATCGCCCTCGCCCTCATACAGCTCGCTGTTCGTTACGAGGTCGATGCGAGCCGCCTCGAGTATAAGCCCTCTCGCGGGCGCGGCGAGCATCATCGTCGGGCGCGAGCCGCCTCCACCGGACGCCGGGGCAGGACCTTCTGTGAAGTAGCCGGGATCGGATGTGCCGCCATCTATGTGTGCGTAGGTGGCGTCGGTGTGCGAGCTGTTATACACCGTTCCTCTGCCGCCTTTGAGGTTAGTACAATATTTGAACATATTGTTGCTATCAGTAACACTTTCGGTTGACCAAAGCTCACCAACACATATCGCAGTAAGATTTGTACAATCGCGGAACATAAGGCTCATATCCGTCACACTCGACGTATCAAAGCTGGATAAGTCAAGGCTCGTAAGACTGCTGCAGCCTGAGAACATAGAGCTCATGCTAGTTGCACTGCTCGTATTAAAACTTGACAAATCAAGACTTGTTAGGCTGCTGCAATACTCGAACATATCGCTCATGCTAGTTGCACTGCTCGTATTAAAACTTGACAAATCAAGACTTGTTAGGCTGCTGCAGTTTTGGAACATGCCTGAATTGGCCCACCTATTGCCAAATGCCTCAACATTATGTGTATCCCAGCCTGATAAGTCAAGGCTTGTGAGACCGGTGCACCCACAGAACATAGAACTCATATCCGTCACGCTCGACGTATCAAAGTTTGATAAGTCAAGCTCCGTGAGGCAGGTGCAGTAAGAGAACATATCGCTCATATTCGTCACATTTGACGTATCAAAGCCTGATAAGTCAAGGCTCGTAAGAAGGCTATTGTAAAAATAGCCTCCCGCAAACATACCGCTCATATCCGTCACACTCGACGTATCAAAGCTGGATAAGTCAAGGCTCGTCATGTTGCAGCGGCCGAACATACCGCTCATATCTGTCACGCTCGATGTATCCCATCCCGATAAGTCAAGGCTCGTCAGGCTTCTGCAGCCAAAGAACATATCGCTCATATCCGTCACACTCGACGTATCAAAGCTGGATAAGTCAAGGCTCGTAACGTTATAACATTGCTCAAACATAGAGCGCATATTCGTCACATTTGACGTATCAAAGCCTGATAAGTCAAGGCTCGGGCTACCACAGTAAGCAAACATAAGGCTCATATTAGTCACGCTCGACGTATCAAAGCTGGAGATGTTAAGTGTCTGGCTGCTGCAGTGACAGAACATACCGCTCATATCTGTCACGCTCGATGTATCCCATCCCGATAAGTCAAGGCTCGTCAGGCTGCTGCAATAATAAAACATGTAGCTCATATTCGTAACGCTCGACGTATCAAAGCCTGAGACATCAAGGCTCATGAGGTTTTCGCAGCTTCTGAACATATTGCTCATATTCGTAACATTTTTCGTGTCGAATTTGGATATGTCTATATTTGTCATGTGAGAACAACTTGCAAACATGTAGCTCATATCAGTTACATTATCCGTGCAAAAATTCTTTGAGAAAATGATCGTTTCAGTTGTTATTCCCGGATAAGAACACTTAAAGCACTCGTAAAACATTTTGCTCATATTTGTTACGTTTTTCGTATTGAATCCGGACAGATCCAGCGTGACCAAATAGCGGCAATACGCAAACATGCTTGACATATCCTCAACCTTTGAGGAATCAAGTCCGCGCATATCGATATACATAAAGCTTTTTAACAAAAATAGCTCATTACAAGACTTTGGAAGGAAAGTAATTGCAGCCTCTGACCACCAGTAGCAAGTATTGTCATCCTGCCATAAGTAAACAGGATAATCTGAATCATCATCTTCGATTCGATAAGCAGACTCAAGCGTAGAGGCAGGCGGTCTTGTCTGTAGCTTATATTGTTTAAAGTACGTTCCCCACCATGAGGCTTCAAGCATCTTTTCCCTGTCAATAGTTGCAGTAGACGTAACAGCATGAACTGCAGGTATCGGCAATGTCTCCCCTTCTGCGGGAGAATACACGTCACCCGAAGATGTACGCCAGCGCTTAACTATCGTCAGAACGCCCTTATATTCTCTGGGGTTTGGGAACTTAATAACAAAGCCGTTGAACTCGAGGTCGGCGCAGGCTAATGTGCCATCAGAGGCAACATTGATCAGGTGCTCCGTTTCGTCTTGAACGTGCTTTTCGGGAGCTTTAGTCTCCTTAATAATATAGTCCCCGGGTTCAAGTCCCGTAAACTCAACATAGCCGCTTTCATCTGACGAGCAGGTCATATTGTATTCGGTTTTATAATCGGATACTCCGGTCAGAGTGAACTCCGCCCCGGCAAGACCCTCTCCCGTCACGTCGTCATACTTCCAAAGCTTGATAACGTGAAGCGGCTCGTTATAGATAACGTAATTGGAATTATTTTCCTGTTCAAGGTCAACTATCGACACAAGACCGTTGGCGTCACATACAACCTTATAGGTATCTTGCAACAGAACGTAATCATCAACGGTTGCCGTTTCAGTAAGAGTATATTCGCCCCACTCGATGTTATCAAAGACGACCTTCCCTCCGTCTATCGACGTTCTGAACATATTAACCGGGTTTCCGTATTCTGACGTACCCTTAAGGTTAAACGTAACTCCGTCAAGGGGAACCGTATCTGAGCTGCCGTCTATTTTTCCGCGCTTATAGAACTCGAGGTCGCCGTGTACACGGGGGGAGTTTTTAACGGTGAAGGGCTGCCCCTCTTCAAGCGGCTCGCCGTCTATCGTTACGCTGCCGTCATACTCAATAGTAACAGTATGTACGGTGTCGTCAATCAGATAGTCAATGCTTCCGCCTATCTCCTGAAGAGTATAAGTTCCTCTCTCAATATTTTCAAAGACTATATCTCCAAGTTTATTCGTCGGAGTCGCTATATTAACTTCATTACCATAAAAGGACGTGCCCTTTAAGCGGAAATATATGCCGGATATCGCCTTAGTCTCGTCTGTTGCATCCACTTTATGCAGCGTGAAGCCTCCAACAGAGCGATAGAGAACTCTAACGTAATCCTGATGCTCTAATGATTCTTTGTCTTCATCCCAATTATCATAAATCAATTCTTTGACCTGACTATGGAGATAGACATTGTTGTATGCAGCGTCATCCTTGGATTCAAGGTCAAGCAGAGCCGGGGCGCGCATAAATATTGTAATACTTATCTGGGTGTCTTTATCCAGCACAAATTCTTCACCGTCTATATCGCGCCACATATCAACGGCGATTGCCTTTACGTCCTTGAGGTCTCCTTCATACTCGCTTGCTTTTATCCAGGCACCGCTGTCGAGGCTTTCGTTTGCTTCAATATCAAGCTCAGGCACCGTTGAATAATACAGCACCGGATCTATTCCGAGAGATTTAGGAACAGTAAGGTCAATTCCGGTATAATATCCTCTCCAGATAGAATAGTGTCCCTCTCCGACGAAGTTTTCCAGACTATCATAAATAATAAGATGCCTCGCTACCGTATCCTCATCCGTTGCAAAGCAAAGACGGTATGAATAATTCATATCGTGAATTACTGCAGTTTCATCGCTGTACTCAGATTCATGCTCATTCTTGACCCTCTTATACAGTCCAAGAGAGCCGTAGGTAAGAATTGAAATCTCATGATTAGCAGTGGTATAGAGAAATCTCTTGGCGGAAGTATCGTCAAGGCCGGACATAAGCTCCCTGTCCCTGCCGGAAAGCGGTCCTCCATCATTGTAATACCCTTTTCCGATAGATTCATTGCCTGACTCGTATGCAAGTACGTTGTGCGTTTTCGTTCCAAAGGCATGAATAGTTTCCCAGCTATGACTTGTTTGATAGTTAAAATAGTACCTGTCTCCGGGTACGTTGAAATCTACCTCAAGAAGCGTCTGACCTGTGCCTCTATAGTCTGACGTTAATCTAATTGAGTATTCACCTTTAGACAGGAATTCTCCGTCTGCGTAGGCCTTGACAGAATCATAGACAAATTCTCCTCCCGCGGGTATCAGATCGAAGAATTTTCCTGATTTTTGCTCAACGTAATTCGTTCCGCTGCTGTCAGTATAATTCTCGCTCATGCTGCACTGCCAGGTTACCAAATAACGGCGATTAACAACGTCATTATAGGGCGCAACAATGCTTTTACTTATGTGGCTTTCTCTCAGCACGCCGGCAATATAATCTGCACCTCTGTCATCTTTCATTTCGTAAACTGTCTCGCCGGTCCAGTCTGTGATTACGGAATCGGCATAGTTTACAAGGTACATCTTCTCCTGACCGGATTCTCTCGCTGCTCTGGCAACTGCCATTACTCGTTCACTGTTCTTTAGCGTGTAATATGGACGCATATAAATGATCGTAAAGAAAAACGCGTTCTCCGTATCAACTCTAAACCCGGTTACTTCGTCGGATTCATGTTTAAACCTTAGGCCCAAATTCAATCTGGACCTATAATATGAATCTTCAACTATATCCGTATTTTTATTCGTCCAACCCTGTTGAGTAAGAATACCGGCGAGTACCCATGGCTCTTCACCATTTAGCTGTACATATACAAAAATATCACTAAAGGCATCTTCGCCTTCAACAATCGCTTTTATTGTCTCGTCATACTTTCCTTGTTTCATCGTATAGTCAAGCGAAAGCTCGTCAATACGGTAATCTCCGGCTTCAAGCTCAGCAGAAGCGCTGCCATCAATAGAATGTAGAGTTACCTTATTATCCGTCTTCGTATAGTGTACAGGTTTTTTCCAATAATATGGAATACCCTCCACCGAGTTCATTGACGGAGGAATTCCTTCTCCGTCATAATACCAGGTCCACGGTGATGCATATCCGTCAATATATGTCTTATATACTAAATAGTCTATCTCGGTAACTGGGTTTCCGTCTTCATCAACTCCGTCAATGAATTCGGTCAACTTATAGCTTGATATCTGATTGGAAGATCTGACTTCTCGTCCCTGTAAATCCAATCCCCGTTTCTCAGAATAAAAATGTCCGGGAGGTGGAGTATACCTGTGAATCCTGTGACTCCACTCTTGCGTCGCATCTGCGCTGGTATCTTGGTCAATTCCACAGAATGGATGTACAGTACAATGCACCTTGTTTAGCAGAGTGTAACCGCCGGTAGTATAGGATCCGCTTACTTCTGAGGTAAGATACTTCTCGTAGGTTGCTTTACTGTGCCTTGTTAGGACAGTACCTCTGCTTCCATAATCTGAAGTATCTTCTTTAAGTTTATATATTGTGTGATTATCAGAGAATTCTGTTTCACCGGACATTTTATATCCGACCACTTCTCCGTCTTCAACATCGAATATATCTACCATGTCGAAATCATAGGCCTGAGTAGCAAATACGTATGCCGTAACTCCCCAGACAAGATAATAATAATCGTTGGCATTCTCCGGTTCCGGGCCCCATTTCTCCTGCCAGCTATCATAAAAGTCTGGATAATATTTATATGCGCTCTTTATGTATGCAGTTGTGTCAATATATACCGGGTCAGCTTCAGTATATGCTTCCTTATGTATACCCACCTGATTGAGGTTTATGGTAACAGTAAAAGGATCAGAACCCATAGGGTTTTCGCTGCTGTAATCCCAATATTCAAAGGTTGATTCAGCTGTAACATAGCTTACCTCGAAAAAGCCCTTTTGTGTCGGAATCGCCTCGATACGGTTAAAAATGCGTATGCTGTCGCCAAGGTCCTCGTAAACGTATATGTTGGCCTTAGTAAGACCGTATGCATCCTTATGCGGAATGCTCATTTGATAGTGGTTAGAGTATTCTCCGTCTATATTCTTTATTAAATATTTCGGAATAATAATCTCAATCTCACCCGGATAGAACGGCTCTGTGGAGCCAAAGGAATATGTTACCTTGTAGGTAAAATCATGGCCCTCGGAAGAGTTAAGCGGAGTCCATACCCAGTGCTTACCGTTCCAGTCTGCTCCGCGGTGGAACGAAGCAGAAAGCCTCTCGATGCGTAGACCCTCTTCGGTCACAACGCGGTCGTCGTCAAAGCCGTCGGTTGTGCCGCGGGTGGGTTCCTCGCTGTCGCTTTCGCCTTCTCCATCTGCTTCACCCTCTCCGGCTGCAGGTACGTTACGCCTCGGCTCAGTCTCATCGCTGACCGGCTCTTCTTCGCCGTCGGCAGGGGCTGCGGCATATTGCCTCTCCCCTTCGCCATCTTCTTCTGCAGGAGCGGCAGGATCGTTCTCTTCGTTGTCAGCAGGTTCGGAGGTGTTTTCTCCCTCTCCTCCCTCGTTAGCCGGGTCTGCGGGCTCGGTTACTTTCGGCTCCTCCTCACCCTCTGCAAGCGCGCCTATCGGCAGTACGCCAACGCACATAACGAGAGCAAGAATGAGAGCTATCCATCTTGTTACGATTGACTTCATACGGCAGTTCTCCTTGCGAATTGGATTTGCGAACTAACTTACATATTTATGTAAAACTAATTTAGTATACCATATATTGTGAAAAATGAAAAGCTTTTTCCTCTATTTATACTAAAATCAAAGCAGCGTGCCGAAGGGATATCCGGCACTCTGTCTGATTTCAGTTATTCTTCCTTTTCGGTAAAATCAGCGCTATCGCTGCTGCGCCGCAAAACGCGGCTAAGGCAAACCACAAAACCGTTACCCCATCGTCACCCGTATCCGGTGCGCAATCCAGCGGGGTCTCCGGCTCTTCGATATCGGTCTCCGGGTCAGGTTCGGGCTCGGGATCCGGTTCCGGTTCCGGCGTGGGCTCGGGCTCGGGTGTCGGATCGGGCTCCGGTTCCGGCTCGGGGGCGCTGTAGTAGCCATTCTCGTAGTCTACCCTGACGTCAGCGTGCTCTACCGATCTGTCCGCCGTCCTCGTCGGGTCGAGCGTTCCGTCGATCTTCGTCTCGTACCTCTCGTCGCCGCCCGTCTGAACTATCTTGATCTTCATTCCGTCCGGAAGGCCCTTGATTTTTATCTCCTGCTCATGGCCGAGGGTGAACTCTGCTTTCATCGCAGGCGTTCCCGATCCGGTCCCTGCGCTGTCCGCGCTCTCGTTTGTAACGGCGCTGAATACTATCCTTCCTCCGTTCGGGAAGCGCGAGCCCTCGATCTCGAAGCTCTCGGGAAGCTCTAAATTGGGATGAGAGAACTCGAGAACGAAGGTAAATTCATCTGTCCTCGGCGCCTCGCCGTATATCTCCTCAGTTATAACAAGGTCATACAGTACCGGCTCGGGCTCAGGATCCGGCGCGGGTGGCATATTTGCCGGATACTCGTACTCCGTTATCTCCTCAAAATGCCATCTTGAGCTTGAGGAAGCGGACGTCTCTTCTCTTTCCCTGTATGTTTTCTCCGTTTCCGGATTCTCGATATCCACCTTAACGTCAAAGCTGAAGCCGACGGTTCTCTCGCCCTCTTCGATCGTTACAAGGGTCTGAGTTTCCGTGATATCTCCGGTCTCGCTTATGAGGAAATACGCCGCTCTGACAAGCTCCTGAATTCCGCTGATGTTTATCTTTACGCTGTCTCCGGATTTAAGAGCAATATCCTTTATCTCGCAGAAAAGCTTGCCGTCTGCATTTGTTGATATGCTCCCGGTTTTGGTAAGACCTTCACCGTATTCCGCCGTTACCTTAACATCGCCCCTGAACCGATCAGCGTCTATATCAATAACAAAGGAAATATCGGTATTGTAAAGCTCTTCCTCTGAACTTTTTACCGCAACAGCAGGATGGATAAGGTCTTCGTTCATCATAAGCTCGGTATTGTCCGCGCTCTCAAGCTGGCCTGCGTCGCCCTTTGTAATTATAAGCTGATACAGCTCTGAGGCAAGCGTCAGCTTTGCGAGTATCTCGGGATACTCATTGATGTCGCTGTCCGTGAGCTTATGCGGGTCGCTGAACTGGTCGCTGTAAACCCACACGGGGTCTGCCGAAAGGACGGGAATACCATCGGTCCCGCTGCTCGCATAGTGCCAGATCGCGTTCTGAGTGACGGCCTCGGCCACTCCGGGCGTCAGCGCGTCGAGACTCCCCTCATATCCGAGGCTTAATACCCATGCTCTGAAGGAGGAAAGGCTGCCGGCGTTCTCGGCCGTGCACCAGAAGCCGTTTTTCGCGATACTTTTGATTGCAGCGACCGACTCGGGCTTATCTGAAAGGTAATACATATCGTCGGCGTTGACCATCATAAAAACTTTGTCGGCGTTTGCCGAAACGCTCCGGTCAGCGCAATACGCATAGTGCAGGTTATATTCCGAGTCGGACAGGACCTGCATCTCAAATTCATGTCCCTCTGTATAAATAAAGCTCGAAAAGTTCCCGAACAGATAGTACGGCGTGGTCTTGGCATATACCAGCCTGTTGGGGACGGTATTTTCCGGAAGAAGCGACGCGTACATGCTTCTGAAATAAGAAACAAAGCCGGGGTTAATAAAATACATTATCGCCGAGCCGCCGACGTCCGTTCCCTCGCCCTCCGCGATAGAAAGGTCAGGCGTGATGGTTTGCAGAGTCAGCGCTCCGTTATCATCAGAGGGCGCAACGCTTCCAACGGTGATCGTAACGCTTCCCTCATCCTTTATAACTCTTTCGGTTTCCTTTATCACCGTATGGGCCGTTGTCGTCGTGACCTTCATACCGTCGCTTGCGGCTATCTTTGTCTTTTTAACCTTTGTCCCGTCAGCCAGCGTATAGCTCTGGATCAGCTTATACTCCTTTGAGCCGTCTTCTTTTTCCGTAACAATGAGCTCATCGAAATGCTCCAGCATATCGTCAGGCAGCTTCTCTTCGTTTTCAACACTGTATTCCGTCTCGGTGACCGTCGTTTTGTGTCCTACAACATTTCCGTCCTCATCGACGATCTCCTCGGATGTCCAGGTGGACGAACCGTCAGGAGATTCGTAACGACCCTCGACCTCTGTTTCGTTATATCCGGCGGGCGGGACCTCACTAAAGAGCTCGCTATTGATTGCAAGCGTACACGTTGAGCCGAATTCGCCGTTTGCCGTCGCATTCCATTCGTTACTTACTATTGAAGCATTTTCGCTATTGCCGTTCTCAACCGGCGCAGGGGCGTTATCTTTCACTCCGTCGGTAACCGTTCTTTCAGTCAGCACTCTGCCGCTTGAATCGTTGTCAACAGAAGAAAGTACGGTCACAACCTCTCTGCTGACCTCCCTCCCGTTTTCGTCCGTGACAACGGTAGTGGTTTTTTCACCGATAACCTCACCGTTATCATTCAAGACAGGTTCAGTTACAGTTTCGCTTGCCGCAAGAGCAACCGGAGCAAACATACCGATATAAAAAGACATCACAAGCGCGAATACTGTCAGAGTTTTTCTTCCGAGCTTCATAATAAATCACCCTTCTCAAAAAAACGTATAATAAACATGCAGCGATACTGATTTCCAAAGAATAATCTTTTATCATATTCTTTCCATATGTTTGTTTATTATATTATACACAGGTAATAATTGTCCGTCAAGAAGTTAGCACAAAAAAATTGCGCCGCCTTTAAAAAGGCGGCGCCGTTAGCATTAACTTTTATTGATTTTCGGAATCCTGCTTTGCCTCGGCGTTTCTCTTTTTTCTCGAAGACCGGGTCGCAAGCTTGATTATCACTATCGTAATTAGCGCAATTATTCCAAGCACGGCAAGCACCGGAAGAGCGACTATGAGCCATTTGAAAGCCTGCTTGAAGAAGTTGCCGACTCCCTTTATCGTAGCCGAAAGCCCGTCGCCTATCTCCTCCCAATAGGTGCGCTGCGGCTCAACTATAGTCGTAAGCTCTTTGACCTCGCTTATGCTGACGGTGATGGTGCTGTAATCGACCTGGTTCTGCCAGTTCCTGAGGCGGCTCGTAACAGACTCAATGCTGTACCGCACCTCGGAGAGGCGGGACTCGAGATCGATCATATCGGCGACCGTTTCAGCCTTTTCGAGCATCGCGAGCAGGCGCTCCTCTTCCACCTTGAGGGTATTCAGGCGGGACTGGGAATCATAAAACTGCTCGGTAATATTTTCCGCCCAGTCTCTCTGCTCGGTGACGTTGCCGATGCCTGAAAAGTCGTTTATCATCGACTTGAACCCGGTGCTCGGAACGCGGATAACGTACTCTGCGGAGCGGCGAGGCTCATAGTTATTCCATTTGGAGGAATAGCTCTGCCCCGTTACATAGCTCGATTCGATGAATCCGCCGTAGCTTGTGATAAGGCCTTCAAGGCTCTGGAGCGTCTTTTCAAACTCTGTGGTCTCAAGCGTTACTCTGGCGGAATAGATCATCTTTTCTGCGAAGTCCGTATTCGTACTCGTTCCGGAGGTGGCTGTAAAGCCGGCAGGCTCTGATTCGCTGTAGTATTCGTCGTAATCTGCTTCGTAAAATTCGGGCTCATAGGCAGGAGCCGCCGGATCGACGTCATCATAATAGCCGTTATAATACTCCGCCGAGTCGGCACTTTTATAACTTGTCCCGGACGTGCAGGATGCAAGAAGCGCCGCGATCACGACGATCGCAAGAATTAAAGAGAATCTTTTTTTCATTTGTTCCTCCCCCTTTTTAGCTTATACTCATTAGACGAAAAAAAGAGGGATAAGTTCCCTCTTTTTTGGTTACAGCTTTATTACATTTCGGTTACAGAACTTTATTCAGGAAGCTTTTCAGCCTTTCAGACTTCGGGGCGGAGAATATCTCCTCGGGAGTTCCCTCTTCGATTATCCGTCCCTCGTCCATAAAAATCACTCTGTCTCCGACCTCTCTCGCAAAGCCCATCTCGTGGGTAACTACGACCATTGTCATACCATTGGCCGCAAGCCTTTTCATAACGTCGAGAACTTCTCCGACCATCTCAGGGTCAAGCGCGCTCGTCGGCTCGTCAAAAAGCATTACCTCCGGGTCCATGGCAAGAGCCCTGACTATGGCGATCCTCTGCTTCTGGCCGCCGGAGAGCTGATTCGGGTATGCGTTAGCCCTGTCGGAAAGCCCGACTCTGTCAAGAAGCTCCATAGCCCGCTGATTAGCCTCATCCTGCGACTTCTTCAAAAGCTTCACCGGGGCAAGCGTCATATTCTTCAAAATCGTCATATTCGGAAACAGATTGAAATGCTGGAAGACCATCCCCATTTTGCGCCTGTGTAGGTCGATATCCACGGTCTTATCGGTGATATCCACTCCGTCGAACAGTACGCTTCCGCCCGTGGGGCGCTCAAGCAGATTCAGGCAGCGAAGGAAGGTCGATTTTCCTGAGCCGGAAGGGCCGATTACGACGACGACCTCTCCCTCGTGTATCTCGCAGTCAACTCCGTTAAGCGCCTTGATCGTTCCCTCAAAATGCTTTTCAAGTCCGTTTACCTTAATGAGAACCTTATCGCTTTTCATTTCACACTACCTCCGGACTTCTTATCCCCGGCTCTCAGCTTCTTTTCAAGGGCTGAGACAAGTTTGGAGAAGAAAATGACAAGAACAAGATAAACGAGAGCGACGGCAATAAGCGGCATAAATGCCTGGAAGGTCCTGCCCCTTATTATATCGCCCGCCTTTGTCAGATCGACGATACCGACATATCCCGCCACGCTCGTCTCCTTTAAGAGAGCGATAAACTCGTTTGCAAGGCTCGGAAGGACTGCCTTGAAGGTCTGAGGGATAATTATGTACCGCATCGTGCTGACGTAGCTGAAGCCGAGGCTGCGCCCGGCCTCGAACTGTCCCTTGTCAATGCTCATTATTCCGCCGCGGACGATCTCTGCAACGTAAGCGCCGGAGTTAATTCCGAAGGTTATCGCCGCAACGACTATGCCGTCACGCACAAAAAGCAGAATAACGAAGTACATAATAAGAAGCTGAACGACGACCGGCGTTCCCCTGATAACCGTAAGATACAGATTGCAAAGGAAATTGCCCGCTTTTAGGAAGAACCTTCCAGCGCCCGGCGCCATTTCGTTGATTATATTATCATGCGTCGAACGCACTATTGCGACGACTATACCTATCGCGATGCCGATTACGAGGGCGGAAAGGGTAATAATTATAGTGTTGCCGAGACCCTTTAAAATAAATTCCCACCTGTTATCGTCGATAAAGCAGAGCCTGAACGCCGCCTTGAAATTTTCCCAAAAGCTCATTATTTCACCTCATTGGGATAAATACGCCGCTTGGGCGGCTGAAAAGCCGCCCGAACGGAGTTGAAATCAAATTACTTATTATTAGCCTCAACGAAGCTCTTTGCGGGCTCGTTATCGATGATAACGCAGTCGACCTTGCCGGTCACGAGGGCCTGAACAGCGTCAGCGCCCTTCGCAAAGCGGATCACTCTCTCCTCGCCGAAATCGCCGGTGCAGTAGATGTCTCCGGTGGTATCCTGCTGAACTCCGACCACGTAGGTCGCGCCGTCAGCATAAAGATCGTCGACGCTCTTGATGCTGCTTCCCTCTTTGACGATTACAGACTGGATTCCGGTAGCGTAGGTATCGGAGAAGTTGACGCTCTGCATTCTCTCCTCGGTAACGGACATACCGGCCATACCGATATCGTACTTGCCGCTCTGAACTCCGCCTACGATGGAGCCGAACTCGGTATCCTCAATAACCAGCTTCATTCCGAGGATATCGGCGATAGCGGCGGCCATCTCAGCGTCTATTCCGACGATCTTGCCGCCCTCATAGTACTCGTACGGAGGGAAGGCGGCGTTGGTAGCCATCGTGAGGGTCGGAGCGTCAGCAGCGACGTTCTCCTGGAACTTGAGGCTGTGCTCAACACCGGATATGTACTTGTCTACGATAGCCTTCTTGGTGCCGTTAGCCTCGAGCTCCTTAAGAGCCGCGTTGATGTTGCCTAAAAGCTCCGTGTTCTCCTTGGAAACGGCGATCGCATAATCCTCAAGAGCGTACTCCGTATCAAGGATCTGGAGATTTACCTTGCTGCTTCCGCAGGCCGCGAGAGCCAGCGCCATGGCGACAACAAGTATCGTGCAAATAAGCTTTGATATTTTATTCATTTTTCTTCCTCATTTCTGAATAATTATTTGTTCTTGCGTGATGTAATTATATAATTATTCCATTCGTTTGTGCAAGGTCAACAATGAATAAATTTTCTGCTTTATTGCGGCAAAGTATTAAACAATTTGCATAATAATACCGCCCGTTTAAAAAAACGGGCGGCAAAATGAATATTCAGCTAAGCTTACTGCTTCTTGCCCTGATTGGCAACGGCCTGCATCTTGGCGTTGATGGCGTCCTGATCGCCGAGATAGTAGTGGTTGACGGCCTTAAAGTTATCGTCAAACTCATATACGAGCGGTGTGCCGGTCGGAATATTAACGCCGATGATCTCGTCGCTCGTGAGATTGTCGAAATACTTAACGAGGGCGCGGAGGGAATTTCCGTGGGCGGCGATGATAACGCGCTTGCCGGCCTCCATATCCTTCTTGATGACCTCTTCAAAGAAGGGGACTACGCGCTCAACGGTGGTCTCAAGGCTCTCGTTCGCGGGAAGGAGCTCCTTGGGAACGTCGCGGAACATCGCCTGCTTCGTGGCGCTGCGTTCGTCGTTCTCGTCGAGTGCGGGGGGCTTGACGTCGAAGCTGCGGCGCCAGATCTTGACCTGCTCCTCTCCGTACTTCTCGGCGGTCTCAGCCTTATTAAGGCCCTGAAGGGCGCCGTAATGGCGCTCGTTGAGCTTCCAGCTCTTAACTACGGGGAGCCAAGCTCTGTCCATCTCGTCAAGGGCGATGTTCAGGGTGTGGATAGCGCGCTTGAGGTAAGAGGTGTAGCAGACGTCGAAATCGTATCCGTTCTCCTTAAGGACGCGGCCGGCGGCCTTGGCCTCCTCCCTGCCCTTGTCGCTCAGCTCAACGTCGGTCCAGCCGGTGAAGAGGTTGAGCTTATTCCATTCGCTCTCGCCATGACGTACAAGTACAAGTTTAGTCATTGTATTTCTCCTTAATGTATAATTATTCCTGATTTGCGGCAGCTATGATCGCGGCGAACTTCGCGGGCACAAGGCTGGCGCCGCCGATGAGGCCGCCGTCGATATCGGGCTGGGCAAGAAGCTCTGCGGCGTTCTTGTCGTTCATGGAGCCGCCGTACTGGATAGTGACGGCGCGGGCGATACGGGCGCCGTAAAGATCGCGGATAACGCCGCGGATAGCGCCGCAGACCTCTCCGGCCTGCTCGGCGGTGGCGGTGCGGCCGGTGCCTATGGCCCAGATGGGCTCGTAAGCGATAACTACCCGGCGCATCTTCTCGGCGGATACGCCGGAGAGAGCGGCCTTGACCTGGAGATTGATCCTCTCAAGGGTAATGCCCATCTCGCGCTCCTCAAGGCTCTCGCCAACGCAGACGATAGGCTGGAGTCCTGCCTCAAGGGCGGCGTGGACCTTCTTATTTACGGAAAAATCGGTCTCGCCGTAATACTGTCTTCTCTCGGAGTGGCCGATGATGACGTACTTGACGCCGAGGTCTACAAGCATATTCGCAGCTACCTCGCCGGTATAGGCTCCCTTCTCGTTCTCATTAAGGTTCTCAGCGCCGACGGAGATACGGAGCTCCTTAAAAGCCTTGATTGCGGCTGTAAGATCAACATAAGGCGCGCAGATAACGGTCTCGCACCACTTGGCGCGGGGGGATACGGCCTTGAGCTCGTCAGCAAAAGTCTTGACCTGGCTGGGGAGCATATTCATCTTCCAGTTTCCGGCGATAATCGTCTTGCGGTATTTTCTGTTCATGGCTGAAACACTTCTTTCTATTATATTAAACCGACTGTTCGGTAAGCTTTAAGTTAAATCCGAGGGCGGCGGTCGGCCGCCCTCGCAAAGTTAAGAGCGAAATTATTTATCAAGGAGAGCGGCTACGCCCGGAAGCTCCTTGCCCTCAAGGAACTCAAGGCTGGCTCCGCCGCCGGTGGAGATGTGTGTGATCTTATCGGCAAAGCCGAGCTGCTCGCAGGCAGCGGCGGAATCTCCGCCTCCTACGATGGTGGTGGCCTCGGAATCGGCAAGAGCCTGAGCGACGGCGATGGTACCCTTCGCAAGGGTGGGATTCTCGAATACGCCCATAGGTCCGTTCCATACGACGGTCTTGGCGCTCTTGGCAGCCTCGGCAAAGAGCTCGCGGGTCTTCTCGCCGATATCAAGGCCCATCATATCATCAGGAATCTCATTGGAGGGAACGGTCTCAACGTCGATGGGTCCGTCGATAGGATCGGGGAAGCTCTTAGCGATAACGGTGTCGATCGGCAGGAGAAGCTTTACGCCCTTCTCCTCGGCCTTCGCCATCATCTCCTTGCAGTAGTCAAGCTTCTCGGAATCGAGAAGGCTGGTGCCAACGCCGTAGCCCTTAGCGGCAAGGAAGGTATAAGCCATACCGCCGCCGATGATGAGGGTATCGACCTTCTCAAGGAGGTTAGAGATAACGTTGAGCTTATCGGAGACCTTTGCGCCGCCGAGGATGGCGACGAAGGGACGCTCGGGATCGGCAAGAGCCTTGCCCATAATGCCGATCTCCTTCTCGATAAGGAAGCCGCAGACGGCGGGGAGATAGTCGGCTACGCCGGCGGTGGAAGCGTGTGCGCGATGAACGGTTCCGAAAGCATCGGAAACGTAGAGGTCGGCCATGGAAGCGAGAGCCTTGGCGAGGTCGGGGTTATTCTTGGTCTCGCCCTTCTCATAGCGGAGGTTCTCAAGGAGCATAAGCTCGCCGGGCTTGAGCTCGGCGGCAAGGGCCTTTGCGCTCTCGCCAACTACGTCGGACGCCATCTTGACCTCGATGCCGAGGAGCTCGGAAAGGCGGGCGGCTACGGGCTTGAGGCTGAGCTTCTTGAGGGACTTCTGCCAGGCTTCCTCGGTGATCTTCTCGGGATCGGTGCCCTTTTCGGTCTGCTTCTTAACGTAAGCGTCGTAGGTGGCGATAGGCTTGCCCATATGGCTGCAGGCGATAACGGCGGCGCCGTTATCAAGGAGGTACTTGATTGTCGGCAGGGCGGCTACGATGCGCTTGTCGCTTGTGATAACGCCGTCCTTGGTGGGTACGTTAAAGTCGCAGCGAAGGAGTACCTTCTTGCCGGCTACGTCAACGTCCTTTACGGATTTCTTTGCATAGTTCATGATAAATCGCTCCTTTATTATATTTTTCAGTGGTAAACGAGCTAATCTGCCGCCATCTCTCCGATGCCGCTCAGGCCGGGAAAGCCCTGCTGTCTGAGCGCCTCAAAGCACATAACGGCGGCGGTGTTCGAGAGGTTGAGGCTTCTCGCGTCTTCTCGCATCGGCAGGCGAACGCACTTATCGCGGTATCTCTCACGGAGCCACAGCGGAAGACCCGCAGTCTCCTTGCCGAACAGGATCCAGGGCTCGCCGGAAAGGTCCGCCTCGGTATACTGCCTCGGCGCCTTCGTAGTCGTAAGCCAGAGATCCTCGTCGCCGTGAAGGGATAAAAACTCCTCGATGCTCTCGTAAACGGTAATGTCCACCATCGGCCAGTAATCCAGCCCAGCACGCTTGACAGCCTTATCGGAAATGTCAAAGCCGAGCGGCTTTACGAGATGGAGCCTCGATCTCGTCGCGGCGCAGGTACGCGCGATGTTGCCGGTGTTGGCCGGTATCTCCGGCTCAACAAGAACAAGATTGACCACCTTGTCACCTCTTCCTCAGTTGGTATATATTGTATAACAAATTTATCCGTTTTTCAATAACAATTTGCGGGTTTTAACAAAAAATAAAAACTTTTACATATTGAATTATTCCTGTTCGATAAAATACTTATTGCGCTTTTATCCGATAAATGGTAAAATCGTGATATTGAATGACGGAGGAATGTATTATGGAAACCGACAGAAGGATCGCCGCGCTCGAGGGCGACGGTTTTATGCCGCATTGCGGTATTGAGCTTCATACTAACGACGCGGGAGAGATCTACGCAGAGTTTAATATCGGGCCAGAGCACAAAAACGCCCACGGCTTTGTGAACGGCGGTATGCTCTTTACCCTTGCGGATATCGCGGGCGGAGCATGCGTCGCAGACCCCGAAAGGGATATAATGAGCCTTGACGCGGATTTTCATTTTTTGAAAAACGTTAAAGCAGGAAAGGTTTACGCCCGCCCGAGGATCATTCGTCGCGGGAGAAAGATCGCCGTCGTCGGCGTCGATATCGAGTCGGAGGGCGGAGTTCTTCTCGCCTCTTCTACATTCACCTATTATACAGCGGAATAAAGCATCAGAAATAAACTCAGACTACATATTATTACGACTGAGAGGGTCGGTGTGCGGGATGAAGAAAACGTTTAAACAGAGGCTTGTCTGGTTCCTTATATTGAATGCCGGCCTGATCGTCACCGCGGCAGGCATCGCGCTTTTTAAAACACCCAACCATTTCGCGATCGGCGGAACTAGCGGCCTTGCCATTCTGCTTGCGGATATATTTCCGCAGCTCCATATGGGAACTTTTATGTTTATTATCAATATGGTGCTGCTCGTGCTCGGGCTCATTTTCGTCGGCAAGGATTTCGCCTTCGGGACTGCTTATTCCTCCGTTATGCTCTCGGTTTACGTTGCGATCATCGAATATTTCGTCCCCCTCGCCGAGCCGCTTACTCACGATCCCCTGCTTGAGCTTATTTGGGCAGTTATACTACCCGCCGTCGGCTCCGCCATCGTATTCAATATAGGCGCTTCAACCGGCGGAACGGATATCGTCGCGATGATCCTCTCGAAGCACTCCTCTTTCCCGATCGGTATGTCCCTTTTAGCCAGCGACGCCGTGATCACCGTCGCCACGTTCTGGCTTTTCGACGTCCCCACCGGACTGTACTGTATGCTTGGCCTCATTATGAAGACCTTCCTCGTCGATCTCGTTATCGACGGCATCAACAGCCGGAAGTATATAACGATCATATCAAAGGAGCCCGAGCTCATAGAGCGCTTTATCATCGACAAGCTGAACAGGAGCGCAACTATATCCGAGGCTGAGGGCGCATACTCGCACCAGCACGAAAAGGTAATTACCACGGTTTTGACGAGGCGGCAGTCGGTGCTTTTGAGGAATTATATCCGTTCGGTGGACAGGCATGCCTTTATAACCATGGTAAATTCCTCTCAGATAATCGGCAAGGGTTTTTCGGATATATAAGCTTGACTTTGACCGGTGCAGACTATATACTTTATGTAAATTAACGTTAAGAGGCTGAGGCTATTATGAAACAATGTCCGCATTGCGGCTCTCTCCTTGAGGACGAGGCCACCGTATGCACGAACTGCGGTACTCCCCTTTCAGGCGAGACAAGGCAGTATTATACTCAGGATTTTTACTCTGATATCTCGGTTTACGACCACACGCCGGAGTTTTCGGCTGACGACGTTTCCGATAATAAGGTGGTTTGTATGGCCGCCTATCTTATGGGCGCTCTCGGCATAATAATCGCCTCCATCGTCGGAAAAGGCTCCAAGTACGCCGAGTTTCATATAAAGCAGGCGCTCAAGATCACGGTAGTCGACGTGATACTCACGATATTCGGAGTTATCTTCGTTTGGACCTTCATAATTCCGATGGTCGCCATCGTATGCCTTATCATCACCTTCGTTCTAAGGCTGATAGCGTTTTTCCAGGTATGCCGCGGAAGAGCTGTCGAGCCCTCGATCATCAGGGATCTGAACTTTTTAAGGTAAATAAACACTTCAGGGGAGCTTGATGCTCCCCTGTTTTTTATTCGCTTATCTCTCCGAAGAGGCTTTTTGAAAAGAGCTCCCTTACCTTCTCCGGGTCGTCCGTTCTGCCGAGCGCCCACATCAGCTTCGTTACCGCCGCCTCTGTCGTCATATCGCGCGATTCGATTGCGCCCGTTTTCAGCACTCTCTGCCCTGTCTGATAGAGGGAAAAATCCGATCTCTCGTAAAGGCATTGGCTGTTGACTACAACGGAGACGCCCGCTTTGCGCGCCTTTTCAAGCTTTTCCACAAGATTGCGCCTTATAAAATGCAGGCCACCTGCTCCGAACGCCTCGATAACGAGCCCCCTGTAATCAAGTTCGATCAGCATATCGAATATCTCGGGGTCGAGTCCCGGCGTCAGCTTTAAAAGAAAGACCCTCTTTGAAAGCTCGTCTCTCAGAATGCACTGTCCGTCATAGGTCGGTATGGCGCTGTCGTCTATCTCGAGGCCCCGGCCGGATACGCGCGCGACGAGCGGATGATTTACGCTGTCGAAGGCGGAAAAATCGGTGGTGTGGGTTTTAACGGCTCGGCATCCGAGTATGACCTTCCTGTCAAAGGCGAGGAATACTCCAGCTCTCCCGGACGCCGCCATGCAAAACGCCGTTCTCAGGTTGTCGATGCCGTCCGTCAGCGGGTGGTCTATCGGAAGCTGAGCCCCGGTCAGCACGACGGGGATCTTTATGCCGAGGAGCATAAACGTGAGGATTGACGAGGTATAAGCCATCGTATCCGTCCCGTGGCTTATAACGATGCCGTCGAAGCTCTCCCTCGCCTCATATACGCTCCTCGCCACAAGCTGCCATTCCTCCGGCTGGATATTTGAGGAGTCGAGGTTCAGAATGCTCTTTACGGTCACATCGTAAAGCTCTCTCAGCGCCTCTGGTATAAGGCTGAGGTCCGGGTCCGGCTCCAGCCCCTCGCCTTTAAGGCGTGACGCTATCGTTCCGCCCGTTGTGAGAAGAAGTATCCTTTTCACTCAAGGATCACCCCGTCGGAGTGATATTTTTTCCAAACAAACCTTCCCGCGGCGCCTATACCGAGGGCGATGACGAGAATTACGATCTCTGTAAGCCAGACGGGCAGAGCGCCCGCCGCCAGCACGGAGACTGCGTCAAAGGCGGCGTGAATGCCGATAGCCGCAAAGAGAAGGGCGGGCATTTTATACTTGAATGAGAACCACACGAACATTGTAAGGCCGAAATGAGCTATTATCGCGCTGATTCTCTCAACAATAGCGAGCAGAGCCATAGGCACGGTAAGCGCTTCGATAGAGGCTAAGGCGACGGGAAGCTGATCGCCGAGCTCAGCGCCGGCGCCCGCGTTTATCAGCGACGCCATAACGATAAGTCCGAGAGCGCCGGTTATCAGAAGATACATAGCCTCGAAGCCGCCGTGTCCGGCAGCGTAAGCGAGGGCGTTATTATCGTTCTCCATATCCCGCTTAAAGAAGACCTTGAACGCAAGATACCGGCCGAGCTCTTCAAATATTCCCGCCATAAGGCCGCCGTAAACAGCGAACAGGAGAGTATTCTCTCTTAAGCCCGGGAATAGGGACAGAACTACGCCGTGGACGGAGCCCTCGAGCATAGTCGCGAACAGGAGCCACGTCAGACCGCCGACAAGAAACGGCTTGACCTTCGTTTTAAGTCTGCGCCTGATGAAAACGAGAGCGCAGACAAGGATCAATAAGCTGAAGACAAAATATATCGCAACGGCGATCCAGTTAAGTTTAACCATATTGGGCCTCCCTGTTAAACAAATCGCGCCCTTTGTCAAGCGATATTGACAAAGGGCGTAAATGCCGGTTATTCCTCGGGAACTATCCCGCTCATTGAGCCGCCCGATCTGCCGCCTGAAACGCTGCGGAAGCGGGATCTCGCCTGACGCACCTCGCTGAGAGCGTCGTTTATGGCCTCCTCGGTGCGCATGAGCGTATCGTCGGCATACTGATTAGCGACGTCGCGAAGCTCGGCCGCGCGGCTCTCGGCGCTGGAGAGAATGCCGTTCGCCTTTTCCTTGGCGGCGCGGACTATCTCCGTCTCGTCAACAAGCTGACGGGCTCTCTCCTCCGCTACCTTGCGCATGCTCTCAGCCTCGCGCTTGGCATTCGCAACGAATTCGCCCCTCGCGGCGACGAGCCTTTTCGCCTCGTTAAGCTCGGCGGGAAGCTTTGCCTTGACCTCGTCGAGTATATCAAGCACCTTATTGCGCTCGATAACGCAGCGCTCGTTGCCGAGGGGAAGCCCCCAGGCGTCCTGAATCATATTATAAAGTATATCCAAAAGCTCCTGCACACTGTTATCCATTCCGTGACCCTGTCCTTTCAAATATCAGTCTTTTCTGAATACCGTAAGCTTGATCCTGCCGTACCTGTATTCCTTCGCAGAATATCCCTCTCTTGCCGGGGGCGGCACGGGCTTCTCCTTGCGGCTTTCGCATATTATTATACCATTTTCCCGCAATATGTCAAATCCTGTCGCCAAATTAAGCGATTGATCGAGAAGATCGGTATCATAAGGCGGGTCAACAAAGACTATATCGAACTTTTCTCCGCTTCGAAGATAGCTTAAAGAATCGCCGCGCACTACCCTCGCCCTGTCCTCAAGCCCGGTTATTTTCAGGTTTTCGCGGACGAGCTTCAGTGCCTCCTCGCTCTTATCCACGAAAACGCACTCCTCTGCCCCGCGGCTCAGCGCCTCAATGCCGAGCTGACCCGTTCCGGCGAAGAGGTCGAGGACTCTCGCCCCCTCGGTTTTGAACTGGATTATATTGAATACCGATTCCTTGACCATATCGGTCGTCGGTCTTATATCCATCCCAGTCGGCTCGCGGAGCTTTCTTCCGCGCGCCTTTCCGGTAATGACTCTCATTTCGTCTCCTCCTTTTCCCCGTGGAAGCTTTCGTAGACCGCCTCGGCGGCATTTTTCGGTATTACGCGCGAAAGCTCCTCAACTGAGGCGTTTTCAATGTTTTTAAGGCTTTTAAACGCCTTGTAAAGATCGTTTTTCCTCTTTTCTCCCACGCCGGGAATACCGTCAAGTCTGCTCTTCTTTACGCTTTTCTGATGGCTCTCTCTGTGGAAGGTGATAGCGAACCTGTGTACCTCCTCCTGGATCGTGCCGATAAAGCTGAAGACGAACGGGAGATGAGATATGCCTATCTCCTCGCCGCCCGCGGTAATGAGCGCGCGTGTGCGGTGCCTGTCGTCCTTCACCATTCCGAACACGGGGCAGCTCACCCCGGTCTTTTCCATTGCGTCAAGGGCGCATTGGGCGTGGGTCGCGCCTCCGTCGATCAGCATAAGATCAGGCAGAGGCGAGAACTTCTCGTCCCCCTCCTTATACCTTTCAAGCCTGCGCTCTATGACCTCGCGCATTGAGGCGTAGTCGTCCGGCGTTCCGTTCTCCAGCGTCTTTATCTTGAATTTTCTGTAATCGCGCTTCAGCGGTCTGCCGTCCTTAAAAACGACCATGCTCGCCACGATATCCGAAGCGCCCGTATTTGAAATATCGTAGGATTCAATCCTCGAAGGCGGGGCGGGAAGCTTGAGGGCGTCCATAAGCCATTTCGCGGTCTTGGATATCTTCTCCTCCCGCGTTGTCAGGCGGCGGGTCTCCTCCATAGCGTTTCGTATGGCGGCGTCCGCGTAATCGCGCTTAAGTCCCCTCTGAGGCACGGTAACGGTAACGGCATGTCCCGAAAGCTCGCTCAAAAACCTTGAAAGCTCCTCCGTGTCGCCGGTGTCCTCGGTTATCACCACCGACTTCGGAACGACCTCGCGCGAGACGTAATACTGCCTGATAAGAAGGCTCAGGGCCTCGGCGGCGTCCTCAATGGGATCCTCCAGAAGCTGAGTATCCTTGCCGAGAAGCTGGCCCTGGATATAATGAAGCACATTGAAGCAGCTTTTTGCCTCGCCTCGGTAAAAGCCGACGGCGTCGGTGTCCGACGAGCCTTTTAGAAGTACGTGCTGCTTCGTCTCAAGCGCCTTTATCGCGTTTATTATATCCCTTTTCTCCGCCGCCTCCTCAAATTTAAGCTCGGCGGCAAGGTCCTCCATCTCTTTCGTGAGCTCCTCGATGAGCTCGCGGCTCTTGCCCTTGAGTATCAGCCGCGCCTTATCGATGGCTTCGTCGTATTTCTCCTTCGGGACGCCCGGAAGGCAGTAACCGTCGCATTGACCCATCTGGTAATTGAGGCAGGGTCTCTCCTTGCCGATATCTCTCGGGAACTTTCTCGAGCAGTCCGGAAGCTTCAGCGTCTTTTGAATGGCGTCGATCGCGGCAAATGTGCTTCCCCTACCGCCGAATGGGCCGAAATACTCCGCCCCGTCATCAGCTCTTTTTGAGGCGACGGAAAAGCGCGGGTATTCAGGGCCGCCGTCGAGCTTTATAAATGGATATCCCTTATCATCCTTAAGGAGAATATTATAATGGGGCGAATGGTGCTTTATAAGCGAGTTTTCGAGCACGAGAGCCTCAAATTCGCTGTCCGCAATAATCACTGAAAAATCGGCGATTTTTGAGATCATAGCCTCTGTCTTTGCATTATGCGCCCCGTGAAAATAGCTCGAGACGCGGTTTTTAAGTAGCTTCGCCTTGCCGACGTAAATAACGACGCCGTCTTTATCGCGCATTATATAAACTCCCGGCTTTAACGGAAGCGCGAGAGCTTTTTCTCTTAACGTATCAAGCGGCATCTGATTTCTCCTCTTACTTTCGGATATTGCAAAAAGGGACTTCCGATAGTACGGCAGTCCCTTATTTTTGCGGTTATCCTCTTAATTATTCGCTGAACTCCTTGCTGATAAGCTCGCAAAGAGTCTCAACAGCCTGCTCTTCATCTTCGCCATCAGCGACGATGCTGACGGGAGTGTCCTTGGTGATACCGAGAGAAAGGACACCCAAAAGGCTCTTGGCGTTGACCTTGCGCTCATCCTTCTGGATCCAAACGCTGCAGCCAAACTCGTTTGCCTTCTGAGTAAAGAACGTAGCGGGTCTCGCTCTGAGACCTACAGGATTCATTACAACGACTTCTTTAGAAAACATTGAGGTTCCCCCTTTTCCGCAAGGACATCCCAAAATGTCCATTTCAGAACTTATGGCACAATTATAACAAAGGAAAAAATAATCTTCAATAATCTAATATGACTATTCTCATCGATATTTTAGTGTATTTTTTCAGCAATATGACAATAAATGCTAAAAATCACTTCAAAGTTACCACCGTAACGCCCGCTTCACCCTCTCCAAACCTGCCGAGGCGGAAGCTTTTGACCTGGGGATTTCTCTTAAGCGCCTTCTGCACAGCCTCGCGAAGAACGCCCGTCCCCTTGCCGTGGATTATCCTGACCTCCTCGATATGGCGCATGCTCGCAGTATCGATAAATCGCTCAGTCACGGCTACGGCCTCCTCGGCCATCATACCGCGAAGGTCGACCTCACTCCTGCCGGCTTCCACGCTCATCGGGGTTATTGTTTTCGAGGAATGCTGCTTCGGTGTTTTAACTCTCTCGCCCTCAAGCACTCTGACCTCGCTCTGCTTCGCGCTCACTTTCATTATACCCGCCTGAAGCTCAAGAGTTCCATCTTTATTGACTTTTATTACGTCCGCACGGGCGCCGATCGACAGTATCTCCACCGTATCGCCAGCTGCGGCCGGTCTTGTAGGCACGGGCTTTTCCGCCTCTTCCCTCACGCCGAGCTTTGCTTCGGCGTCATTAAGGCTCTTTCTCATCTCGGCCTTTGCCTCGTTAAGTCTCTGCCAGTCAGTTTCCGTGGCGGCCGATTTTCTCAGCCTCTCAATCTCACGGAAGGCGGCGTCTGCCGTTGATCGAGCGTCCTCAATTATCTTTTCTGCCTCGCGTCTTGCAGTCTTCGTGATCTTCTCCCGCTCGGTCTCGAGCTCGCGTCTCAGCTTTTCGGACGCCCCGGCGTCCGCACGAGCCTTCTCACGGAGAAGGTTGAGCTCGGCCCTTGAGTTTTCTGCCTCGACGCGGGCCTTCTCAAGGTTTTCAAGCGCCTCCTGAAAGTCCCTGTCGCCGGATTCCATTCTTGCCTCGGCGTCTTTGATGATAACGTCCGGTATCCCCAGCCTGCGGCTTATGGCGAAAGCGTTGGATTTTCCGGGTATGCCCAGAAGCAGCTTGTAGGTCGGCTTCAGCGTCGCCACGTCGAATTCGCAGGAAGCGTTCATAACGCCCGGCATCGTCATCGCGTATATCTTCAGCTCCGCGTAATGCGTCGTGGCCGCTATATGCGTGCCGAAGCGCCTCGCGTACTCGATAATGCTGACGGCGAGAGCCGCGCCCTCCGCCGGGTCAGTTCCCGCTCCCAGCTCGTCAAAGAGGACGAGGGTCGAGTCGTCGCACTCCTCAAGGATAGAAACGATGTTTGTCATATGGCTTGAGAAGGTCGAGAGCGACTGCTCTATGCTCTGTTCGTCGCCGATATCCGCAAGCACCTTGTCAAATATAGGAACGACGCTCCCGTCCTTCACCGGAATGTGAAGCCCGCATTGCGTCATAAGGCACATTAAGCCTATCGTCTTCAGCGAGACGGTCTTTCCTCCGGTGTTCGGGCCTGTGATAACGAGGGTATCGTACTCACCCCCGAGACTTACGTCGATAGGCACGACCTTCTTTTTATCAATAAGAGGGTGCCTTGCCTTAATAAGGCTGAGTTCTCCCCGCTCCGATATCTCGGGCTCGGAAGCCTCAAGCTGATAGCTGAGCTTTGCCTTGGCAAAGACGAGGTCGAGCCTTACGAGGGCGGAGTAGTTTCTCATTATGCTCTCGCCGAAGTCCGACGCCTCCGCGCTCATCTCCATAAGGATGCGGCCTATCTCCTGCTCCTCCTTGCCGAGAAGCTCCCTGATCTCGTTATTCGCCTTCACCGCGCTCATAGGCTCGATAAAATGCGTCGCTCCGGACGAGCTTATATCGTGCGTCAGTCCGGGAACGGCGGACTTATGCTCAGCCTTTACGGGAACTACGTAGCGCCCGTTCTTAACGGTGATTATCGGCTCCTGCAGCACCTTCTGATAGGTCGGCGAGGATATTATCTTCTGCAGCGCCTGGCGCACCCTCTCTCCGGCGGCTCTCATCTGCCTGCGGATATCGGCAAGAGCAGGGCTTGCGGAGTCGGCAAGCTCGTCGTCTCCGACGATCGAATTCGTGATCTTCTCCTCGAGGTATTTATTTGCCCGAAGCTCGGAGAACATATAGCCGATCTCTCCACCTCCCGCCTCATCGCCCGAGGCATAGGACAGTATGAGCCGCGCCGTCTTCAAAACGGCGGCTATTGACAGCAGCTCCCTCGTGTTGAGCATTCCTCCGGCTCCCGCTCTTTTTATCGATGCGGAAACGTCTGTCACCCCCGAAAACGACGGAGTGCCGTGAAGGACCATCATCCTCTTCGCGGCTCCCGTCTCGGCGAGGAGCTGTTTTACGGCGTCCCTGTCGCTCTCCGGCCTCAGCGCGAGCGCCGCCTCCTTCGCCCCGTCCGAAACGGCCTCTCCGGCGAGCATTTCAAGCACGCGGTTTAGTTCAAGTATATTCTGTGATTTTTCGTACAGATCCATTGTGTCTCCTTTTTGACTTTAAAAGTCCGCCGGAGGAGAAAACCCACCGGCGGAAACACAGCTTGCGCTCAGCGTCTTTCAACGGTCTTCGTGGCGACGACGTCTATTCCCGTTCCGGCAGCGTCCGAAATAAGCACGTCGCCCGTGTAGACAGGAGCCGTTACGACGGCGGAGCGGATCGCCTCCATGACCTCGAATATCTTTCCCTTGGGGATATCGCCCTTCGTCTTGACCGAGACGAGCTTCAGGCTTCCGCCCTCGACCCTAATAGAGCTCGTCACTGTTCTGACGGGATTTATTACCTCGTTCTTGCCGTAATCCTCGCCCCTCGGGCAGGTATTTCCGGATACGGAGACGTTCTCCCCGTCTATCGTTACGGTGAGCTGGCAGCCCATAGGGCAGCGAATACAGGTTAATTCTCTTATCTCCATCTCAATCCTCCGCGCAAACGAGTATCTCTTTAACGTCCGGGTGCTCATTGAAGCTCGCCTTTGTAAGCACGAGCTCCTCCATCTCGCCCGGCGCCATAATGCGTTTCTTGACTCTGCGTACCGGCTCTCTGTCGAAATATACGGCGAGCGTCTTATTCTTAAGGATATCGCCGACCCTGAAACGGAGAGTGATCTTATCGTCCATCGTTTCGGGGCTAACGCGCTGAGGCACGGTATAGCGAATGCCGCCCGCCGTTTTAATCTCGACGAATTTCTCAGGCGTATTGCCGCCCTTTACATACTCAGCGGCCTTTCTGCCCGCTCTCGCGGCCTCCTCAGATACGAAATCGACGAGGTCGTGAACATGGAGCACGTTGCCCGCGGCAAAAACTCCGGGTACGGTCGTCTCAAGGCTGTCGTTGACCTCCGGGCCGCCCGTCACCCTGCTGAGAGCAACGCCGGCCGATTTTGAAAGCTCGTTTTCCGGCAGAAGGCCGCAGGATAAAAGCAGTGTGTCGCAGGAGTAATACTCCTCCGTTCCCGGTATGGGACGTCTGTCAGGACCAACCTCGGATATCGTGACGCCCGTCACTCTCTCCTTGCCGTGTATGCAGGTTACGGTATGGCTCAGCTTAAGCGGGATGCCGTAGTCCTCAAGGCACTGCACGATGTTTCTCTTAAGGCCGCCCGAATAAGGCATAAGCTCGGCAACGACCTTTACCTTCGCGCCCTCAAGCGTCATTCTGCGCGCCATAATAAGCCCGATATCGCCTGAGCCGAGGATAACGACCTCTTTTCCTACGGCAAATCCCTCTATATTCATCAGTCTCTGAGCGGTGCCCGCCGTGTAGACTCCGGCGGGGCGGAAGCCCGGAAGCCCGAGCGCTCCGCGAGGTCTCTCGCGGCAGCCCATAGCGAGGATGACGGCGCCGGCCTTGACGGTGACGGCTCCCTCCTCAGAGTTCACATAGGTCACCTCGCGCTCGGGAGAGATGTCAGCCGCTATCGTTTTAAGCTTGATGGGAATGTTGAGCTCCTTTGCCCTCGTAATAAAGCGTTCCGCGTATTCGGGACCGGTCAGCTCCTCCTTGAAGGTGTGGAGACCGAAGCCGTTATGAATGCACTGGTTGAGTATTCCGCCGGGGCGCTCGTCGCGCTCGAGGATGAGTATATCCTCCGCTCCCTCCTCTCTTGCGCTTATCGCGGCAGCAAGTCCAGCGGGTCCGCCGCCGATGATTATTATATCGTGGTATTCCATCATTCCGCCTCCTTTATGAGAAGCTCAGAGCCCGGTCTGTTCTTCGTGACCTCTTCGGGTGAAATGCCCAGCTCCCGCGCGAGAAGCTCGACCGCTCTCGGTGTACAGAAGCCCGCCTGGCAGCGTCCCATTCCCTGACGCACCCTGCGCTTAATGCCGTCCATGCTCTTCGCCCCGAGGGTACGGTTTATCGCGTCAAGTATCTCTCCCTCGGAAATGCTCTCGCAGCGGCAGACTATCGTTCCGTATTCCGGCCTTTTCGCTATAAGCTCTGCTCTCTCCTTCGGGTCGAGCTTCGCGACCTGAGGTATGCCCGTTCTCGTCTCGATGAAGCTTTCCTTCTTCTCCGCTCCGAGCCTTCCGGCTATGAGCTCCGCCATATACTCGCCTATCGCGGGGGCTGAGGTGAGCCCCGGCGACTCGATAGCCGCGGCGTTGAAGAAGAACTCGGCGTCCTCCGCCTCTCCGAGGATAAAGTCGTGGTGCTCCTCGTGCGCGCGAAGTCCGGCAAAGCCCGTTATCGTCTTATTATACGGGACGGTGGGAACGGAGAGCAGGGCTCTTCTCTTGATATCCTCTATCCCCTCGGCCGTTGTCTCGGTATCCTCCTTGTCGCCTATATCCTGAGCGTTTGGGCCGACGAGCAGGTTCCCATGCGCCGTGGGCGTAACGAGAACGCCCTTGCCGAGCCTCGTAGGAAGCTGGAATATCGTATGGCTCACGAGGTCGCCGACCTCACGGTCCATCAGCACGTATTCGCCGCGCCTCGGAACGATGGTGAAATGGCGGCTCGAGACCATATCGTTTATCTTGTCCGAGTACAGCCCCGCGGCGTTCACGACGGTTTTCGTGTAAATATCGCCCTTTTCCGCCTCGATTTTATATCCATCCCCGGTCTTCTCTATATTCTTAACGGCGTTGAGGAAGGAAAACTCCACCCCGTTATCGGCGGCGTTCTCAGCGAAGGCTATCGTCATACTGAAGGGGCAGACTATGCCGGCCGACGGAGATAGCAGAGCTCCCGCGACCTCGCCAGAGAGCGCAGGCTCAAGCTGCCTTGCCTCGTCTCCCGTGAGGATAGAAAGATCGGTCACTCCGTTTGCCTCGCCGCGCCTCTTAAGCTCCTCAAGGCCCGGAAGATCGGCCTCGGAAAAAGCGAGCACCATCGACCCGTTTTCCCTGTAGGTGAAGTCGAGCGTCCTGTGAAGCTTTCTTATAAGCTCCGCTCCGCGGACGTTCATCCGCGCCATCATAGTCCCCTCTTTCGCGTCAAAGCCGCCGTGGACTATTCCGGAGTTTGCCTTTGACGTGCCGGAGCAAACGTCCTCCTCCTTTTCGAGGACGAGGGTTTTGAGCTTATACCTTGCAAGCTCGCGAGCTATTGCGGAGCCGGTCACACCGGCGCCGATCACTACAACGTCATACCGTGTCATTTTCTTCCTCCTGTGCCCAGAAAATCGCCGTCTTTACGGCTTTTTTCCAGCCTTTTAATAGTTTTTTTCTATTTTCCGGCGCTATCGTCGGAACAAATTCATGCTCGCAGGCCCAGTTTGACCTGATCTCGTTCCTGTCCTTCCAGTAGCCCACCCTGAGACCGGCGAGGTAGGCGGCTCCGAGGGCGGTCGTCTCGATGCAGCGCGGTCTTTCAATGTGGACGCCCGAGATATCGGACTGGAACTGCATAAGAAAATCGTTCGCGCTCGCGCCTCCGTCCACTTTAAGGGTTGACAGGCTGAGCCTCGACTCCTCCTTCATTGCGGATAGAAGGTCGTTCATCTGATACGCAAGGCTCTCGACCGTCGCCCTGATGAAATGATCCTTTGAAACGCCTCTCGTTAGCCCTACGATCGTGCCTCTCGCGTACTGCTCCCAGTAAGGGGCGCCCATACCGGAAAAGGCGGGGACGATATATACTCCGCCGGAGTCAGGCACGGCCTCGCAATAGGTCTGTGACTGCGGAGATGTGCGGATCATGCGCATTTCGTCGCGCAGCCATTGGATCGCGGCTCCGGCAATAAAAACGCTGCCCTCGAGGGCGTAGCTGACTCTGTCCTCCTCGCCGGCAGCTATCGTCGTCAGAAGTCCCTTCTGTGAGTGTATCGGGTCGCGCCCCGTGTTCATAAGCATAAAGCCGCCCGTTCCGTAGGTGCATTTTACGTCGCCCGGGTTAAAGCCGCATTGTCCGAAGAGAGCGGCCTGCTGATCGCCAGCGGCCCCGCAGATGGGGATAGCTCCTCCGAAGCGCTCCGTTTCGCCGAAGTAGCTTGAGGACGGCCTGACCTCCGGAAGAAGCGAGGCCGGAATACCGAAGTAGTCCAGTATCTCCTCATCCCAGCACAGCTTATGTATATCGAAGAGCATCGTCCTTGAAGCATTCGTATAATCAGTCGCGTGCACTCTGCCGCCCGTCATGTTCCATATAAGCCAGGAATCGATCGTGCCGAAGCGGAGCTCGCCGCGCTTTGCCCGCTCCTTTACTCCGGGCACGTTTCTGAGGATCCACGCGATCTTGCTCGCGGAAAAGTAGGCGTCCGGGATAAGCCCCGTCTTCTCCTGAATGTAGCCCGAAAGCCCGTCGGACTTCAGCTTGTCTATGATATCAGACGTCCTGCGGCATTGCCACACTATGGCGTTATAAACGGGTCTGCCGGTTGATGCGTCCCAGATTACGGTCGTCTCTCTCTGATTTGTGATGCCGATAGCCGATATATCCTCCGGCCTTGCGTCGATCTTCTGCATCGCCTCCATGGCGACGCCCATCTGAGTCGACCATATCTCCATCGGATCGTGCTCTACCCAGCCGGGCTTGGGAAATATCTGGCGGAATTCTCTCTGCTGCGAGCTCTGAATTTCGCCCCGCTTGTTGAAAAGGATCGCCCTTGAGCTCGTTGTACCCTGGTCCATCGCAATAACGTACTTTTTGGTTTCCATGTCGTTACCTCCGGATCTTCAGCTTTGTACATATTATACCATCGCGGCGGATTTTTTCAACCCATATTTGTTAATACTATTGACTGTTTAGCCTAAAATAAATATAATTATGGTATAGATAAATATGAGGAGGTCCGTGCAATGCCAGCTTTCCGTGAATATACCTTCCTTTCAACAAACGGCACTACGAAGATAAACGTCCGCCGCTTTGATCCTGACGGGCCCGCCTGCGGCATAGTCCAGATAGCGCACGGCGTTTCCGAGCACGTAAGCCGCTACGACGCTTTTATGAAGCTTTTGGCCGAGAACGGCTTTATCGCCCTCGGAAACGACCACCTCGGACACGGGGCGAGCGTCAACAGCGAGGACGAGCTTGGCTGGTTCGCCGAAAGCGACGGCTGGAACGTGCTCGTCGCCGATATGCGCAAGCTGCACAATATAACCTGCGCTGAAAACCCCGGTCTTCCCTACTTTCTGTTCGGTCATTCGATGGGCTCCTTCCTTACAAGGACGTACATAATAAAGTACCCGGCCGACCTCTCCGGCGCCGTTATCTGCGGAACGGGGCAGCAGTCCGCCGCCCTCGTCGGAGCCGGCAAAGCTGCTGCGAGCACGATATGCAAGCTGAAGGGCACAAAGCACAGGTCCAAGCTTCTCGGTGGTATGGCTTTCGGAAGCTACAACAAGAGCTTTGAGCCGCGCCGCACGGACTACGACTGGCTAACCCGCGATGAGAGCATAGTGGATATATATTTGCAGGATCCGCTCTGCGGCTTTTTGCCCACGGCCGGCCTTTTCCGCGATATGATGACCGGAATTGCCTTCATCTCCTCGCCCGAAAATATAGCGAAGATGGATAAGGATCTCCCCGTATTCTTCATCTCGGGCGATCTTGACCCGGTCGGAGAAAACGGAAAGGGACCCGCGAAGGCATACGCGGCCTTTAAATCGGCAGGTATGCGCGACGTCACCATCCGCTTTTATAAAAACTGCCGTCATGAGCTATTAAACGAGCTAAATAAGGATGAGGTCAAAAAAGACGTTCTGAACTGGCTTGAGGCGAGGCTCCCCGGAGAAGTTAGCGACTAACATATAAAATCGGCGCGCCGCAAAAAGCGGCGCGCCATAATTATTATTTAAGCATTAACGCTTCTCTTACCTTGTCGGCTATGCCCTTCGGCGAGAGGCCGAAGTACTCAAGAAGCTCGGCGGCAGAGCCGCTTCTTCCGAAAACATCGGGAACTCCATGGCGGACGACCGGCACGGGGCATTTTTCGCTCAGCGCCTCGCAGACAGCGGAGCCGAGACCTCCGACTATGCTGGCCTCCTCAACCGTGACTATGCAGCCGGTTTCCTTCGCCGCCTTTACGCAGAGATCCGTATCGAGGGGCTTTACGGTGTGCATATCTATAACTCTTGCTGATATCCCCTCGGCCTCAAGAAGCTTCGCGGCCTCAAGGCACATCGGAACGGTTATTCCGGTGGCTATTAGAGTAACGTCCGACCCGTCCCTTAATGTGACGCCCTTTCCGAGCTCGAAGCTGTAGCCCTCGACGGAATCGGTGACCGTCTCTGTGGCGAATCTGCACATTCTGAGATAGGCAGGTCCGTTATAATCAATAAGCGCCTTAACGGCAAGGCTCATTTCGTTCGTATCGCAGGGAACTACGACCATCATATTGGGTATCGCGCGCATAATGGCGATATCCTCGTTCATCTGATGGGTCGCGCCGTCCTCGCCTACTGAGGGACCACCGTGAGAGCCGACGACCTTTACATTGAGCTTTGGATAGGCTATCGAGTTTCTGATCTGCTCGAAGGCTCTGCCCGTGGCAAACATAGCGAAGGAATTGATAAACGGCATAAGCCCGGCAGCGGCCATTCCGGCGGCGATACCCGCCATATTCTGCTCCGCGATACCGCAGTTAAAGAACCTCTCGGGATACTTTGCCGCGAATTTATTGGAGTAGGTCGCTCCGGAAAGGTCGGCGTCGAGCACCACGAGCTTGGGATATTTCGCGCCGAGCTCCACAAGGGTCTCGCCGTATGCCGCTCTCGTTGCTTTTCTCTCTCCCATCGCTCAGCCCTCCAATTCGGCAAGGTGGGCTTCAAGCTCAGCCCTTGCAATCTCATAAAGCTCGTCGTTAGGCGCTTTTCCGTGCCAGCCGACGGCGTTTTCCATATAGCTTACTCCCTTGCCCTTTACGGTCTTCATAAGGATAACCGTGGGCTTTCCTTTTACGCCTCTCGCCTCGGCGAGAGCTTTTTTTATCTCGGCGAGATTGTGGCCGTCTATTTTGATAACGTGCCAGCCGAACGCCTCGAATTTTTTATCCAGCGGCTCGAGAGGCATTACCTCGTCGGTAGTGCCGTCGATCTGAAGCCCGTTAACGTCAACGAAGGCGCAGAGATTGTCGAGCTTCCACTTCGCGGCGGCCATTGCAGCCTCCCAAACCTGACCCTCGGCCAGCTCCCCGTCGCCGAGGACGGAGTAGGTGCGGTAAGGCTTGTCCGTAAGCTTTGCTGCGATAGCCATTCCGACCGCAGTCGAGATTCCCTGACCGAGAGAGCCGGTAGACATATCGACGCCCTTAACGAATTCCATATCCGGGTGACCGGAAAGATGGCTGTGAATGGAGCGGAGCGTTCTCATCTCCCCCGTCGGGAAATAGCCGCGGAGTGCGAGCACGGAGTACAGCGCGGGTGCGCAATGCCCCTTTGAAAGCACGAACCTGTCGCGCTCCGGATCATCGGGAGCGGCGGGGTCAATCCGCATCTCGTCAAAATAGAGAACGGTGATGGCGTCTACGCAGCTAAGGCTTCCGCCGGGGTGTCCTGACTTCGCGCAATGGACGCCCTCAAGGATAAGAAGTCGCGCCTTAGCGGCAAGGATCTCAAGCTCTTTATCCGTCATAGTATCCCTCCGAGGAGAATTATTTTTTTGCAGCCTTGAAATTGGCCTCTGTTCCGTTAATTAGTCTCTTGATGTTAGCCCTGTGCTGAATTATTACCATAATACCCGCGAAAACGGCGAGAACGAGCTTCGGCGTGGAAACGCCGACGAGCCAGGATATAACCGGCACTGAAACCGCAGCCGCGAGAGAGCCGGGCGAGACCTTTTTAGTGAGCATGGCGACTATGATAAAAACGGCAAGTCCGATGACCACGGTGCGCCAGTCCATAAAGCAGGCCACCGCGGCAAGGATCGATACGCCCTTTCCGCCCTTGAATCCGTAAAAAGCAGGGAAGCAATGGCCGATCATGGCGGCAATTCCGCCGATGGCTATTCCGAGGTCGCCGAGCAGCAGAAGCCCGATAAGCATAGCTATCGCGGCCTTGAGCATATCTCCGCCAAGCGTGATAAGGCCGGCGCTCCAGCCGTACACTCTCGCCATATTTGTGGCTCCGGCGTTGCCCGAGCCCTTCTCGCGCACGTCGCCGCCCATAGCTTTTTTTGACATAAGGATAGAAATACTGACAGAGCCGAGAAGATATCCCGCGATTCCGACGGCAATATACTTTAATATCTCCATAGTTACCCCTCATCCCCGGATTATTCCGGAATTATTATAATTAGTAATCCAGCGGTTTTCAAGTATTCATTGTGGCAAAAAAACTGGCGCGTCTTCGACATTATTCGGCAAGACTTCCCTATTTCCGCTCAGCTCCGTTCAGCCTGAGACCGCGAAGGCGGGTGATCTCGGGGATCACGGCGCAGTTATACTGCCTCAGCTTTTCAGACATCGTCATCGTTTTCAGCGTCTCGCTCATATCACCGGAAACGGAACCGCCTGTTACTAACAGCGTCTCGCCGCCTCTATGGAGATAGGCAAGCCTTATCTCCCCCGCGATGCTTCCGGAGACCGAATCCACCTGGAAATCAGAGAACTCGACCGGCTCGATATAGTCGCCGCTTCTCAGCTCCTCCTCCGTCTTCGTTCCGCCGGTGCATCGGAAGTTCAGCACGTCCGAGCTTTCGATACCGAGGTATTCGCAGAACTGCCTGCTGCCCCAATAGCCCTCGGCGACGCCGTCTCTGATGATGTACCTGTCCTCTATCTCGCGCCCCTCGTCGTCCACGGGGTAGTCGTAAGAGGAGTTTTCAAGCCTTGAGAGTATCTCAAAGCTTATCCTGTCGCCCGCAAGCTCATCGGAGATCGGTTTTCCGGCCTCCCAGTCCGACATTCCGCGGACCTTGAAGCCGGCGGAGAGATTATCGAGGAAGTATTCATAGACCGAGACCGCGTCCGAGGTGGAGAGCACGACGTCGATATCACCGAGCTCAGGGGTGGCTACGGCGTTCAGCCTGTCCCTTCCGACCCTGAGCGCGCTCGTTACATCGGCCTTTATCTTCTCCTTATCGCAGGAGCCGGAGTTAAAGGCGCGGTAGAGCTCGATCTCGTGCCCCTCCCTGCGCGCGTTTATCACTATCTCCAGCATCGAGCCGGGATATACGCAGGTGAAGCTCACTCCGTTTGAATTTAAAAACCTCTTTTTCTTTTCCGATACGAATAGCTCATAGGAGTTTATATCCTCAGTTTCCGTCTCCTCTACAGAGCGCACGGCCTCAAGGAAGCTCTCTGAGATCGTGGAGACGTCTATTTCCATTGTCTCCAATTCAGCGGATACGGGCTTTGAGGTTATGGAATAGGGTTTATTCTTAACAAGTCCGGCGCGGCTTAAAAGCTCTGAGAGGGTCTTGTCGATTTCCCCCTCCGAGAGAGCGGGCGATATCTCGCCCGAGGCGCTGCCGATAAACTTTCCGTCCTCAATGCTCTTATATACCTTCACCTCGTAAGTGCGGGTATTGACAGAGCGGTTCTGATCGAGCTCGTGGCGGATGAAGTAGAACTCCCATCGCTTCTCTTGAAGCTCAGTAAGCTCCCAAGCGTCCGTTCCGAGAGTCTCGAGCTTCGTTTTCAGTATTTCAAACATCAGCCAAGCCTCGCTTTCGTCTTAAGATAAGGGCCTCCGTCAGCGACCTTGACCCATTCCTTGTAGCCCTTCCCGCATCCGCCGTTCCCGTCTATTCTTCTGTCTGTGCTCGCCATTGTGATATTGCCCAGAAGGTCGGGAACGTAACCCGTCATAACGACCGGGGTCACGACCTTGCCCGTAAAAACGCCGTCCACTATCTCATAGCCTCTGTGGACTATGCACTGGATGCCCCAATGCTTCGGGTCCTCCATCCCGCTCTCGGTTCCCTTCAGAAGATAGCCGCGCTTTACCGAGGCAATCATATCGTCAAGGCTGTCAGATCCGGAGTCGAACACCGTGTTCGTCATTCTCGTATAGGCCTTATGCGCGTAATTCTCGCGCTTTCCGTTGCCCGTCGGCGCGATGCCGAGGCGAAGCGCGCTGAGAGCGTCGGCGATACCGGTTTTCAGGATACCCTTGTCTATCTCGATTACGTCGCCGGCAAGCGTGCCCTCGTCGTCAAAGGCGAAGGCCGTAACGCTCTCGTCGCAGAGAGCGCCCTCATGCATGGTAACAAGGTCGGAGCCCACTCGCTTGCCCAAATACTCGGCGCCGAGAGCTCTCTTTTTAACGAACATATCCATCTCGACCCCGTGGCCGAATGCCTCGTGGGCGATAAGGCCGGATATGCCGGGATCGGTTATGATCTCGTATTCGCCGGGGACTATCTTCTCCGCCTTTAAAAGCTCTGCCATAGTCTGAGGCGCGGAGGCGAGCTTTTCGCGGAGGCCTTCAAAAAACTCCGGTCCGCCGAGGCCGCTCACTCCCTCGTAGATCATTCGGGTCTCTCCGTCCTCAGAGGGAGAATAGGCGCCGACCGTGCCCTCGGAGTAAACGTAGCTCTGACGCATAAAGCGGTTTTTGGAAATAAAAAGCTTTGAGATATGGGTAGACGATCCGCGAAGGAAGCAGTCGAGAGCTGCGGGTATAGTTCTCATTCCCTCGTCGGAGAGCTCGTTGAACATTTCAATGAGCGCGTTCATATCCGTCTCCTCCGGAAGAGTACCCGTCTCCTTCTCTATGAACAGCTCGATTGGCTCGTCGGGTATGGCGGCCGTGGCGTAGGGCTTCGTCCCCAGCTTTCGCAGAAGCTCAAGCTGGGCGGCAAGCTCGCCTTTAAGCCTTCGTGCGATATCGGGCTCAGCCTCGTTGAAGGCGTACTCAGAATACAGCCCGTCCTTCATCACGCGGACTACCGTGCCGCGCTCCGTCGTCATCGTCTTTCCCGAAACGCTCTTTGAGTGCTGGGAGACGGAGGCGGTAAAGCCGACTGAGTCCGTCGACAAAACGGAAACGTAGTCGTATTCCTGCCCCAGCTCGCTCACAAGCTTGCGCAGAAACGGGGCGATCGAATCAAGATACTTTGAAAATGGAGCTTTCATCATTTCACTTCCTTTAATTAATAATGGTCTTCATCCACCGCTTTGATCTCAGCATAACGTACCCGAGGATACATTTTAAAAACTCCAGCCCCTCGACTATCGCGAAAAGAAAGATAACGGAAACGGAGGAGAATTTTGAAAGCAGGAAGGCCGTCGGCACCATAGCCGCCCAAACGAAGCAGCTGTCAAACAGGAAGGTGACGAGAGCCTGACCGCCCGAGCGGATAGTAAAGTAGCTCGCGTTCGTGAACGCCCTTGCGGGCATACAGGCCGCGTGGACGAGGATCATACTGCTTGCCAGCGACCTTATCGCCGCGGTCGTATTATATGCCCCGGGAAATACGCCCGACAGCGCCGCCTGAGCTATTGCGAATACTGCCGTAAACGCCACGGAGAAGAAGGCGAGCTTTCGCGTTGCGTCCAGCACCTCGCTCTCCGGCTTTCTCGCGCCGAGCTTCTGCCCTATTATTATGCCCACCGCGTTCCCCATTGCAATGAGGGATACGCTCATAGTATTCGTTAAAGTGGTCGCAATATTGACGGCTCCGACAACGTCGAGGCTGCGGAGAGAATAGCACCAGTTCAGTGTAGTGATCCCAACGGACCAGAGCGCCTCATTTGCCATAAGCGGCAGGCTCTTTTTCGTTATCTTTACGGCAAGCTCCTTCGGAATAGCAAAGGAGCGGTATGCACTCTTAATGAACGGCGCTTTATCTGAATGCGTATGCGTCCAGCCGGCACATACAGCGAGCTCGGCGAAGCGGGATATCACAGTTGCTATCGCGGCTCCGCTTATTCCAAGCGTGGGAGCGCCGAGGTTTCCGAATATAAGCACCCAGTTTAGTAAAAGATTAACCAAAACGGCGACTATTCCGGCGACCATAGGCACCACCGTCTGTCCGCACTCCCTCAGCGTTGAGGTGTACGCGCTCGTTACGGCGAAGGGCAAGAGCCCGACGAGCATTATCCCCATATACTCCCTGCCGAAGGAAAGGTATCTTTCGGCCTCACCCGCTTCGCCCTCTCCCTTGAGGAAGAAGCTTATCAGATTTGACCCGAACAGGAGAAATATCGCCGTGCCCACGGCGGTTATCACGACTCCGGCAAGTATCTTATACCTGAACGTATAGCGGACGCCTTCGTGGTCGGAATTTCCGAAGAACTGCGCCGTAAAAATTCCGGCGCCGGAGGCCGCTCCGAAAAGGCAGAGGTAAAAGACGAATAATATCTGATTGACGATCGCCACTCCGCTCATCTCTGCCGTTCCGACCTGGCCGACCATAATGTTATCGAGCATTCCGACGAAGTTAGTTATAAAGTTCTGTATCATTATCGGAACGGCGACGGCCATAACGGACCTGTAAAACCGCCTGTCTCCTATATATCGCTTAAGCATAGCCTGTAATCCTTTATTTTTATCCACCGTATATACCGTCGTCAGGCATAAAGCCGCCTATAAGCGAGGGCTTAACGTTATAGAGCGCCCTGAGATACGGGGTCACGGCGTCCATTATCTCATACGCACCGGTAATGTAGGCGCCGCTCTCGCTGACAGCCGCAGTTACCGCGGCAAGTCTCTCCTCCGTCATATTATCCGTGTTGACGGCGACGCAGTATATCGGGCAGACCTTTCTCCCGGTATCGTTCTGCCACGCCCACGAGGCGGAAAAACCGATATCGTAATTATTATTCAGTGGCTCAGGCACGCATGCGAAGCTCCCGGCCTCGCTCTTGACCTGCTCCTCTATCTCCCCGTATGGCAGGTACTCATAGAATACGGTCTTTCCCTCGGCAAGCTCGTGATTATTCGCGATAACGCGAACGACGGCATCCTCAGCACCGCCCTCATACGGTATGTACACAGTCCTTCCGTAAAGTATGTCCGGGTCGATGCTGTCGGCAAAGCGCATATTCTCGTCGTTACTCTCCATAAGCCAGACATCGCCGGAGAGGCAGACGCCGATAATCGCTATCTTCCCGGCGGTCTCTCTGTAAACGCGGCAGGCAAGATTTGTGGGTATAACGGCCGTATCTATCTCTCCCCTTCCGAGAGCGTCCGCAAGCTCGGCGCCGGTGCCGTACTCGGAAAAAACGGCGTCGCCGAAGAGAAAGCTGTAGCTGTAGGCTGCGTCCTCATCCGTATAGCCGACGCAAATACGGCTGTCAGGCTCGGCGGGCTCCGCAGGCTCCTGCGGGTCAGACGGCTCCGATGGCTCGGACGGGTCTACGGGAGTGATCGTCTCCGGCTTTACGGGGTCAGACGGCTTTCCGCATGAAGCGAGAATAACAGAGATTATTAATACGAGTGAAATTATCCCGAGTATCTTTTTCATCTTTACACCTCCGGCGACTGATTATCGCCGCAATAATTCATTATAATTATACACGCAAGCCCACGATGTGTCAATTATTGCGATAAAAATGCGATAATGACCACAAAATATATTGAATTTGCACTTGCAAAACCGCAATACAGATGATATAATAACTTTGTTAGGATGATGGAAGCTTAAGGAGTGGGTCGTGACCCGCTCTTTTTTCTGCAAATTTTCGCTTGGTAAAAATCGGAGGATGATGTTTTGGCAAAGACAGCAGATATCGTTCGTGAGTTTTCCGAGCCCATCGTCACTTCGCTCGGTCTCGAGCTCTGGGACGTTGAGTTCGTGAAGGAGGCGGGAGAGCAGTATCTCCGCGTCTATATTGATAAGGAGGGCGGCGTTTCGATAGACGACTGCGTGAATGTGCATCACGCTCTCGATCCCGTTCTCGATGAGAAGGACCCGATCCCCGTGGCCTATACCTTCGAGGTCTGTTCCGCCGGTCTCGAGCGTCAGCTTAAGACCCCCGCGCATTTTCAGCGCTTTACCGGCTCTCCGGTCAGCGTGAGGCTCTACAAGGCGAAGGACGGAGTCCGGGAGTTCATCGGTTCCCTCTCCGGTTACTCTGACGGGATGGTCAGCATAACGGATAAGGATGGGCAAAAGCATTCCTTCTCCGATCAGGAAATAGCAGCAGTTAAGCTAAGGATAGAATTTTAAAAACGAGGTGTTTACAAAATGAACGCAGAATTTTTCGCCGCTCTGGCGCTTATTGAAAAGGAAAAGGGCATACCCAAGGAAAAGATGCTCGAGAGGATAAATCAGGCTCTTTTAGCCGCCATCCGCAAGGATAACCCCGGAGCGGAGGAAAACGTTTTCGTCGACGTTGACGAATCCAAGAACAAGATAGATATGTATATCCGCAAGACGGTAGTTGAGACCATCGAGAACCCCGCCATCGAGCTTCTTCCCGAGGAGGCTAAGCGATATTCAAAGCGCGCTCAGGTCGGCGACGTTGTTAACGTACCGGTCGATACCAAGAAGTTCGGCCGCATTGCCGCCCAGTCTGCCAAGGGCGTTATAATCCAGGGCATCCGCGAGGCCGAGCGCAGCATGGTCTACGAGGAGTTCACCTCCAAGGAGCACGAGATTCTCTCCGGCACAGTTACCCACGTCGACAACGTCCGCGGCTCTGTAAGCCTCAGCATAAATTCGAGCGCGGACTACACCGAGGCCGTGCTTCTTGCCGGCGAGAGAGTTCCCACCGAGGTCCTCAAGGAGGGCGATAAGATCAAGGTCTACGTCGTTGAGGTCCGCAAGATGGGCAACGGCCCCCAGATCCTGATCTCCCGCACTCATCCCGGCCTTGTAAAGCGCCTCTTCGAGCTTGAGGTGCCCGAGATTTACGACGGTACCGTTGAAATAAAGAGCATAGCCCGCGAGGCAGGAAGCCGCACTAAGATGGCAGTTTCCTCTAACGATCCCGCGGTTGAGCCCATCGGTGCCTGCGTCGGCCCCAAGGGCGGCAGAGTCGGCGCCGTTGTAAACGAGCTTCGCGGCGAGAAGATCGACATCGTCAAGTATTCCGAGAACCCCGCTGAGTATATCGCCGCCGCCCTCGCCCCCTCCGACGTTGTCAGCGTCACCCTTCTTGACGAGGGGAAGAGCTGCCGCGTTATCGTCCCCGATTCCCAGCTTTCGCTTGCTATCGGCAAGGAGGGTCAGAACGTGAGGCTCGCGGCAAGGCTCACGGGCTATAAGATCGATATCAAGCCCGAGAGCGAGGCATAAGATAATCCGATATTCTGTTATTAAAGGGTGAGATCATGCAGCGTAAGATCCCAATGCGCCAATGCGTAGGCTGCCGCGTTATGCGCGATAAGCGCGAGCTTATCCGCATCGTCCGCTCGCCTGAGGGAGAGATCTCCGTCGACGCTACCGGAAAGAAAGCCGGCAGAGGCGCCTATATTTGCCGGGACCCGGAGTGCCTTAAAAAGGCCGTAAAGTCCCGCGCTCTCAGCCGCGCCTTCGGCGCTGAGGTGCCGGAGGACGTCTTCGCCGCCCTCTCCGAAGGATTGGAGGAGAGCTTATGAACGCGGCCCTCAGTTTTCTCGGCCTTGCAAAAAGGGCCGGCAGGCTCGTCATCGGCGAGGAGAGCGTAAAGCTCGAGGCGAGAGCGAACAAAACAAAGCTTATCCTCACGGCCTCCGACGCGGGAGATTCGCTGAAAAAGAGAGCAGATAACTTCGCCAGGATGGCAAAATGCGCGCACACCATGCTTCCCTTTTCAAAGGATGAGCTCGGTATGCTGCTCGGCAGAGGAACGCCGGGCATCCTTGCCATTACCGACAACGGTATGGCTAAGGCGTTTTCAGAAAAGTTAGTTAAAGGAGAGATCATATGAGCACAATGGTCAAATACAGGGTACACGAGGTGGCTAAGGACTTTGGCCTAACGAGCAAGGTCATTACCGAGATACTCACTAAATACGCCACCGCCCCGAAAAATCATATGCAGGTGCTCGAGGACAGGGAACTCGATATAATCTTTGAATACCTGACCTCAAATAATCAGATGGAGAGCATCGCCGACATATTTGCCGACGCCGCCCCCAAGGCTGAGGAGAAGAAGCCCGCGGCTGACGAGAAAAAGGCCGACGCCGCCGCTCCCGAAAAGAAGGCAGAGGTCTCCTCTCCCGCTCAGGCCGACGCTAAGCCGGCTCAGTCGAAGAAGGAGGAGAAGCCGCGCCAGCCCAAGGGTCAGCCTCAGAAGAGGGTCATCGACACCTCCGGCGTTACCATAAACATCGAAAAGTACAACGAGCGCTTTGAGGATATGGCGGGCGACCGCACGAGGAAGAATCAGAACGCCCGCGGCGGCAAGGAGAAGATCAAGCAGAAGCCAGGCCGCCAGCAGCAGAATCAGGCCCAGTCGAACAAACGCCGTCAGGAGGAGCGCGACCGTATGCAGCGCCTCCAGTTCGAGATCGCGAAGAAAGCCCCCGTCAAGGTTCAGATCCCGGACGAGATCAACGTAGGCGAGCTTGCCTCCAGAATGAAGAAGACCGGCGCCGAGGTCGTAAAGACGCTTATGAAGAACGGCGTTATGGCTTCCCTTTCCGACGTTATCGACTTTGACACCGCCGCCATCATCGCCGAGGAGATGGGCTGCAAGGTCGAGCGTGAGGTCATAGTCACGATCGAAGAAAAGCTTATCGACGATACGCAGGATAATGAGGAGGATCTTCTCCCCCGCGCCCCCGTCGTCGTCGTTATGGGTCACGTTGACCACGGCAAAACGAGCCTTCTCGACTATATCCGCAAGGCGCACGTCGCCTCCGGCGAAGCCGGCGGTATCACCCAGCATATCGGTGCCTACACCGTTACGGTAAACGGCGCAAACGTCACCTTCTTAGATACCCCGGGACACGAGGCATTCACCTCAATGCGTGCCCGAGGCGCTATGGTAACGGATATAGCGATACTCGTCGTCGCCGCTGACGACGGAATAATGCCCCAGACTATTGAGAGCATAAACCACGCAAAGGCGGCAAAGATACCGATAGTCGTCGCCATAAACAAAATGGACGTTCACGGCGCTAATCCCGAGCGCATCAAGCAGCAGCTCACCGAGTACGATCTCGTGCCCGAGGAATGGGGCGGCGAGACCATCGTATGCCCGATCTCAGCGAAGACCGGTCAGGGCATCGACGCCCTTCTTGAAAACCTCGTCCTTCTCGCCGAGGTGCAGGAGCTCAAGGCAAACCCGAACCGCGCGGCAAAGGGCACGGTTATCGAGGCAAGGCTCGACAAGGGCCGCGGCCCGATAATGACAGTTCTCGTTCAGAACGGAACTCTGAGACAGGGCGATATCATAATCGCCGGGACAGCCGTCGGTCGTGTCCGCACGATGCTGAACGACAAGGGCGAGCGCGTTACCGAGGCAGGTCCCTCCATCCCCGTCGAGATCGCGGGTATGAGCGATGTACCCGGCGCGGGCGACATTTTCAACTCTGTCAAGGATGAGAGAATGGCTCGTATGCTTGCCGAGCAGCGCAAGGAAGATCAGAAAAACGCCGGAAGCGGGCACAAGAAGATAAGCCTTGAGGACCTCTTCGCTCAGATCCAGGAGGGCGAGCTGAAGGAGCTTCCGATAATCGTTAAGGCCGACGTTCAGGGCTCCGCAGAGGCGGTAAAGACGAGCCTTGAGAAGCTTACCAATTCCGAGGTAAGGGTCAAGGTCATCCACTCCGCAGTCGGCGCTATCAACGAATCCGATGTTATGCTTGCCACCACGTCCGGAGCTATTATCGTCGGCTTCAACGTCCGCCCTGACTCCGCTGCTAAGGACTCCGCCGCGAGGAACCATGTCGATATGCGTATGTACCGCGTTATCTACGACTGCATAAACGAGATCGAGGACGCTATGAAGGGTATGCTTGCCCCGAAGTTCCGCGAGAACGTTATCGGTCACGCCGAGGTGCGCGAGACCTACAAGGTCTCCAAGGTCGGTACCGTATGCGGCTGCTACGTCCAGGACGGCAAGATCCAGCGCGGCTGCTCTGTCCGCGTCCTGAGAGACAACGTAGTCGTCCACGAGGGCGACCTTGCCTCGCTCAGACGCTTTAAGGACGACGTCCGTGAGGTCGCGTCCGGCTATGAGTGCGGAATGCAGGTCGAGAAGTTCAACGACGTCAAGATCGGCGACGTTATCGAATGCTTCGTAATGGAAGAGATCAAAGCATAAACTAAAGCTCGGGCGGGACTGTGTGCCCGCCCGACATTCTTTATATGAGGTAAAAAATATGCCATCAAATAAGCTTAACAGGATAAACGAGGATATCAGGCTCTCCCTCTCCCGCCTTTTAGGCGAGGTCAAGGATCCGAGGATACATCAGGGTCTCGTCACCGTCACACGCACGGAAACTACGAGCGACCTTAAATACTGCAAGGTCTACGTTTCCGTTATGGGGCTTGAGAGCGAAAAGGACTTTATCCGCGGGCTCAAGTCCGCCTCCGGCTGGCTTCGCCGCGAGCTGGGGCAGCGGGTAAAGCTTCGCAACGTACCCGAGCTCACCTTCGTTATGGACAAGTCCATCGAATACGGGGCGCATATCTCAAGCCTTTTAAACGAGCTTCACGTCTCAAGCGACGAAAGCGAGGAAGAGAGCGATGAATGAGCTCACCGTTAAAGAGGCGGCAAACCTGCTGTCACTAAACAACAACTTCGTAATACTCACGCACAAGAGGCCGGACGGCGACACTCTCGGCTGCGGCGCGGCGCTCTGCTCAGCGCTCAGGAGAGCAGGAAAGCGCGCCTATCTTTTGCGCAACGGCGGAGCGACAGAGAAGTTCGTGCCCTTTATTGAGAGGTTTTACACACGCAGAGGCTTTCAGATAACGAATGAATACATCGTTACGGTCGACGTGGCAAGCTCGAATATGCTCGGCGACAGGCTGCAGCTTAACGTCGATCTCGCTATCGACCATCACGAGTCCAATTCACGCTTCGCGAATAATCTCCTGCTCGACTCCACAGCCTCAGCCTGCGGCGAAATCATCCTCAAGGTTATTAAGGAGCTCTGCGGCTCCGTCACAAAGGAGGAGGCCGATCTTCTGTATATTGCTCTGTCTACGGATACCGGCTGCTTCCAGTACGGAAATACTAACGCCGCCTCGTTCCGCGCCGCAGCTGAGCTCTGCGAGCTTAACGCTGACGTTGCGAAGCTCAACCAGCTCTTTTTCCGCACCTTCTCACGGGCTCGCATTGCCCTTGAGGGCGCCATTATGTCCTCCCTGCGCAGCTATTCTGCCGGAAAGATCACTATGGCTGTTATTACCCGCAAGATGGTTGAGGCCTCCGGCGCGGGCGACGACGATATGGAGGATCTCGCCTCCCTGCCAGGCAAGGTCGCCGGCACTCTCGTTGCCGCAATGGTAAAGGAAAACGACAAGGGCTTTTCCAAGATATCCCTCCGCTCCACCGGTGAGGTCAACGTTTCCGAGGTATGCGCCAAATTCGGCGGCGGCGGTCACGCGATGGCCTCCGGCTGCGAGATAGATCTTCCGCCCGAGGAGGCCGCCGAGGTCATTCGTGCGGCTATCGAGGAGAAAATGCCGTGAACGGCGTGATTATAATCGACAAGCCGGAGGGCTGGACGAGCCAGGACGTATGTGCGAAGCTGCGCGGCCTCTTCCGTGAAAAGCGGATAGGACATGGGGGCACGCTTGATCCGATGGCAACGGGCGTTCTCCCCGTTTTTCTCGGGCGTGCGACAAGGGCGGCTCAGTTTTCCGAAAACTCGGATAAAACGTACGTTGCCGGAATGAGGCTCGGCATCGTCACCGACACTCAGGATATAACCGGGCGAGTTCTTTCCGAGCGCGAGAATTCGGTAACGACCGATGATATCAACGCCGTCCTTCCCCGCTTTTTGGGAGAGCTTGAGCAGATACCCCCGATGTACTCCGCCGTAAAAATCGGCGGAAAAAAACTTTATGAGCTTGCCCGCAAGGGACAGGAGATAGAGAGAGCTCCGAGAAGGATCACGATCCGGTCTATCGAGCTTGCCGGCTGCGAGAACGGCGATTATCTCCTGACCGTTACCTGCTCCAAGGGCACGTATATCCGCACGCTTATAAACGATATCGGCGTTTTTCTCGGCTGCGGAGCCTGTATGTCGAGCCTGCGCCGGACTGTCGCCGCGGGCTTCTCAATAGATAAGGCCGTTCCCCTTCAAACGCTTATTAACGCTTCCGAGGATGAGCGCCGCGCCTGCGTCTCCCCGACTGACAGCGTATTTGCCGCTTATCCCGCAGTTTCGATCGGCGGCAGGGCTCTCGCCCTCGCGCGAAACGGGAACGAATTTCGCGCCCCCTGTGCCGACGGGAGATACCGGGTTTACTCCGAGAGCGGAGAGTTCATCCTGTTCGGCGAGTGCCGGGATGGGTCGATGAAAACGATCAAAAGCTTTTTCGAGGTATAATATATGAAGCGCGTAATAGCACTCGGTTTTTTTGACGGAGTACATATCGGGCACGGGGCATTGCTTAAAAGGACGGCTGAGCTTGCCGAAGAGCTCGGAGCTTATCCTGCCGTTATGACCTTTGACGTTCCGCCGATGAAAAGCGTCGAGCTCATCACATCCCCCGCCGAGCGCGCCGCCGTCATTCGCGGACAATACGGGATAGATGATATCATCCTCCTGCACTTCGACGATGAACTGCGAAGGATGCGGTGGAATAACTTTATTCTGATGCTTCGTGATAGATACGACGCAGTCTGCCTCGTCGCCGGTTACGATTTCCGCTTCGGCTATATGGGTGAGGGCGACTCCGAGAAGCTTAAAGCACAATGCGCCGCTCTCGGGCTCGGGTCGGAGATCATCGGTAAAGTTGAGCTCTGCGGCGAGGCCGTCACCTCCACCCGCATAAGGGAGCTTATCGCTCAAGGCGATTTAGAGAAGGCCGCTGAATTTTTGGGGCATCCGTTTTCCGTCTCGGGCTTCGTCGCCCACGGGCGCAGGATAGGCCACGCTCTCGGCGCTCCTACCGTAAACCTCACGCCGCCGGATGGAAAGCTCCTCCCCGCCCGCGGAGTTTACGCCACGAGAACGGTTATAGATAGCGGCGAGGCGTTTTGCGGAATTACGAACGTCGGCGTCAGGCCGACGGTTTCAGACAGCGGCAGAGTTTCGATTGAAACGCATCTTTTTGACTTCGACGCCGACCTGTACGGGCGGGAAATAAAAGTTGAATTTTTGAAATTTCTGCGCGGAGAGCGAAGGTTTTCCGATATAAGTGAGCTTCGGGCGCAGATCGAGCTTGACGGCGCCGCCGCTCAAAAGTATTTTGAATAAACAAGTCACCTCATGGCATACTAACCGTGAGGTGATTTTTAATGACTGAAAAAGAAATTATGTACGTTGAGGACGCTCTCGGTCACACCGAATTCCTCAAAACTCAGGCGCAGACCGCCGTCAGCCAGCTTACCGACCCGCAGCTCAAGGCAAAGTGCCAGGAGCTCGTAAAGAAGAACGAGGCCGCCTTCGGCAGCTTCTTCTCACTCGTTTAAGGAGGCAGAAAAATGGACGACAAGTGCATTATGGAAAACATCCTTTTGACAACGAAGGGCGTTTGCGATCTCTACCTTCACGGAGCTATAGAGTCACCCACGCCTAACGTACACTCCTCATTCACTACCGCCTTGAACGACGCCCTTACGATGCAGGACGGAATATACAAGGCAATGACCGCCAAGGGCTGGTACCCCACCGACGCTGCGCCTCAGACAAAGCTTAATGAGGTAAAGCAGAAGTTCTCACAGACAGCAAGCACGTTCTAAAAAACCGCCGGAGCATTTTGCTCCGGCGATTCTGTATTATACCATTTTCGCGCTCATCGGGCGACCTGCTAAAATATGGAAATGGAGATGCGGCACGGTCTGTCCCGCCTCCAGCCCGGCGTTCGAGACGACGCGGAAGCCATTATCAAGGCCGAGGTCGCGCGCAATCTTCGCGATAACTGTGAAGATATGGCCGATAAGCACCTCGTGCTCCTCTGTAAGCTCGGCGCAGGACTCGATGTGAGTCTTAGGAATGACGAGAACGTGCGTAGGGGCAAGCGGATTGATATCCCTGAAAGCGAGGCAGATATCGTCCTCATAGACCTTTGTTGAGGGGATCTCGCCCTCGACTATATTGCAGAAAATGCAGTTGGGGTCAAACATCTCTTCTCCTCCTCAGTTTATTCCAAGCTTCAGCGCCACGAAGTTATCCACCATCGCGAGGGCATTATCGAGCATCAGTACGTCTCTTCCTCCGCCCATAGCGCTGTCGGGTCTTCCGCCGCCCTTGCCGCCGCAGATCGCGGTGACCTGGCGGATTATATCCCCGGCCTTAACTCCGGCGGCGACAGCGTTCTTGCCGCAGACGGCTTGGAAGGTTAACTTATCATCCTCTGTGCCGGCAATAACTGCAACGATGTTATCGTCGCGGCTCTTAATATCGTCGCCCATCTTGCGCAGCTCGTCCGCGCTCGCTCCCGCGCGGGAGAACGTAAGCACCTTAAGGCTGCCTACGGTCTTGGCGGAAGCCATAAAGTCGGCTATCTCGCCGGAACGGAGCTTGTCCTTAAGACCCTCGACGGTCTTTGTGAGCTTCTTGATATCTTCAATATTGCTCTTGACGCGCTCAATAAGCTCTGCCGGGCTTGTCTTAAGAGCGTCAGCCGCGGAAACGAGGGTGTTCATCGCATTCTCAAGCGCGGAGTACACCTCGAAGCCGGTTACAGCCTCGATACGGCGAACGCCGGAGGCGATAGAGGACTCGCTTACTATCCTGAAGGGGCCGATTTTCGCCACGTTGTCAACGTGCGTGCCGCCGCAGAACTCGATGGAGAAGCTGTCGCCCATCGTGACCACTCTTACGATGTCGCCGTACTTCTCGCCGAACATAGCCTGAGCGCCGAGCTTCTTCGCCTCGGCAATCGGAAGCTCCTGCACGGTAACGGAGTCGCCGGAGAGTATCTCGGTAGCAACGATCTTCGCAACCTTCATTACCTCCTCGTGAGTGAGGGCGGAGAAATGGGTAAAGTCAAAGCGGAGCCTGTCCGGCTCAACGAGAGAGCCCGCCTGATGGACATGGTCGCCCAAAACTCTGCGGAGCGCAGCATTCAGAAGGTGGGTCGCGCTGTGGGCGCGCATAATGGCGGCGCGGCGGGATTTATCGTAAGCCGCCGTCACGGTATCGCCGACCTTGAAGTCGCCGGACTTGACGACGCCGTGGTGCAGGTACTTGCCGCCCTTGTCCTTCTTTACGTCGGTAACCTCGAAGACGGAGTCGCCGCAAGCAATCGTTCCGTGATCGGCGACCTGCCCGCCCATTTCGGCGTACATAACCGTTCTGTCAAGGACGAATATCGCGGGAGCTCCGGCGATTATCTCCTCCTGAAGCTCGTTTTCGGAGACAATGGCGAGCACCTTTGCCTCGCATTCGCTCTCACCGTAGCCCAAAAACTCGGTGGGCTTATTGTCAAGGCCGAGGTCGAGACCCTGCCACGCGTTCGACATATCGCCGCGCGCCTCTCTCGCCCTCTTGCGCTGCTCCTCCATAAGTGCCTTGAAGCCGGCCTCGTCGGCGGTCATACCCGCATCGGCAAGGATATCCTCGGTAAGATCAAGCGGGAAGCCGAAAGTATCGTAAAGCTTGAAGGTCTCCTCGCCGGTTATAACGGTCTCGCCCTTCTCCTTGTGGGCGGCGATCACGTCCTGAAGAAGCCTCATTCCGGTATCTATCGTCTTGGCGAAGCTCTCCTCCTCGACCTTGATTACGCGGATGACGTAGTCCTCCTTCTCCTTCAGGTCGGGATAAGCCGTTGCGTTCTCGTGGATGACCATATCGCAGACCTTGTAAAGGAAGGGCTCGTTTACACCGAGGAGCTTGCCCTGGCGGGCGGCGCGGCGGAGAAGCCTTCTGAGAACGTAGCCCCTGCCCTCGTTCGAGGGAAGGACGCCGTCGCCTATCATAAAGGTGGCGCTTCTAATATGGTCGGTGATTATTCTGAGCGAAACGTCGGTCTTATGGCTCTCGCCGTAACGCGCGCCGGTGATCTCGCTCACCTTGTTCGTGATGTTCATAACGGTATCGACGTCGAAGAGGCTGTTAACGCCCTGGACCACGCAGGCAAGGCGCTCAAGACCCATTCCGGTGTCGATGTTCTTCTGAACGAGCTCGGTGTAGTTCCCCTCGCCGTCGTTATTGAACTGGGAGAAAACATTGTTCCAAACCTCAATAAACCTGTCGCAGTCGCAGCCGACGCCGCAGGTGGGCTTGCCGCAGCCGTGCTCAACGCCGCGGTCGAAGTAAATCTCGGAGCAGGGGCCGCACGGGCCGGAGCCGTGCTCCCAGAAGTTATCCTCCTTGCCGAGGCGGGTGATGTGATCGGCGGGAACGCCGACCTCCTTCGTCCAAACATCAAAGGCCTCGTCGTCGTCAACGTAGATCGAGGGATACAGCCTATTGGGATCGAGACCGACCCATTCCTCGCTCGTTAAGAATTCCCAGCTCCATTTAAGAGCCTCGTGCTTGAAATAATCGCCGAACGAGAAGTTGCCCAGCATCTCGAAATAAGTGCCGTGGCGGTCGGTCTTGCCGATATTCTCAATATCGCCGGTGCGGATGCACTTCTGGCAGGTGCAGACGCGCCTTCTCGGAGGCTCGACCTCTCCGGTAAAGTAGGGCTTCATCGGCGCCATACCGGAGTTTATAAGGAGAAGCGAGGGATCGTTCTGCGGTATGAGCGAAAAGCTCGGAAGCCGCAAATGCCCCTTCGTCTCGAAAAATTTAAGAAACATCTCGCGCAGCTCATTCAAGCCGTATTTCTTTTGCATTGGTATCAGTCCTCCGAAAGATTAATCATTCTCTATAAAAAGTACGCCCAGAGTGCCGGGGCCGCAATGGCTCGAGATAACTCCTCCGGTGCGGGTTATGTAAATGTTGTCAAAATGCTTAAGCTCGGTAAGCTCAGCCTTGACAGCCTCTAAAATGGCGGCGTCGACTCCGGAGTGCGTAATAAAGACGGCGTCCCTGTCAGCGCGCTTGAGCTGAGGCTCAAGATCATTAACGTATTTCTTTATAACGGCCTCGATCTTACCGCGGTACTTTGCCCCGACGCCCATTTTTCCGTCGGCGACAACTATCTTGGGCTTTATTCCGAGGGCAGATGCGGCAAGGGCGGAAACGGCGCTGCAGCGCCCGCCGCGGTATAGGTAGAGAAGCGTATCAACAACGAAGCTTGCGCGGACCTTGGGGATTATCTTCTGCAGCTCAAGCCATACTTCGGCGGCTGTCCTGTTCCCCTCCTCCATTATCTTCGCCGCCTTGAGGATAATAAGGCCGATGCCGGTAGAAAGATTGCGTGAATCGACAACGAAAACGTGGTCTGAATAGTCAACTTCCTCAGCCGCGACCTTGAACACGCTGCACGCTGCGCTCATCTCGGTGGATATCCCGAAAAACAGGATATCGTCGCCGGCGGCCTTCGCTTCCCTTATCGCCTCCTCAGCGTCGCCTGGAGAAAAGGCGGCTGTGGACGGAGTGGTCTTGTTCTTATCTGCCCAGGCGTAAAGCTTATCCGGATCGAACGACGGCCCGTCCTTAACGGTCTCCTCGCCCATTCTGACATAGAGCGGAACTATCCTTACGTTATTCTTTTCAATTAGCTCTGCGCCGAGGTCGTTCGTGCTGTCTGCATAAATCCTAATCATGGCAGTGCCTCCGATCTTTTAGTTAGAGCCGAACAAATTGATTATACTCTTATTGCTCGCGCTTTTCCAGTTATTTATTTAAAAACAGCTTAAATATTCACCTTATTTATCTCGGTTATCCCCGGGATCTTTCTAATGTGGTCAAATAGCCTTGCCTCATCTATTCTCAGCTTCGGAAGCAGCGTTAACTTTGCCTTGTAATCGTTCATATCTCCCGTTACTTTGAGATTCAGAATCGCAAGTCTGTGATCCTTGCAATAGCGCATAGCCTCGTCGAGAGCGCCGCGGTCCTGATATCTGAGGGTAATGTCAAATTCCGGGGTCGTTCTTATATACTGCTCAGCATAAGAGAAAAGAGTCTGAGCAAGAAGCACAACAATAGTCGCGACTATCGCGCCTTCATAAAAGCCGGCTCCGACGGCAACGCCGACGATACCGCTCGCCCAAAGGCCGGCGGCGGTGCTCAGTCCCTTGACCTTAGGCTTCTTCGTGACTATTATCGTTCCCGCGCCTATAAATCCGAGGCCGGATACGATCTGCGCGCCGATTCTCGAAACGTCCGTCGGCATTTTCAGATTGAGATAGAGATATATGCCCGTCATTGAGGCCACACAGGCGGCGGAGGTGACGAGAATATGAGTTCTGAAGCCTGCGGAACGGTTTTTAAACGAGCGCTCCATACCGATAGCTCCGCCAAGAAGGAAGGCAAGTCCGAAGCGGAAAAGCACGTTCAGCATATTTATATCGCGAAATACATCGAAAAAACTCAGCATTATTCTTCCCTCACTTACGAAATCAGCTCTTGTATCGAGTAAACGCAGCCGAGCTCAGCGAGACTTGAGAGTATGGACGAATGTGACGGGCTGTCCTTAGCGAGCTTAATAGACAGTATGACGGATGGATACCTGTTTTCGTCATCATCTCCCTCAATATCTATATCGAACACCTGTCCCCCAAGGCTCTTGACCTTGTCAGTCACCGTCGTCATCTCTTCAAGGCTTGTACTATGTCGATATTCCGCAGGCGGCGCTTGTACTTGCCCTCGAGCGGGTGCATCAGCTCAAGAGCAAGGATGATTATGACGACGGCCGGGATGACCGCCTCATAGAAGCCTGTGCCGCAGGCGAGGCCAAGCATCGCGGAGGAGAAAAGACCGATCGCCGTGGTAAGGCCCGAGACCTGCTGATGTGCTATGGAGACAAAGTTGAATTCGCGAAGATAGTCTAACACCGGCTTATTCCCCTTCTATTCGCACAATCATACATATTAGATTTTAGCAGAAATCGGCACAATATACAAACAGGTTTTTACGTAAATACTGCACAAAAAATCCCGCCCGTGAGGCGGGATTTTGGTTTTATTAAACCGTCAACTGAGGGTTATCTCCATTACTACCGGGTTATGGTCTGAATATACAAATCCGAGGTCGCGTGTCTCGGCATAATCTACGGTCACGTTCGACGAGACTATGAAGCCGTCGATAAGATAATACTGGAAGGAAGCCTTATCGGCTCCGGCATACGCCTTGTCAAGGCTGCGGCAGGTCGGGGTCTCCTCGTCCATTATAAACTGCCAGCCCTCGGGAAATATGCTGACTTCGATCTCGCCGCAGGCCCACATTCCCTCCTGGATCGGATACTTGCCCGAGTCCTCAGTCGAGAATATCTGGTTAAAGTCACCGCCGGCGATTACATAGTTGCCTTTCTCCGCCTCAGCGTTCAGAAGCTCGAAGAGCATTTCGGTCTGCTTGACCTTCCCCGAGCCGTCGTCATACGCCTCAAGGTGCAGGTTTACGAGCACGAGCTCTCGCCCTCCCTCGACCGGGATACGGTTTATCGTTACGCAGCGTTTAAGGTTCGCCATCCTCGCAGGCCAGGCAAACGGGATCGGGAGCTGGACTCTTTCCGACTCGGCGATATCATACTTCGAGAGGGTCAGAAGGCCGGAGTCCACCTTTCCTATCGGTGGTATCGGATACGGAAGAAAGGCGACCTTGAAATTGTTCGCAAAGGTGCTGTCCATCCCCGTAAGCCTTTCCCTTACGAGCGCCGTCTCGTCAACTGAATGGGAGCGGTTTGAGCTGCGGTCCGTCTCCTGCAGAAGGAGAAAGTCGGGGGCTTCCTCAGCTATTTTAGAAAGCATACCGTTCATATTCTCGTTTACTCTCTCAAGTGTTGCGGTATCGACCTTCGTTCCCCCGTCCATAAAGAAGTCGGCGTTATCTCCGAGCGCCCCGTAGCCGACGTTCCACGTCATAACCTTCAAGCTTGCTCCGGCGGGGATAGAAGCCGAAGTCCCGTTCTCCACGGTCAGCGTCTCTCTGTCTGCGGGCTTGTACTCCGTTATCGAGAGAAAGCCGATAAGAACGCCGACGATAAGAATGATTATGAATAAAAACGTCCTGACGATCTCAAAAAGTCTTCTTCCTATGCTTATCTTTTTCATAGTTCCTCCTTATCCCATCTGTGCCTCGCGAAGGGGCTCATCCCAGAAAACCCTTCCGCCTATCTTCTCCGCTTCCTCGTCTATAACAGTTTGCAGAAGCTCAAGGTATTCCGCGTCGCGCTTTTTTGTGCGGCGCCCCTTGCCGTAAAACAGCTCCCTTTCGCAGTATGCATCGTAGGCTACGGCGTAATCTTCATCGTCAACGTGCGGGAAGAAGGATACGCCCGCTGTGTATTTTATCGTACCGGCGTCGCTCTCCGCCGTGAGCGTAACGAGGGCGCCGCGGCGAGGCACTTCGTTGAAGGTGCAAGCCGCTTTAAAATACTGCCTGTAAACGTCAACCGTTTTCATTTGCCCATCTCCCTTTTATCTGTTTTTAAGCCTCAAAAATGCTTATAAGCTCGTCGACGAGCTTTTCCGAATCAAAGCTCTCGGAAATCTCGATATACGGTATCCCGAACTCAACCGCCTCGCTTTTAAACTCTACGCTGCAATTTATAAGCCTTTCAAGGTCGGGTCTGTCGTCGATTCTCTTTTCAATCACGCTCGCCTTGCCCGCTACGGAATCAAAGTGCTTTCTGAGATAATCCTCGCTCATAACGATGAAAACGCAGCGGATCTTATTGAGGTATTCGGGCGAGAAGCTCTCCCTCCACTCGGACGGGATATAGCAGCCCTCAATTATCAGGCTCTGATCGTTTTCGCAGACCGTCTTGATAAGCTCGGCGACGAATGGCCACATCCAGTAACGCATTTTGTAGTCGTCGTTCACTGTGAGCTCGGTCATTCCGGTGCGGATAAAGCCCATTTTCAGATGGTCGAGAGAGAGATACGGTATTATAAGTCTCTCCATCAGCTTCTGCGCGAGCAAGGTCTTGCCGACGTGGCTCGAGCCGCCTATAAGATATACCAAGGTCGTCATCCCCCTATACAGTTATTTCAACAAGGTTATCCTCAAAGGCACGAACGCAGCTCTCGTAATAGCCGTCGCCCGTGACGCGAGGCCCGCTTGTGATCTCAAAGCCGTCAGCCTTAAGCCTCGCCGTAAGCTCGTCTACCCGCTCGCGGCTGCCCACGCTGAGCGCGAGGTGGATATACCCGGTACGGAACGTCTTATGCCCGGTCTCCGGCATATCGGGCTTGTTCATTATCTCAAGCCTCGCCCCATCCTCAAAGCTGAGAAAGTACGAGCGAAAGCCGGTTTTCGGGTTATGGTAAAGCTCGTTTGATTTAGCTCCGAAGTAGCGGGCGAAGAATTCTCTCGCGCCCTCTAAATCGTTAACGTACAAAGCGACGTGTTCGATCTTCACAAGCAGACCTCCCATAATAATTACGCGAAAACGACCTGCAAAAGCAGCATATACGCAGCAGTTCCCGCAATTATGCTGAGTATCGTTTTTCTCTTCCATATTTGCAAAAGCACGACTATGGCAGTCGCGATAAGCTCGGGAAGTCCGAAGGGAGAAGCCGTGATATCCGTCTGTCTGAGGCAGTAGATGACGAGCATTCCGATAATTGCGGACGGGAGCACCTTTCCGAGATATGCGATAAAGGCGGGCGTCCTATGTCTGAATATCAGAAACGGAAGAAAACGCAAAAGTGCAGAGCCGACCGCCATTACTGCGATCAGCGCGGCGGTATGTAAGGAAGGATTCATTTCTCTTCCTCCTTCCCCTCAAGCCGCCCGCGAAGAAGAGTGAGCACGAGGGTGATGAGAAGCATCGCCGGTATGAGGAAGTTTTCCGCGCCGAATATCAGAAGGCAGGCTAAGGTGCTGAGCGCTCCCGTTATCGCTGGAATATGGTCGCCCGAGGATATCCATTGCTCAACGAAAGCGGCGATAAACAGGGCTGTCATCGAGAACTCAATCCCCGCCGACGAAAACGGAAGGACGGCTCCCAAAAGGTTGCCAAGCACCCCTCCTATGATCCAATATGAATGGTCGAACAGAGAAACGAGGAAGCGGTATAGCTCAGGGTCCGTTCCCTCCGGCGTCTTCCCGTCGCAGAGGAGAGAATACGTCTCGTCGGTGATGGCGTATATAAGGTAAGGCTTGTACTTGCCCGAGTTTTTATAAACCCTCAGCATGGATATGCTGTAAAATAGGTGGCGGGCGTTCACCATAAAGGTGGTGATTGCCGTTGTGATAATCGAGGCTCCTCCGGCAATCAGGTCCACTCCGACGTACTGCATACTTCCGCCGTATATGAGCGTGCTCATAGCAAAGGCCCAAAGCGCCCCGTAGCCCGCCTTCCTGAGAAGTATCCCGAAGCCGACGCCGAGAACGATATACCCGGCCATAACGGGCAGAGATTTCAGGAACGCAAGCTTAACTGTTTTTGATCTCATTAGGTAAGTTTTCTCCGGTTTTTTATAAATCTCTACCGTAGATTATAAAACAAATTTTCCATAAAAACAACCGTATTTATCACAAAAGAAAATCAGACCGAAGTGCAATTCGGTCTGATTTGAAAAAATATAAGCTACTGTATATCCTTACGTGGATATTTCAAATATGCGGCGAGGACGCACAAAGCGCATATCGCAAGCCCGAGGGATACCTTCACCCAGTCCAGGCTCCCATTTGTCACGATGTCGGCTCCCTCGCAGTATGAGTACGGAGTTACATACTTTAATGGCTTTGCAGACTCAGTGATATTGGCGATCAGGCTGAGAAAATATAAAGTAATCGCAAGCCCGAGACCGACGCCGACGCTCCCTCTCCTTAAAAAGGCGGATATGCCGAAGCATATTCCCGCAAGCTCAAGCTGGAGTATATAATACGCAATATGGATAAGTCCGGCTTCCTTCCAGGGTATCTCTTCCCCGATTGCCTTAGTACAGCCAATCGCCATAGCGAATACTATAAGATTCATGACCGTTATCTCGGCAAAAACAGCGGCAAGCTTTTCCGATATGATCCGCTTTCTGCTGACGGGATGTGCGAGAAGAAACTCCGCCGTGTGCTCCTTCTCCTCCTTGCTCAGCATACCCGCCGCGAGCAGCGAGGCAAATATGCCCCCGCCGAGGCCGAGCACGCTTCCGCACTCAAGGGCGTAATAATCCTTAAACATGCCGAAGCTCAGCCGGTCCATTCCAAATGCGGCGGTGAACGAGCCCATTGACGAAAACATATCGTTTACATCATCAAGCTGGCTCTTCAACTCAGGATACAAGAGGACGTTGATGCCGAGAAGCAGGACGATGGCGCAGGTCCATATCAGAAGGGATACTCTTCCCTGCCTGAGCTCATGCTTTACGATGGTCATTTTTCATCCTCCTTCAGGTAATAGTGGATGAATATCTCCTCAAGGTCCGGTTCGGAGATTGTGAGGTCAAGGATCTTTCCTTCCGAAAGCCTTTTGAGAAGCTCCTCGGTCTCGCCGCTGAACAGGAAGCTCGCGCCTCCGTCAGTCTTCTGTATGTCCCGAACGCCTTCAAGGCCGGAGAGCTCCGCCGTTCCGCAGAGAGTTACGCGCTTGGCGTTCGCCCTCGCGAGACTGTCGACGCTGTCGCAGGCTATTACCGTTCCCTCGCGGACAATGGCGGCGCGGGCGCAGTTGTGCTGCACCTCGGAAAGAACGTGGCTTGAGAGAAAAACCGTAGCCCCATTTTTGTTCCGCTCGCGCAAGATCTCGAAGAACTCCCTCTGCATAAGCGGGTCAAGGCCGCTTGTGGGCTCGTCCAAAATCAGAAGCGATGGCTCGCTTTGAAGAGCGCAGACTATCGCAACCTTTTTTCTGTTTCCGAAGGAAAGCTCGCTTACCTTTCTCGTCGTATCAAGCTCAAGGCGTTCGCAGAGCCGCTTTGCCTCGGCGCCGCAGTCCTTTCCGCGCAGGTCGGCGGAGAGCTTCAGTATCTCCGATACCCTCATTCCGGAGTAGAACGCCGCCTCAGACGGGAGATAGCCGATATCGCGGCGGATAAGCTCCGGTTTAACAGTTACGTTTTTTCCGAAAATATATGCCTCGCCCGAGGTCGGCCTTATGAGCCCGAGAAGGGTGCGGATCGTAGTCGACTTTCCCGCTCCGTTCGGCCCGATAAAGCCGAAGAAATCCCCCTCGCGAACGGATAAGTTCAGATTTGTTATTCCGCGCGCTTTCCCGTAGTACTTCGTAAGATCAACCGTTTTGATAGCTTCCATAATCTCACTCGCTTTTTTCTTTTGTTTCTTCCTTTGCCACCTCAACGCAGAAGCCGCGATGACCGCAGGCCGGACAGGTGAGCTTGCGGGTCGAGGGCGTGTGCGCCGCCCAAAAGGCCTCTTTGAACCTCGGCTCAAACACCTTGTGGCACTGCGGGCAGATGTATGCAACGTGGGTGAAATAATACCTTGAGATCAGTATCCCGTATGGAATGGCGACTGCCGCGCAGATAAATATCATCCACCACCAGCCATTCGTTATCCAAAGTGCGATAGCACCCCACTCTATCAGTGTGACGGGTATTGCGGACAGGAGCATCGTTGCGTGGATCTTTCTTAACTTCTTTTTGTTGTTCATCGTATACGCTATGTCGCCTATTGAGTCGACGGAGAATTTATGCACGCTTTTGAGCTCTCTCTGCATCGTCAAAAGCTTTTCAAGCTTTTCCCGGCGCTCGCCTATCTCCTCGTTCAGGGTCTGCACCTGCTGCTCGAGCAATAGCTCGATAACGCTTCCCGGGTCTTCCTCCGAGAGAAGCCTGCTTATCGCGTCGATCGAAAAGCCAAGTTCGCGGAGAAAGCAGATGATTTTCATCCGCTTTGCGTCGTCTTCGGAATAGAGCCTTCTGCCTCCCTCTGTAAGCTCGCTCGGCGTAAGTATTCCGCGCGTATCGTAATACTGCACCGTTCTGACGGTGACGCCGCAGAGTTTTGCTATCTCTCCCGTCGTGTACTTTGACATAGCCTTTCACCTCCTTGAGCCCATCTTAGCTCATTACGCTGCGTCACAAGCAATACCTGACGCAGGGGGATTTTTAATCATTTTCGATTATCTCAGGTTTTTGTCGATGAACTCCATATACGGTCTGCGCCTGTAAACGCTCTCCGGGTGAAGCTTATACCACTCGAATTCCCCGAAGAGCCCCCGCTCAAGCGGCACCGTCTCGGACATAAGCTCAGTCTGTTTAGAGACGTCCAGAACGTATTCATAATCGTAAAACGGAAAGTATTCCCTCTGCGGGACTGGCTTATCGACGCTTCTAAGCTCCGCTTTCCTGCCCGCCGCACGGCAGCATAGCTCCACCCATTCCCGAACGCTCACTGTATCGGGGTTACCGACGTTGAATACGCGATCTGACGGGTGCTTTTCTAAGAGGATTTCGATAAAGCGGCAGAGGTCGGCAACGTTAAAAAACTGCAATTTCATCTCCCCGTCCCTCGGGATATAAAACGGCCTTCCCTGCATGGCACAGTCAAAGACGAAGGTCTCGCGGTAAAGGTTATCGTACTGCCCGTAAAAATACGGCGGGCGCAGAATATATGCGCCGGGTACGTTATCGGTTAAATATCTTTCCGCCTCTAACTTATTTATACCGTAGCTTCCCCAAAAGGTGGTCCCGCCCGTAATAAGTAAGTTCAACCTCTTGAGTTTCCCCTTTCACGGTTTGCCCTGTCTCAATGGTCGATAAGACAGAGGAGCGTTCCGCTGACGCCGAACGCCCAATGGACGATCCAGACGCCGAAGATATTCTTCTGCTTCTCATAAAGCACGCCCTCGAGCCCCGCGAGTATCGCGGCGCCGACCATAAACATAAATCCGAAATGTATGTGAAGCGCTGCGAATATCAGGGACGAGAGGAAAATCGAAAGAGCGGCTGTGTGCTTGCCCACCGTAATGCGTTTCAGGTTCCCCTGCATTACGCTTCGGGCAAGAAACTCCTGTATTCCGGCGGTAAAAATATACAGCACCTGCCTCAACCCGAAGCGGCTGAAGTCAATGAACGGGGCGCCGGGCTCGAATGAATCCGGATCAATGAGGCGGCTGACGCCCTTCAGCGCGCATAAAAACCCGAAAGCGCAGGCGGCGACTATGAGCGCCGTCTTAACGGTTTTCCACGGGCGATCTGTCGTAACGCCGAGGTCTCGCCAGGTAAAGCTTGTCCTTTTGAGAATGAAGGCAAGCATAATAAGACCCATAAGCTCCACGCCGTGCGTCATAAAATCCGCAGGTATCGGTCGCTTAAGACGTTCCCAAAGCGCGTAAATCAGTATCCAGACGCAGAAGGATACAAGAAAGGTTGTAAAAGTTTGAGCTGAGTCGTTCAGCTTCTGCTTTACCCGCTCGGCCTCTGTCTCATCGCTCAAGGTGATGACAAGCTGCGCCTCGTCGGCGTCCGATTCCTTTAAAAATGAGCTTGACATCATAAAAACGTACTTTTTCCCTGACGGCGACATATACGGGACTTTTTCAACCGTAGTTCTTTCCTTGTTATACAGGGCGCTGAAAACAGCCTCGTTAAAGCCGTCGTTATAATCGTTATCGGTTATAAGCTTAAACCGGGTCTCCCTGTCGCGGCAGCCCTCGTCCACCTCGAGCATACGAGCCGCCGGGGCGTTAACGTAGACTATGTTCCCCTTCCGGTCGAGCACGAGCACGGCGGAGCTCATATCCCTCAAAACCCGCTCGGAAAACGGGTGTTTATCCTGCGCCATATCTATCCTCCGTTTTTTCTGTCTGTCCGGTCAAGTATCGCGTTTTTAAAGCGTGATTCGTTTAAAGAAGCTACTTTTTTGTAATTTCATATCTGTCCTTTTCAATGCTGATATCATATTCCGTTTTCTCGCCGGTCGGAGCTTCAAGCGTCAGCTTTGTATTTCCCGCCTTTTTGAAATCCGCATGGACCATATAATCCTCAATGCTCTCAACGTACCGGATCTCAACGTCACCGTATTTGCCGTCCTCAAGGTAGACCTTGTAGGTATCGTCAAATGCGTGCTCTTCCCCGTTAGACATTATCTCGGTGCTGTATACCGGGGGATTGAGCAGGCAGAGAACGGTAAGCGCCGCTATAATGACTCCGCTTATAGCAGCTCCTGCTATCTGTATCCTTTTATCGTTAAATATCAGGACGGGATATAGGACCATAGTCACCGCGCAAAACAGGGATATCAGCAAGAATCTCGGAGACGAAAACAGGAAGGATGGGAAATACGTTAGATATGAATATCCCACCAATACTATCATCGGAAGAAGGATAAGATATCCCCACCACCTGTTTTTCTTCATATAATAGCCGATAAATCCCATCGGGAAGCAGAGAATCGTCCAGATAAGCCAGAATTTGTAATAGCCGAAAAGATTCCAGCCCTGCCAGCTGAACGGCACCTGAATGAGATATACAAGCGGCTGACTGATAAGGAAGAACACAAAACACTTCAGCGCCGAATCCAAATTGGATTTACTGTTCATAATTATCAGAATACCGAAGAAAACCCAGACCTCAAAGGTGACTGTGATCGCGATAAACGACGTATTGCGCAGCCCGGGTATTATCGCCATAGCTGCGGTAAATACTCCGGCGATTACCGCAAATAATATCAGCCTTGGCCATGTAAGAATGATACCGCCGAATAATCTCTTCATTTTTCCGATAAGCATATTATTTTACCTCGATTTCTTCAATACCCGCTTTTATTCTTCTATCTTCTTTCCGCAGTAGCGACAATAGCCGCTCGGGGTTACCCTTCCGAGATATCTTCCGCAATGCGGGCAGCGGTAAAAGATATCGTGAAAAAGCGTCGCGGCGATACATACGGCGGCGCCGACGATAACGGTAGGAACGGACGAAATGAGAGCGCCTACAACTGCGGCAACCGCTCCCGCAGCGTATGACGCGCAAAAAACAATAAATACTTTCCGAGGAGTCATCCTTCTTTCTCCCTGTCCTTCAGCCTGCAGGTCCTTATAAACTGCCTTATATCCGCTCCCGCGTCTATGTATTTCAGAAGTATCTTCGCGCAGGCGCGGCTGTCGCTCGCGGCCCGGTGGTGGTCGAGCTCGATACCAAATCGCTCGCACATATCGTTCAGCTTGTGACTGATACCGGGCATGAGTCGCCTTCCCATCTGCACCGTGCATACGTAACGAACGTACGGTCGCCAGTCTATCCCGTAGTCGTTCAGACATTTTTTCAAAACGCCCAAATCAAAAACGGCGTTGTGCGCCACTATAAGCCCTCCGGACATGATCGGTTCTATTTTCTCCCACAGCTCGGGAAAGGTCGGAGAGCCCCAGATCATCTCCTCGCTTATCCCGGTAAGCATCGTATTGAAATAATCAAAGCTCGTCTCGGGATTTACGAGAGAATAAAATTCATCGACGATGGCTCCGTCCTCTATCACCGAGATTCCGATCGCGCTCATTCTGTTATTCATCCGGTTCGGCGTTTCCACGTCGAACGCTATAAATCTCGACACTTCCCTGTCTCCCCTGCTTTCGCTTTTTATAAGTCTTTGTTCTGCCTGCTCATAACCCAGGCAAAAGCTTTTGCCGTCCTTATAACGGCGTCCTTAAAATGATTTCCCTGATTCCATTCAAGAACGCAGTCTATTCCGTTCTCCTTCAAATAACCGTAAGCCTCGCGTATCCTGCCGCCCACCGTCGACATAACCGGTTTTCTCGTTTTCTCTTCCCTGTCACCGAGGCTGAGATAGACGGAAGCGCTCTGAATTTTATGCTCCTTCATATACTCTGAAAAGCCCGGAAACCATATAGACGGGGACGCGGCCGCGACGCCCTTGAATATATCCGTCTCGTGCGCTGCCCACAGCGCGAAAAGCCCGGCTAAGGAGTATCCGCCTATAAAATAGGTTTTGCTTCCGTCCGCACAGAGCTTCTTGATCTCGCGGAGCGTACTTTCCGCCCCGTCTCCGAAATCAGCGTTTCCGAAAACGGCAGGCGCTCTCCACGGTGAGAGATCAGCGTTCCAACCGTCGACCTCAATGGCGATCAGCTTGAATTCATTGGGGAAGCTTTCTCTTATGGCCTTTATCTCGCTTTCGATCAAGGCGGGATCATGCTCGTCTACCGCTTGAACGAGAACGATATCCGCCTCAGGATTTCCGAATTCGTGAACGGTCATTGATAAAAAACTCCTTATTTCTTTTTCTTCGGCTGAGGAAGCTCGTCGTACATCGCTTCAATCAGCTCTCGCAGAAAGTCTTTTTTCTCTATATCGTCCACCATCAGCATTTCCTTTGCTCCCTCGTAAGGAAGCTCCATTTGAGCGTTCGGCATCATCATCAAGGCGGACTTCACCGGCTTCACAAGAAAGCGGTCGTCGTAAATTCCGCCCACGATCTTTCCGCGGCAGTAAATGACGTACTCCCCCATCATCGCCCTGTACGTTATTCCGTCCAGCTCCGAAAGCTGATCAAGCACGAAATCCAGATATTCTTTACTCGAAGCCATAGGTACACCCCTCCAGCAGGTTATATATGCCGTCCTCAGAGAGAACGCCGCGCTTCAGATCTTTCGGAAGCTTGCCCGCCTCGTCGTCGGCAAAGTCGCGCTTCCAGTCGGCGCTCGTATAGTACGCCTCGAGAGCCCGCGCGAGCTCAGTAAGCCTCTCGCCCGTTTCTCCCGATTTGATAAGCGCCTCGGCTTCGTCAAGCTTTTTTTCATATTCGGCTATGCGTTCAAGCTGCTTTTTTCCCGGCCTGAGCTCTTTTTTAAAAAATCTGTCCATCGTGGTGTGAACGACGCTTTTCGGCTTTTCTATCTCCGTAAAGCCTGCCTTCTCGTACAGATGGATCGCCGCCTCTAAGTTGGAATGGGTTTCGAGATACATCCGCTCATACCCCATCTCACCGGCTCGTTCCTCGATAAAGTCAAGCAGCATATAGCCAAGGCCGCGGCCTTTTACCGAATCGTCGAGATACAGCTTTTGGAGCTCACAGCAGTTCTCAAAGCCGTCAAATTCGGCAAGGCCCACGCCGCCGACAACAGTTTCTTCGTCAACGAGAACGTAATAAGCCCTGCCAGGGCAGTCATAGTACGCACTAAGATGATCGAGCATATCGTCGTAATATACCGTTCCGGGAATATCCAAATGAGCAGCTTCTAAATTCTTCCGGATAAGCGCGGCGATTGCGGCGTCATATTCTTTTGTCAGTAAAACTAATTCCATAATACAGTTATTCTCCTAAACGCGAAATCCGTCAATCGATCACTAAGCTCTCCATTGACTTCCGGCCTGTAACTTTTTCCCCTAGGACGTTTGCCCACTTTTCTGTGAAGAAGGAAAAATAGGATATTCCATCCGTCTTCCTCTTATTATTCAGCGAGGGCAAAAAGCCCCACAGCGTTGACGGTATTCCTATTACTATAAGATAAAGCGGTCCTAAAATAAGCGATTGTATCGTATGACCGTACTCATGGACGAGAAGCCTCTCCGATAGCTCCTCCGCAGTATATTCGTTCTTCAGTTTTTCATAAAAGAACGGCTCGTTTGTAACAAAAACAAACATCCCCAGCGAAACGCTCGATACGCTTTTCCACTCAGTTATAACTGCGCCATGGTAAAAATAATGCTTATCACGAATATGAAATAAAAAAACTATCAGCCCAAGCGCGGATTGAAGTATTCCCCACAACCATTGCCATATAAAATATAAGACAGATTTCATAAGCGCATCTCCCGAAATTATCCTTGTTTATAGTTTTGAGCGAATGATGAGGCACGCCGCTCCGAGCGCGGCGAGGGCGGCCGCGACGATGAACGAGGCAATCATTCTGTGATGAAGCCTTGCGTAAAACTCAGGCGATCCGTCAAGCGCGTTATAGTACCCGATCATACTGAGAACGGCAAGCATGCCGGCGATAAAGCAAGCGATAAACAGCACGACAGCAATAATAAGCAGCAGTTTTCTCATATTCTTCTTCCTCAATTCTCATACTTTTTTATCGGCTAAACCACGATCCGTTATACTTCATCTGTGCCCTGTGCAAAACGTAGATCCCCGCGGCAAATCCGGCGAGCAGCGGGATCCACCACAACGGAGACTCAAGCAGGTTAAAAATCCCGGTAGCGCAGATACCGGTCCCAACGATGATAAGGCCGACGCCGATAAGCCGGGCATATGCCGGGATATCTTCCTTTTTCACGTTTTTATAATGATAATCGTGGATAAGTGAGACCTTTTCCTTCTTCCAGATTAAAAGCCCCAGTACGACGCAAACTGATCCGACAGCAGCGTCGATTATTAGTCCTAAGATCATATATGTACCCCTTTTTTATAAGCCTTTGACCACTTGGATATCTCTTTTTTCAATGCGTAATTGCGCGTATTCTCAGCGCTGAGATTCTTATATAGCTCATACCTCTCTCTCGACAGCTCTCCGCGCTCAATTGCAGCTTTAACGGCGCAGCCGGGCTCTGTCTCATGCCTGCAATCTCTGAACTTGCATTGGCTCTCAAGCTGGGCGATATCCGAGAAGGCTTCGTCTATCCCTGCTTCCGTATTCGCCATTCCCACCTCGCGCATACCGGGAGTGTCAATTATGGAGACTCCGTTTTGAAGCTCTATAAGCTGCCTGTGGGTAGTGGTATGTCTTCCCTTACCGTCAGCTTCTCTGATTTCAGAGGTTTTCATCGTTTCTTCACCGGTGATGGCGTTGATAAGAGTGGACTTTCCCGCTCCGGAAGATCCCATCAGGCAGATCGTTTTACCCGGCTTGAAATACTCGTTAAGCTCCTCAAGCCCTATACCGTATAGAGCGGAGATAGCGTGGACCCGCACCTTGTCCGAAACGGACTCCGTTTCTCTTACAAATCTTCCGACGTTATTGCATAGGTCTGATTTAGTCAGGATCACTACGGGCTCTGCTCCCCCCTGAAGCGCAATGCTTACGTATCTTGCGATACGGTTATAGCTGTAGTCCTCGTTAAGCGAAGTAACGATAAAGCAGTAGTCCACGTTTGAGGCCATATACTGCATCGTTCCCGTTTTTGCCTGGTCCGGTCTTAAAAGAAAGCTCGATCTTTCACAGACCGAGAGAATCTGCGAATCCCCATGCCTGTTATATAAAAACGTAACATAGTCTCCCACCACAGGGAGCTTATCAGCGTCCTCTTCGTAAAAGCGCCCCTTGAGCTTCGCGGATATCTCTTGCTCCCAAAATCTGATCTTATAGCTGTTCTTTCTGACCTCCGAGATCCTGCCGAGTTTTTCAACTTGCAGCCACTGACAGGATAGCTTAAGCGGCTTATAATACGGAAAGCCCTTGTTGAACTCTTCTATTTCCGCCTCGTTTTCACATTTCTCGAATACGGGCGCCTCGTGAAAATACCCGTGGATTTCCTCGAAGCCATCGCTCAGCGGATAAGCCATAAACGCGTCGAAGTTACCCATCTCCGGGTGCATGATCCCAAAGTTATCGCAGGTCACAAAGCCGTGCTTCGGATAATACTCCGGCTCTCCGCAGATTACGATCCCCTTATATCCGGCATCCTTTGCCAGCGCGATGGTCTCATCCAAAAGCTTTGCGCCGATCCCCATACTGAAACATGTCGGCTCCACCGCAAGCGGGCCAAAGGTAAGGACCTCATGGCGGGTGTCGCCGTCTATCACCTGCGCGACGGAATAGAATATAGCCCCGACGATTCTGCCGTCTACCTCCGCCACACGGCTGAGCTCCGGCAGGTATTCTTTCGCCTCGCGCAGCTTATGTACGAGAAGGTGCTCGTTGCAGCCCGAGCCGTGGATATTCCAGAAGGCGCGCATGGTCATAAGCTCGGTGTTATAATAATCTTCCTTTGTCTCTTTTCTGATAATGATATTATTCAACTTTTTCGTCTCCTTTTTTGATTTGACAGTTCAATCAAAACGGTACGGAGACCTCTGAATACGCAAAAAGCCGCGACAATATGCCGCGGCTTGAAATAGCAAAGCACTATAACCCTATAGCTATTACAGGGCGCAAACCGAGGTCATCATACCGTATTCACTTACACGCTCCGATTCCGTTATACGCATTATAATTACCTCGCTTTCTAAAACTTTTTCAAATAGAGTTTATCAGAAACGCATTATAAAGTCAATGCATTTCTAATTATTTCATATACATTCATCCCATATTGTTTCCAGTCTCGTTCGCGCTTTTTCCAAGAGAGCTTTCGGATCGCTATTTCGGAATTTCTTATCTTTGGAGATCGCGTCCGAATAATAGCGAAGTCCTAATTCAAAATTGATCTTATTGAAAACTTCGGGCAGCTCGCGCATAATACCATCCACCGCCTCTTGAGGCGCCGCGCTTTGATATCCCTCTAAAAGGTGCTTTGCCGCTGAAGCCGAAAAACGCCCGTCAGCGACGCACGAGGAGCGTATACAGTCGGCTACGTCCTCCGTAAGTGAGCCCGGCATAACGGTATCCATATCCAAAAAGCCGATGACTACGCCATCCCGGAATAGAATATTTTTAAGCTTCGGATCCCCATGGATTGCGGAGCTTCTTCTCGGCTGCACAGTAAGCATTTCATTGATTCTGTCGTCAATCAGCGTCTCCAGCTCCGGATCCCTGTTTTCCCCGCGCAGATCTCCCCCGCTCAACAGTCTGACGTAATTATCATAGTAGTGCTTGAGATCGTGAAGATGCGGGTAAACTGCCATGGGCCTTTTGGGAAGCTCCCGCAATATTGCGTGCATTTCGGCAAGCCCCCGCCCGCAGGCGTGCAGGGTTTCCGTCGAAAGCGGCGGTGTCATAATATCCGCGTTTATATAAGCATAAGCCCGCCAAGCCCCGCCGTTATGGTCGGTGTAAAAGTATGACCCGCCCCGGTTTTTCAGCCACGCCGGATAAGCCCAGCCGCGCCTTTCGCAGACTGCAGAATACAAGCGGTAATTATGCTCCAGCTTTGAAAGCTCAATATTCTTATCAAGTCGCTGGAGAATGTGCCGCTCACTTCCCGTTTCAATCAGATAGGTTTCGTTGATATGACCTCCGTCCAGCACGTGAACGGATAGCACCTTGTCTCTGATAAACTGAACGGTGCTCTCTTCGATTGCTTTTATGCTTTGCATATCTTTCCTCGGTATATAAAATTGATACGTTAACTGAACAATTCAACATATCCAGTCGAACTCAACATAATCAATCTCTGCGTCTATAATAATATCCCTATTTGAACAAAGCTTTGTAATGATGGAGCAGTACCCTACGTTGTGATATAAATACTCCAGTTTGAACTTACCTTCGGTCAGTTTTGCAAGAGTGCGGTTGTCCAGCCGTATGTACCGCTCCGCTTTTGAGAACGGCCTTGGCTTTACCCATTTATAGATTTCAAAATCATCCGCGTCGTTTACAAAATGATATCTGATAACGAGAGATTTCGCCTCCGGTTTAATGTTCTTTATTGAATCGTGATATGAGATGTCATCCTCAAAAACGAACTCCAAGCAATGATCGCTTAAGCTAAGTGTCTTAACAATACAATCGTGCGGAACAGGTATAGTCGGCAGCGTCTTATTATTCAGGTAATATACTTCTTTCATTTTGCCTCCAAAATAATCGCTATCATAAATCAAACAGCGAAAGCTGCGGCTGACGATCCGGTATCTCTGCGATATAGCGGAAGCATTCGTTGGGATTGTGGATCACGCCGCGCTTTTCGCACTCGGAGTGAAATATCCGCATCAGTTTACCGCTGTCAGGGCTGTTCACTTCGTAAGCGTCGCCGTACTGCTTGCGGTACTTATCGGAAAGGCCGGGAAAGCGGCGGTCGAGAGCGCTGTAATAATACTCACGGTCGCCCTCGCGCAGCGTCATTCCTGCGTTCCAGCAGACGATCCCCTTCACTCCCGCGTCAAAGCAATATTCGAGGATGATACGCAAATTTTCCTCCGTATCGGTGAGAAACGGCAGTATCGGCGTCATCCATACGACTGCCGGTATGTTTTTAGCCTGAAACGCTTTCAGCACCTCATAACGTCGCGAGGTCGTGCAGACGTTCGGCTCTATAATGCGGCTGAGCTTATCGTCCGCAATAGTCAGAGTCATCTGCAAAACGCTTTTCGTTCTGCGGTTGATGCTGTCAAATAGGTCGATATCGCGCAGAACAAGGTCGGACTTAGTGATGACCGAAGCGCCAAAGCCGTATTTGTCGATAAGCTCAAGGCAGCGCCTCGTGAGCTTCAGCTCCCGCTCGCACGGCTGGTAGGGATCGCTCATCGAGCCGGTTGAGATCACGATCCTTTGGCGCTTTTTCTTAAGAATCTCCTCGAGAAGGTCCGGTGCGTTGCGCTTGACCTCGATATCTTCGAACGGGTGCGTGAACTGATAGCAGGCGCTTCTGCTGTCGCAGTAAACGCAGCCGTGCGCGCATCCGCGATAGAGATTCATCCCGTTTGAGCGGGTCAAAAGTGATTTTGCGTCTACAAAGTGCATATCAAATCTCCGTATATATTTCCGCCATATTATCCCGTCTCAGCTCTATCGAAGCGTCTTCAAGTATTCCTTATGCTCATCGGTAACGCGGTAGCTCTCTATCGCCTTCTGTATCGCCTTTTTGTGCGTCCAGGAGTCCAGCCTGCGCTCCTCTATGAAAACTACGCTCTCATCATACCTCTTTGCAAGCGCTGTCGCGAAATACCATGCGACCATCATCTTTATGTAATAGTCCTCACCCTTTACCGACGCGACCCACTCAAGGTATTCCGGCCTGAAATCATCTCCGAGAAATTCGTTCATCAGCATACGGATACCGAATCTGGCGGTGTAAACGTGCTTCGATCCGATCCATTTTTTGATGAGCGGCAGAAGTCTTTCGTGGCTTCTCGCAAAGGTCTTCGGGCTCGACTGATCGCAAACAGGCCAACAGTCAACGTAGGGCAAAAAGGTCTCCACAGCTTTTACGCATTCGTCGAAGTCGCGGATCTCTGCAATTAGAAAGAAGTGCACGAGGTTTTCTTCGTAATACTCGTGCGGGAGCTGAACAAGGAAGGCATTCGCCTCCTCCGTCCCCTTTATCTCCTTCGCGATTTTCCGCATATCGGGCGTTCTTACGCCCAGTACCGTTTCCTTCGGGATATTCGGAACGAGCTTAGATTGAAAATCCCGGTATTTCTCATCCGCGAAGGCGGCAAGTCGCTCATAAACGGTCATTTTGCAAGCCCTCTCTATCTTTACGCGAATAAAGCAACCTGTCAATTTGCTTTTTCATAGACGTATATCTCTTCGTCTTCGTCCGTTTCTCCTGTAGGAATGAAGCCGAATTGCGTGTAAAGATGAACTGCCCTCTCGTTTTTTGCTTCAAGCGTCAGATATATTCTATTTACCTTGTACTCCTCCATCATCTCATTAACGACTACAGGCAGCGCTCGTTTGCCAAGTCCTTTGCCTTGATAGTCAATGTCTATCATATATCTGCATAATAGAGGCGCATCCTTTGTAGTCCACCAACCGTAGAAGACAAATCCAATGATCGTATCACCATCCATTATCAGTCTGCTCTGCCATTCCGGTTCATATACGGATTGGACAATCGAGAACGCTGCGCTTGTAAGCCATTCCTCATCTAAAGGGCATTTATGCTCAGGATCAGTTGTTACAAAAGTCGCCTGTCTCCAGTTATGTCTGTCTATTTTCTCAAGATGAATCATCTTCTTATTCTCCTATAAAACTTTACATGCTGTATTGCAATGAATCGACGCTGCGCGTCATGATTTGGCTTAGTCATGATTTCTTGCAGGACGCAAGAACGCTGTTATATCCTTCCAATACTTCAAATCCGGCTTCGGAATACGTTTCGATTTCTTTCTTGGCATCTACGTCGACCAACACCATCATTGGATGCGGACCATTCAATGCGACTGCCTTGACGATTAGTTCCAGTTCATATCCGCGGTTTGCTGCCTCGGGTCTCACAAAAAGGTCATAAATCTCATTTTCCTCATGACAGCATGTGACATCCAAGTAGCCCTGAACCTGTCCGTTCTCGATGGCCAGCAGAACATGGAATTTGTTTTCGGTGGAAAGAATCCGTTCTGCCGTCCAATAAGTATCTGTATGATGAAGCGCACAGTACTGGGCTTTCCATTTCTCAGAATACAACTCTATGTGTTCTGTGGAATGATTCGGTGCGGTTCCCTTCTGAAGCATTTTCTGCTGTTCAGGTTCAAATACCGTCCCTTTCGCTTTCAGCGGACGGACGATCGCCGGATTGCGCGGATTCAACACAAAATCAATCTGATATCCGGGATAGTTCGTTTCGAGGAAGGTAAGCATTTCAGAAAAGGCTTCTTCATTTTTCGTGAATCCTATGATCATCTCCAGATACCGGTCTTCGGGGAGGATCAGCCAGACAAACAGCCCTTCGATTGCTCCATGATCCAAAACGGCAAACACACGTTCATCGTTCTTTTTGATCGCCTGATAAAGCATGTTTGGATCATGTTTAAAATGAGGATCAGAGTAGAGAGGATGGTTTGACAGTTCGCCGATCAAGCCCTCATATTCTCTAAAAGACTGGATTTCTTGGATTATTTGCATATCGCTTTTGGCTTTGTTCGATAGTTCTAATTCCATTTCTGTTACCTCTGCATACTCCGATCTGTTCTTTGTTTCAATCTCTTTTATAAAAGGGAACGGGTCATCCGGCAGCCACTTGTTCATCCAAATTGATCCAGTATCTCTGTTCAGTTACGCCGTTAATAATAACTTCATTTTCAAGAACTCCGCCATTTTTTATAATGCTCTTTGCTGAGCCGATATTTTCTTTGTCGCACACCATGAGAACCTTGCGGATATTCAGTTCTCTGCATTTTTCCAGAGCTAAAGCTATCATTTCTGTAGCGTAACCTTTTCTTCTCTCGCTGGGCCTAATACCATCCCCTATATGTCCGCCTTCCCTCAGCAGATAATCATTCAGATAATGGCGGATATTTATCGCTCCAAGGAGCCTGTCCCGTTCCGTATCCAGAAGAAAGAACACGGAATCAGGAACCTTTCCGTCCGTGGGTTCTTTCACCTCAAGGTGCTCAAGATAATAGTCGAAATCGTGATAATCGTTTTTGAATATCGACCATGGAGAGTGATTTGTATGATTGAGCTCTTGGTCCGCTTTCCACTCGTCGATCATTTCTCCCAATTGTTCTTTATAAGCTTTTGTGAGCTTTATAAGCTTCAGGCTCATAATTACATGCCTCCTCGCAAACTGCGATTTATCTATTTCCTTGTCATCAGCACAACCGTCTCGACATGGCACGAGGAAATAAGATTAATACCCATTTCTTCTGCCGGTCCGCTAATCGGGTCTCAGGAACATATCCACGGATTTTTGCCGATTTTTTGGTTAGCGGGAACATATCGTGAAACTGGAATTTATCTACTTTAAACTTTTTGCAAACTCATATACCTTTTCAGACCACTCCCAAATATCTTTACAATCACTCTGCAAATAATGCACTTTGGGCTTCAGCTCCTTTGGTATATGCACTTCAAACACAGACTTATAATCTGCCGGGACAATTATCGCCCAAATCCAGTCCGACAATACCACCCTGTTCTTTACCTTTAATGGCAGTACCCCGTCAAAGGTCGCATCGGGATGTTGAGCAAGTTTGTCATAGCGAAAGAAAAAACGTACACCGGGTGTAAAACCTTTGCTCAGATCCTTCTCATTAGGAAATCTGCCGAGTTTTCTTTCCATGACAAGACGATCTCCAGCTTGACAATTTCCCCATGCGAACATGATATAGTCAAAGTAGTCTTCAGGATCGTTCGCCGCATTCCTGCTTTCAGCTTTAAGTTCCTTCGCTGTCAAACCTCTTGATAGTACAGGTGATAGCAAACAGCCACAATCCATGATTTTTTCTGCATTTTTGATTGGAGATGTATGACAAATAAGGTCCGTCATGCATCCTTTATATTTCGGACATGCTGTGCATTCCTTTATGATTGTAGGCGGGCTAATGCGATGTGAGCCATCATTTTTGTAATCTTCAATTTTTTGAAGAATACTGTCCTCGGCTTCAATTTCACAAGATCGTCCATTTTCTTTTTCATATCGGATAAAATCTAAAACATTTTGAATTTCCCAGTCGGTGATTTGTGGATATTCAGAAAGTGTCTTGTAAAACACCCCATCCCAGCATTCAGTTATATCAAATGATCCAATTTTTATTTGCATATTATCACCACCGTTAAACTTCGATTGTCAGTCCAGAAGCCCTTTTATTGTTTGCTCATAAATGGAATCGATCAGCACAATCTGCTCCCCGGCATGTTGAAAGCCATCGATGATGTTTTTGTTGTCTGCCTTCAGACTATCTTTCGTACAGTCTGCATCAATCATCCTGGCTTCAATTTCCGATTCATGTCCAATGATCTCACCGAAATGGTTCTCGATATAGTTCTCGCTCATGGCAAGGCAGATGAAACGAATCGACGATAAATACCGCTCGTCAAAATCCCGCCTCCAGCGAAATGGAATGTAACAGCCTTCAACTATAAGATTTTGCCGGTTCTCAATTGCAGTCTTAACGATCTCCCGTATGATCGGCCACAGGTATTCCGTCAGTTCATCATCATCCTCCGGCGTCAGATCAGTATTACCGCTACGAATCAGACCCATTTTCAGGTGATCGATCGACAGATACGGATATTTTTTATTTTTCGAGCATCTTCTGCGCCAGAAGCGTTTTTCCAGTGTGAGATGCGCCCGTAATCAGTATGATCATAGTCTTACCTTCTTCTTATATGTCAGCTCCACATCGTAGCCAAGCTCGTCCATCATCTTCACGAAGGTCTTATTCACGATTTGCTCCCGGCCCTTGGTGATGCGGTTCACATAGTCAAGGGATACCTCAAGAATGTGTCAGCAGACATACCGTCTCCACATGGCTCGTGCGCGGGAACATATCTACTGCCGTCAGCTTTTCGGCGCGGTAGCCTAATTCGGAAAAGATTTTTAAGTCTCTTGCCAGAGTTCCGGGGTCACAGGAGACGTATACTATTCTCTTCGGCTCCATTCCTGCGATTATGCCCGGCACCTCTGGTAAAAGCCCCTTTCGCGGGGGATCTACTACTACTATGTCCGGCCTGAAACCATGAGCGGCAAGCTCAGAAGCGGCTTTTCCCGCGTCGGCGCAGATGAATTCGACGTTACGTATGCCGTTTCTCTCCGCGTTCAGGCGGGCGTTTTTAACGGCGCTCTCTACTATCTCCGCGCCGATGACCCTGCCCGCTCTCCGGGCAAGGCAGAGGGTTATCGTGCCCGTGCCGCAGTATAGATCGAGGGCGGTCTCGTTTTCGGAAAGTCCCGCGTATTCAAGGGCTCTTAAGTAAAGCTTTTCCGCCTGAGCTCTGTTCACCTGATAAAAGGCGTCCGGCGCAAGGTCGAAGCTAAGACCGCAGAGCTCGTCCCTAATGCTCTCCCTGCCGTACAGTACCTCGTAATCCCTCCCGAGGACGGTATCGCCGGGGTCTGAGTTTACGTTTTTCAAAACGCTGACGGTCTCGGGGCATGCCTTGAGGACGGCCTCAAGGAGCTCCTTCTCATGCGGCAGCTTTCCCTTCCCCGTCACGAATACGACCTGTCCCTCGCCCGATGAAAAGCCGAAGCGGCACATAAGGCGGCGCAGTCCCCTGCCTGTTTCCGGGTCATACTCGGGGATAAAGAATCCGTCCATCGCCCGTCTTACGGCGGCGGCAGCCCGCCTTGAGTAATCCGACTCGATCGCGCAGTCCGGCGCGGCGACAAGGTCGTGACTGCGCTCTCGGTAAAAGCCGGTAACGGCCTTGTCGCCTATCCTGCCGACGGTATATATGGTCTTATTGCGGTATCCTTCGGTGCTGTCCGCGCCGATGATCTCCTCGGCGGGAAGGTCAATGCCGCCTATACGCCTTACGGCGTCCTCCACCCTCTTTTTCTTCAGGCGCAGCTCCTCGCCGTAGCTCATATGGCGGAGCATACAGCCTCCGCACTGCCAGAACGCGGGGCAATCGGGAGCTTGACGGCACTCCGAGGGCGTGATAATGGCTTCCACCTTCGCATAAACAGCCGTCTTCGTCGCCTTAAGTATGCGGATCTCGGCGCGTTCTCCAAAAAGAAGGCCGCGTACGAACACGGCCCTCCCATCAATTCTTGCAACGCCCATTCCTTCGGAGGTATAGCCCTCGCAGGTTACGTCAAATATTTCGTTTTTCTTAAGCTCAGGCATATTTCTCTCCTTAGTGAATCAAGCCGCTATGACCCTGATCTCTCCGTTTATAACGCTGACGCCGACTCTCGACGGGGCGCTCGAGTAGTTGTCGATAAGCTCGGAGGCTATCTTATCCTCGATATCCTTCTGTATCGTGCGGCGGAGGTTTCTCGCGCCGAATTCCGCAGAGTATGATTTTCCGACGAGGTATTCGATAACGCTGTCGTCCCACGTTAGCTCAAGTCCCTTCTCGGAGAGCCCGTCCTTCAGTTCGGTTAGCATAAGAGCCGCGATGGACTTGAAGTTCTCCTCGCTGAGCTTATTGAAGTACACTATCTCGTCAACGCGGTTGATAAACTCCGGCCTGAGGAAATCTCTCAGCGACTTGAGCGCCTTTTCCTTTCCGAGGTCGCCCGCTGTTCCGCCGAAGCCGACGGTGCCGACGCCCTTGAGCTCGCTGCCCGCGTTCGTCGTCATTATGATTATCGTGTTCTCAAAATTCACCGTTCTGCCGTGGGCGTCCGTTATCCTGCCGTCGTCAAGGATCTGGAGCAAGATATTCATAACGTCCGGGTGCGCCTTCTCTATCTCATCGAAGAGAACGACGGAATAGGGCTTGCGCCTTATCTTCTCGGTGAGCTGTCCCGCCTCGTCGTAGCCGACGTAGCCGGGAGGCGAGCCGACAAGGCGACTGACCGCGTGCTTTTCCATATATTCGGACATATCTATCCTTATAAGGCTGTCAGGAGTGGAGAACATATCCTCGGCAAGCCGCTTTACAAGCTCGGTCTTTCCGACGCCCGTTGAGCCGACGAAGATGAAGGATACCGGCTTATGCTTGGGCGATATGCCCATCCTGTTGCGCTTTATCGCGGCGGTAACGGCCTCGACCGCCTCGTCCTGGCCGACGATATGCTTTTTGAGCCTGTCGGAGAGACCGGCAAGGCGCTCGTGCTCATCTTCTTTTATCGACGCTGCGGGGATCTTCGTCCATAGCTCGATTATCCTGGCGAGGTTCTCCATCGAAAGCTTCGGTCTGCCCTCGGAACTGAGCTTATCCCGCTCGCCCGATATCTGCATCTCGCGCCCGCGAAGAGCGGCAAGGCGCTGGTAGTCCTCCTCGCTCTGCGCCTTATCACCGGATAGTAAAAGCTCCCTCTCCTTCTGGATATCGGCTATCTCCTTATCTATCTCGGTAACGCGCTCGAGGGCTTTGTTTTTGAGATTGACGTCCGAGCAGGCCTCGTCCAAAAGGTCTATCGCCTTATCAGGCAGGAAGCGGTCGGTTATATACCGCTCGCTCAGTCTGACGGCAGCGCGGCACATCTCGTCTGAGATCTCCACTTCATGGTAGTCCTCGTAATACTTCGCTATGCCCCTTATGATCGCTATGCTGTCCTCTATGCTCGGCTCGTTTACGGTTACGGGCTGGAAGCGGCGCTCAAGGGCGGAGTCCTTCTCTATATGCTTCCTGTACTCGGCAAAGGTGGTGGCTCCGATGACCTGTATCTCTCCTCTTGAGAGAGCGGGCTTTAAGATATTGGCCGCGTTCATACTGCCCTCTGCGTCGCCGGCGCCAACGAGGGTGTGGACCTCGTCGATGACGAGGATTATATTGCCTATCTTCTTTATCTCCTCTATAAGCCCCTTCATTCGGCTCTCAAACTGACCCCTGAACTGGGTGCCCGCCACGAGGGCGGTAAGGTCGAGGAGATATATCTCCTTGTCTCTGAGCTTATAGGGAACGTCGCCGGAGACTATACGCTGAGCAAGTCCCTCGGCTATCGCCGTTTTGCCGACGCCGGGCTCTCCGATAAGGCATGGGTTGTTCTTTTGGCGGCGGTTCAGTATCTGAATTACCCGCTCCATCTCCTCGTCGCGGCCTATCATACGGTCAAGCCTGCCCTCGCGCGCCTTGGCGGTGAGGGAGATGCAGTAGGCGTCAAGAAACTTGTGCTTCTGCGGCTTTTCGCCCCTCGCGTCCTGAGCGCGGCGGCGCTCGTCGTTTCTCGGCTCGCGCCTCTCCTCCGGCTGGTTCTGGCTGAAAAGCTTATTTAAAAACGGGAAGGTCGCCGTCTTGCCGTCCTCCTCGTCGTCTCCGCCGGCGTCCGGAAGCTCCTCAGCGCCGCCGAAGGCGTTCATCATCTCCTGGCTCATCTCCTCGAGGTTTTCATCGCTGATGCCCATACGGTTCATTATATCCTGAACGGGCTTGATATTCAGCTCCCGGGCGCACTTAAGGCAGAGCCCCTCCTGCGTCTGAGCCCCGTTTTCTATCTTCGTTATAAATATCACCGCTACGTTCTCTTTGCAGCGGGAGCACATTACAGGCTGCATTGTATCTCCTTTCCTATCGCGCTAAGTAGTCAGATTTTCAAAAGATTCGCTATCAGGTTATTCTCCATCAGTCTCTTCATTATCCATGTGTTTTCAACTATCTCGGACCCGATCAGAACGCCGAGATAGCGGCAGACGCAGCATATTACGATAACGATGGCAATACCCTTTGCCGCGCCGAGTATTCCGCCGAGTATGTGGTTTATATTCTCAAGCCCCGGCAGGCCGAACACAAGGTCGAGCATATTGCCTATCGCGGCAAAGATGATCATTATCAGCGCGAAGGCTATAACGAATACCGCGATGAAGCTCAGCTTCTCGCAAATCTTCTGCGTAAGCGAGGTGTTCATCCTCGAGCTCACCGTATCCGTGACCTTGGATACCTCTGTTGCAATGCCGTCTGCGATCTTGTCGTCAAGTCCGAGCTCCTTCAGTATCGAGTAGGAGACCTTATAGGCGCTCTTTGTATCCTCCACCTTGACCGGCTCCGTCGGAACATAATCGCTCTCCTCAGCGTCTGCGTTGCTGCCGTAGCTGAGTATCTTCGCCTCGGTGCTGTCGACGATGCCGGAAACGAAGGGCTCAAGCACTCCGACAAATTCGCCCGAGAACGTAACCGCGAGCAGATTTGCCCCGTATATCGCCACGACAAGCGAGACTATTCCTATCACGCTTGCTATTATGCCCTTTCTGAAGCCCCTGTAGGCCGCAAGCACGATGATGCCGACGAGCACAACGTCCATAATGATGCTGATAGCCATAATAACTCCTCCTTATCTTATGAAAAAGCTTCACTTGCCGAGCTCGATAAGCTCTGTTGAATACGGTCCGACGGCTAAAAGATTATCGTCGTCCCTGAACGTCACTATCTCTGTTCCTGCGGGCGGGGCAAAGCTCTCCTTCGGCTCAAGCCTGTATGAAAAGACCTCTATCTTTCCCGGGCTCAGAACGGCGGCCGCTCTCTCGCCCATCTCAAACCACGATATATCCTCATCCGTCTCCAGTCTTGCGATGACCGATCCGTCGTTTTCGAGCGTCACGATCTCGTGACTACCGCCGACGCGGTATTCTCCGGTCACCACGGCTGTTATATCCTTTTTGATCGAGTAATTGGCGAGGTGCCTGCCCTGAAAGCTGTACTCAGCGCGAACGTAGAGATTCTTATCGAGGAATATCACCTTCTCCTCGGTAACAGCGACGTAGCCCGAGTCGTTTGCAGCCACGTCGAGGATAAGCTCCGGGCAGGTGTAAGACGCCTTCGGCTCCTCCTCCGTCACCTTATAGAGCTTCAGCTCGCTCTCGCCCGATCCGAAGGACAGCACGGCGACGTCGGTCGAGCCGTTCATCTCAGCGGCGTAAACGTATTTGGAGCCAGAGTATACCTTGTAAAGCGCGCGCCCGTTGGGGTTATAGACCGTAACCGTACCGCCGTAGCCCGTCTCCTCGGCGCAAAGTGCGAGATAGCCCTTAGCGTTTATCGAGACGTTTATTATCCGCCCCTCGGCGGAGGCCTTGTACGTCAGCCCGTTCTCTGTTATCGCGTAAACGTCCGATCCGCGCAGATCCCACGCTGCAGCGTAGTCACCGACGGCGGCGATTTCCGGCTTCTTGAAGCTGAGTAGAGCGGAGTACGTCTTATCCCCCTGCTCATTCCACACCGTGAGCTCCGTGGAGTTAAGAACTGCGAAGCCGCGGCCTACCGCGGCGTAGGCCGAGGTGCCGGGATGCTCATAGTAATAATTCTCAGCAGGGGCGCCTCTCAGCGCCTTTAGCGTTCCGCCGATGCCCCCGTTAATTATCAGTATCGCGGCGAGGGCGATAAGTATGACGGCGGCGGCAATAAGAAGCAGAAGCCGTTTTCCCGATCTTCTCTTTTTCTTTCTCTCTTCCATTTACGTTTCACATCCGTCCTGCGGATAGTATAGCATTTATCTAAACTAAAAAAAGAAAATAAACTGTTAATTCTTCATCATTTCCCCGACGGCTCCGCCGTACCATGTCCGGGTAAGATACAGCCCCTGTGGGGGCACGGTCGGGCCGGTCATTCGCCGGTCTCCGGCTTCGAGAAGGCGCGGAATATCATCGGGGTCTATCTTTCCCTCAGAGCAGTACAGCACGGTGCCCATTATTGCCCGCACCATATTATAGAGAAATCCGTCGGCGCATACGCGAAGCTCAACCGTGTTCTCCTTCTCTTCTATCTCGCACCAATGGACCGTTCTCACCGTCGTTTTCGTCTCGGTACCCACGGAACGCACCGCGGCAAAGTCGTGAGTCCCCACAAACATCGAAGTGGCCTTTTTCATTACCGGGATATCGAGCCTCATCGGGTAAAAATACGCCCTGTTTTTCATAAAGGGATCGCGTATCCTTCCCGGTATCAGCTTATACGTATACTCCTTCTGTATGCACGAGAGGATCGCGTTGAAGTCCTCCGGCGCGTCGATGGCGGCGATAACGGATATATCGTCCGGCAGAAGTGAGTTTACTGCGTAAGGAAGCCGCTCGCAGGGTATCCGCGTTTCGCTTTTAAAGTTGGCGCAGTAAGATAGAGCGTGAACTCCGGCATCAGTTCTGCCGCAGCCCGTGAGCTTTACCCTCTCGCCCGTCAGCTTTGAAAGAGCGTCCTCCATCGTTCCGGCAACGGTGCGCTCCGTCTTCTGCACCTGCCAGCCGTGGTATTCAGTTCCGTCGTATTTAAGCTTCAACGCAATGTTTCTCATTGTTTCTCCCGATCAGATCCCGAGGCTTTTCAGAGTTATAACCGAGCCCAGCAGGACTATGCCGAGCCCGATCGCGATGAAATCGCCCGCCTTCATCTTAAGCACCTTGAGCTTCGTTCTGCCCTCGCCGCCGTGATAGCAGCGGGCCTCCATCGCCGTTGCAAGCTCGTCTGCCCGGCGGAAGCTCGATATGAAGAGCGGCACGAGGATGGGCAGCATAGCCTTCGCCTTTGCGATTATCCCGCCGGTATCAAACTGGGCGCCGCGCGACTTCTGCGCGTTCATTATCTTCTGCGTCTCCTCGATAAGGGTGGGGATAAAGCGAAGCGCGATTGACATCATCATACTGAGCTCGTGCACGGGTACGTGGATGAGCTTCAAGGGCTTCAAAAGCCCCTCAAGGCCGTCTGTCAGCATTATCGGCGAGGTGGTGTATGTCAGCATAAGGCTTCCGAGGACGAGGAGGACTATCCTCGCCACCATAAAGAAGGCCGTTTCAAGACCCTCAAGCGTGACGGTGATGATCCAGAATTTTAAAAGCACCGTCTCCCCCGGAGTATAGAATATGTTCAGCACCGCCGTTATTATGATGATAACGATCAGCGGCCTGAGACCCTTAAAGAGAGACTTGAGCCTTATTTTTGAAATAATTACGGCGCAGCACAGGGCAAAAAACACTATTCCGTAGCAGATCCAGCCCGATGCCACGAAGAGGGCGACGATGTAGATTACGACTAAAAGTATCTTAGTCCTCGGGTCAAGCCTGTGTATCGGCGTGTTGCCCGGGAAATACTGGCCGAGCGTTATATCCTTAAGCACCTGCGCCACCGCCCTTCCCGGCTGCGATAGCGTCTGCGAGGGCGTCCACCGTATATACGGTTCCCTCAATTTCCACCCCGCCCTCGCGCAGCCTGCGCGCAATAAGCGAGGCTGTCGGAACGGAAAGGCCGATGCTTTCAAGAAGCTCGTCCTTGGAAAACACCTCCGACGGGCTGCCCTCAAGCGCCACCTCGCCCCGGGAGAGGACGATCATCCTGTCAGCGTACTTCGCCGCGTCGTCCATGCTGTGAGTGACTATTACGAGAGAGGCTCCCGTCTTTCTGTGATACGCGAGGAGATTTTCCATTATCTCCTCCCTGCCTGCCGGGTCAAGTCCGGCCATCGGCTCATCTAAAACGAGGATCTCGGGCCGCATCGCAATAACTCCGGCTATGGCTATTCTCCTCTTCTGTCCGCCGGAGAGCTCGAAGGGCGAGGCCTCGAAAAGCTCTTCTCCGATACCGACGAAGCCTGCGGCCATTTTCACCCGTTCGTCGATCTCTTTATCGGAAAGCCCCTGATTCTTCGGGCCGAAGGCGATATCCTTGTAGACGGTCTCCTCAAAAAGCTGATACTCGGGGTACTGAAATACGAGGCCGACCTTGCTTCGGGCGGCTTTCAGGTTCTCCTTTGAGGAATTTATATCCTTCCCCTCCAGGATCACCCTGCCCTGCGAGGGCTTAATAAGCCCGTTTAAGTGCTGGATAAGCGTTGATTTACCGCTGCCTGTGTGGCCAATGATGGCGGCGACCTCGTTCGGGTATATATCGACGTTAATATCCTTAAGGGCTGTAAGCTCAAAGGGCGTGCCCTTGGAATAGACGTGAGTGAGCTCCTTGACTGAGAGGATCGGATCGGAAGCTGCTCTCGTTTTCTCGGGCTCGGGGGCCGTAATGTGTGACCCGGATAGGGATTTAATAAGCTCTTCGGCGCATTCGGATACTGTTATCGCCTCGGCGTTCAGCGAAAAGCCGCGTCCGTTAAGCTTGTATATAAGCTTAACCGTATCCGGCAAGGTGAGCCCGAGGGCGCGGATCTCGTCCGTTCTTTTGAACAGCTGCCTCGGCTTGCCCTGGAGGGCTATCCTGCCGTCGTCCATTACTATTACGTTATCCGCCTCGACTGCCTCTTCCATATGGTGGGTTATCAAAATGACCGTCACGCCCTCAGAGCGCAGTCTCTTGATTATATCCATAACGTCGCGGCGGCCGCGGGGGTCGAGCATGGCGGTGGACTCATCGAAAACGACGCATTTGGGGCGCATCGCGAGAACGCCGGCTATCGCCACGCGCTGCTTCTGTCCGCCGGATAGAAGGTGCGGCGCATGCTCGCGAAAATCGTACATTCCAACGGTCTTAAGCGCCTCATCGACCCGAGCCCTGATCTCATCCGTGGGGATACCGAGGTTTTCCGGTGCGAAGGCTACGTCCTCTTCTACCACGTTTGAAACGATCTGGTTATCTGGATTTTGGAATACCATACCGACCCTGCGCCTGATATCAAGCGTAAGCTCCTCGTCGGCCGTATCCATTCCGAAGGCGTACACTTTTCCGCCCTTAGGCAGTAAAAGAGCGTTCATATGCCTTGCGAGGGTGGATTTGCCGCTTCCGTTATGCCCGAGGATAACCGTATATTTCCCCGATTCCACGCTGACGGTAACGCCCTCGAGAGCGTTTTTCGGCGCTTTGCCCTCGTCGGGCGGATAGTAATAAGTAAGGTCTTCAGTTTTTATCGCAAATTCAGTCATCTGTTATTTGATCCAATCGGCAAAAGATTATCAAAACTCCATCCTGCAGGCGGCTCCGCACGGCAGGCAGAGTCCCGTGCTCGTTACCGGCAGGCCGAGCTCGTCGGCGCGTGCCTTGCCCCCGAATTTCGGCGAGAACACGGATTCCGCCACATAGGATATCGTAGAGGGCGAAAGCCCGGTTGTATATGAATTTATAAGTACGAAAAGCGGATCGTCGGACAGGACTCCGGCGCAGAGGCGAACGAAGGGCATTAGGTCGTTCTCAAGCTTCCATACCTCGCCTGAGGGACCGCGCCCGTAGCTCGGCGGATCCATAACTATGGCGTCGTACTTATGCTCGCGGCGTATCTCCCGCTGAACGAACTTGGCGCAATCGTCGATTATCCATCTGACCGGCTTATCGGCAACGCCCGAGGATACCGCGTTCTCCTTCGCCCAGGCGACCATACCCTTTGCCGCGTCGACGTGGCATACCTCGGCACCAGCCGAGAGCATAGCCGCCGTTGATGCGCCGGTATAGGCGAAGAGATTCAGGACTTTTATCGGCCTTCCGGCGGTTTTAATTTTCTCCATAGCCCAGTCCCAGTTCGCTGCCTGCTCGGGGAATATCCCCGTGTGCTTGAAGTTCATCGGCTTTATGTTGAATACTAAATCGCCGTATTTTATCTGCCACGATTCGGGCAGCGCCTTCTTTTCCCAGCTTCCGCCCCCGCTCGACGAGCGCGAATACTTGGCGTCGGCTGTATTCCATCTTCTGTCACGCTTAGGCGTATCCCAAATGACCTGAGGATCGGGGCGTACCATTATCCTGTCGCCCCATCTCTCGAGCCGCTCGCCCGACGACGTATCCAAAAGCTCGTAATCGGTCCACTTATCAGAAACCCACATATCGTTTCTCCCGAATAATATACTAAGCCATATTAAGCTAATTTAATATTTTATCATACAGCGGCGCGAAAGTCAATTTTAGAAAGCGCAAAAAACCGCTTCCGTCATAAGACGGAAGCGGCGATTATTGGAGCGGATAATGGGAATCGAACCCACCTCTACGGCTTGGGAAGCCGTCGTTCTACCGATGAACTATATCCGCGTACTCTGAGAGTATATCACAGAGCCGCGGATATTTCAAGCATTATTTTCTGGCTGATACCGTCGAATTATTTCTCGTTTATCCTTCTGTCATCCTTTGCGCGCTTTTTGTGGAAGAGAAGGAAGAAGGCCGCCATAAGAACCTCGCCGAACATACTGATGAAGAACATAAGGCTTTTCGTCTTCTCCCCGTCCGGGCTTTTTCCGAGGAATATTCCCAGAAGCGTAAAGGCGAGCATAAAAAAGCCGGCAAGGAAGAAATGCGGATTTTTCTCCTTGAAGAATACGATGACTCCGGCAATTATGATGAGGAACACCGTCACGTAGCTCAGGGCGTTCTGTACTCCGTCAGCCCAGCCAGGTGTTGCGGCAGATGAGGCGTAGCGGGTCACTCCGCCGATCGTTCTCGCCTCGGTATTGACGCAGAAGCCGGATATGAGGCCGACGAGCATAAGTATAAGGGTCACGAGCCAGACGGTTTTGAGCATTTTGGGCTTGAGCCTCATCGCCATGGCGGAGATGGGTATTATAAGCGGGATCAGAAAGCCGTGGAGCGCAAAGCGGACCTGACTGAGAGCCTTAAGGAAGCCGCCATCCTTCATAACGGTTCCAAGGGCGATTATCAGCGCATCGTAAAACAGGCCGAAGGCGACGAGGCCCATAAGGAACGGAAGCTTGTTATGCTTGTTCTTCCCATACGTCCTGAATAAAAGCACGGTGAGAAGAAGGTTCAGGGCGGCAAGCACCCACACGCAGATCGGCATTACGGAAATGAAAATGTCATACATAACGCAGGTTCTCTCCTTTATTAAAGCGATTTGGTATAATCAGTATATACCACGGGGATTTTGGTGTCAATACCTTGCGTTTAGCCGCCGAATAATGTATAATATACACAAAATACGGAGGAAATGTATTATGGCTTTTACGGAAGAAACGCTGTCTTTCCTGATGGAAAATCACATAATGGACTCGCGGGAATGGTTTCACAAGCACAAGGCCGAGTATGAGGAATACGTCGTTCGGCCTATGGCGGAGCTTTATGCGCTCATCGCCCCCGCGATGCTGAAAATAGACCCCGAGTTTATATGCATACCGCAGGTCGGAAAGTCCATTTCCCGCCTTTGGCGCGATACGAGGATGCAGAAGGCCGATCTCCCGGTTTACCGTGAATCCATCTGGGGCTCTTTCATCCGGGAGAAGTACCGCGGCTATCCGAGCTACTGGTTCGCCGTTTCACCCGGCGGGGTGGAATGGGGCATGGGCTGGTATCAGGCCGGAAACGAAACGATGAAGGCTCTGCGCGAGAAGGTGCTCGCGGACGATCCCGAGTGGCTGGCGGCGGACGAGGCGTACAGAAAGCAGAAAAGGCTCAGGATCGGCGGGGAAACGTACAAAAAAAGCCCGTTTACCGCTCAGCCTGAAAACAAGCGGCTATGGCTCGACCAGCGGAATATTTACCTCGAGTCCGGGCTTCTCCCCTCTCTCACCTTCTCAGACGATCTCCATAAGCGCATTATAAAAGATTTCCGCGCTGTAGCTCCCATATACAGGTTTTTCGTTAACAACACCGTCAGGTGGGAATGGTGATATACTAAAAATTGTTTTATATTGATTTCGCACCTCCCGCCCCACAGGGGCGGGAGGTGCGTCTATTGCTTACCGCCCGATGGCGTGCATGGCTGCGACCTGGCACGGGCAGCGCTTCCCTTACGATTTTCTTTCCAGCGTGCCGATAATCGCGCCGAAGCTGCCGCCCTTGTCATCGCCGGCGCCGCTGCGGGCAAAGGCCAGCAGGGTCATGAACACCAGGTCAAGGTTCTGCTCCCTGGTCCATACGCGGAAGAAGCCCTGGGCAGGTATTGCGCTTGCCGTCTTGTGCTGCTCGGCGTCCTCCTCATGGACGTACTGGCTCGTCTGCCGGGCTCTCGCTATCTCATATCCGTCGCGCAAGATGCGGTAATCCTTTCCGACGGCAGTAACCTTTCCGACGGTGAAGCTCGTGTCGACGCTGACGCCGTTTTGCTTCAGATGCTTCCACACGTCGACGCCGTCCTCTGGCCCTGCTTCTCCTTCACGGTTGTGAAGATGATAAAGGCGAGAATCACGGCGCCCACTGCTATAAAGATAATACCAAAAGTACCGTCGCCGTGAACCGTGCTGGGATCATTAGGGTCGTACAGCACCGTTATGGTTTGACCTATCCTATAGGAACCGCTGGACTGATTCAGCTTTCCTGTATAGGTTTTGCCGTCAACGGTATATTCCACGGTGGGGGTGAAGGTATCGGATTCATCTCCTGAGCCGAAGTTCCGCTCAATATCTACAATGGTAGCCGTGGTTTTCACAAAGCCGCGGGATTGGATAAACGTGTTATAGATACCTGCCGCAAGCGCGATCACCGCCAGCACAGCGGCGAAGATTTTCAGCTTCGGTCCTCTTAATGAAATCATAATTAACCTCCATTATTTGAATCTGTATCGCATATTTGTTTAGGCAGAAACGCTTATAAAATCTAAAATCAATTATATCACGAGTGAAGTAAAAAGGAAAGGACAGGCAGCAGAAGCTGTCCGTCCTAACCTCGAGCACCGCCTTACGCTGAATTATCTCTATGAAAAACGGCGCGATTTATTTTGAATAGCTCATAAAGCGGGACATGATCGCGGCAACCTCTGCGCGGTTTGCCTCGTCTCTGGGCTTGAGCCTTCCGCCGCTTCCCTCGATTATTCCCTCGGCGACAGCCCACTGCATAGCCTCGACCGCGTAGCCGCTGACTCTGCCGGCATCCTCAAAGGCGTCAAGCTCGCTGCGAGCCCCGGTATCAACGCCCTTCATCGTCGCATAGCGGTAAAGGATCGCAATAAGCTGCTCGCGAGTCACGTTATCCTTGGGGCCGAATTTCTCGGAGCTGTAGCCCTTGAGTATTTCCTTCTCCGTGCCCCAGCGGATTGCGTCGTAGTACCACGTTTCCGCAACGTCCGCAAATCTCATCTCGCTTGAGGGCTCGGGGCATTTCTCAAGCCTGTGTATAACCGTGGCTATCATTCCGCGGGTAGTGCTGGAGAACGGCGCAAACTTATCGCCCGATACGCCCCTCATAAGCTCCTCATCGTAGACTTCCTCTACATACTCATAGAACCAGTCGTCCTCATTGACGTCCTCAAAGGGCAGCGGCTCTTTGTCAGGCGTAGTGTCTGTATCGTCATCCCGATCCGGCGCAGGGGGCGGAGACATCTTCTCAGATACCGTTACCTCACAGGTATCCTCAAATACTGTCGCCTCTCCGTCAATATAGAGAGTTACCTTTGCGGTAATAGTAGCATTCCCTTTTGCCGCCGCAGTAACGACGCCGTTTTCATCTACGGATGCGACCTCGGTGTCGCTGCTCTCCCATATTACGGGAAGTCCCTTCGGCGTTACCTCAGCCTTGAGCTCATATGTTTTGGTTTCTTCGTTTATATACAGCGTAAGCTCCGAGGGCTCTACGTTTATCTCCGCATCGGCCTTTCCGACCATAAAGGTCTTGCCGGGAACTACTTCGACTATTTGCTTTCCTTCGCCGAGATGCCCGGAAACGAACTCATAGGCGGCGTCATAATCGCTTTCCAGCGGGGTGTAGACTCCGCCGTAGAATTTTGCGTGGTCATATGGATCCGAGTCAATCCAGACCTTAAAGCCGGGTCCGGGGACTTTAAGGGTAAAGTTTGTGTAAACTCCTCCGTTGAAGCAGTACGTTCCGTAGCCTCTGCCCCTCAGATAGATGTTTCCGTCAAAGCTTCCGGCGTTGAAGTTCAGTATACCTTCCGCTCCAAAGTATCCGCCGTTTTTAATAACATAGCTGCCGCCGTTGAAGTCGATTTGCTGCACTGTGCCGTCCCTGTTTTCAGGGGTGCAAATAATGACAGCCGTAACGGCAGCGGTCTCAGACTCAGCGCTGTCAATAATAGTCAGAATTCCGCCGTCGTCAACATTTATCTGATCGAATCCGCTTTCGGAAATAATGCTGAAGCCGTTGAGATCAAGCGTCAGCTTTTTGTTGATCCGATCGCCCTCCGTCATAGTATAATCCTTGATAAGGCGAATCGTATCGCCGGCATCTGCCGCATTGTTTGCGGCATTGATCCCGATATATCTGCCCTTCACAGCTCCGTCAGCACCGACAACGGATGCGACGAAATCATCGTCCGTCAGTTCTCTTACCGTTATCGTTCCGTCGTTGTTATCGACAATCTTGCAGTTTTCCGCAAGAGCCTCGTTAACGTCATTCCTTGCCTCGCTGTTAAAGGTACCGCCGGATATGGTCGCCGCAAGGCTTCCGCCTCCGGCTCTGTTCCATCCGAAGTTTTTAAACGTGCCGCCGGTAATATTGACTGTTCCGCCAGGGTAACCGTCCGAGTATGTCGGCCCCATTAGAAGAATGCAGATCATTCCGTCGAAGCTTCCGCCGGAGATGTTAAGAACCGAACCTTCAACTGCGCTTATGCATGTATTGCTTCCCGTGTATTCGTTTTCATTTCCGCCGTTGTATGCCCCTCCGGTAATATTAACGAGAGGTCCATAGGCCAAATATAAGGCTTTCTCTTCGCCGTTGTATGTTTCTTTGACTGTTCCCGTTCCGTCCTCGCTGCTGTCCTCAATCGTGAGGTAATTACCGTTGAAAGCTAAAATATGCCTGTATTCTTCTCCGGATACCTGCTCAAAAGAATACTTGTGACCGTTCAAGTCAAGGGTAAGCGCGTGCTGCAGAACAATAGGCTCGTTTGTGAAAAAGTCCTTGAGGAGCCTGATCGTATCCCCTTCTTCCGAGGCTTCGATTGCAGCCTTTACGGAAGAGAAAAGGTCTCCCGTCTCCCCTGTGCCTTTAACGATAACGCATACCTCGTCACCGTCCGCAAATGCGCCGACGGTACAGAGTCCGAGGATAATGCACAGCGAAAGCATGACAGCCAATAGTTTTTTCATCGTTCCGCCTCCTGTTAAGATATTTGCTTTTTAAGTACGCTTTAATTATATAGCGTCATTGTTATCTAAAGCGTTACTTCTTAAAAATAAACTTGTGTTTTTTTCGGCAGACGTATTATTCGTAGAGTGGGAATCTTGCCGTAAGGCTAAGGACTCTCTTTTCAATATCTTCTCTCTTCGCCTCGTAGTCGAGCACGGCGTCGGCAATGCAGTCCGCGATCTCCGCCATCTCGGATACGCCCATTCCTCTCGTTGTGACGGCGGGGGTTCCGAGCCTGAGTCCGCTTGTTACGAAGGCGGAACGCTTCTCACCGGGGACGGTGTTCTTGTTCGCGGTGATATGCACGTCGTCGAGCCTGCGCTCCAGCTCCTTGCCTGTTACCTCGCTCTCTCTGAGGTCAACGAGCATAAGGTGATTATCGGTGCCGCCGGAGACGAGCTTGACGCCGCGGGCAATAAGTCCGTCCGCAAGAGCCTTCGCGTTTGAGACTATATTCTCGGCGTAGGTCTTGAACTCCGGCTTCAGCGCCTCGGCAAAGCATACCGCCTTGCCGGCAATGACGTGCTCAAGAGGGCCGCCCTGAGTGCCGGGGAAAATCGCGGAGTTTATCCTCTTCGCGATATAACCGTTATTCGTAAGGATCATACCTCCGCGCGGGCCGCGGAGGGTCTTGTGGGTGGTAGAGGTAACGACGTCGGCATAGGGCACGGGGCTTAAGTGCGCGCCGCCGGCTACAAGTCCGGCGATGTGCGCCATATCGACCATAAGCATTGCACCGTAGCCGTGGGCTATCTCGGAAAGCTTCTCAAAGTCAAGAGCTCTCGGATATGCCGAGGCTCCGGCGACGAGGAGCTTCGGTCTCACCTTATTAACTGCCTTCGCAAGGGCGTCATAGTCGATGAAGCCGTCGTCTGTAACTCCGTAGGATACGAAATTATAGTACTTGCCCGACATATTCGCGGGCGACCCGTGGGTCAGATGTCCACCCTGGCTCAGGTCCATACCCATTACTGTGTCATTGGGCTCAAGCAGTGCAAAGTACACGGCCAGATTCGCCTGCGCTCCGGAATGGGGCTGCACGTTCGCGTACTTGGCGCCGAAGAGCTCGCAGGCGCGCTCGATGGCAAGGCTCTCGACCTCATCAACGTAGCTGCAGCCGCCGTAGTACCTGTGTCCGGGATAACCCTCGGCATACTTATTCGTAAGAATGCTGCCCATCGCGGCCATAACTGCGGGGGAAACGATATTCTCGCTCGCGATCAGCTCGATATTCTCTCTCTGTCTGCGAAGCTCGCGCTCCATCGCCGCGGAAAGCTCGGGGTCTGAATTGCGAAGAAAGCCTATGGAATCAATCATATCAGCGTACATCTCTGTTTCTCCTTATCTGTAGCCTTTATCCTTCAAATACTGATTTATGGTCTTCAGGTTCGCATATTCAGTCTTTGAAAGCTCGGCGTTTATTGTTGCGTCGGACTTGCTCGTGGCCTTATACCAGCTCTGGCTCTCGAAGTATTCTCTGATCCAGTCTGTTTTGAAGGCTCTGCCGTGGCGCGCATAAACCTCGTTCAGCACGAGAATCGCCTCCCTCTTGTCAAGTCCCTCAAGCTCGGAATATTTGATTATCCTCGTGTCGCTCGGCATTAGGTAGACAGGCTCGGGTTCGGGCTCCGGCTCGTCTATCGGCTCGGGGTCGACCGGGTCGGGCTCGACAGGAACGGGCTCCTCGCCGGAGGGCTCCGCGCCGGGGTTTTCATTGGGATCTTCGGTCGGGTTTTCGCTTGGGTTTTCAGTCGGATTTTCGGCCGGGTTTTCAGCGGGATTCTCATCATGCTCCTGAGCCGCGGGATCAGGCTGCTGCTCATCTTGCTTATCGCCCGTTTCGTCCTCGGTCTTCTTTCCTTCGTCTATGATGGTAATATCCTTATGCTCGTCTTCCTTCGTCTCGGTATCCTTAATAACGCTCTCGCTCCCCGTACCTCTGATTATCCCGGCGGGATCGGCAGCTACAAACCACACGAGGGCGGCGACGGCGGCGACGGTCACAAAAGCGGAAATTATCTTTCCGGCGAGGCTCATTCTCTTCTTTTTCCTCGCCTCAATGGGATCGTTCGGGAATTTGATTTTCTCGTCCGTCTCGGGCGCATCGGCGGAGACACCTCTTATCGTGCTGCCGTTTTTCTTCACAAGCTCGAAGCTCGCGGCGGCGGCGACGGCTCTGCGGTGCGGCTTGAGGCTTCTGTAAAGTTCAAGCGAGGTGATCGCCTTATTGAGCTCGGCTGCTGTCTGATACCTCGCCTGAGGATCGGGGTCAGCGGCCTTTTTTATTATCTCGGCGAGCTTGGGGTCGAGCCCCTCGACCTCCTCCGGCTTTCCCGACATCGTGAGCGCGCAGTCGTTCGCAACATAGCTCATAAGCACGCCGAGGGAGTAGATATCCGAAAGATTAGTATAGCTTTTCTCCTCGCCCTGTACCTCCGGCGCCTCGAAATCCGTTGACATCGAGCCGAAAAGGTTTGCTCCCGCCTTCTGCAGGCATCTTTTGATCGCGAAGTCAGAGAGCATAAAGCTGCCGTTATCCGCGACCATCACGTTCTCCGGCTTGATATCCCCGTGGACGAGCTTTTTCGCCTCAAGAGCCATAAGCGCGCTCGAGAGCTCCGCCCCGAGCCTTACGGCGTCCTCAGCGCCGGAGTGGACCTTCTCGAAATACACCTCCATCGGGGTGAACACTCCGGTCCTTAAATAGCCTGTCCAGCCGGCTACAGGGTGATCGTCTGTCTTCATCTCCTCCGTCCTCACGAGATTCGGGCAGGAGATCGTGTTGTACATCGTGGTCTCCCAGTTAAGGTCTGTCTTGAATTTGCCGAAGTAGGTCTTCAGAAGGTCGCGGCTTATCCCCATTCTCTCGGCGTTGGCGATCGCCTCGTCGTTAGGCGGGATCTTTATGACCTTAACGGCTCCGTAGACGGGCATATTCTCAACGGAGGTATGCGCGAGATACACGGTGCCGAAGGTGCCGGAGCCCAGAACTCCGTCTGTCTCCCAGCCCTCAAAAACCTTTCCTATGGATTTTTCGTTCATTACGTCAGTCACCTCTTTATGTGATCTATTTAAAACAGCGACATCTGGCTCGTATCCGGAAGGCCGGAAAGCGCGCCGAGCGATTTAAGCTGCTCGATATGCGATTTTGATACCTTGGGGCAGCTCCCGCTTAATTCCTCGATCGAAACGAATTCTTTCAGCTTCCTCTGTTCCACGATATCGCGGGCTGCCGCCTCTCCGAGGCCGGATATGGCGACAAAGGGCGGCCGCAGTCCCCTATCGGTTATCTTGAATTTTACCGCATCGGACTCATAAAGGTCAATAGGCTCGAATATAAAGCCGCGCATATAGAATTCGTGGCAGGCCTCAAGCGTAGTAAGCAGGTCGTCGTCCTTCGCGGTTGAATTCTCGTTCTCGCGTATCTCCTTTATCTTCGCAAGGACTATATCGTCGCCCCGGGTCATAATGGAAGCGTCGAACGAGTCCTTCTGGCTTCTTCTGTAGAAGTAAGCCGAATAGAAAGCAGCGGGCTCGTGCACCTTAAACCAGGCTATTCTGAACGCCATCATAACGTAGGCCACGGCGTGCGCCTTCGGGAAGAGATAGGCGATCTTTGAAAGGCTTTCGATATACCAGTCGGGAACTCCGTGTGACTTCATCGCGTCGACCCAGCCCTCCTGGAAACCGCCCTTCTTGACCTTGCCCTTTCTGACGGCCTCCATTATCTTGAAGCTCATCTTCGGGTCAAGCCCCTTCGAGATAAGAAACAGCATTATATCGTCGCGGCAGCCAACTGTCTCGTTTACGCTGGCTATACCGTTTACGATCAGATCCTTGGCGTTTCCCAGCCAAACGTCAGTTCCGTGGGAGAAGCCCGACAGTCTCACGAGGGTGTCGAAGCGCTCGGGCTTCGTATCTACAAGCATCTGGCGGGTAAAGCCCGTTCCAAATTCCGGAATGCCTATCGAGCCGGTCTTCCCGATTATCGGATCGTCGTCCGTAAGACCGAGCGGAGACGCCGATTTGAATATCCCCATAGTCTCGGGGTCGTCGAGCGGTATCTTCCTCGCGTTCACGCCCGTCATATCCTCGAGCATCTTTATCATCGTCGGGTCATCGTGGCCGAGCTCGTCGAGCTTCAGGAGGTTATCCTCCATGCAGTGATACTCGAAATGTGTGGTTATTATATCCGTTCCCTCGTCGTCGGCCGGATGCTGAGCCGGGCAGAAGTCGGCTATCTCCATATCCTGCGGTATAACGACGAGACCTCCGGGGTGCTGCCCCGTAGTTCGCTTTACACCGACGCAGCCGAGGGCGAGGCGGTTCATCTCCGCCGCCGATTTCGTCTTGCCGGTCTTTTCAAGGTATTTCTTAACGTAGCCGAAGGCCGTTTTCTCGGCGACGGTGCCGATAGTGCCCGCTCTGAAAACGTGGTCCGGCCCGAAAAGCTCGGTGGTATATCTGTGCGCGTTCGCCTGATACTCGCCCGAGAAGTTAAGGTCGATATCGGGCACCTTGTCTCCGCCGAAGCCGAGGAAGGTCTCAAACGGGATATCAAAGCCGTCCTTATCGTATCTCTCGCCGCAAACGGGGCATATCTTATCCGGCATATCAGCCCCGCAGCCGAACGACCCGTCGAGCACGAATTCGGTGTTCTTGCACTTCGGGCAGCGGTAATGCGGCGGGAGCGAGTTGACCTCGGTTATACCGGACATATAAGCGACGATGGAGGAGCCGACGCTGCCTCGGCTTCCGACAAGGTAGCCGTGCTCAAGCGAATCGTGGACGAGCTTCTGCGCGGACATATATATAACGTCGTAGTGCCTTGACAGGATATCGTGGAGCTCCTGCTCCACCCTGTCCTTTACTAAGTCGGGCGGGTTTTCTCCGTAAAGCTCGTGCATACGCCCGTAAACGAGGCTTTTAAGCTCCTCCTCGGAGTTTTCTATCTTCGGGGCAAAGAGCTTGCCCGCAGGCGGAAGCGGCCTTACGCTCTCGACCATATCGGCTATCTTATTCGGATTTGTTATTACGAGCTCGCGAGCCCTGTCGCCGAAATAGGAAAACTCAGCGAGCATCTCATCCGTCGTGCGGAAGTAAATGGGCAGGGGCTTGTCCGCATCGTCAAATTCCTTCGCCGTAAGCAGGATATGGCGGAATATCTCGTCTTCCGGGTCGAGAAAATGGACGTCTCCGGTGGCGACGGTCATTTTTCCGAGCTCGTCGCCGAGCTCGACTATCCTGCGGTTAAAGTCCCGAAGCTCCTCCTCGTTTTTAGCCTTCGGCTTTTCTCCGCGCAGCATAAACGCGTTGTTGCATATAGGCTGTATCTCGAGGTAATCATAGAAGCTCGCAAGCCTTCTCTGCTCCGCCCTCGACCTGTGGTCGGCAACGGACTGGAAGACCTCGCCGGCCTCGCAGGCCGAGCCGATTATAAGCCCCTCGCGGTATTCCATCAGAAGGCTCTTTGGCATTATCGGGTTGCGCTTCAAAAAGTCAAGGTGGCTTTTTGTGACTATCCTGTAAAGATTCTTGATACCCGTCTGGTTCTTCGCTAAAACGATAATGTGCATCGGCCTGAGCCTTCGGGTCTGCGCCGCCTGCCTCCGCTTCGGCAGAACGTAGTCGTTGACCTTGGAGAGCTTCTCAACTCCGTCCCTCGCCATCATATCAAAATACCGTGCGGCGATAAGGCCGCAGGTGAGGGCGTCGTCCGAGGCTCTGTGGTGCTCGAAGTCAGGGAGCTCAAGGGCGAGAGCCACAGTGTCGAGCTTGTGATTTTTAAGCTGCGGCTGCAGCGCCTGCGCCAGGGCGAGGGTGTCGATAAAGGTCGGAGCAAAGTCAATACCGTGTCTCTTCGCCGTTTCGTCCATAAAGCCGATATCAAAATTCGCGTTATGCGCGACGAGCGGAAGATTTTGGGCAAACTCAAAGAAGCTTTTTATGGCCGTTTCTTCATTGGGCGCGCCCTCGATCATCTCGTCGGTTATCCCGGTAAGCCTCGTTATTTCAAGCGGGATATGCTTTTCCGGGTCCACGAAGGTCTGAAAGCGGTCCGCGCTTTTTCCGTTCTTGAAGAGAACGGCGCCGATCTCGATAATCCTCTCAGTCTGGGAATTGAGTCCCGTGGTCTCAATATCGAAGGCGACGTAGGCTCCGGGGAAGGTCATATCCTCCGTGCCGGAAACGGCGACCTTATCGTCAACGTCGTTTATGTAGTAGCCCTCGACGCCGTAGATGACCTTTATCTTATCCCCCGCCGCCTTCATAGCGTCGGGGAAGGCCTGGCAAACGCCGTGGTCGGTTATCGCGATGGCGGGGTGCCCCCATGAAATAGCCCTGTTAATAACCGCCTTCGGGTCTGTGAGCGCGTCCATTGTGGAATAGCGGGTATGCAGGTGCAGCTCTACCCTCTTCTCAGGCGCGTCGTCAGTCCTCGGCATCTTTGCGGGCGCGGTCGCTATGGCTCGCGGCTCGAGCACTTCCCCGTCAAAGCGGTTCATCGTCATCGTTCCGTAAACGGTGACGTTCATGCCGACGCTGAGCTTTTTAACGGCGGCGATGGTTTTCTCATCTTTAATGAACTGATTTACTCTTACAGAGTCCGTTCCGTCGGTGACGTCTATACTGAGCACGTACGCCCCGGACTTTACTATATCGCGGGAGTTATCGGCAAATATGCTGCCCTGAACTATTACCTTACCCGATTCGATAGTGAGCTCCGACATCGGGGTTATCTTCCCTTTTGGCAGCTTCCCGAATATCGGCTTTACTCCTGCCTCGCTTTTCTTTTTCTCCTTCTTTCCGGGATCTGAAGAATCCGGAAAAACCGGTGAAATGCGGCAGGAGCGGAGCGAGAACTCCCCCATTATGATGCGCTCCGCCTCTGAAATATAAACGGGCGGGACAAACGAGGTAAATCTCGCGCGCATATTTATCTCTCTTGCGTTTTTATCTACCGTGCAGTCTATTATCTCGCAGCCCTTAAGGTAATCCGAAAGGCCTCCTGTTCCGCAGCAAGGGAACATATCGAGAAACGGCACCGTGTTTTCCGATGGCATTTTCTATCTCCAGTCGATCTATTCAGTCTCTTTCTATGAGCTCGATAAGCTCATCGGCAAGGGCTTCAAAGGGTGCCTTCTTCACGATCTCGCCCTTTTTGAAAATAAGGCCCACGCCCTTTCCCCCGGCGATTCCGTAATCGGCCTCTCTCGCCTCTCCGGGTCCGTTCACAACGCAGCCCATTACGGCCACGGTTATATCCCTGTTTATTCCCTCAAGCCTTCCCTGCACCTCGTTTGCGAGGGAGATAAGGTCGATCTCAGTTCTTCCGCAGGTCGGGCAGGATACGAATTTAACTCCGCCCAGTCTGCGTCCGGCGGCCTTCAGAATGGCAATTCCGGCCGGAACCTCGCGCAGAGGATCGGCGGTGAGAGAAACGCGGATCGTGTCGCCTATCCCGTCGAGCAGCAGAGCGCCTATGCCTACGGCTGAATTGATCGCGCCGAGGTATTCCGTTCCCGCCTCGGTGACGCCGAGATGTAAAGGATAATCGCAGCTCTCGCTCAAGAGCCTGTACGCCTTCACAGTCGTAACTACGTCGGAGCTTTTTACGGAGATGCAGATATCCCCAAAGCCGACGTCCTCAAGTATTCTCGCGTGGCCAAGTGCGCTCTCGACAAGAGCCTCGGGCGTCGGGCCGCCGTATTTTGTAAGTATGTTTTTTTCGACCGAGCCGGAATTTACCCCGATCCTGATCGGCACGCTTCTTTCCTCGCAGGCTCTCGCAACGGCGCGCACTCTGTCCACAGAGCCGATATTGCCCGGGTTGATCCTTATCTTATCGACTCCGCCCGCAAGCGCCTCAAGGGCAAGGCGGTAGTCGAAATGAATATCCGCAACGAGCGGTATGTTTATCATCTTTTTTATATCCGAAATCGCCTTCGCCGCCTCCATATCGGGAACGGCGACCCTAATAATATCACAGCCCGCGGCGGCCGCGGCCTTTATCTGCTCTGCCGTCTTCACGGCGTCGCGCGTGTCGGTGTTGCACATCGTCTGCACGGAAACGGGAGCCCCGCCGCCGACGGGAACTCCGCCCACGTTTATCCTTTTCGTCTTCTTTTCCATATTATCTCACTATTTTTATAACGTCGTTTACCAAAACGAAGGCCATAAGGCCGAGGAGAAGCACCATACCGGCCGCGTGGATATAGCCCTCGTACTTGGGATCTATCTTCTTCTTGAAGATCTTTTCCGCTATCGTATTTATGATAAGGAAGAATATCCTGCCTCCGTCAAGCGCGGGTATCGGCAGAAGATTCATAACGGCGAGGTTAACGGCGATAAACGCCACGAGGTAAGCGATATTCTCAAAGGCGATCGCCGCAGTCTGTGACTCCTTGCCAACCTCGTTTATCGTCGAGACGATGCCGACGACTCCGGACATATCGGAGACCTTCACCCTTCCGGCAAAGAGGTCTCCGAGGCTCATCCAGACCATACGGACTACATTTACCGCGCTGTAACAGGAAAACTTTATCTTCTCGCCGAAAGTAGCCTCTATCACGTTTCTGCCGGTTATTCCGAAAATATACGAATCCTCTCCGTTAATAACATAGTGGTCTTTCTTTATCGTTAGCGGAAGCTTCTCTCCGTTCCTGACGACCACGATATCGGCCTTGTCGCCCGCTCGGGAGAGATAGGTCGTTATATCCTGATAGTAATAGGTCCTGTGTCCATCTATGGAATATATCTCGTCGCCCGTGTGAAGTCCCGTATCCTCGTACTTATATCCGTCTACGAGGCTCGTCACGGTGGTGCCGTAGAAGCCCGCGGCTCCGGAATAGATGACCGCAAAGATTATAAGCCCGAGGAGGAAGTTATTTGCAGCTCCTGCGACGAGGATTATAAGCTTTTTCCACCAGCTCTGGCTCGTGAATGCCCGGCTGTCCTCGCTTGCCTCGTCCTCGCCTTCCATGGCGCAGTAGCCGCCGATGGGGAGAAGGCGGAGAGCGTAGAGCGTCTCCTTCCCCTGCTTTTTGATTATCGCGGGGCCCATACCTATGGCAAATTCATTGACCTTTACACCGCAGAGCTTTGCGGCGATAAAATGCCCGAACTCATGGTCGGCTATCAGTATTCCGAATGCTATTATTGCTACGGCAATATACAAAAGATCATATCCTTTTACTTATAAATTCGCGGGTCTCAATATCCCGCCTCAGCACCTCTTCGATGCTCCTGGCTGTTAAAGCGCCAAGCGCGTCTACCGCCTCGGAAACGAGCTCGGGTATATCGGTAAAGCCGATCTTATCGCGAAGGAAGAGGGCGACCGCGGCCTCGTTTGCCGCGTTCATCACCGCCGGCGCGGCGTCACACCTGCCCGCTACGCTCTCTGCTATCGCAAGGCATTTGAATTTTTCCGTGTCCGGCCTCTCAAAGGTCAGCGACCCGATCTTGAAGAGGTCAAGCTCGCTTTCCGGATTATCGGCTCTGTCCGGATAGGTCAGCGAAAGCTGGATCGGGATTCGCATATCCGGCGTTCCGAGCTGGGCTATCACGGCGTTATCGCAAAACTCAACCGCCGAATGAAGAATGCTCTCGGGGTGGACGACCACCTCGATCTTCTCCGCGGGGACGGAAAAGAGGTGCATAGCCTCGATGATCTCGAGCCCCTTGTTCATCATAGTGGCGGAGTCTATCGTTATCTTCGCGCCCATCGACCAGTTCGGATGCTTGAGCGCGTTCTCTTTTTTTACGTTTTTTAGCTCCTCCGCAGGGGTTTTTCTGAAAGGACCGCCCGAGGCCGTGAGCAGTATTCTCTTTATCTCGCCGTGCTTTCCCGACATAAGGCTCTGGAATATCGCCGAGTGCTCCGAATCAACGGGAATGAGCTCGCAGCGGTTTTCCCGTACTGCTTCGGTAAACAGATGTCCCGCGCAGACGAGAGTTTCCTTGTTTGCGAGGGCTATCCTGCGCCCGCCCTCCTCTATCGCCGCCATAGTAGGCCGAAGTCCTGAGATCCCGACGATAGCGGAGACGACGGTATCTGTTTCAAGCTTCGCCGCCTCTATTATGCCATCCTCACCGGAGAGCACCTTTACGTCCGTATCTCGAAGGCGAACCCTCAGCTCCTTTGCGGCGGTCTCGTCCGCCATCGCAGCGATTTTAGGCTGGAACCGTCTTGCCTGTGACTCCATCAGCTTAAAATTGCTTCCCGCCGTCAGCGCGGTAACGCATAGCCCGAGCCTTCCCGCAACGTCCAGGGTCTGAGTTCCGATAGAACCGGTTGAGCCGAGGACGGTCAAATTCTTTTTCATTTTTTCTCCTTAGAAAGCCGGGAAATACGTCGTCAGAAGCAGGATGAGCGGGGCTGTAAACATAATGCTGTCGAGCCTGTCGAGCACGCCGCCGTGACCGGGAAAGAGCTTCCCGTAGTCCTTTATCCCCGCCTGGCGCTTTATTACCGAGAAGGCGAGATCGCCTATCTGTGTGGTGACGTTTCCGAGAGCTCCGTATACGGCGAGAGTTATATAGTTAACTGGTATGCCAAGCGCCTTGTCCAGTATTACTCCGAATATGAGAACGCCGGCTATGCCCATAATAAAGCTGCCGATAAAGCCCTCAACGGATTTGTTCGGGCTTGCCTTGACTACTCCCCTGTGTTTTCCGAAGAACATACCGCCGAAATAGCCGCCTGTATCGCTCACCGCGCTTATCACAAAGCTCAGTATTACGAGAAGCCCGCCGTTTTTCATAAGCTTAAGGCTGACGAGCGAGGAAAAGCAGAACGGGATTATAAGCCCGGCAAAAATCGCAGCGGTAACGGCAGCAAAGCTCAGTTCTCCCTTTCTTCCGTAGCTGAAAACCGCCTCGGCAAAAAGCAGCATGGAAAGCGCAATGAGACAGATCTCGCATACGGGCGAGGTAAGCCCGAAGTAGACGCCGATAGGTATTGCCGCTGCGCTGAGGGCGCAGTAAGCGTAGATTCGCTTGTTTTCAACCTTTTCGGCTCTCAAAAGCTCATAAACGGCTACGGCCGAAAACAGGGCGGCAAGTCCGGTGAGCACCGGGCTCGGCAGCCACAGGGCGGCAGCCAGCAGCAGAGCTATAAGGAATATCGCCACGATCACCCTTGTGATAAGCATCGTAATCTATCCTCTTTCTAATAAGAGTATTTCTATTTCGCGTTTCCGAAGCGGCGCTCTCTTTTGGCGTAGGCCTCAAGCGCCTTGTCCATCTCGGTCTCGTCGAAATCCGGCCAGAGAGTATCGGTAAAGTAAAACTCAGAATAGGCGCATTGCCATAAAAGGAAATTCGAGAGTCTGTATTCCCCGCTCGGTCTGATGATAAGATCGGGGTCCGGCATCCCGGCGGTGTAGAGGTACTTCTCAAAGCTTTCTTCAGTCAGCTCGCCCCTTTCGGGGTCGGCCTCCCACGCCTTTATAGCGTGGATCAGCTCGTCGCGGCCTCCGTAGTTAATGCAGAGGTTTGCAGTAAGCCCGCTTTTTATCCGTCGGGATATCTCGTCCGTGCGGTCAATGAGCGCTCTCAGCTCGGGACTGAGCCTTGATGTATCGCCGAGCACCTTTAGACGAATACCCTTTTTCTCCATTGTGTCGATAGCCTCAAGGAGAAACTTTTTGAGAAGCGCCATAATGGCGCCGACCTCTTTTTCGCTGCGTTTCCAGTTCTCTGTTGAGAAGGCGTAAACGGTGAAGTATTCGACGCCGAGGTCCGAGAGATAATAGGTTATTCTGCGGAAGGTCTCGGCTCCGGCTGCGTGGCCGGCAGAGCGGATGAGTCCGCGCTTTTTTGCCCAGCGCCCGTTGCCGTCCATTATAATCGCAATGTGCCGGGGCAGCTCTGACCGCCCCGGCTTATTTACTGCGGTTCCCATCAGATGGCGGAGAGCTCCTTCTCCTTCTTCGCGGTCGCCTCGTCTATCTTTTTCGTGTAATCGTCGGTCATCTGCTGAAGGTCCTTCTCAACGCCCTTGAGATCGTCCTCGGTAATGACGCTGGCCTTCTGCTGCTTCTTGAATTTTTCCATCGCGTCGCGCCTTACGTTGCGAACGGCTGTTTTGGCGCCCTCGGTGTACTTCCTGATCTGCTTTATGAGCTCCGTGCGGCGCTCCTCGGTGAGCTGGGGGAAGTTGAGGCGGATATTCGATCCGTCGTTCTGGGGATTGATGCCGAGGTCGGAGGCGAGGATCGCCTTCTCTATCGGCTTGAGCGTCGATTTGTCCCAGGGCTGAACGAGAAGAGTCCTCGGGTCGGGGGAGCTTATCGTGGCGACCTGGTTTATTGGGGTGGGTGTGCCCCAGTAATCCACCCTTATTTGATCGAGGACGGCGGGATTCGCTCTTCCCGCGCGCACGGTGGCAAACTGGCTGTTAAGGCTTGAAAGGGTCTTGTTCATCTTTTCAAGATATTCGGAATAGGTCGCGTCGTCAGTATACATTCGTTTATCCTCCTTTTAATTCGTTTAATGCTGGCTTCTTATTTTACTACCGTGCCGATCTTCTCGCCCATAACGGCTCTCTTTATATTCTCGGGGTCCTTCAGAGCGAAGAGAAGCACGGGTATATTGTTATCCATGGAAAGGCTTGTCGCCGTCGTGTCCATAACGGCGAGGTGGCGGGCGAGCACGTCGTCAAACGAGATGGAATCGTATTTGACGGCGTCAGGGTCCTTCTTCGGGTCGGCGGAGTAAACTCCGTCGATATTCTTTGCGAGCAGAATGACCTCGGCGTTTATCTCAGCGGCGCGAAGCACGGCCGCCGTGTCGGTGGAAAAGTAGGGGCTTCCCGTTCCGCAGCCGAAGATAACGACTCTGCCCTTCTTAAGGTGCTTATCCGCCTTGAGCCTGATATAGGGCTCGGCGATGGACGACATCTGAACGGCAGTCTGTACCCTGACCTCAACGCCCATCTGCTCCAGCACGTCGGCAACGGCAAGGCAGTTCATAACGGTCGCCATCATTCCCATATGGTCGGCTCTGGTGCGTTCCATCTTTCCGCCGCCGTCCTTGACGCCCCTCCAGAAGTTGCCGCCGCCGATGACGATGCCGATCTCAACTCCCATCTCGGAGCACTCCTTGATTACGCGACAGACGCTCTCGATCACATTAAAATCAAGGCCGAAGCCCTTCTCGCCGGCAAGAGCCTCGCCCGACAGCTTCAGCAGCACTCGCTTATAAGCGGGGACAGCTTTTTCCTTTTCCATTGGAATTACCTCCTTAAGGCCATAGAAAACCATCTTATATTTAAGTCTGTCTTATTTTAATATAAAATCCGCCAAATTGGAATACCTGACCGCGAAAATTATTGATTTTTTAATAATTCTCTCAGTTCCCTTTCCTTTCCATTACTCGTTTTAGACTGCACAAACGCGGAAAAAGTTCCGAATATTGTCGCTTTTCTCACAAAAGCAACCGAATTATAATGTGATAAACCTTCCCTTTGGAGGACGCTATGGATATTTGCTTTTTGTCCGAAAGCTCGGTTTCGGTTTACATAACAAAAGAAGAGCTGCTTCACCGCGGCGTTTCGCCCGACAGCTTCGGCTCGGATGAGGCCGCCCGCCTTCTTCGCGAGGCTCTCGGCGAAGGGGTAGACGGCTGCGAGGTCGAGCTTTATTCGAGCGGCGGAGACGTGATATTCTTTGTCGAGCGTCACTTTAAAGCTGCGCGCTATTTCTATTTTGCCGAGCTTGAGGATCTGATCGCCGCGATATCGCTCGTTCCTCCCCTGCCCTCGTCGCTTTGGTATTTCGGCGGAGGTTACTTGCTTGCTTTTTTTGAGCCAGACGTTGATATCCGCATTCAAGACTTTGCGATCGAGCTTGAAGGCTCTCCCCTTTTATCCGAGCATTTATCTGAGCACGCAAGGCTGATAGCGAGGGGAAGCGCGATTAAAGAGCTAAGGGACGCCTTTTTCCGCGGCGGCTTTCAATAAATGGCGGAAAATTAATAAAAAATTCACCTTAACCCCCTGTTTTTCCCTTTTATTTTTTTATGATCCGTGTTATAATTTCCTCTACGCGGTGATTTTTCGGAGAGGAGGGCTTAGTATGCCGAAAGCTTCCGGCGTTAAGAGAATAGCTGAAAATCGCAAAGCCTTCCACGACTACTTTATCGAGGAGAGGTACGAGGCCGGCATCGAGCTTTTCGGCACCGAGGTCAAGTCTATCCGCATGGGGAATATGAACCTCAAGGACAGCTTCTGCTCTGTTAAGGACGGCGAGCTCTTTTGCTACGGAATGCATATCTCCCCCTACGAAAAAGGCAACATCTTCAACCGCGACCCAATGAGGCCGAAGCGCCTTCTGATGCACAAGAAGGAGATCAGAAAGCTCCACGCGCGGATCCAGCAGGACGGGCTGACCCTCGTCCCCATTTCCTGCTATCTGAAGGATTCGCGGGTGAAGCTTGAGATCGGGCTTGCCCGGGGAAAGAAGCTCTATGATAAGCGCGAGAGCTCCGCAAAGCGCGACGCTGAGCGGGAAATCGACCGCACGATCAAGGAGAGAAACAGATAAAACCTCAAGGCGCGACAAAAAGCCGCCGAGGAAAGGAGAAAATAAAATGGCAAATCCCATAGCAACAATTGAGATGGAAAACGGCAAGACCATCAAGGTCGAGCTCTATCCCGAAGTGGCGCCCATAAGCGTAGCGAACTTCATATCCCTTGCGAATTCCGGCTTCTATAACGGGCTCATATTCCACAGGGTCATCAAGGGCTTTATGATCCAGGGCGGCGACCCCAAGGGAAACGGGACCGGCGGCCCCGGCTACTGCATCAAGGGCGAGTTCACGGCTAACGGCCATCCGAACAGCATAAACCACGTTCGCGGCGTCATTTCCATGGCCCGCACCGCTATCCCCGATTCGGCCGGCAGCCAGTTCTTCATCGTCCATGAGGACAGCCCCCATCTCGACGGGCAGTACGCCGCCTTCGGCAAGGTCATCGAGGGCATCGAGACCGTCGACGAGATCGCGGAGACCCGCACCGACTACCGCGATATGCCGAGGCAAAAGCAGATCATGAAGTCCGTCACGGTCGACACCTTCGGCGAGACCTATCCTGAGCCTCAGAAGATCTGAGAATATATAACGGCGGAATTGCCTCCGCAATTTCGCCAAATATACGGGGGCGTACCGGTTTCGACGGGGACGCGGAAGTATGAATAGCGGGCAGATGCGCCCAGCATCTTTAAAATGGGCAATTATAAATTAAAGAACAACGATTACGTTGCTCCTGTCGCTGCTTAAGCAGTGACCGTTCCGCCCGGGAGGTCCACGGCCCGGGATCGGGGCGTCGATTAGTGGAGAACGTGAGTAGGCAAAGCTTTGAGCTTACCACGCATAATGAAGCTACCAAGCCGCTGAGTGTGACGGTCCACGCTCCGGCAAGGGAACGCAAATGACCGCCTGCGCCCGGAGAAGTTCATATGGATGAGTTTTCGGACGGGAGTTCAACTCTCCCCGCCTCCACCAAAACGGGAACTTTTCGTAACCCTTTGCTTTTTAAGGGTTTTCGGGAAGTTCCCTTATTTTATGCGGGTTTGCGGCGTTTTTGCCTAAACCACGAAATGGCGATTTTCAGAACTTTTTGGAGAATGTGATATTAGCAAATTATGAGTATTTGCTAATGAATTTGCTAACAAAATGCCGGAGAGGTGTCTTACCTCTCCGGCTTTTGCTTTTCTTAATATTTCAGGCTCAATGCTCCCTCAGATACTTCTCGAACGCATCCGTTCTCGACCAGTATTTTATGCCCCAGTTCTCGAAGCTCCACTCGTCCATATATGGGTTGCACTCGTAATCTACGTAGTAGATAAGCCCGTCTTGTACTACGAAGTTCGTCGGGAAGTAGTCAATGTTGAGGCCGGCGGTTTTTGCCTGAGCCGCCATATCTCTTGCCTGTTCACGATATAGCTCTACCGGAATACCGTCCCTTATGAGCTCGAATACGGTGTTGCCCTCGACGTATTCCTTTACTATACGCTCGTTTTCAATATCTATATCGAGCATTTCCGGGATCCTTATTCCGGCGCTCTTTAACCGTTCATAGTCGTTTCGCTCTGCCTCGATCTAATTGCCGAACGTATAGTAATCGCAGGGCTCGTGGTGGATCTGCTTGATGACGAAGCTTTTGCCGCTGCGCTCCGCAAGGTATGAATTTCCGCCTTTTCCGTGGCCGAGGAGCCTTATTATCTTATATTCCTTATCATTAACCTTTACTGTTTCGGGCGCCTCGCGCATCGCGGTCTTATGATAGAAGTATCCTGTCATTGTCGAGAGCCCTTCCTGCAGCCTCCTTGAAAAGGACGAGGAGATCGGAGACCTGAAGCTTCGCTTTCTCCTGCCCCGCCGCATCGAATATTACCTTGCCAGCGTTCATCATCAGCGTTCTGTTGCCAAGCTCGAGGGCGGTCTGCATATTGTGCGTCACCATAAGGCAGGTGATACTGTTCTCCTCAACGATCTTCTTCGTGATATCGAGTACCTTCTCAACGGTCGCCGGGTCGAGGGCCGCCGTGTGCTCATCGAGCAGTAAAAGCTTCGGCGCGTTGAAGGTCGCCATCATAAGTGTAAGCGCCTGGCGCTGACCGCCGGAGAGAAGTCCGACCGGCTGCTGCATCCTGTCCTCAAGACCCATACCGAGAAGGGCAAGTCTATCGCGAAACTCCTCTTTTTCAGCCTTTTTCACCATAGAAAGCCAGCCGCCCTTCCCCGCCGCGAGGGCGAGGTTTTCCTCGATAGTCATTCCCGGCGCGCTGCCGCGCATTGGATCCTGGAAAAGTCTGCCGATGTCCTTCGCGCGCTTATGCTCTGGCTTTAGAGTAATATCCTCGCCGTCGAGGATTATAGATCCCGAATCCGTGAAAAATTCCCCGGCTATGGCGCCCATTATTGTGCTCTTCCCCGCTCCGTTTGCCCCGATGATCGAGACGAAGTCGCCGCGGTTTATATGCAGGGTCACATCGTCAAGGGCTGTCTTTGCGTTCACCGTTCCCGGGTTGAAGGTCTTGGTAACGTGATTGAGCTTCAGCATTGCTCCGCCTCCTTCTCCGCCTTTTGCATGGTCTTCTTATGCAGCATACGGCGCTTGAAGTCCGGGAAGCGGCTTTTGAGATATGGCGCGGAAATCGCGATTATGACGATGACTGAGGAGACAAGCTTCAGCATAAACGCCGGCATATTGAACCGAAGCGCGATGGCGTACACAAGGCGGAATATGAAAGCGCCGAGCACAGCGCCGATTGCTCTTGCGGTTATACCTCCCTTTTTTCCGGCAAATATGCCGCCGATGAGCAGCGAGGCGAGGGCGACGGTGACCATACCGGAGCCGATATCGATATTGACGGACTTCTGCGACTGGGCGAGAAGGCAGCCCGAAAGCGCCGTAAAGCTGTTTGATACGCAGAGTCCGACGATCGTCGTAAACGTGGTATTTATGGAGCTTGAGCGCACCATGTCGGGGTTATTACCCGTTGCCCTTATCGCAAGGCCGAGCTTCGTCCTTAAGAAAACAGACAGGAAGGCGGTCACGAGAGCGACGGCGATAACGGCGACGATGAGCTTGAAATACGGCGCGAGGAAGGTAGTCTCCGTGAGCGCCTTCATCGCGGTAAAGACGGTCTCCGTCTTGTTCATACTGAGAAGCGAGGAGCCGCCCATAATGCCTATCGTGACCGAGTAAAGCCCTGTATTGACGATGATCCCTGAGAGAAGGCTGTTTATGCCCATCTTCGTCTGCAAAAACGCGGTGACGAAGCCTGATATCACTCCGGCGAGCATAGCCGCGGGTATGGATAAAAGCGGATGCCCGGCTATCGCCACCACGGCCCCGACGGCCGCTCCCAAAGTGAAGCAGCCGTCGGTCGAGAGGTCGCAGACGTTAAGCATCGAATAGCTCAGAAACAAGGCGAGCACGGTGAGCGAGCTTATGAGCCCGAGCTCAAGCGCCGTCTGTACAATTCCGGGAAATGACGCAAGCGACATAGTACGTTCTCCTTAAAGGTCGGAAAAGCTCTCCGCGGTGGTGATGGGCTGCACCTTGGTGCAGTAGGGGGCGAAAGCGGCAGCGACGGTGTCGTAGTCAAGGCCGAGGGCGGCGCAGGTCTCGGTATTTATCGTAGCCGTGCCGTTATCGAAGGTCTTTACTGCGAGGGTGGATATATCCTTGCCGTTTACGAGCACGTCGGCTACCATATTTGCGGTCTCAACGCCGAGGTTCGCGTAATCGACGCCGTAGCCGAGGAAGGCACCGTTAAGGGCGAAGCTGTCAGCTCCGGTGTAGTGCGGGATGCCCGCCTGTGCGAGCATCTCATAGATCGCGAGCTCGGACTTCATTATCGTGTTGTCGGTCGGGGTGAAGATCGCGTCAACCCCGTCGGCTATGAGAGCCTGAGCGGCTATCATGACCTCGTCGACCGTGGTGCCGGTGCGCTCAATGTAGCTCACGCCCTTTGCGCCGAGGTACTCCTTCGCGGCGGCAATCGGGGTGGCGGAGCTATCCTCGCTCACGTTGTAGAGAAGGCCGATCTTGTCTGCGTCGGGATCCTGAGCGAAGATAAGGTTCATCACGGCGTTGGTATCAAGGAAATCTGAGGTGCCGCTGATGTTGTGGCCGGGATTTTCAAGGGAATCGACGAGCCCGGCGGAGAGCGGATCGGATACGGCGGCGAAGATCACAGGGGTCTTGTTATCCTCGGTAGCCGCCTGCATAGCCATGGCGACGGGGGTCGCGACTCCGACCATCAGGTCAACGTCGCTCGCGATGAAGTCGGCGATAATCTGGTTGAGGACGTTGGCGTCGGTGTTGCAGTTCTCGACCTTGACGTTGAAGGTGACGCCCTTCTCCTCGCCGATGGCCTTGAGGCGGGCTTCGATATTCTCGATTATCTGGTTAAGGGAAGCGTCGTCAACGAAATTGCATATTCCGACGGAGAAGGTCTTTTTTCCGGTATCGGTCTCTCCGGTAGCGCAGGCGGCTAGGGAGAAAACGAGAGTAAGTGCAAGTGCTATAGCAATTATCTTTTTCATTTTTATCTTTTCCTTTCGGTTTATTATTTTAATTACGGCTTTATATTATTGTTCAACTCAGAGCTTGAGAGCCGCCATCGTTTTGACTTCATCTTTTATCCTCCCCCGGGGCAAAGAAAAATCCTGTCCCCGCAAATATCTTTGCTGGGACAGGAATAATAATCCTGCGGTGCCACCCGGCTTGACGCGAAATCGCGTCCACTCTGCGCGTACTTCCATACGCAGACCTTTGTTCACGGGGAGTCATGCCCCGGCGCACATACTCAGGCTACCGCCCTTTCCGATTGCCCTCGGAAGTCCATTCAGCTCCGCGCCCTTCACCGCCCTCACACCGCCGGCGGCTCGCTTTGGAAAAACTGTCGAAGCTTACTCACTCTTCCTCATCGGTTTAGCTGGAGTATATCACCCGCTTTTCACTTTGTCAAGCTAAATTGTTAAATTATTTTTGCAGCAGCGCAGGCAGTCGTCACGCAGACGGCCTCGCGCCTCGAAAAAACTTGACATTACCGCCCGGAAATATTATATTTATTAGAGACCGAAGTTTATTTCTTAATTCATTTTTGGCGGGGGCGTGTACCTCGCCAAAAATACCTATCAGGCCGCAAACGTGCAAAATTCGCAGAATTTTGTGCGCTGCAGCGGACTGTAGACTCAAATGAGAGCCCAGCGAAGCGGGTCTCATTTGAAGATTAGAAAAGGAAGGTGAGAGCGTAATGGACGCAGGCAGTAGCGGCACGGCAGACCGAGAACGTTTCTTCGGCGTCTGTTGCGCCGGATGAGGCGGACCCAGTCGCTGTGCCCTGTTCGTAAAATACTAACGAATGGAGGCAAAGCATGACAGAGATAACCGCAACATTTGAAAAAACCTTTGAAGCGCTTATCGAGGCGAAGAAGTACTCCGCAATCAAGGAGATACTGAACACTCTCCGACCCGCCGATATAGCGATAATCCTGCAGAACGTCGAGAAATCAAAGCTCCCCCTCCTCTTCCGCCTTCTTCCGAAGGAGACGGCGGCTGAGACCTTCGTTGAGATGGAGTCTGACGAGCAGGAGCTCCTTATCCGCAGCTTTTCCGACGCGGAGCTGAAGGAGGTCGTCGACGAGCTCTACGTTGACGACGCCGTCGATATCGTTGAGGAAATGCCCGCAAACGTGGTCAAGCGCATACTGAAGCAGGCTGACCCCGATATGCGCAAGATGATAAACGAGATACTGAAGTACCCGGACGACTCCGCCGGAAGCATAATGACGACGGAGTACGTCGAGCTAAAGCCCGATCTGACCGCCGAGGACGCGATAAAGCGCATAAGGCGTACAGGTATAGATAAAGAGACGATCTACACCTGCTACGTTACGGACGCCAACAGGAAGCTTATCGGCGCCCTTACGCTTAAGGACATCCTTCTTGCCGAGGATGATACTCTGATCGGCGACATCATGCATGAGGACATCGTGTCCGTCACCACGCTGGACGACCAGGAGGAGGCGGCGAAGAGCCTTTCGAAGTACGACCTTAACGCGATCCCCGTCGTCGATAAAGAGGGGCGCCTCGTCGGTATAATCACCGTCGACGACGCTATCGACGTTATTGAGGAAGAGACGACCGAGGACATCGAGAAGATGGCGGCTATTACGCCTACCGACAAGCCGTACCTCAAGCTCTCCCCCTTTGATATCTGGAAGAGCCGTATTCCATGGCTGATGCTCCTGATGGTGTCGGCCACCTTTACCGGAATGATAATCTCGGGCTTTGAGGACGCTCTCGCGACTACCGTCGTTCTGACCGCCTTCATCCCGATGCTGATGGATACCGGAGGAAACTCCGGCTCTCAGGCTTCCGTTACGGTTATCCGCTCCCTATCCATCGGAGATATCGAGTGGGCGGACATCGGCAGCGTGCTCTGGAAAGAGCTCAGGGTCTCCCTTATGTGCGCCGCCACTCTCGGCGTCGTCGTTTTCGGAAAACTGCAGCTTGTTGACCGCTTGCTTCTCGATAATCCCGCCGTTACCGTCTCCGTCTCAATAGTCGTTGCGATAACGCTGATGATTACCATCGTCGCGGCAAAGCTCGTCGGCTGTTCCCTGCCTATGCTGGCGAAGAAGCTCGGCTTCGACCCGGCCGTAATGGCGAGCCCGTTTATAACCACGATCGTTGACGCGCTGAGCCTTCTCATTTATTTCGCGATAGCGAAGGCAGTCCTTCACATTTAAAGAAAAAGATAAAAACCACATAGGGGGTGGGGCATAGTGAAAAAGGCCGTTATCACGGGGCTGGCAATATGCCTTGCCCTTTTTTTATGCTGCTGCGCTGTCGACGAGCCTATGGAGCCGGAGCACGCGCCTATAGCCGGGCTGAGCGATATTTCCGGCACTGAATACGAGAGTGAGATATTATACTGGTTTGACAGGGGCGTTATCACGGGGTACCCGGACGGGACATTCTTGCCCGACCGCCCGATAACGAGGTCAGAGGCCGCAAAGCTTATATGCTCGGTCTCCGGCTTGAGTCTCAAAAGCGAGATACTAATCGCGGACGTGAGCCACGATTCATGGTGCTACGACGCCGCAGCCGCCTCAACAGTTCACGGGATAATGAAGCTATACGGCGACGGGACATTTCAGCCGCACCGCACCATCACACGCCAGGAGGCGATGGTCATCCTCTGCCGCGCCAGTGGTATTTCAAGCGACTCCCCCGAGCCCGCTCTCGAAAGCATAGAAGACGCCGAGGATATCAAGTCCTGGGCGCGGGAATCCGTCGCCGCCCTTCTTGAGCGGTCTATAATCTCGCCCGACGCTGCCGGTCGCGTCCGCCCAACCGGCGCGATGAGCCGGGGTGAGTTTGCCGCCATACTTGCGCGGATCGACGAAACGCTCGAGTGGGCTTCACCATCGGCCGTTTTCGATGCGTCTTACGTCAGCTGGATATCGGACGCCGATCCGGGCGCAGCGGTCAAGCCTCAGGCTGTAGCCGGAGAATACTGGCTATTCCTCCCCTCCTCCGCCGACCGGCACTCAACAAGCCTTGTCATATCGGATATTCTTTCAGACGCAGAGATTACGTTTTCTGGAAATAAGGCTTCCTCAAGCTCTATGCCCTTTGACGTTACTGAGCTTGCAGACCCGGAAAACAGCGGGGAATACGTTATAACCGTCTCCGTCTCCGACGGCTCCTCGAGCGTCAGCCTTGACTACAGGCTGCTGTTCTCTGAGAGGGTCAGCTCCGTTTTCTTATCGAGCTCGGAGCCTGATACGGCGGGGCGCAGCTTCGTTGAGCTCGGCAAGGAAAACGCCGTCACGGGCTATATGACGATGCTCTCTTCCGACGGCGCCGTCATTTACAGCGGCGGTCTTACGCAGATCAGGCTGCGCGGCAATTCCACGACCTACTATCCGAAGAAATCCTATCAGATCAAGCTTGAGAAGAAGGCAGACCTTCTTGAGATGAGCCAGCGTAGCAAGACCTGGACCCTTTTAGCTCAGTATGCCGATGCGACCCTTATCCGCGATAAGCTGTGCAAGGATCTCGCCGCCGACCTCGGGATCTACGGAAATCCCGACGCGGGCTGGGTGGATCTATATTACGACGGGGCCTATCGCGGGACCTACGAGCTCAGCGAAAAAGTCAAGGTCGATCCGAACGTGCTGTCTATTCCCAATCTCGAAAAGGAGTACGAGAGGGTAAACGAGGACTACGCTAAAACTGGAGCCCCCGTTGACAGCGTCAATAAATACGGTACCGAGCTTCACTTTACAGAAGGCGTCATCGATCCCCCGGATATCACGTCCGGCTTCCTCCTTGAGGAAAATCACTACAAGGGCGACGAAGCTTGCTGGTTCAAGACCACGCGCGGCCGCGCCGTAAACGTAAAGAGCCCCGAGAAGGTCTCCGAGGCCGCGATGATATACATAAGCGAGCTTTATCAGGAGCTTGAGGACGCGGCTTACGCCCAGGACAGCGCCGGAAGGTATACCGGAGTTAATCCCGCCACCGGAAAGGATTACTCAGAATACGTCGACGTCGACAGTCTCGCCCGTATGTACCTTATCTACTATTTCAGCAACAATCAGGACGCCTACGTTCAGTCGACTTTTTACTTCCTGTACGCCGGCAAGCTGTACGCGGGCCCGATGTGGGACAGCGATCAGAGCTTTGGGATCGGCTGGACCGAGCCCACTCTCCCCTCGGACGAGCTGCGTTTCGATCACATCGTCGGCGGGCTCGTAAACGTTCCGAGCTTCAGAGAGACGGTCAAAAGCATTTACGAATCAGAGTTCCGCTCTCTCGCCCTCGCCTATGCAAACGAGCGGCTTTGGGAATACGCCGACCTTATATCCGGCACAGAGCGATCGAACCACGTAGTGTGGCCGAAATACTTCACCGTTTCCGGGGTTAAGAGCGTTTTTCCGGATGGCAGCGTTTATACGGACGCCGTGAGCTATGCGTCTGACTGGATGAAGGAGCGCATAAGCTATATGGACGCCAAATTGGCCGACTGGTAACAAAAAATCTTGACAATGCCCCATAAGGGTGATAAAATTATCTCTGCCGTTATCCGGCAGATACGCGCGAGTGGTGGAATTGGCAGACTCGCTAGATTCAGGTTCTAGTGCTCACTCCGGGCGTGCGGGTTCAAGTCCCGCCTCGCGCACCAAAGCTTAAATCCTGTCACGATAGTGGCAGGGTTTTTCTTTATATTTTTAATAATTCAGAACTTTTCAGAGGATGTTCTATTGGCAAATTATTAGCTTTTGCTAACCAATTTGCTAACTGAAGCCTCTGAGTTTTCGAGCGCTCTCTTTTCGTTTTCCCGCAATGCGGAGTTTTTGCGTTTACCTCAAAAAAGCATTGTCATAGCTACGCTTATCGTGATATAATAGCTAAAATTGAGCTATTATAATGTATTTTTACAGCTAAACGATTTTATCCGATAAAGAGGCAAACGCTATGACTGAAAGGCTTTACTATTCCGACAGCCATTTATATAAATTCACAGCAAAGGCGACCTCCTGCGAGGCAAGGGGCGGCAGCTATTCCGTTACTCTCGACCGCTCAGCCTTCTTTCCCGAGGGGGGCGGTCAGCGCGGAGATACGGGTTTTATCGGCGGCGTCAGTGTCATTGACACGCAGGAATCGGGGGGCGAGGTATTCCACATTACCAAATCGCCCTTAGCCGTCGGCGAAAGCTTTGACTGCGAGCTTGACTGGGATACTCGCTTTTCGCGTATGCAGTCGCACTCAGGCGAGCACGTCGTCTCCGGTATCGTCCACAATCTCTACGGCTTTGATAACGTGGGCTTTCATATGGGAGCGGACGGGATGATCGTAGACTTTTCCGGTTTTCTCACCGACGATGAGATACGCGATATCGAGCTTCGCGCAAACCGCGTTATTTGGGAAAACCGCCGCGTGACGGCCTCCTTCCCCGATCCCGGCGAGCTTAAGAATATGGAATACCGATCCAAGCTGGAGCTTACTGAAAACGTTAGGATAGTTGAAATCGAAGGCGTAGACCTCTGCGCCTGCTGCGCACCGCACGTTTCCTTTACCGGGGAGATCGGGCTTATTCGCATTCTCGAGTCCATTCGCAGGAAGGACGGAGTACGCATAAGGATGCTCGCGGGTCGTGACGCCTATCTTGACGCATCGGCGCGGTGCCTTGAGCTCGGCAGGGTCTCCTCCCTGCTCTCCGCGAAGGCCGAAGGGGCATACGACGCTGTATCGCGTCTTATGAGGCAGAGGGACGAGCTTAGCTACAGGCTCGGCGGCTTTAAGCGGAAGGAGATTGCGGACTTCGCCGCGGCCCTCAGCCCGACGGACGGAACTATTCTTCTATTCCGCCCGGACTATGATCCGGACGAGCTTCGGCTCCTGATAAACGCCGTTTTGCCGAAATGCGGCGGAATGGTCTGCGGCTTTACCGGAAGCGACGCGGATGGCTATAAATACATAATTGCAAAGAGCGGCGGCGATCTTCGCGCAAAAGCGAAGGAGCTTAATTCCGCCCTTAACGGGCGCGGCGGCGGAAAGCCGGAGATGATTCAGGGTAGCTTCTCCGCAACCGAGGATGAAATCAGAAAGGTCTTGAGCTGAATGAAAATAACGGATCAGTATAAAAAGGGGCTCTGTCCCATATCCTTTGAAATTTTTCCGCCGAAGGGCGAGCTGCACCCTGAGGAAGCGCGTCTCGTCCTCTCGGGGCTCAAGGAGCTGTCCCCCGCGTATATAAGCGTGACCTGCTCAGCGGGCGGCACGGGTGGCTCGAGCCGGAAGACCGCCGAGCTCTCGGGAATAGTTCAGAATGAGTTCGGCATTACCGCCGCCGCTCATATCACCGGGATAAACGCGAAAACAGCTGACGTGGATGCGGCTATCTCCGATATAAAGGCGCACGGCATCACCAATATTCTCGCTCTCCGCGGCGACAGGATCGAGGGCGCTGAGCCCGGTGATTTCCGCTACGGCGCAGAGCTTATCGCTTATTTGAAAAAGAGTCCGGTTGCCGGCGGGCTTACGATCGGCGCGGGCTGCTACCCCGAGGGGCATGTTGACTGCGAAAGCTTCGAAAAAGACCTCGACCACCTGAAGGAGAAGGCGGACGCGGGAGCTGAGTTTCTGATAAGCCAGCTTTTCTTTGAGAACGAGAGCTACTACCGCTTTATTGACAAAGCGAGGGCGAAGGGCATAGCGCTCCCTGTTGACGCCGGAATAATGCCCATTATGGGCAAAAGCCAGATAACGAGGATGGTCTTTTTGTGCGGCGCCTCCCTCCCCGCTCCCGTCGTCCGAATACTCGCAAAATATGAAAACGATCCCGAAGCTCTCCGCTCCGCCTGCCTTGACTATGCGGCGGCTCAGATCATCGGCCTTATCGAGAGCGGGGCCGCGGACGGGATTCACATCTACTCAATGAACAAGCCCGACGTCGCAAAGGCACTCGTGAGCGAGGTGTGCAATGCTCGGCACTGATTTTGAGCCCGATTTTTCCGAAACTCTGAGATATCTCGGCTACCGTGGGCAGGAGCTCTCGGACGATATGCTCGGCAGGATAAAGGCGATGAGCGAGCTCTGCCAACGGGTCTCGCGCCCTGACTATACATACGGGGTTTTTGAGCTTGACGGCGCGCATCTTATAGGCACCGATCTCACTCTCGAGGGCGAGAGCATAAGGCGTCACCTCGACGGGGCTGAAAAATGCGTTCTTATGGCAGCCACTCTCGGCCACGCCTGCGACCGGGAGGCTCTCCGGCTCGAGGCGAAGAGCCTTGCCGACGCCGTTGCCTTCAACGCTGCCTCCGTCAGCCTTATCGAGGCCGTATCCGACCGCTGTCAGCGTGAGATCGGCGCTCGCTTCAAGAGCGAGGGGCTTCATATTAACGGACGCTTCAGCCCGGGTTACGGCGACCTTCCCCTCTCGACTCAGGCTCCCCTTCTTAGGCTTCTCAGAGCCGAGGAGAGGCTCGGGATAACCTTGACTGACGGGTTTCTCATGCTGCCGCGAAAGAGCGTTACGGCGGTTATCGGTCTATTCAGGACCGAGAAGACCGGCGAGACGAGAGGCTGCTCGGTCTGCGGTATGCGCGAATTCTGCGAATACAGAAAAGGCGGTGAACGCTGTGGATAACATAATGATATTTGACGGGGCTATGGGAACCCAGCTTCAGGCGCGCGGTCTGAAGCTCGGCGCCCTGCCCGAGCTCATTTGCCTCACGGAGCCGGAGACCGTCGCCGCCGTGCACAGGGCTTATGTTGAGGCAGGAGCGAACGTCGTCACCTCCAACACCTTCGGCGCAAACAGGCGAAAGCTCTGCGGCAAGGCTGACGTTTCCGAGGTCGTCGGCGCAGCAATAAGGCTCGCAAAGTTCTCGGGCGCCGAAAAGGTCGCTCTCGATATCGGCCCCACCGGGGCGCTGATGAAGCCGCTCGGCGCTATGAGCTTTCAGGAGGCTTACGATATCTTCAAAGAGGTCGTTATCGCCGGACGGGATGCGGATATCATCCTTATCGAGACTATGTCCGATATCCTTGAGGCTAAGGCCGCCCTTCTTGCCGCGAAGGAAAATTCAAGCCTTCCCGTCTACGTTACGATGACCTTCGGCGAGGACGGGCGCACCTTCCTCGGCACCGATCCCGAGACTGCCGCCGTCACTCTCCGCGCCCTCGGCGCGGACGCCGTGGGAATAAACTGCTCCCTCGGCCCAGCCGAGCTAATCCCCCTCGCGGAGAAAATGCTCAGCGCCGTCCCCTGCCCCATCATCGTTCAGCCTAACGCGGGGCTTCCCGTTATAGAAAACGGCGAGACGCGCTACCCCGTCGGCGCGGAGGAGTTTTCATCTCTTATGGCAAAGCTCCTCGAAATGGGCGTCAGCATAGTCGGCGGCTGCTGCGGCACGACGCCGGAGCATATTCGCGCTCTTGCCGCCGCCGCAAAGAGTGCAAAGCCCTCACGCGCTGATTATACTTCACTCTCCCGCTTTACCTCATCGAGGCGCACGGTCACGCTCAGGGACGCGGATATTGCCCTCATCGGCGAGCGCATAAACCCCACGGGCAAGAAAAAGATAAAGGAGGCGCTTCGGAACAGGGATTACGACTACATCGTAAACGAGGCGATAAGTCAAGCCGAGGCGGGCGCCGATCTTCTGGACGTTAACGCCGGGCTTCCCGAGATCGACGAGGCGTCAGTTCTCGAGGAGCTTGTCGGCGAGCTCTCAGCCGTTTCCGATCTGCCGCTGCAGATCGACAGCTCAGACCCCGTTGCCGTCGAGCGGGCGGCGAGGGTTTATCCCGGAAAGCCGATAATAAACTCCGTAAACGGAAAGGAGGAGAGCCTTTTGGCCATCCTCCCGATAGCGAAAAAATACGGAGCCGCCGTCGTCGGCCTAACGCTCGACGAGGACGGCATACCGCCCACGGCCGATGGACGGTACAGGATAGCGGAAAAGATAGTCTCCCGCGCTCTCAGCCTCGGGATAGCGAAAGAGGATATCCTCATCGACTGCCTCGTGCTCACCGTATCCACCGATCAGGCGCTCGCGGGCGAAACGCTCCGCGCCGTACGGCTCGTGAAGGAAGGGCTCAGGGTACGCACGGTGCTCGGCGTATCGAACGTAAGCTTCGGGCTTCCGCAGAGAGAGATACTGAATTCCGGCTTTCTCGCCTCAGCCCTCGCGATGGGGCTCGACCTTCCGATAATGAACCCCCTCTCCGCGAGGTATATGGACGTCGTGCGCGCTCACAGGGTGCTCTCCGGTCAGGACAAGGGCGCCGAGGGGTATATCGAGAAGTATTCCGGCGCGGTTAAGACCGCCAGCACAGTTCCTGAGACCGAGCTGTCTATTAAAGATATCGTTCTCTCAGGGCGAAAGCTCGTTATCGAGAGCGCGGTGAAAAAGGCTCTCGCCGAGGAGAGCCCGATGGACGTTATAAACCTTCGCCTCATCCCGGCGATAAACGCGGCGGGCGAGCTATTTGAGAGCGGAAAGTTCTTTCTCCCCCAGCTTATGGCGAGCGCGGAGACCGTAAAGCTCGGCTTCGACGCCGTAAAGAGCGCTGCCGAAAAGGGGTCCGTAAGCTCAAAGGGCAGCATTATCCTCGCCACCGTCAAGGGGGATATACACGATATCGGCAAGAATATCGTAAAGCTCCTGCTTAATAACTACGGCTACGAGGTAATCGACCTCGGCCGCGACGTGCCGCCCGAGACGGTCGTCCGCGAGGCGAAGGACAGGGGCGTAAAGCTCGTCGGTCTCTCGGCGCTGATGACGACTACGGTTAAGGCGATGGAGGAGACCGTCCGCGCCCTGCGCGAGACGGGCTGCGACTGCAAGATAATGGTCGGCGGCGCGGTGCTCACGAAGGAGTACGCGAAGATGGTCGGCGCCGACTTCTACGCCAAGGACGCCGCCGAATCCGCGAGGATAGCGGAAGAGGTATTTAAAAGCTAATAAGTTTTCAGCGGACGGGATAATTTCACGTCCGCTGTTTCTATTAAAGCTCCGGGGAGTTAAAGCCGGCTTTTAGCTGAGCTATCAGCACTGAGGACGGGATTTTCATCCCGGATTCCACCCATTTTGTGAGCATTCCGTTCATTCCGCCTATGCTGTAAGAGAGCAAATACGGCAGTATTTCTGAATTATTCTCGAGCTCTTCCGCGGTGACCACCGCAGGAAAAATACTATCTGCGTTTGAGTAAGCTTTTCGGTAAACGTAGTCAAACAGTCGCTGCAGCAGCCCGTTCTTTTCAAGAATAAGCAAGAGCTCCTTCCTGCTCTCCCAAAAATCAAAATAGGTTTGCACGAGATCCCAATACTGCCTTACGTCCCTGGAGTTCAGTTCCCTCGCACACTCTGAGTAAAGCCCGCAAAATAGCTCAAGCAGCACTTCATCCTTATCGCAAAAAAGGCGGTAGTAGGTCTTTCGTGAGAGTTCAGCCTCCTGCGATAGCTGGGTGACGGTTATTTCTCTGTAGTCATATATTTTCATAAGTTTAATCAGAGCCGTGCAGATCTTTTTCCTTGAGTCTTCCGCTATTCTTCCGTTCGTTCTGTTCACTTCTATCTACCCCCGTTACAGTTAAAGCCAAAGTGTGACATATTAGATCTCGCTGTTGACTATTTCATTTGATGATTATACAATAGTTGCGTCAGGGTTACAAGTGTGACATTTTATGTTGTGACTTGAAGGGGGTAACTGATATGCTGCGTAAAACTATCGCCGCTGAACTTATTATATCTATGTGTCTCGCGTTTTTGTCCGGCTGCGCCGAAAAAGCAGCCGTGCCTCAGCCGGAGATAACCGAGCCCGAACCTCAGGTTCAGGCCGAGCCGACGGAGGAGCCGGAGGGAACCGAGCCTCTGCCCGAGACCTCGCTCCCCCTAATTAAGAACGAGGGAAATAACTCGGTCTCTTATCCCTATCTCGTCTGCACCGACGTTGCGACCTGGTATATATCGAAGGCTGATATGGAGCTTTTGGGCGAGAGTGAGTATCTTGCAGGGCTCGAGAGCATGCTCCCGCTCGTTGAGGCTGACTTTACTGACGCTCAGGCCGTGTTTGAGGGCTATCTCACGGATCCGGTGCCGCCCGTTGATATCTACACCGATTTTTCTGCAAAGACCGAGGTGGCTCAGAGCGGACGCCCCGTCGGCGCAATTTACAGGATGAGTGACAGGAGGATATATCTGTACGGGAGCTGGGCACAGGCCTCGTTTACCCTTTTACACGAGTACACTCACTATCTCAGCATGACCTGCGCCGATCTTGGGCTTAAAAGCGGCTTCTGGGCTGAGGGCATTGCGGAATACGTCTCCATTTTCGTCTGCGAAAACCGCCTTATCCACTCGATAAACTACGGGCTTAATGAGGAGCAATTCGCGTTGTTTGCCTCACGCGGCCTTTGCAATGAGGACGGCAGCTTTGAGCCGAAGAAGTATTACTACGGATACAGCGCGAGAATGCACATGGAGGAAAATCTTGGCGAAGAGTATTTTGCCGTTTCCGGCTATACGATGACGCTGAGAGAAAGTCAGCAGCAGCATCCGCTTATGAGCTCGGTCTCGTATTTCGAGGCGGCGTCTTTTTTGGAATACCTCATGGGGCTTTACGGCAAAGATATGGTTTTTACACATTTCGATACCAGTCAGGAGAATTTTGAGAGCGTTTACGGAAAAGAATTCGGAACTCTTTTCCTCGAGTGGGCGCAGTATGATTTGGAGCTTTGCGAGGCTCTCGGCATCAAGCTCGACTGAAAACCGCATATATTGTTATCGGGAGGGGCGTGCCCCTCCCGATTTTAACTGTAAACAAATGCCAAGCAGGAACATAAGCGGCCAAAAGGCTTTTGCCCTTTGCCTTCCCCTCGAGGGGAAGGTGGCACGGCGCAGCCGTGACGGATGAGGTGTAGGCACGACAGTGCCGTATAAGCCTTCCGGCAGCCTCACCGCCGCTCCGCGGCGGACACCTCATCAGTCACTTCGTGACAGCTTCCCCTCAAGGGGAAGCCTTTGGCAGCTTGACTTAACGGGTCGCGTCCTCAACGGAACGCTGCCTTTATAAAATTTCTATGTGTTTATTCTCCTCCGCGCTGTCCTCGATAACATGGATAGCGGCGGCTCCGTAGCTCCCGAGGCTTTCCGAGAGCTCGTCGGCGTTTCGTATCTCGATCTCCGTCTCATCCGTGATATCGGTCAGGCAGTCGTGGAGTGCGTCGAGATTCATTCCGTAGTACTCGGGGAAGCCGAAAGCCTTTCTGAGGGCGAGATGCAGCTCATATCTGAGGGAAATACCCGAAAGGTCAAGCGTTATCCTTTTCATACTATTCCTCCCCGTATAGTAGCTCGAAGGTCTCGTAGTGATCATCCGTATAGTATATAAGGCCGTCGTTTGAGAATACTATACGCTTTGCTCCCCGCGATTTTGCGCCGAGGGTATCTATATCGCACTCGGTATAGTATCTGCCCTTCTTTGCCGGCAGAAGGCCCTCGTAATTTCCGAAGCGTCCGCCGCCTATGCACTTTCCGGGGGCGTAGGGCTCAAGATAACCGCCAGGCCAGCCGAGAGCCTCGGCCTCAGACTTGGTTATGAAGTTCTGTGGGAGCTTGCCGTAAACGTGGATATAGAGGGCGACGTCCTCCTTCGTGGTATACGTGCCGTCCTCGGATATTGTCTCCTCAGGCTCGGGCTCGGGCGTGACGTCGGGTTCCGGCTCGGGCTCGGTTATCGGCTGAGGCTCCGGCTCAGGCTCGGGGTCGGTTATAAGCGGGATATCCTCAATTGCGCCCGAAGGCTCGGTGGGCGAAATCGCTGCTTCTCCTCCGCGGGTCGCAAAATAGAACGCAATTCCTATGACCAGAACAAGGCACAGGATAAGCAGCAGTTTTTTCTTATCTAATTTCATTTTTTACCTCCTTGCCGTTCTAAGCGAGGCCGCGGCCTCCGCGAGCTTTTCAGCAAAATACTCCGCCTCTTCCTCGGTTGAGTACCGGGAAAAGCTCAGCCTTATCGCTCCGTCCATTACGCTTGCGGGAAGGCCCATAGCCTCTAAAACGTGGCTCCTCGCCCCTCTCTTGCAGGCAGAGCTGCGGGACACGGCTATCCCCGCCGCGTCGAGATAGTTCATCAGCACCTCGCTCCTGTAGCCGGGAAGCGAGATATTCAATATATGCGGCGCGTCTGGCTCCCCGTTTATCACAAAGCCCGGTACTTTTTCGCGCAGAAGCTCTATAATGAGTTTTTTTATCCCGCTTATCCGGCTTGCGTTCTCCCGAAATGCGAGCCTTCCTGCCTCGGCTGCTGCTCCGAAGCCGAGTATGTTTGGCATAGCTTCTGTGCCGGGTCTGATTGACCCCTCCTGCCCGCCACCGGTCAATAGGCCGGGCAGCCTCAGTCCCTCGCGGATATAAAGCGCGCCCGCTCCCTTCGGCCCGTGTATCTTATGCGAGCTCACGGAAACGAGGTCGGCGCCGAGCTTTTTCGGGGTGAACGGAACCTTCAAAAGCCCCTGAACGGCGTCGACGTGGAGTAGAGCAGACGGGCTTTTCTCCCTTATAAGCTCAGATATCTCGGCGATGGGATTTACGGCTCCGGTCTCGTTATTAACGAGCATAAGGCTAATTAGCGCCGTATCATCGGTAAGCGCCTCGCCGACGGCGTCGGCGCTCACCCTTCCGGCTTTATCGGGCTTTAAAAAAACAACGTCCCAGCCCTCGGCGGCAAGAGCCTCGCAGGTTTTCCGAACGGCGTCGTGCTCTGCGGCGCCGGTTATTATCCGCCTGCCCTTGTGCCTGCCGAGACGGGCGGCGGACCTTATCGCCCAGTTGTCGCTCTCGGTGCCGCCGGAGGTGAAATACACCTCTCCGGCCTTGCAGCCGATGGCGGAGGCGGCACTCTCGCGGGCGTTCCTGAGCCTTTCCGCTGCCCTTCTGCCCGAGAGATAAGCCGCCGACGGATTGCCCCAGCACTCTGTAAGAGCCTCGTTTACCGCCCGAACGGCCTCGGGACACGGCATTGTGGTGGCTGCATTGTCAAAATATACGTTCAAATTTATCACCTTAGCGAATTGAATTATCGAAAAATGTGGTTTATAATGCTTTCCGGTAGATTATACACCCAATTTGCTTTCAGAACAAGAGGCAGTATGAAGATACACTTAAGCACCCTTGGGTGCAAGGTCAATCAATATGAATCGCAGGCCGTCGCCTCTATGCTCCGCGAGAGGGGCTGCGAGATTACCGACAGCGCCGAGGGCTGCGACGCGATAATCGTAAACACCTGTGCCGTTACCGCCGAGGCCGTGCGTAAGTCGAGGCAGACTATCCGCAACCTCTCGTCGAAGTCGCCGGACGCCCTTGTGGTCATATGCGGCTGCTGGCCGCAGACCGAGCCGGACGCCGCCCGCGCTTTCGGGGCTGACGTTGTCTTCGGCTCGGGCTCGAAGCACGAGCTCGTCGAGGCCGTTCTTGCCGGTAAAAGCGTCGAGAATATCGACAGGGCGTTTTCGCGCCGCGTCTTCGAGCCTCTTCCCTCCGGAAGCGCGGAAAACCGCACCCGCGCCCTCATAAAGATCGAAGACGGCTGCGTTAATTTCTGCTCCTACTGCGTTATACCCTACGCCCGCGGCGCGGTGCGCTCTCTCCCTATCGAGGCTGCGGCTGCTGAGGCAAAGAAGCTTGCGGCTGAGGGATTCCGCGAGATAGTTCTAACGGGTATCGAGATTGCCTCTTACGGGACTGATCTTCCCGGAAAGCCCGGTCTTGCCGACGTAACCGAGGCTATAATCAAGGCAGCGCCCGGCGTCCGCGTAAGGCTCGGCTCACTTGAGCCGAGGATAATTACCGAGGATTTCTGCAAAAGGCTTTCGGTTTACCCCGAGCTCTGCGGTCAGTTCCATCTCTCGCTCCAGTCCGGCTGCGACGAAACGCTGAGGCGGATGAGGAGAAAATACGATACCGCGCGCTTTTATGAAAGCGTTGAGCTTTTAAGGTGCTATTTTCCGAACTGCGGAATAACCTCCGACCTCATCACCGGCTTCCCGGCGGAGACCGAGGAGGAGTTTTCCGAAACGCTTGAGTTTATAAAAAAATGCGCCTTTTCCCAGATGCACGTTTTCCCCTACTCCCGCCGAGCCGGAACGCCGGCCGACGAGATGCCGGAGCAGGTGCCGAAGGCCGTCAAGGAGGCGCGGGCAAGGAAGGCCTCCGCAGTAGCCGCCGAAATGAAGCTCGAATTTGCCGCCTCTCAGGTGGGAAAAACCCTGTCCGTTCTTTTTGAGACCGAGAAGTCGCCGGGAGTTTTCGAGGGGCACAGCAAAAACTATCTTCTCGTCTCGGCCAAAGGTGAAGCTCTCAGGAACCGCGTGTGCAGCGTTTTAATCACAGGCGCTGACGGCGCGGTACTGTACGGCAATATAATAAACAGTCAATGAGGTTCAAATTATGGAAAGAGTTTATAATTTTTCGGCGGGGCCCTCTATGCTCCCGCTCAGCGTTCTGAAAAAGGCCGCCTCAGAGCTCACGGCTTACGGCAATAGCGGCATGAGCGTTATGGAGATGAGCCACAGGAGCAAGGTTTACGGCGAGATCTTCGCCCGCGTCAAGCAGAGCCTGCGCGACGTTATGAAGATCCCCGATACTCACGAGGTCATCTTTATGCAGGGCGGAGCAACGGCTCAGTTCGCGGCGGTTCCGCTCAACCTTCTCGGCGAGCACAAAACTGCGGATTATGCTCTCACCGGCGTTTTTTCGACCAACGCATATAATGAAGCGAAGAAGTATTGCTCTCCCCGCTCCGTTTTCTCAGGCGAAACCGAGCGCTTTATCCGTATTCCGGGGCAGGATGAACTTCAGCTCTCAGGCGACGCCGCCTATCTCCACATCTGCTCAAACAACACGATATACGGCACGGCGTGGAACTATATCCCCGAGACCGGGTCCGTTCCCCTCGTCGCCGATATGTCCTCCGAGATACTCTCCCGCCCCGTCGATATTTCCAAATACGGGCTTATTTACGCCGGAGTGCAGAAGAATATGGCTCCCGCGGGAATGGCCGTCGTAATCGTAGACAAGGCGCTTATAGGTAAGGAGCTTCCCATTACTCCGACTATTATGTCCTATGAGAAGTTCATCAAGGCCGATTCCATGCTGAACACTCCGCCCACCTACACGATCTATATGCTCGGTCTCGTTCTTGACTGGGTAAAGGATCACGGCGGACTATACGGAATGAACGGATTAAGGCGCGAGAGATCTGAAACGCTTTACTCCTTCCTCGATTCCTCTTCCCTTTTCAAGCCCGTTGCCGATCCCGCGTCGCGCAGCATGATGAACGTCACCTTCCGCACCGGAAGCGATGAGCTTGACGCCAGATTCGTTAAGGAGGCCGCCGCCGAAGGGCTCGTAAACCTCAAGGGTCACAGGCTCGCGGGCGGTATGCGCGCCTCGATATATAACGCCATGCCCGTTGAAGGCGTTTATAAGCTCGTTGACTTTATGAAAAAATTTGAAAGAGAGAACGGATAATTATGTACAAGGTCAAAACACTCAACAACATTTCTCAGAGCTGCGTCGGCTATCTCCGCGAAAACGGATTCGAGATTGGCGACGGTCTTGAGTCTCCCGAGGTCATTTTCGTCCGCGCGCTCAACATTCTCGATTATGAATTCGGCCCCGAGCTTCTCTGCATCGCGAGAGCCGGGATCGGGGTAAACACCATTCCCCTCGCCCGCTGCGCCGAGAAGGGCATCGTCGTATTCAACACCCCGGGCGGCAACGCAAACGGAGTGAAGGAGCTCTTCCTCTTCGGTCTCGGTATGGCCTGCCGCGATATCAAGGGCGCTATGGACTGGGTCGACGATTTTGACACCTCCACCGGCGATGTCAGCAAGGTAATGGAGAAGATCAAGGCTCAGTTCGCCGGCCCCGAGTATATGGGCAAGAAGATCGGCGTTATCGGTATGGGCAACGTCGGACGCATCGTTGCGAACGCCTGCGTCAATCTCGGTATGGACGTTTACGGCTACGATCCCTTCCTCTCCGTTGACGCCGCGTGGCTCATCTCCAACCAGGTGACGAAGGTCGACTCTCTCTCCGATCTCTACGACTGCGACTTTTTGACCCTGCATTGCCCGCTCACAGATCTCACCCGCGATATGATTGGCGCCGACTACCTCTCCCATATGAAGGACGGCGTTCGCATCATCAACTACGCCCGCCAGCAGGTGGTGAATGAGGAAGCTATGATTGCCGCCCTCGAATCCGGAAAAGTGGCAAGATATGTGACTGACTTTCCCACAAACAACCTTATTGGCCTCAAGAACGTGGTTATGACGCCCCACCTCGGCGGAACCACGCACGAGAGCGAGGAGAACTGCGCGATAATGGCCGCAAGGCAGGCCGTCGACTATATCAAGAACGGAAACATCGTCAATTCCGTAAACTTCGGAAAGGCGGTCATGTCCCCGAGCCTCCACGCAAGGCTCTGCATCTTCCACAAGAACGTGCCGAACGTGCTCGCGGGGCTTACCTCCAGCATTTCTCAGCGCGGCATCAACATTGAAAACATGGTGAACGCCTCCACTAAGGAGTATCCGATAGCGTATACGATGCTCGAGCTCGGCTCCGATCCGGACGAGGAGCTTATAAACGCCATCCAGCATCAGAAGCACGTAGTAAGAGTAAGAGCGATCCCCTCCAAAACCGTCTGAAAAGAGGTACAGCGCCATGTCCGCAAATACGATGCTCATTGTTAATCCGGTTTCCGGAAAGGGCAAGATAAAAAATCACCTTCTTGACGCCGTCCGCGCCTTCTCTGAGGGCGGCATCCCCGTTAGCGTTTTCGTCACCGAAAAGCGCGGCGACGCGACTCTCTTCACCGAGAAGTACGGCAGAGACTTTGAGCGCGTTATCTGCACCGGAGGCGACGGAACTCTTAACGAGGTTATGAACGGCGTTATGGCTATCCCCTTTGAGGAACGCCCGAAGATCGGATATATCCCCCTCGGGACTACTAACGATATGGCAGTATCCTTCGGGCTTCCCAAGGCTACGAAGGACGTTATAGCTCATCTGAAAGCGGACAGCGTCAGAGCCGTTGACGTGGGGCAGTTTGACGACCGCTATTTCGGGTACGTTTCTGCATTCGGTGCCTTTACGAATATACCTTACGCCACCTCTCAGAAGGCGAAAAAGACATGGGGCTATCTCGCCTATCTCGGCGGAGCGGCAGGAGCGCTGAAGGATATCAAGCCCGTCCACGCTGAGATAAGCTGCGACGGGGAGACCTTTGAGGACGATATTCTCGTCGGCGCGGTTATGAACACGACCTCGATGGCGGGGCTCATAAAGCTCTCGCCCAAGGACGTTATGCTCGACGACGGGCGCTTTGAGCTTCTACTCGTCCGCGATCCGAAGGGCTTCGGCGAGCTATGCGGCGACGCAAAAAAGCTTCTCACAAAGGATTTTTCATCTGACAGCGTAAGGCTCCTCCACGCCTCGAACATCAGCTTTAAATTCGACCGCAAAATGAGCTTCACCTGCGACGGAGAGGCCGGCGGAGAATACGAAGAGGTCTGCGCGATAAATCACCACGCGGCTTTGAAGCTTCTGGTTTAAGACGATAAATAAACAAGCGACGGGTTAAAAACCCGTCGCTCGTTTGTTACTGTGTAAAATATTTTAAATCATTTTTGGCGGGGGCGTGTACCTCGCCAAAAATACCGCTCAGGCCGCAAACGTGCGGCGTAGCCGTGCGCTGCAGCGGACTGCAAGCTCAAATGAGAGCCCAGCGAAGCGGGTCTCATTTGAAGAGTGGCGACATAGTCGGCACTCTTCAGAAGCACTTTTCTTTTCGCTCTTTCCTGCAGCGCTCGATATTGCCGCAGCGGTAGCATAGCTCGTTATCGCATATCCCGTCGTTAGTAAAGTAGGACGTTATATTGTTCACCGTCGTTTCCGCGATATTGCTTAGCGCCTCCTCGGTAAGAAAAGCCTGATGCGAGGTGACGATGACGTTCGGCATTGAAATAAGGCGGGACAGGAGATCGTCGTTCAAAATATGTCCGGAGCGATCCTCAAAGAAGACGTCGGCCTCCTCCTCATAAACGTCAAGGCAGGCTGCGCCGATCTTCCTGGCCTTAATGCCCTCCAAAAGGGCTTCCGCGTCTATAAGGCCTCCGCGTGAGGTATTTACGATCACGACGCCCTTTTTCATCTTGCCGATAGCTTCCGCGCCGATCATATGGCGCGTCTCGTCGGTCAATGGGCAATGCAGGGAGATGATATCGCTTCTCTCAAAAAGCTCATCGAGGGATACGTACTCAATGCCGCTGTCAGGTGCGGGATAGCGGTCGTAAGCGATAACGTGCATACCAAAACCGCGGCAGATATCGATAAAAATTCTGCCGATCTTTCCCGTGCCGACAACTCCCACTGTCTTGCCGTGGAAATCAAAGCCGGTCAGACCGTTCAGCGAGAAATTGAACTCTCTCGTGCGGTTATACGCCTTGTGGATGCGTCGGACAGATGTCAAGAGCAGGGCGATTGCGTGCTCTGCCACGGCGTAGGGCGAATACGCGGGGACGTGCACCACGTGCACCTTGCCGAAGGCCGCCTGCAGGTCAACGTTGTTGTATCCCGCTGAGCGAAGCGCGATAAGCTTGACGCCGTATTCATACAGCTTCTCGATCACCCCGGCGCTCACATCGTCGTTTACGAAAACGCAGACTGCGTCGCAGCCCTTCGCAAGCTCCACGGTGTCCTCGTTAAGCTTCGTCTCCAAAAAGCGAAACTGCATATCTTGCTGCCCGCCATAGCGCTCAAAGGACGGCTTATCGTATTCCTTGGCGTCGTAAAACGCGACCTTTATCATGATCTGCCCCTCCCTCTTTTATTTACTGGTTTTATTATTCTCAGTTATTCGAGGTGATATCCATACCGAGGTATTTTTCGCTTATCGCCTTCAGCGTTCCGTCCTCTCGCAGCTCGCGAATCGCCTTGGAAATGGCGGCGTTCAGCGATGCGGACTCATCGCCCTTGCGGATCGGGATGGCGACAAATGATGCCTCCTCGGTCAGGTCGACTATCTTGAGATTAGCCTCGGGGTGCTGATCCATAAAGTCATAGAAGCTCTGGTCGGCGTTCAGAGTCGCCTCCGCCCTTCCGTCGAGCACCATGCTCAGGGTCTCCTCAAGAGTCGGAACGGTCAGCACGGTCGCGCCGAGCTCCTCGGCCATTGCCGCGTAGGTGCTTCCGTTAGAGTTTGCCGTCGTCCTTCCGGCAAGGTCGGAGAAAGATTTTATTTCCTCGTTATCGCCGCGGACTATAAGGGCGGTGTGGATATAGGCGTAAGGCTCGGTAAAATCGTACATAGCGGAGCGGCTCTCGGTTATCTCAACCTCGTTTACGATTATATCGTAAACGCCCTGCTCGAAGCCCACGAAGAGAGCGTCAAAGTCGCCCTCCTTGAATTCCGCCTCAACGCCGAGCTTTTCGGCTATCGCCTTGGCCACCTCGGTATCGAAGCCGACGAGGTCGCCGGCGGCATCGTGATACGTCCAGGGCGCCCACACGCCCTCCATAGCCACGATTATCTTTCCGCGGCTTTTGATCGTCTCAAGTTGGTCGCCCGCTTCCTTTGAGGCACAGCCGGAAAGAAAAGCGCAGGACAGCGCCATCAGCGCGGCAAGTATAAAGCTTACAGTTCTCTTCATTATTATTTCTCCTCTTCTTTACTGATCATATTTAAGAAAGCTCTGACTCTTTCATTTTTCGTATTGCGGAAGAATTCATTTGAGGGCGCTTCTTCCAATATCGCCCCGTTCTCCATAAAGATCACTCGGTTTGACACGTTCTCGGCAAAGCTCATCTCGTGGGTGACAACGAGCATCGTCCTCCCCTCCTCGGCAAGCTCGCGCATAACGGTCAGCACCTCGCCGATAAGCTCCGGGTCGAGGGCGCTCGTCGGCTCGTCAAAGTATATTATCTCCGGGTCGGCGGCAATGGCTCGCGCTATAGCAATCCTCTGCTGCTGACCGCCGGAGAGCTGATAGGGATAATAATCACGCTTATCCTCAAGCCCGACCTTTCTGAGAAGCTCAAGTCCCTTCTCCTCAGCTTCCTTTCTCGGGACGCGCCTCGCAACAATGAGACCCTCAGTTACGTTTTTAAGAGCGGTCTTATTCGCGAAAAGATTGTAGTTTTGAAAAACGAAGCCCGTCTTCGCACGTATCTCCGCGATCTCGGCCTTTTTAATTTCCGCAAGGTCGAAGCTTCGGCCGTCAAAGCTGAGCTTGCCTTCGTCGGCTCTCTCAAGAAAGTTGAGGCAGCGCAGAAGCGTTGTCTTCCCCGAGCCAGACGAGCCGAGCACGGCGATAACGTCGCCCCGGTTTACGGTAAGGTCTATTCCCTTCAGCACCTCGAGCTCTCCGAAGGTCTTTTTAAGTCCCTTGACTTTTATAATGGCGTTTTCCATCAGCTCACGCTTTCTTAAACGCCGTATAGGCGTTTAGTCTCCGCTCTCCCCGGCGCTGAATAAAGGTCAGCACGGTGGAGAACAGAAGGTAGACGAGGGCGACCTCGATATACAGCGCCAGCGTGACGTAATTTGCCCTCGCTATCCTCTGCGTCGCCATAAACATCTCCACAACAGTTATGTTCGCGGCAAGGGACGTATCCTTTACCATTCCGATAAGAGAATTCGAGAGCGGCGGGAACGCCGTTCTGAACGCCTGCGGGAGCACGATCCGGCGCATTACCTGGAAGTAGTTCATACCCACGCAGTAGCCCGCCTCGATCTGCCCCACGGGAACGGCCTCTAAGGCCGAGCGCATCGTCTCGGCGCAGTATGCCCCCTCGTTTATCGAAAAAACGATAACGGCGGCGGTAAAGCCGTCCAGCACTATCCCCACGCTCGGAAGCCCGAAGAACACGAGGTAGAGCTGGACGAGAAGCGGCGTGCCGCGGATGACCCAGATGTAAAATCTCGAGATCTGCCTCAATACAGGCACGCGGGCATACTGAATCATGGCGACGGCTATCGCTATCACCATTGCGAAGGTGAAGGAAAGTATGGTGAGCGGAATCGTGACCGTAAGGCCGGGAACAATGATTTTGGGAAAAGACTGGATCGCGACGTCGATCACCCGTTTATTCTGTTCATATAGCTCCGTTAACCACTGCATCAAGTTATCTCCGAATAGTTTGGTTTAATGGAATAAAGTATATAATACTTCCCGCCTTTTGTCAAATAAACCCTTTGTCATAATATAAAAAAAGAGGACAGGTTCGCGGGAATAAGGACAAATCCCGCCGAAATAAACTTGAGTATACTCAATTTTGGCGGTGATAATTATGTTAACCGAGGCTTTTCTTGCGCTTATTTCCTATCCATTTCTGATGCTGCGGCTCAGTAAGGCGGAGGGCAGCTTTCCGAAGCCGCTCTCCGCCGGGGAGGAGCGGGAGTATATTGAAAGATGTCTTGCGGGCGATACCGAAGCGCGAAACGTGCTTATCGAGCGAAATCTGCGGCTTGTCGCGCACATAGTAAAAAAATACTATTCGCAATCCTGCGAGCAGGACGACCTCATCTCTATCGGCACGATCGGGCTTATCAAGGGCATATCCTCATACCGGCCGGATAAAGGGGTGCGCCTCGCCACCTACGCGAGCCGCTGCATTGAAAACGAGATACTGATGCACTTCCGTTCCGTCAGGAAGACGGCCTCGGACGTATCGCTTTCGGATACCCTCGAATCGGACGGCGACGGAGGCAGCTTAAGCCTTATGGACGTTGTGAGCGTCGAGGATGATATACTCGACCGTATGGGAAGCAGCGAGGCTTTACAAAGGCTGCGAGTACACTTTGCCGCCCTGCCCGACGAACGGGAGCGCGAGATCCTGACTCTGCGCTACGGCCTTTCAGGCGAACAGCCGCTCACTCAGAAGGAGACTGCGGAAAGGCTCGGCATCTCCCGCTCCTACGTCTCCCGCCTCGAGAAGAAGGCGCTGGAGCGCCTTAAAAAGCAGCTGCAAAAGGAGGACTTCTTTGATTAATATGCAAAAGCTGCAGCGATTTGCTCGCTGCAGCTTCTTTTATATCATTCAGTTATCAGTTACCTCGAGGTCGGCAAAAAGCGGAGTCTTGTAATAGCCCGATTCGGAAAACTCCCTGAAAGCCTCGATTACTCCGGGCGTATCCTCCCGGTACGTCATTCCGAACCAGTGATCGCCGGTTGGAAGCACCTTGACCCTTATCCTATTCTCGCGGAGAAGATCGTTTATGTAAACCGGAAGCAGGAACTCCCGCTTCAAATCGTCGGCTTCGTCTCTGCAGAGAAAGTCCGTAAAGCCATTGTAGAGCACGTCCATAAAGCTCTCAGGAATCCCCCAGAGGTTCATTGAAACGAGCAAGTTGGGGTCGAGGCTGACTCCGTCCGCCTCTGCTCCGTCCGCCGTGGGGACAATATGCCGCGTCTCATGGATATCGGTCAAAAAGCCGTTTTCGTCGACGTAGCATATACCGCGCGTCACACCGCCGGATTCGGAGAGTGTGTTCCCGAGGATGTAGCCGGATACGCAGAGCTCGGGCGTCTCCCCCTCTTCTCCGGAGTTCAAGAACTCAAAAGCCTCGCGGAAGGCGGTCTTCCCGTAATAGTCGTCTGCGTTTATAACGCAGAATGGGCCGCTTATAAACTCCCGAGCGGCGAGGACGGCCTGCACCGTACCCCAGGGCTTCGTTCTGCCCTCCGGCGCCTTAAAGCCCTCAGGCAGCTCGTCAATCTCCTGAAACGCACAATGCGTCTCTATTCCGAGCTTTTCACACTCCGCTGCAATCCTGTCGCCTATCGCTTCGCGGAAGTCTGCTTCTATATCCCTGCGGATAACGAAGACGATCTCGTTAAAGCCCGCCTCGATCGCATCGTGTATGGAATAGTCCATTATTATCTCTCCGGACCCTCCGACGGGCGTGAGCTGCTTAACTCCCCCGCCGTAGCGTGTGCCGAGCCCGGCCGCCATTATGACCAACGCTGTTTTCATAAGTCACCTCTTGTTCGGTAGCCCTCAGTCGTAGTAATGATCGAGGAAGGAGTGCTCTTCGCCCTTCGTCTTCCAGCCGACCATAGTGTCAAGTGAAACGGTGTGGATCGAATTGAATATGCTTTTTTCGATATTGGGATTATCCTTTTTCAGGCTCTTGATAAGCGCCTTGATCTCGGCCCGCTTCGAGCTTATGCCCTCAGCGTCGTTCGCGAGCCCCTCGGTAAAGCGGCAGGCGCAGCGGATAAAGTCAAGCCCGTTATATCTGCACCATGCTATAATATCGTCCTCGTGGATGCAGTACATCGGCCTTATGAGCTCCATACCCTCGAAATTCGTGGAGTGGAGCTTAGGAAGCATAGCCTGTATCTGCGCCCCGAAGAACATCGCCATAACCGTCGTCTCGATAACGTCGTTGAAATGATGGCCGAGGGCTATCTTATTGCAGCCGAGCTCTTTCGCCTTAGCGTAGAGGTTGCCCCTTCTCATTCTGGCGCAGAGGTAGCAGGGGCTCTGCCCCGCCGCGTTGGCAACGTCGAAAACGTCGGTTTTGAATACTGTCACCGGAATATGCAGAGTAGCCGCGTTATCCTCGATCTTTCTTCTGTTCTCCTCGTTATAGCCCGGGTCCATAACGATGTATACGCACTCAAAGGGCACGTTGGAGTGCTTCTGCAGCTCCTCCATAAGCTTCGCCATCAGCATTGAGTCTTTCCCGCCGGAAATACATACGGCGATTTTGTCGCCCTCCTGAATTAGCTCGTATCTCTTCACCGCGTAGGTAAAAGGGTTCCAAAGCTCCTTGCGGTACTTTTTTATTATGCTGCGCTCGATAAGCTCGTGTCTTTCAAGCTCTCTTGACATTCCGGATTACTGGCCCTCGTACTGCTTCGCGTCGAGGTAGTCCTTTATAGAATCAAGCACCTCGTCGCAGTCGAGCCCGTGGACCATGCAGGCCTCCTCAAGGCTCTCGCCGATGGAGCTGGGGCAGCCGACGCAGTGCATGCCGCTCATCATAAGAACGTAGGCGATCCCGCTGTCATAGCTCAGCATTTCCCCGATAAGGGTATCTTTTGTAATTTGCATTGTGGCATCTTCCTTTCCATATCTTTCCGGATATTATTATACTACTAAGAAATAATTATTGCAAGTGTCTAAGGTTTTATTGAAAAAGTTCCGACCGTATGTTATTCTTTCACAAAAAGGAGGGTGATATTATGAAGATAGGCGTTGTGGGAACGGGAATGATAGCCTGCGAGGTGCTGCCGATTTTATCCGGCACGGGCTGGAAGCCCTCAGCGATCTGCGGCACCGAACGAAGCGCTGCCAAGCTTTCCGAGCTCGGCGAAAAATACGGTGCGAAGACCTATACCGATTATTCGGCTTTTCTAAAGTCAGGCGAGTTTGATTCAGTTTATCTCGCGGTTCCGAACGATCTGCACTTTGACTTTGCCTCCCGCGCCCTTTCGGCGGGCAAGCACGTGATTGCCGAAAAGCCGCTCGCCGCGTGCTATGCCGAAGCTCTCTCCCTCTCAAGGCTTGCCTCGGAGAAAAAGCTTTTTCTCATCGAGGCGATATCGAACGTACATACAAAGAATTACGCAAAGCTCAAGGAGCTTCTGCCCCTTATCGGCAGAGTAAAGCGCGTTAATATAACCTTTGCACGCAAGAGCAGCCGGTATGACGCCTTTCTTGCCGGGAACATAGCGCCGGTGTTCGATCCCACAAGGTGCGGCGGCGCCCTGATGGATATCGGCATATACAATCTTCATTGGCTTTTAGGCCTCTTCGGCGAGCCTGAGAGCGCGACATACTCCGCGAAAATCTCGCGCGGGATAGATACGAGCGGAACGGCGACCTTGAGCTACGGCGGCTTTACGGCTGTGAGCGTGGCAGCGAAGGACTGCACCTCCCTTTCCGGCGCCGTGATCGAGGGCGAGAACGGAACTATCACCCAGGCCGGCACACCGAACGAATCCGGGCCCGTGACCCTCGCTCTATGTGGAAAAGAGCCCGTGTCATTCGACTATCCCGAGATAAGCCGCCTCGTTCCGGAATTCAGGTATTACCGCTCAATTATTGAGGGCAGGCAGACTGACCTTGCCGCCGCTTATCTTGAGGCAAGCCTCAAGGTCTCGCGGCTTATGACCCGACTCCGCTTATTGGCAGGCGTCACCTTCCCCTGCGACTGAAAAAAGCTCCCGGATTCGGGAGCTTTTTTGCGGTCAAGATTCATCATTTCGCCCAGACGTCTTTTCCTTTATTTGCGCCGAGCTCAAAATGGTATTTCGCTATCCCGAGATCGGTCTTCGTATAAAAGCCGAAGCCCGCCTTGGCGATCACCTTATCGCCGCTGCGCTCAAATTTGAATTTCTGCTGATTCATAGCCGTCGGAGCGAGGAGAGCCGCCTCGACGCCCGACCTGTACCACTCCGGGTCGCCGTCCCTGTAATCGCTGACGCCGGCTGCCGTCTTTGACTTATGCGCCGCGCCCTGCGTTTCGCCGTAGCCAAGCGCAACGACCATATAGAGCTTTTCGCCAGCGCCGACCGTAACGTCAGTCTTTCCTTTTTTGTACGTCAGCGCCACCCAGCAGGAATTCACTCCGAGCTCCTGCGCCTTCAGCACAATGCGCTCACCGTAGTAGCCGATCTCCTCGTCCTTATCCTTTGGACCGACCAGCGCGAGGTAATTCCTGCACCCCTTGAATTGCCCGTAGCTCGCCTTTCCCGCCTGAAACGCCTCCGGCTCGTCGGTGACGAGCTTAATGCTCAGGCCGCCCTCCTTATTGCAAGCGTTGATCTCGGCGCGCAGGGCGTTGACCGCCTCCGCCGTCAGCGGCTTGTCCGTAAACCTCCGGACAGAGTGCCTGTTTCTCATCAGCTCAAGCTTATCCATTTCTATTTCCTCCGAAGTCAGCTAATTATTCTTTTCACATCTACCGTGATTTCCGGCCGACCGTACTCCGGGTTGAAAAGTCCGGCAACGTTCGTCTCATACCAGTTTTTGATCTCGGAGTCGCTCATTTCGCAAACTTCCCCTTTGGTCTTGACCGTGATAGTTATAATTTGCTCTTCCATATCGGTTCCCCCTTCAGTTCAGCTTTCTCCTATTCCCGCTAATATATTACCATTTTTTATTACAAAGTGTTAAGGATATTTCTAAAAAAAATCCCGTGCAAATCTGCACGGGAATGCTGTTGCTTTCAACTGTTTTTGTCTCCTGCCTGCGCAAGTCTTACCACTTCGCAAACAAGCTTTTGATTATGCGGGCTAAGTGACGAGATGATTGAGATGAGTTTTCCGACCGTCATATCCTCAGCAATATACCTGTTCATCTCGTTCGTCGTAATACTCTCAGGGGCGGCTCCGATAAGGTAGTCTACAGAAACGCTGAAGAAGCTTGCGATATCTTTCAACCCATCCAGGTCCGGAAAATGCCTGCCGGTCTCATAGTTTGAAATTGTCCCTGTTGAAAGGCTCAGTAAATCTCCAAGCTCTTTTTGAGTCAAGTGCTTGTCCTTTCGCAATTCGCAAAGCATTTCGCCAAAACTTGCCATACGCTTCGTTCCTCTACTTTTTTTACAATTATACTAAAGTAATAAAAAGTATTTGATTTTTGCTAATTGTCTAATATTTTTTGCGTTTGACGTGCGTTTTATTTTAGAAAAACTAAATAAAAAAACGGCAGAATTGCTAAAAAACAGAAAAGCATATGTAACGTTTCCGTACTGACTGTCAATACAAAAAAGTCGTCGCGAACTAATAAGTACGCGACGACGTGGTGGAGACTGACAGACTCGAACTGTCGACCTCACGCGTGTGAGGCGTGCGCTCTAACCAGCTGAGCTAAGCCTCCTTATTAAATTGGTGACCCGGACGGGACTCGAACCCGTGTTACCGCCGTGAAAGGGCGGTGTCTTAACCGCTTGACCACCGGGCCGAACTCATAATAATAACATTTTACGGGATGCTGACGCACCCCGTAAAATGTGGTAGCGGCGACTGGATTCGAACCGGTGACACCGCGGGTATGAACCGCGTGCTCTAGCCAACTGAGCTACGCCGCCGTAATGAGGCAAGAGCTATTATACTTATTTACCTCATAATTGTCAAGCTTTTTTTGAAACATAGGAAAAAATTATTCCTTTTCCAGGCTCTTAGCCACCTGCATCATTATCGCACACTCCATACGCTTTTTGAAAAGCTTACAGCCGTATTCATACGTTCCAAGGATGTCCCCGGTGGCGTGATAGGCGTTCGCTACGCAGCCGCCCGAGCAGTAGAGCTTTGCCCAGCAGTCCTTGCAGTCAGGTCTCGCGTACACGTTCGTGAGCTTGAATTTATCTCTGAGCTCCGTATTCGTAACTCCGTCCCACACGTTGCCCATCAGATACTTCTCATCGCCCACGAACTGGTGACAGGGATAAAGATCGCCCCACGGGGTCACCGCCATATACTCCGTTCCGCTGCCGCAGCCGGAAATACGCTTGTATATGCACGGGCCGTGCACGAGGTCTATCATATAGTGATAGAAGGTGATCGGCTTTCCCTCCTTCTCCCTGCGCAGCATATCCTTGGCAAGGATCTCATACTGCTCATAAAGCTTTGGCAGGTCCTCCTCAGTCAGGGCGTAGGGATCGTCGGGCGAGCAGACGACAGGCTCCATCGAGAGCTCTGTAAAGCCGAGATCGGCGAGATGAAAAAGATCCTCGGTAAAATCCACGTTGTTATGCGTATAGGTCCCGCGGACGTAGTAGCTCTTATCCCCGCGGGCCTCGGCAAATTTCTGGAATTTGGGTATGATGCGATCGTAACTCCCGTTTCCTGCGTAATCCTTTCTCAGCCTGTCGTGGACCTCGCGGCGGCCGTCGATGCTCATAACAACGTTCGACATCTCGCGGTTGGAAAACTCGATGACCTCGTCATCAACGAGGACTCCGTTCGTGGTGAGGGTAAAGCGGAAATTCTTCCCCTTCTCCTTCTCAATGCCGCGGGCGTATTCAACGAGGCGCTTTACAACGTCCCAGTTCATCAGCGGCTCGCCGCCGAAGAAGTCCACCTCAAGGTTCTTGCGGCTGCCTGAATTTTCAACAAGGAAATCGAGGGCGCGCTTTCCGACCTCGAAGCTCATAAGAGCACGGTCGCCGTTATACTTCCCCTGGCTTGCGAAGCAGTATTCGCAGTTTAGGTTGCAGGTGTGGGCAACGTGGAGGCAGAGCGCCTTTATCACATTTGACCGCTTTTTGAAATCAAAGGCAATGCCCTCGAAGTCGTCCTTCTTAAAGAGCTTTCCCGCCTTTTTGAGGTCTTCGATATCCGAGAGGCATTCGAGGACGTCGCTCTCCGTAACGGACGGGTACTTTTCTTTAATGAGGCGCACTATCTCCTCCGGCTTCATTGTCTCATAAAGCCCGATGATATCGTACGCCACCTCGTCGACCGCGTGGACAGAGCCGGAGTAGACGTCGATCACTATGTTATATCCGTTCAGCTTGTACTGATGTATCATAACGCTTCTTCCTAATTATCAAAAATAAAGGCGGGGGTTGCTTCCCCCGCCCGCTCTAATATGGCAGATTACTCAGCCTTATTCTCGCACATCTGATTGGCGACTCCGCAGGAGGTCTTGCAAGCGGACTGGCAGGAGGTCTGGCATTCGCCGCAGCCGCCGTTCGCGCTCGTCATCTCGCGGGTCTCGATGGTCTGGATACGCTTCATTGGGTAGTTCTCCTTTCCGCAGATTTCTGATAGTATTCTACAATAAATTATTCCACAGGTCAATACCTATTTTTCGGTTTTGACCCTTGCAGCGCAAATCCCTCGCGGGTCAAGCGCCCCTGCAGAGAGCGCGTATGCCGCAATCGGAGCAAGAGGGTACCCCTCCGGTACGCTTTCGGCAAAGCCCTCGGGGTACGTAAACTCCGCACTCTTTACCCTGAGCCCGCCAAAATGCCCCTTATCGCCGCAGAGAGCAAGCACGGCGCAGTTCTCTTTAAAATATCTCGGGTTTTTGGGCTGTGCAAGAATCAGCGCGGCGTCTGCCTTTGAGCTGCCTGGTCGTGACGAGCAGAGAGCAACCCCGTCTCTCATAAGCGTCTGCCGCAGGCCATACAGCTCATCCGGCGGAGCCTCCGCTTCTATATACCGGAACCGGGCGGCAAGCTTTCTCAATGTCTCTGTTAGCTGGGCTCCGCATTTGTCAAAGGCCGCAAAAAGCCTGTCTCTCTTCTCTGCGGCGGCCGTCAGTATCTCGACCGCCTTCGCCTCGTAAAGCTCCCACTCCCCCACCTCGCAGACGCCTCGCGCCTCAAGCTCTGCGCGGAGCGGGAAGTCCTCGCGGTACACGGCTCTTCCGTCCGCCCATGAGAGTATTTGCGACGCCATACTGTCCAAAAGCTGTTGAAGCCGCCGTCTGCCTCCCCTTTTCGCTATGCAGACCCGAAGAATAACTGCTCTTACGCCGACGACAGCCCTCTCCTCCCTCTCAAGCCGGGAGATAAAGCCCCTTTTCCGAACGGCCTCCAATAAAAAAAGCATACCCTCACCTCTGTGATGAAGGTATGCTCAAAACCATTACGTTATTATCAGTATTTAAGTCCGGTGAAGAACTGGGCCGGGTCTATCCTGACTCCGTTCTTTCTCACTTCAAAATGGAGATGCGGCCCGTTGGAGTTTCCGGTGGAGCCGGTAAGCCCGATTATCTCGCCCTTCTTGACCGTCGCTCCCTTTGATACAAGACGCTTGGACATATGCGCGTAGAGCGTTACGTAGCCGTTTCCGTGGTTGATTACGACGTAGTTTCCGTAAGACGAATCGTAGCCCGAGGTGGTGACCGTGCCGGTATCCGCGGCGCGGATGTTCGCCCCGTAACCCACCTGGCCGATATCAATACCGCCGTGGTTATGGTACTTCTTCGTTACCGGATTCTGGCGGAAGCCGAACGGGCTCGTTATGCGCCCGGTCACGTCGAGCGGCCACTGGAAGGTCCCGGTTCCCTTGACCTTCTTGGCCTCCTCAAGCTTTTTAAGGCGTTCTTCCTCTTCCTTTATCTGCTTATCTATCTTCTTCTCGCTCGCCTCAAGCTCGGAAAGTGTCTGCTCGTAGGCCTCCATATCGCTCTCAAGCTGGGCAATATACTCGTTAGCCTCCTCGACAAGCTGATCAAGCTCCGCCATCGTATCCTGAAGCTCAACGCCCTTGTCCTCAAGCTCAAGCTTGGTATCGCGGAGCTCCTGCTGAGCCTGCCTTGTGGCCGCCTCGGCATCCAGAAGCTCTTGATATACCTGCTCGTCATATTCCATAACGGCGTTTACGGCGTCGATACGGAAGAGCATATCTGAAAAGCTCGTGGCTCCGAAGATGATATCGTAGTAAGAAATTGAGCCGTTCTCCTCCATTGCTCTTATGCGCGTTTTATATCTTTCCCACTGGACTCTCTGCTGATCCCTGAGATCCTCAACCTCTTCCTCTTTCTCAATGATGAGCTCTTCATACACTCCGATCTGCTCGTTGATATTCTCGATCTCATCCTGAGTGAGCATTATACGCTCGTCAAGCACCTCTTTTTTTGCGAGGACGGCGAGCTCCTCATATTCAAGGGAGTTTATCTTGCTGTTGATATCCTGCTTCTTCTGCTTGAGGCTCGATCTCTCCTGCTGCAGGCTCTTCAGCTTGTCGCTCGTCGCCGCTCCGGCGATGGTCGATAGGGCGACGGTGATAACCGACGCGGCCATGAGGGCGGCGAGGATTATGCAGATGATCCTTACCCATTTTTTATTCATTGTTTACACCTTCAGGTAGTTCTTTATTGCGATAAGGCTCCCGATAACGCCCACGCAGAAGCCCACGACGAGGAATATTATGAGCATCGGCACGGCAATTACCGAGAACGGAAGCGCGGTAATAAATGTAAATCCGGTGTTGGATATGAGCTTTTCGGTCAGCAGGCGGTAGATTCCGTACTGCAGGATATATGCGCTCAGGGAGCCAAAAGCGGCGAGGATAAGACCCTCGACCACGAAAGGCCATCTTATAAAGCTTGAGGTCGCGCCGACCATCTTCATTATCGCTATCTCGTCCTTACGCTCAAACGTAGTGAGCTTTATCGTGTTCGACATAATGAAAAGGCTTATCACGAACAGAATAACGACGAGAGCGATGGACACCGTGGTAACAACGGAGCGGATCCTGATAAAGCCGCGGCTTATCTCAAGGTGAGCGTTCACCCTTGCGACGCCCGCCGTGGTGAGAAGGCGGGCCTGAGTATCTGCCATTTTGGAGATATCGTCAAGATTTATAACGAATCTGTGGCGGAATACCGTAGCGTCGACGCCCTCGAAGATCGTGGAATTCTCATGGGAATTAACGAAGGTCTCCATAGCCTCTTCCCTGGAGATAAACTGAGCGTCAGCCACGTTCGGGATGCGCTCGATCACGGGCTCGAGAGCACGAGCCTCCTCCTCGGAGAGGCTCTCGTCTACGTAAGCGAGGATCTGGTTTTCGGACTCCATCGCGTCGATCATATTATCGATGTTCAACGAGAGGAGAGTAAACGTACCCATAATGAGCAGACAGGCCACGATAATGCATATCGAGGCGAAGGACATAAAGCCGTGGTTGAAAACGCTTACTATTCCCTCTTTGATGTAATAGCCTAACCTGTTATGTTTCATAATCGTAATATCCGTCCATTCCGTCGGAGATAACGCGTCCCGCGTCAATAGCGATGACCCGCTTCTTGAAGTTGTTGACAAGCTCCTTTTCGTGGGTGACCACGAGGACTGTCGTCCCGAGCTCGTTGATCTTTTCAAGGAGCATCATTATCTCAAGGCTGCGCGGGGGGTCGAGATTGCCGGTAGGCTCGTCCGCTATTATCAGGCTCGGGTTATTGACGAGGGCTCTCGCGATCGCCACGCGCTGCTGCTCGCCGCCGGAGAGCTCCTGCGGTCTGCGCTTTGTGCGGGTATCGAGCCCGACAAGCTCGAGCACGTACGGCACGCGGCGGCGGATCTCCTTGTTCGAGGCGCCGACTACTCGCATAGCAAAGGCCACGTTCTCATAGACGCTCTTATCCTCGATAAGGCGGAAATCCTGGAACACGACGCCGAGGGTGCGCCTCATATATGGCATCTTCCCGAAGCGGATATTGCCCATATCGAAGCCGTTTACGTTGACCGTCCCATCCATCGGAGCGATCTCTCCGGTTATGAGCTTGATAATGGTCGTTTTCCCGGAGCCGGAGGGGCCGACGAGGAATACAAACTCTCCGTCCTGTATCTCGAACGAAATGCCCTTCAGCGCCTTTGTGCCATTCTCATAGGTTTTAAATACGTCGGTAAACTTAATCATTACAGTACGGTTTCCTTACATTGCATTCTGTGAATTGAGATATTTCTTGACCATAAGCGCCACCTTGAACACGATGGCCTGGTCGAACTCGCGAAGGTCAAGGCCGGTCATCTTCTTTATCTTGCCCAGCCTGTAGACGAGGGTGTTTCGGTGAACGAAGAGCTTGCGGCTCGTCTCGGATATATTGAGGTTATTGTCAAAGAACTCTGTGATGATCGAAAGGGTCTCCTCGTCGAGAGAGTCGATCGGGTTTTTCTTGAATACCTCGGAGAGGAACATCTCGCACATCGTAGTAGGGAGCTGATAGATAAGCCTGCCTATTCCGAGGCTCTCATAGCTTATTACGCTCTTTTCGGTATCGAATACCTTGCCGACCTCAATTGCGATCTGGGCTTCCTTGTACCTGCTGGCAAGCTCTCTGAGGTGGAGGGCAACCGATCCGATGCCTATGACGACCTTGACCTTGAGTTCCTCAAGCATGGCCTTTTCCATATTGGCGGCAAGCTTGATGAGGTCCTTCTCCTCGACCGTGCCGCTCATCTCTTTGATAACGGCGACGTCGGCTTCGTTTATCGAGATGACGAAGTCCTTCTGCCTGTCCGGGAAGAGGCGGCGGAGGCACTCTACCGCGCCTACCTCGGACTTGCCGAGCTGGCGGACGTAGAAAACGCCGCGCGGCGCATCGGACACGAAGTGGAGCTCCTTCGCGTGAACGTAAATATCGCCGGGAAGGATATTCTCGGTGATGATGTTCTTGACAAGTGCTGAGCGGTCGTACTTCTCCTCGTAATAGGTCTTGGCGCTGGAGACTGCGATGGCCGCCATCACGGCAAAGCTGGACGCGATCTCATCCGTACCCTCTACGAAAACTGCGTAGTCAAAGTTTACGTCGCTGCTGCCGAGCGTCTTATAGGTCCTGCCGCCGATCGCGGCGGTCTTCTCGGAGAGGATTGCAGCAAGCTCAAAGCTCTCCACAATATGCGCACCCATAAGGTTGAGATCTGACGACGCGATCACGTTGCCTTCAGTGTCGACCACCCCGATCATTCTGGTCGTTGCTTCCTTCATCTGAACTACCATGCTCTGAAAAACTCTGCTAGCCATTGGACGCCCCTCCTTAAAATAGTTGTAAACATAATTAGTCAATTTACTATTTTATATATAAACCATTTTTCGATTTTTTGCAAGCCTTATTTAGCAAATTGCCGAAAAAAATTACAAAAAGTTACACAGGCAGCCGAGTCTAAAAAGCCGGGCTCCGGAATATAGTTTACCAATCCGCTGTTTGAGGTGATGGAAATGTTCGTTTACACCTGGAAATTTTCCAAAAAGAAGCTTACGATCGCCATTCTCGCTCTCGTCGTGCTTATCGCCGCCATACTGCTGATCTTCTCGGGGGGCGGAGAGGCAAAGGCGGCCATCGCCCTTTCCGGCTCGGCAAGGACGGCAAAGGACCGCGTTTCGCTCATAAGAAGCCTCGGCTGGGAGATCGAGGAAGAGCCTATTGAGACGCAGTCCGTAGTTATCCCCACCGAGTTTACCGGCGTCTATGCAGATTACGCTAAGCTTCAGGAGGATCAGGGCTTCAATCTCGCAAAATACGCCGGGAAAGAGGCGACGCGCTATACCTACAAGGCGCTTAACTATCCCGGCGTGGAGGACTCCGTCGTTATTGACATAATCGTCTACCGCGGCAAGGTCATAGCGGGAGACGTGCAGTCCGTAAAGCTCGACGGCTTTATGCAGGGTCTTGCGTTTCCCGTTTCTTAACCTTATCTATCCTGCCGTGAAGATACCCGAGGGCGTCCGAAAGGCCGCCCACCCTGTCCGCAAGGCCGAGCTCCACCGTCTCCTCGCCGTAGACAACGCTGCCGACGTCGCCAGCGAGCTCGCCTGTTTTCAGCATCAGCTCCGTTAGCTTCCCTTCCTCTATCCGTGAGTTCTGAGTTATGAACCGGACTATCCTCTCCTGTATCCTCGCGAGGTAGTTATAGGTCTGGCTGACGCCGATCACTGTGCCGGAGAGCCTTACCGGGTGTATCGTCATTGCGGCGGAGGGCGCGATAAAGCACATATCCGCCGCGACCGCGAGCGGCACTCCTATCGAGTGTCCTCCCCCGAGCACGAGGCTGGCAGTCGGTTTTTTCATACCGGAAATAAGCTCTGCTATCGCGAGACCCGCCTCAACGTCGCCCCCGCAGGTATTTATCAGGATTAAAAGCCCGTCGATATCCGGACTCTCCTCTACGGCGGCGAGCTGAGGCAGAAGATGCTCGTATTTCGTCGTCTTCACGTCCGGCGCGAGGAGCTGATGCCCCTCGATCTGACCTATCACCGCGATGCAGTGAATGTTCCGCTCGGTTAATGAGCCGAGCTCCTTAATCTCTTCGTTTTCCAAAAAAAGCACCCCCAATACGGCTTATTTTTGCCGGATCGGGGGTGTTTTATTATTATTCGAGGTAAACGGCCTTCATTGCCTTATAGCACATATAGGCATCGAATTTTGAAACGATCTCATAGGGCGAGTGCATCGCGATAACGGGAACGCCCGCGTCTATCGTATCTATACCCCTATTCGCCATATAGGCTGCAACTGTGCCTCCGCCGCCCTCATCGACCTTGCCGAGCTCGCCGGTCTGCCAGACGACGCCGTTCTCGTAAAAGATCTTCCTAACTCTGCCCACGACCTCTGCGGAAGCGTCGCTTGCCCCGGATTTGCCGCGGCTTCCGGTAAACTTGCAGACCCCGAGGCCGTAATTCAGCTTCGTGTTGTTTGATTTCTCGCTGACCTCCGGATAAATGGGGTCAAAGGCGTTCGTAACGTCCGCCGAGATGCAGAGCGACCTGTCGAAGGAGTGACGCATATTCGAGCCGTCCATCTCGCAGAGGTCGGCCATAAAGTTCTCAAATGCGCGGGACTGCATACCGGTAACGCCGACGGAGCCGATCTCCTCCTTGTCGGCGAGGACGCAAACGGCGGTGTACTCCGGCTTTTCGGTCTCAAGTATGGCTTCAAGCTCGGCGTAGGCGCAGACTCTGTCGTCGTGACCGTAGGCGGCGATAAGGCTGCGGTCAAGGCCTACGTCGCGAGGCATAAGTCCGGGGACGATCTCAAGCTCGGCCGAAAGGAAATCCTCCTCGGTAATGCCGTACTTCTCGTTAAGTATGGAAAGAACGTTGAGCTTGAATCTATCGCTCGCCTCGGTATCGGATACAGGGCAGGAACCTATTATCAGGTTAAGGTTCTCTCCGGTGATAGCCTGATTGAGCGGCTGCTGTCCCTGCTTGGCGGCAAGGTGCGGCAGAAGGTCTGAGATCATAAACGTAGGATCGCCCGCGTCGTCGCCTATGCTCACCGTGACGGTCTCTCCGTCGCGCTTTATGACCACGCCGTGAATAGAAAGCGGTATCGTGACCCACTGATACTTGCGAATGCCGCCGTAATAATGCGTTCTTAGATAGGCGACCTCGTCCCTTTCAAAAAAGGGCACCTGCTTCAGGTCGAGGCGCGGGGAGTCGATATGAGCAGCGCAGATATGGGTCCCCTCCTCCATCGGCTTCTCTCCGATAACCGCGAGAAACATCGCCTTGCCGCGGACGCTGCGGTAAATCTTATCCCCGTGGTGTAGCTCGCTCTTTCCGTCCCATGTGGTAAAGCCCTTCGCCCTTGCGAGCCTTTCGGCCTCTATAACGGCGAGCCTTTCGGTCTTCGCCTTTGCCATAAAAGCCTTATACCTCTCGCAGTATTCGTCGCTGAGTTTTTTCTCCTCATCGCTCAGCACGTCTGAAAGGTGCTTCTGCTTATACAAAAGCTCGTTTTTCTTTTCGTCCGTCATTACTTTATCCCCTTTTTCTAATACTTTTTCAAAAAACTCCCCGCAATAGGCGAGGAAGTCGGTCTCGCTGTTAAATGAGTTCACAAGCTCCTTATCGCAGAGCGAAGCAAATTCAACGTCGCTTTTCTGCGCCGAAATGCGCGCCTCCGCCCGCTCGCGGCTTATCCCGTCTCTCGTCATGATTCTTGCGATTCTCTTCTCTCTCGGAGCCGTCACCGCGACGGTGAGGTCGCACTTATCCGCCTCTCCTCCCTCGAACAGGCCGACGGCGTCTATCGCGAAACGCTCACGCCCCCTGCTTCTCTCCTCCTCTATGAGCCTGTCCGTCTCTGCGAGCACGAAGGGGTGAGTTATCGCGTTCAAGCATAAAAGCGCGGCTTCCGAAGAGAAGACCTCTCGCCCGAGTGCGGCTCTGTCCACCTCTCCGTCTTTGAAAGCAGCGGGAAAATCCCTCCCTATCGCCCGCTTGAGTTCTTCGCTCTCTATGAGCAGCCTGTGATATACCCTGTCGCAGTCGATAACGAAAAAGCCGAGCCTCTCGAGGGCTTTTAGCGCCGTCGTCTTTCCCGAGCCTGAGCCGCCGGTTATCCCAATGACCATAGCTCGGTATTCTCCTTTAGCACGGCTAAGATGTCCCGTTCCGTTATTCCGCCCTGTCTCAGGATCTTAGGCTCGTCTCCGGTCATATCAACCACCGTCGACGGGAGCCCGCCACAGGGCGCGTCGTCGCGGAAGACGGCGTTCAGCTTTCCGTCGAAGCAGGAAATGACCTCGTCGAAGCTCTCCGCGTTCGGCTCGCCTGAGAGGTTTGCGCTCGTCCCCGTAAGCGGCAGCCCCGTCATTCTAACGAGAGCGAGGGCAAGCGAGCTCTCCGGGCAGCGAAGCCCGACCGTCTTTCCCCAAGCCGTCAGAACGTCCGGCACTATCTCCTTCTTTTTCAGCACCATCGTTAAAGGCCCCGGCCAGAAGGCCTCCGCAAGTGCGTAAGCCCCGGCGGGAATATCCGCGCAAAGCTTCTCCGCCATATCCATATCTGAGACAAAAAGGCTCATCGGCTTAGTCTCCGGTCTGCCCTTCGCCTCGTACACCGCGGCTATCGCCGCCTCACTCAGCCCGTTCGCGCAGATTCCCCATACGGTCTCTGTCGGAAGGGCGACCGTCCCGTCGTTAAAAATAATGTCAACCGCTTCTTTTACATCGGCGGGTGATAGTATCTCAGTCTTCATTTCCGCTCCTCAGCTTTTCGGCTCTGTCAGCCGTAATCAGTGCGTCGATCAGCTCGTCGAGCCCTCCGTCGAGCACCTTTCTCAGGGGAAAGCTTTTATCGTCGCCCGAAAGTCTTCTGTCGACCACGCTGTCTCTCTGATAAAAATACGTGCGTATCTTCTCGCTTCTCTCGCCCGTGCCGACCTGACTTTTCCTCTCGCCGGCGACGGCGCTGCGGCGCTTTTCAAGCTCAGCCTCATAGAGCTTCGAGCGCAGGATGTCGAGAGCCTTGTCCTTGTTCCTGTACTGGCTGCGCTCGTCCTGGCACTCGACGACCGTCCCCGTGGGTATGTGAGTGACGCGGATAGCAGAGCTTGTCTTGTTTACCTTCTGCCCGCCTGCGCCCGAGGATCTGAACGTATCGATCTGCACCTCGTCGAGGTCAAGGTGGAAGTCCACCTCCTCAGCCTCGGGAAGTACGGCGACCGTAGCCGTTGAGGTCTGGATGCGGCCGTTCGATTCCGTAACCGGCACGCGCTTTACGCAGTGGCCTCCAGCCTCGTATTTAAGGCGCGACCACGCCCCTTCGCCCTTTATAATGAAGCTTATCTCCTTAAAGCCGCCGAGCTCCGTCGGATTCTCGTTTACAAGCTCTATGCTCCAGCCCCTCTGATCGCAGTACATCGAGTACATTCTGTAGATATCCGCGGCGAAAAGCGCGGCTTCCTCGCCGCCTATGCCCTGGCGGATCTCCATTATCACGTTCTTAGAGTCGTTCGGATCCTTCGGCAGGAGCAGGAGCTTTATTTCCGTCTCCGTCTCTTCAAGCTTTGCCTTCGATTCCGCAATTATTGACCGCGCCATCTCGCCAAGCTCGGGATCGCTCAAAAGCTCCTTCGCGGAGTCCAGCTCATTTTGAAGGCTGACCGCCCTGCGGTATGCCTCGCTTATCGGCCTCAGCTCCTTCTGTTCCCGGGCGAGCTTCGCGTACCGCTCGGGATCGGAGTAGACCTCCGGCGACTGCAGGAGAGACTCAAGCTCGGTAAATCTATCGTCGATTTCGCGGAGCTTATTCAGCATCTATTATTCCCCTTTTTCCTAACATCTAATTGGTTATTGTATCACATATCGTCCACGAACACAAGCTAAATCATTCGACTTTAAGCGTGCACGGGATTGACAAAGATATCGGTGCAAAATATAATGAAGAAAGCTTTTATAAGGAGAGATACTGTTGTTTTCATATAAGCGCGAGACGATGAAAATTGACGCCTGCGGGCGGAAGATGGAGCTTATCATACTGCGTCCCAAGGAGGCGTCGGGGCCTCTGCCCGGGCTTTTATGGATACACGGGGGCGGATACGCCACCGGTCTTGCCTCCATGGTCTACGTTTCACGGGCTGTAGACCTTCTTGAGACGAGCGGCTGCGTCGTTGTAAGCCCCGACTACCGTCGGTCCCTTCAGGCGCCGTACCCTGCCGCGCTCGAGGACTGCTATGCGGCTCTCACCTATATGAGCGAGCACGGCGCCTGCCTCGGGATAGACCCCGCGCTTTTAATGGTCGGCGGCGAGAGCGCCGGAGGCGGGCTTGCAGCCGCTGTCGCTCTTTACGCGAGGGATAAGGGCGGACCGGATTTAAAGCTGCAGTTCCCCCTATATCCCATGATCGACTGCGAGGACACGGATTCATCCCGCGATAACCACGGTATAACGTGGAACACCGCCCGTAATCACGCCGCGTGGAAGCTTTACCTCGGCGAGCTGCACGGCTCGGACAGCGTTCCCGCCTACGCCTCGCCCTCCCGCGCAAGCGATCTCTCAGGTCTTCCCCCCTGCTATACCTTCGTATGCACGGGCGAGCCCTTTTACGATGAGACTGTCGCCTACGTCTCCCGTTTGAAGGCCGCGGGCGTCGACGCTGAGGTCGACGTTTATCCCGGCTCGGTCCACGCCTTTGATATGGTGACGCCGTTTACGGTGATGGCGAAAAGGGCGCGGGCGGTTTTCCGGGAAAAGGCCACGGCTCTGTATAAGAAATACGTCAGGTCAGAATAAAATAAGCCGTGAAGCCGGGAAAAGCCTCCCTGCCTCGCGGCTTTTATTATTTGCAAAGGTAAATGCGGTAAATCGTAAGTATGGCCTGCTGAACTGTGTAGGAGGTGCCGGGGCTGAAACGTCCCTCGCCTACTCCGCCCATCACAGCCTTCCCCTCGGGAGTTGCGAGCGATGAGATAAAGCGCACAGCCTCCTCCGCCCAGGTACTGACCTCCTCGAAGTCGGTAAACTCGATCGCCGGAGCGTCTGTCGTCAGCCCGGTCAGGTCGGCAAATCTCTTCAGCATGGTAGCCGCCTGCTCGCGGGTTATGTTGTGTTCCGGGTGGAATTTCCCGTTACCGGTGCCGTTCACGATGCCGAGAGCGCAGGCCGCGAGGACGTCGGGATCGCTTGGATCGGTGAAAGCCGCTTCGTCGATCGTCTTTTCGTATTTTCTCAGTACGGAGGCGTTAGTAGTGTAGCGCGACTTTACCCTGAGCATATTCATTATAAGCTTGCAGAAATCGCCGCGGTTTATCTCCGAGGTATAGCCCATCTGAAGCTCGGCGGGTACGAGCCTTTTATCGAGAGCGCCGAGAATCTCCGGGATCGCCCATGAGGCGGGCTTCAGCCCGTTGTCGGTCGTGTTCTCGTTTACGACCGTTCCATCAGCTACCGTGATCTTGCCGCCGCGGGAGATTATCCTCTGCTCGTTTGAAAGGGCTTCCGGGGTAATGTCAAAGTAGTAGTATGCGTAGGGCGCGAGGGCGGTTTTAACTCCGTTCTCATATTCGTTGTTCGAGTCCCACGAGGGATCAAGAATGATCCAGCGCCCGTCGGCAAAGGCCTCGACAAATTCGTGGTTGGGCTCTGTTATTGTAGCGGCGTCCGTTTTTACGGCGAACGAGCCGCCCTGAGCCGTGAGCCCGAGCGCATAGGTCTGCGTCGTAAAAGCGGGAATGCCCTGAGCCCGGAGGAGCCACATCAGAAGCTCGGAATAGCCTGAGGCCACGGTTCTTCCGTGCGCGATGATCTCGGCCGCGTCGGTATATGTATTGCTTCCGTGGAGATAGCTGTCGTAATCATAGTAAATATTCTCCGCGACCCAGCGGTGGAGGAGATAAGCCTTCGTATAATGATTGGATACTCCGCCCGCTATCTCGTCGGAAAGCTTCTTCACCTCGGGCATGTCGGAAAACTCCGTATACTCCCCCGGGTTCAGCCACTCCGAAAGCATTGCCGCGTTATCCGCAGCTACGGCAGAGGTAGAGAAGCGGTATTTTCCCGCGCTTTTCTCCACGTAAACGCTCTCGTACACGAAGCTCCAGAAGCTCTCGTTATGGCTCTGTCGGGTGTAGACGTCTACGGAAGCGGGCTCTGTAACGGCAGAAAGATCGACCTTTATTGAAAACGCCTTGCCGCTCTCCGCCTCGGTGTATTTCCTCGTATCTCCTACAACGGCGAGAACGTACGTTAGGTTTTCCGAAACGAGCTTGCCCGAAACGGTAAGCTTGCTCCCCTCTATCCTCATCTCAAGATAGCTCGTGTTCCCGTACGATGTGCGAAGATAGGTATCGGTATTCTCTACCTCTGATGCAACGGCTACGGCGCCGCATGATATTATAATTACAAGGCAGAGCGCAAACGCGGCCGCTCTTTTTAGTGGCTTCATATTCTGACCTCCACGTTTCAAAATTTTATTAATTATAACACAGCAAACGAGGCATATCAAGGAATTTCGACACGTTTGATTTTTAGCTAAAATAATCCTTGACAAATCACGCTCGCCTTAGTATAATACGGTTTGTCCTTAGCGGGATTGTGTAAAGGTAGCACAGCGGACTCTGACTCCGTATGTGAGGGTTCGAATCCTTCTCCCGCTGCCAAAGCGAAAATCCTGTCACGATAGTGGCAGGGTTTTTTTGCTTTATATTCTATTTTCGTGATTTGCCTGCAGAGGAGGTGCGGTGTATTTTAAAAACGATCCATATCATCGGGGAGAATTACTCCGGAAGCTGGACGGACACTCGCACCGCATGCAGGGGCATTGTTATTAAACACGGCAAGCTTCTTCTCTCCTTTGAATCGCTGACTGGTCAATGGATGATACCGGGCGGCGGTCTTGAGCCCGGCGAGGATGAACTTGCCTGCTGCGCCCGGGAGGTGGCGGAGGAAACCGGACTAATTGTCCAGCCGTCCGATTGCGTTCTTGAAATAGACGAGTATTACGATAGCTTTAAATGGGTAAACCGGTACTTTTTCTGCGAGGTCACGGGTAAAACGAAATTAAACCTTACAGAGCGTGAAAAGGAAGCGGGAATGGAGCCGAGATGGCTGCCGATTGACGATACAATCCGCATTTTTTCAAAGCACGCCTTATACGCGGATAAGGATGAAATGAGGCGCGGAATGTACCTTCGGGAGTACACGGCGTTGCGGCAGCTATTATAATCGGCCCGGATCATTTTGATCCGAGCCGATTATTTATTCTCGATCAAGGTTCTCCTGCGCCGGGCCGGAGATCAGTTCCCCGTACGCGTCGAAGCGCGAGCCGTGGCAGGGGCAGTCCCAGGTCTTTTCATCCGGATTCCATTCGAGCTGGCAGCCGAGGTGCGGGCATTTTATGTTAACGGCGTGGACTTCTCCCTTCTCGTCCTTATACGCTCCCACCTTCTCGCCGTTTAGGAAAACTACGCCGCCGTGGCCCCGGGGAAGCCCGTCCGCCTTTTCCTTCGGAATTTTCAAAAGAGTCCGCGTCAGTCCCTTGACCGCCTGTGCGCCCTCGGATACCGTGCCGGTGACGGCCTTCAGGTCGAACCTGCCCGGGTCAAAGGCGTCAGCATACGGGTTTTCTCTCCCGAAAATCATATCGCGCAGAAGAATGGCTGCGACCATTGAGGACGTCATGCCCCACTTCTGAAAGCCCGTCGCAACGTACCAGTTCGGTGTACTATCCGAATAGCGCCCGATATACGGAACTCCGTCCGCAGTTATGCAGTCCTGAGCCGACCAGTAGGTTTTCACGCGGCTGTTCGGAAAGAACTCCCTCGCCTTTCTTCGAAGGGCGTCGTATTTTCCTCCCCCGCTGTTCTCTCCCGTGCGGTGCCCCTCTCCGCCGAAGAGGACGAGGTCTCCATATCCGCGAAAAGAGTATCCGCCGTCTCCGGCTCCTATCCACATTCCGTCTGTCATGCTTGCGTTTTCAAGCGCAAGAACGTACGAGCGCTCCTGGTGCATTCGCGCAAAGTACATTCCGGGGAAGTTGATAAAGGGATAGTGGCAGGCAAAAACGACCTTTTTCGCCCTCACCCTGCCGCCGCCCGTCTGAAGCTCTTCCCCGTCTACGGTTATTACGGGGGTATTTTCATATATCATCAGCGGCTCTGAGATCGCCTTTAAGAATTTGAGCGGGTGGAACTGCGCCTGCCCGTCGGCTCGGACGGCGGCTTTCGCCCCTCCTGGAACGTCCGGGTTGCGGACGAGCGAGGCTTTCAGCCCTAAGGCCGCCTGCGCCTTTGCCTCAGTCTCCAAGAGGCTCTCATCGTCGCCGTAAACGAAGGCGCTCTCTTCCGAAAAATCGCAAGCGATATTCTCCTTTGCTATCAACGTTCGGTATGCATCAATCGCCGCAAGATTTGCCGCGGCGTATTTTTTCGCCCGTTCTTCTCCGAGCGTTTTGATAAGTCGGTCGGCAAAAAGGCCGTGCTGTGCTGTTATCTTAGCCGTGGTGTTTCGCGTCTGTCCGCTCGCAATACGCTTTGCCTCGAAAACGGCGACCTGTCTCCCTGCCCTCTGCAGGGCGGAAGCTATCAGAACGCCCGCCATGCCCGCGCCAATTACCGCGATCTCCGTCTCCATGTCGCCGCGAAGCGGCTCCCGCTGCGGAATATCGCAGGTTTCAGACCAAATTGATTTCATAGTTCCCTCCAGATTATATTTAATACGCTACTGCCATTCCATGTTTTTTCTATTATTCCTCGATCGAATGACATTATTACATAAGAAAACGGAGCCATTTTCGGCTCCGTTTTCTTTGGTTTATCAAGTTAGTTTTCTTTCTTCTTTCTGAGGATCGTCGCTATTCCGAAGAGGGACAGCGCTGAGAGGGCGAACCATAGGGCTGTCGTCTTGCTGTCTCCGGTGTCGGGTATATTGTCGAGCGGGGTTTCCGGCTCTTCAATCTCCTCATCGGGCTCGGGCACAGGCTCCGGAGTCGGTTCCGGCGTGGGTTCCGGTTGTTCCGGTTCGGGTTCCGGCTCGGGCTCGGGGGCGCTGTAATAGCCGTTCGCGTAGTCTACTCTGACGTCCGCGTGCTCTACCGATCTGTCCGCCGTCCTCGTCGGGTCGAGTGTTCCGTCGATCTTCGTCTCGTACCTCTCGTCGCCTCCAGTCTGAACTATCTTTATTACCGTTCCGTCCGGAAGGCCCTTGATCTTGATCTCCTCAAGATGTCCGAGGATGAACTCTGCTTTCATCGCAGGCGTTCCAGATCCGGTGCCGGCGCTGTCCGCAGTCTCATTCGTTACCTCGCTGAATACTATCCTTCCGCCGTTCGGGAACCGCGAGCCCTCGACCTCATAGCTCATCGGAATCTCGATATCCGGATGCGAGAACTCAAGAATAAACGTAAACTCGTCAGTCCTCGGCGCCTCGCCGTATATCTCCTCTGTAACGACCAAGTTATACAGTACGGGCTCAGGCTCGGGCTCTGTGGGTGGTGGAGGCGGAGGCGCTATCTTCTCGTCTACCATCGCTATCCTCTCTACCTTTTCCCCGTTTACCGTTATCTTGCCCTCAGGGGTAAGGACGAAGGTGATATCAGCTGCGAGGATAAAGCCCTCAGGCGGCTCTACCTCGTGCAGCGTATATTCGCCGACTGTGATGCCTGTGAAAACGTGAGGCTCTGTCGTCGAGACCCATTCCTTTATAACCGTCTCGCCGCTCAGAAGCTGCAGCGTCGCGCCCTCAAGTGGCTCTCCGCTTGTGTTGGTCTTGATAATGCTTACCTCTGTCTTCTTATCTGTCATCGTGACCGTTGCTTCGCCGTTCTCGTCAAGCGTGAAGGTCTGATCCGGCGCGATCGCGTACCCGTCAGGAGCGCTGACCTCGTGGAGGGTGTAGGTCACGCCGAGGGAGAGAACTCCCGTAAATATGCTCGCCTCTTCTCCGCTCTCGAACTCGCAGACCGGGTTTCCATCCGGATCGAGGACTCTAAGCGCAGCTCCCGCGAGAGGCGTTCCGTCTTCCTTGACCTTCGTTATCCTCGCGACTGTCTGCGCGTCAGTCATTTCGACCTCGGTGACGCCGGAGTTTGCTACGGTGAACTCAACGTCTTCCGCGAGCTTGTAGCCCGCGGGGGCTGTTATCTCGCGGAGTATGTACGTCTTCCCTGCCTCGAGCTTGCCCTTTACCGTTTCTGCTCTCGTGCCGCTCGTGAAGGAGTAGACCGTTACGTCCTCTTCCTTGTCGATAACGAGCAGCTGGGCTCCCTCGAGGGCGTTTCCGCTTTCTTCCTTCTTTATGATGCTGACTTCCGTCTCATAGTCGGTTATGGAGATTATATATACCGTGTTTCCGCCGCTTGTAATCGTTCCGTTCGTGCTTACGGTAAACTCTATCTCGCCCTCATAGCGGTAATATCCCGCGGGAGCCGCCGTTTCGCTCAAATAGAACGTTCCCGCCGGGAGCTCGTAGGCGGCTACGTCGCCGTCTGTCTCCCACTCGTACACCGTCCTTCCGAGGGTGTCTGTTATCCTGAGCGTCGCGCCCTCAAGGAATTCTCCGGTCTCGTCCTGCTTTGCAAAGCGCACGGAGTAGGTCACGCCCGTATTCGTAAACGTTACCGTTATCTCCTCGTCCTCGTCGACTATCTCAAGTCCTGTTGCAAGGTCTGTCATATTCGCGGTGTTCGCTCCGCTCTCGGAGACGACGTTACCAACCTCCGCAGCGTTTACTACTGCGTAAGACGCTTTATATACGTTACCAGCCTCGGTGATTCTATATGTGCTTCCGATCGGCAGCTTGTCGAAGACTATGCTCTCGCCGCCGCGAAGCTCGACTGTGAGCTGTACCTTGCCGGTAGCGGGAGCTGTGAAGCTCACTCCGTCTCCGTACGTATAAGTCGCATTCGGCTCAAGTCCGGAAAGCTCAACGTAGAACGTGAACGCCTCGTCGCCCGTAGTTCCTCTGCCGAGCTCCTTTACAAGCGTAAAGCCGCCGTATTTGTCGATCTGCGTCTTCCTGTTTGTAAAGATCGCCTCTGCCGTTACGTCCTTTTCGATTTCGCCGACGTCGCCCTCCTTCGTAAGCTCAAAGCCCTCAGGCGTCGTCTCTGTTACAACGTAATGCGTTCCGGCGGGTATTCCAGTCAGAGTAACACTCTCGCCGTCGCCGAGCGAGAAGCTCGTCTTTCCGTCTCTGAAAACCCTGCCTCCGTAGTTTACTGCTCCGGCCGGGATTTTCTCTCCTGTCAGCGTTACGGTGAAGCTGAACTTTCTGCCCTCGTCCTTACCGATCTCTACGCCTTCCGCAAGCTTAACGCGCTTCGTTACCTTCAGGCTGCCGAACTCCGCCTCCGGCTCGGGTGGCGGCTCCTCCTGGTCTTTATGGTTTACGAACGTGACGACTGGTGTTGCCGTTATATCCGACGTGAGCTTGCTCCCGACCGTACCGTTTACGCTCGCCGCGTAGCCCTTGGTATCGGTCTCCGTCACCGTGTAGCCCACTCCCGCGGGCAGGTTGGAGATCGTTACGCTCTCTCCGTCGCGAAGCGTGAAGCTTCCCTCGCCTGCGACTATCATTACGTCGGAGTCTTCGCCATAGAGGTTGAGGGTCGTATCGTCGAATACGATGGTATAACTGAAGCTTGCAGTCGTCGGAACGCCGGATACTCTCTTCTTTATCGTCAGAGAGCCCTTCTCCGTCTTCGTGTTCGTGATAACGACGCTGTTGTCTCCGCCGGGTTCGTAGTTAAGGGTTATGTAGTTATTTACGCCGTGGTCGGAGGTGAAGCCCGCAAGGGCGCTCTCGTAGATGTAATACGTCGCCGCCTCGTCGTAGACCTTGAAGCGGTAGGTCCAGGTTCCGTCGCCGTTGTCTATCCACTGATCAAATACCTCAGAACTGTCGCCGTCGCCATCGTACATTGTGCTGTTCGTTACGAGGTTGATCTGAGCAGCCTCGGCAGCCTCAAGCATCAGCCCTCTCGCGGGTGACGCCAGCATTGCGGTGACATTAGACCCGCCTCCGCCGGATGTGGGCGCGGCCTTGTACGTGAAGTATCCGGGATTTGACGATCCTCCGTCTACGTGCGCGTAGTTGGCGTTTGTGCGTGATTCATCGTATACCGTACCTCTCCCGCCGACAAGGGCTTTACAGTCGTAAAACATTTCCCAGCCACTAACATGAGTTGCTGACCACAGATTGCTTACGAATATTGTAGTAAGTTTACTGCTGTAAGAGAACATCAAGGTCATATCCGTCACGCTCGACGTATCAAAGCCAGATAGGTCAAGGCTTGTGAGTCTATAGCAGGTATTAAACATTTCGCTCATATCCGTCACGCTCGACGTATTCCATCCCGACAAGTCAAGACTCGTGAGACTGCTGCAGATATGGAACATATCTCTCATATTCTTCACGCTCGACGTATTCCAACCCGATACCAAAAGTCTCGTGAGACCTCTGCAGCATTGGAACATCCAGCTCATATCCGTCACGCTCGACGTATCCCAGCCCGTTAAATCAAGGCTCGTGAGGCTCTCGCAGTTATTGAACATGTTGCTCATATTCGTCACGCTCGACGTATCAAAGCTTTCCGGCAGCGTTAGGCTCTTGAGCTTGCTGCAGTAAGCGAACATACTCCCCATATTCGTCACGCTCGACGTATTCCATCCCGATAAGTCAAGGCTCGTGAGCTTGCTGCAGCCATAGAAGAGTGCAACCATATTCGTCACGCTCGACGTATTCCATCCCGATACCAAAAGCCTCGTAAGACCGCTGCAGCCGGAGAACATATTTCTCATATTCGTCACGCTCGACGTATCAAAGCTTTCCGGCAGTGTCAGGCTCGTGAGCTTGCTGCAGTTATTGAACATATAGCTCATATCTGTCACACTCGACGTAACCCAGCCCGATACGTAAAGCCTCGTGAGGCCACTGCATCCGGAGAACATCTCAGCCATATTCGTCACGCTCGACGTGTCAAAGCCCGATAAGTCAAGGCTCGTAAGCTTGCTGCAGTTACGAAACATGCCTTTCATATCCGTCACGCTCGACGTATCAAAGCCCGTTACGTCAAGCTCCGTAAGTCCGCTGCAGAAATAGAACATATAGCTCATATTCGTCACGCTCGACGTATCGAAACAGCTTACGTCAAGGCTCGTGAGTCTGCTGCAGTTATAGAACATCCGATACATATTCGTCACCTTTGACGTATCAAAGCCGCGCATGTCAATTGAGGTATATGAACTCTTGTTATCGAACAAATAGCCGCAGTCCGCCCCGAGATAAACAACAGCGGCGTCGGACCACCAGCGGACGTTACCGGCATCATCTTTCCAGATATACACGGGATAAGGCGAACCGTCCGTCTCGATCAGATATATTTGATCAGGCTGATATCTTGTTGAAGCGGATACGGCGCTTGCTATACTCTCCTCAGAGGGTCTCACAGTGCTTTTCGCAAAGGTCACGTTGCTGCCGTTCCATACAAACGACCTGAGCTTACCGTTATCCACATAAGCCACCGGCAGCTCGCGCTGGGGAGGCGTAGAGTCGGCGTGGATGACGGGGATAGGCAGAGCTTCGCCCGCCTCGGGGGTATATACCTCTCCCTCCGGGGTTTTCCACTGCTTTATGATCGTTATGACTCCCTCGAAGCTCCTCTCGTTCGGCACCCCGAAGGCATAGATCTCGTCTATGTACTCAAAGGCGTCAAGCCCCGTTACAGTTCCGTCCTTGGCGATGTTAAGAAGGTACTCGGTATCGTTGAGCTCGTGATGCTCGGGCGCCTTGGTCTCCCTAAGTATATAGTCGCCCGGCTCGAGGTTTTCAAAGTATACCATGCCCGTTCCGTCCGAGCTTGCGGTCATATCGACCTCGGTTCCGTAATCGGACGTGCCCTTGAGCGTGAAGTCCGCGCCGACGAGGCTCTCGTTCGATACCGGATCGTATTTCCACAGTCTCAGAGTATGAAGCGGCTCATTGTAGATAACGTACTTCCCGTTCGTCTGAAGCTCAGCGTCCTTTACCGTCACTATGCCGTTTAGGTCGCATACGACGGTATAAGGCTCAGGCGTTATTATATATCCGTTCGCCGTCTTTATCTCGGTGAGCTCATACTCGCCAAGCTCGACGTTCGTAAACGTGACATTTCCTGTAGAATCGGATTCTGCGTACATAATTACAGTATTGCCGTAATCTGATACGCCCTCGAGCTTGAATACGACGCCGGAGAGAACACGCGCAAACGTTTGTCTGTCTATGTTGCCTTTCTTTATAAACTCGAGGTCTCCGTGGATTCTCGGCTCGTTCGTGACGAGGTATCTCCCCTCGCCCGTCTTAGTGAACGCGCCGTGTACGAACTCTCCCTCGATCGTGACTCTGCCGTCGTAGGAGATAGTAACCGTGAGCATCGTGTGGTCTGCTAAGTAGTCGGGATTTCCGCCTACCTCCTGAAGGGTATAGGTTCCCCTCTCGATATCCCTGAAGCTCACCTCGCCGAGCCTGTTCGTCGTGAGCGCGATATCGACCTCTGTACCGTAATCGGATACTCCGCGAAGCTGGAAGACTATGCCGGGTATAACGGTATCGGTATTCTCCGCCTCCACCTTCTTTACAGTAAAGCTGCCAACGGCTCTGAAGTATGCGGTTACGTAGTCCTGATGCTCAAGTGTGTCGGGATTCCAGTTCGGATTAATGCTTTCCTTTACGCCGCTCTGAAGGTAAACGTTATTGTACGCCGCCGCGTCAAGCTTCTCCGAGTCGATAGTAGCCGGAGCGCGCATAAATACCGTTATGCTCACAGGGGTGGAGACGGGGAGCACGTACTCAGCTCCGTCCGCTCCCGTGCCGAGGTCGATGGCGACCGCCTTGACTGCCTTTAGCTCTCCGGTATATTCGCTCGCTTTTACCCATGCTTCGCCCTCGAGGCTCTGATTTGCCTCGATATCGAGATTTTCTCTTGTTGAGTAATACACCACGGGCTCAATGCCGAGGTCGCGGGGTACGGAGAGATCGAGACCCGTAAAGTATCCGCGCCAGTCGGAGGCTATGCCCTCCTCGGTGTAGTTTTCAAGGCTGTCGTACACTACAAGATGCCTTGCCTCCGTCATCTCGTCCGTGGCGAAGCGGATCCTGTAGGAGTAGTCCATGTTACTTAATACGACCGTCGATTCCTTGTAATCGGTCTCATTCGCGTTCTTTACACGCTTGTACAGTCCAAGAGAGCCCGCGGTGATAACGCCGATCTCGTGGTCGCGGGTGGTATATACGAAGCGCTCCGCCTCCGTCTCGTCAAGGCCGCTCATGAGCTCCTTATCCTCGCCGGTGAGGTTTCCGCCGTCAGCCTTATAGCCGTGGCCGATCTTGTCGTTTCCGGTCTCGTAGGCAAGGAGGTTATGCGTAAGGCTGCCGTACTCATGTATGGCGTCCCAGCTATGCTCGGTCTTGTAGGTGAAGTAATACTCCCTTGCGGGTATCTTTATCTCGACGATTATGAGGGTCCTGCCGCTTTCCTTGTGGTTGAGGACAGTCCTTACCTCAAATTCGCCTGTTTTAAGTTCAATTCCGTCTGCGTACGCGACGACGGAGCCGGGGGTGAATTCTCCTCCCGCGGGGATCAGGTCGTAGAAGGTTCCCGACTGCTGCTCGATATACTCTCTTACGTCGCCTTCCTTAAGATAGCTCTCGCTTGCGCTGCACTGCCACGTTATGCTGTAGGACCGGCTTATCACGTTGTTCTTATGGCCGATGAGGTCCTTTGAGATATGTCCGGCCTTATCCACGCCGAGTATGTAGTCGACGCCTGTATCCGGCTTTGAGAAGAGCTCTGTCCCCTCGCTGTCGTCTACCTCGGATCTCGAATGGTTTATGAGCATGACCTTGACCTGGCCGGAGTCCTTCGCGGCGTTCGCTATGCGAAGCACGGTATCGGAGTTCTTGAGAGATACAGAGGGATATACGTTTACGATCGTATAGAAGAAGGCGTTCTCCGTATCGACCTTGAAGCCCGTCACGCCCTCCTTGAAGCTTACGGTTTTTGTTTCTGTCGATTCGACTATGTTCTCGTCGTTTACCGTCCAGCCGTCGCTTGTTAGAGTGGCTGCAAGGGTCCATTCTTCCGCGCCGTTTAGCTGTACGGAGACTGCGATATCGCTGAAGGCGGCTGCGCCCGATGCGAAGGTCTTTGTCGTCTCGTCGTATCTCCCCAAGTACATTGAGTAGGATAATTCGAGGCTCGTGATCTCATAGTCGCCGGGCTCAAGCTCAGCGGATGCGGAGCTGTCCATCGTCTCCAATACGAGGTCTCTGTCTGTGAGGGTATAGTGTACGGGCTTCTTCCCGTAGTACTCTCTCCCCTCCTCGGAGCCCTGCGCGGGTGCTTCGCCCTCTCCGTCGTATTCCCACGTCCAGGGGTAGGCGTAGCCGTCGATGTAGAGATAGTAGCGAAGTCCGCTTATCTCCGCTATCTCACCCTCAATAAGATTAGAGAGCTCGTAGTTAGCGACATGATTTGAGGAAGTAACTTTTTCGCCCTTGTAGTCAAGTCCCCACTTCATAGAGTAGAAATGTCCTCCGGGAGGGGTATACTGATGTACTCTGTGAGTCCACGGGCGGGACGCGGATTTTGTCGACGGCTCGTCTACGAGGCAGGCGGGGGTGACGGTCGCGTTTATTACGTTCGTTATCGTATACGCGCCCGTGCTGTAGTCGCCCTCGTCGGGGCTCGGCTCATCGTAGAGATAGTGGTCGTAGGTCGCCTTAAGGTGGCGGGTGAGAACATAGTCATAGCGGCCGTATGCGCTGAAGTCGGTCTTCAGGTTTTCGACGGTAGACTTGTCGGTATACGCGCTCTCGCCCTGAAGCTTGTAGCCCACGACTTCGCCGTCGGTCACGTTGAAGACGTCCTCCAGAGTGAAGTTGTATGCCTGGTTTGCTTTGATATATGTATGTATCTCCCAGATGAGATAGTAATAGTCACCGGAGTTCTCCGGCTCTTCGCCCCAGCTTGACTGCCACGCGGTATATGCGTTTGTATTGAGCTCGCGCTTCTCGGTGCTCGTTACAACAGCCGTCGTGTCGATATATACCTTGGGCGCTTCCGCGTTCCGGCTCTTCTCCACCTCGCCCTGCTTTAGGTTCATCGTTACGGTGAACTCGTCTGAGCCGGAGGGAGCCTCCGCGTCGTAGTCCATATATTCGTAGGTCTTCTCTGCGGTCACGTAGCTTATCTCGAAGTAGCCCTTCTGTGTCGCAAGAGCCGGAACGCGGTTGAAAACGCGGATCTGATCGCCTACCTCTTCATAGACGTAGACGTTCATCAGCGTCAGTCCCTCGTCGTCCTTATGAGGCACGCTCATCTCGTATATATCGGACTTCTCACCGCGGATATTGCGTATGATGGACTTCGGGATGAAGAACTCGATCTCTCCCGGCATAAATATCTCCGTGGAGCCGAAGGAGTAGGTCACGCGATAGGCAAAGTCGTGCCCGTCCGAATCGTTCAGCGGAGTCCAGACCCAGTCGCCGTTTGCGTTCTCCTTTGCGCCGAAGGAAACGCGCGCACTGAGTCTCTCGATGCGCAGATCGTCCTCGCTGACGTTGTGCTCTATAGGCGCGGGCTCCGTGGGCTCCGTCGGGTCGGCGGGGTCGCCTTCCCCATCGCCTTCGCCGTCAGTGGGTGCTGCGGGCTCGGGCTCGACCGCAGCCTGAGGCTCTACGTCCTCGCTCTCGGCGCTCGGCGCGTATTCGCCCTCGGTCTCGACCTCAGGCTCTGCGTCCGGCTCATCGGAAGCTTCGGGCTCTGCCGTCGGGTCATAGACCTCATACGGGTCCTGTGGCTCCTAATTGTCCTCGGGCTCTGAGGAGTCTTCGGTCTCCTCGCCGCCTTCGCTGTCAACGGCGGGCTCCGCGGGCTCGGTCACCTTAGCGGGCTCCTCCTCGCCCTCGGCGAGCGCGGCAACAGGCAGTACGCCCACGCACATTACGAGCGCGAGCATTAGCGCGATCCATCTTGTACATATCTTTTTCATAAGCTGATCTCTCCTTTTTTGGGGTGGCTTACTGTTTTTTACATTACTACATATTGATTATATCACAATTTTGTTACTTGTGAAGTTATTTTTTCATCACTTTTCTAATTTCTTGTTAAAAGAAACAGGGGACATGCGAACGCAAGCCCCTGCTTTTCGATGTTAATATTTATCTTCCGAGCTTTTTGGACAGCTGGTCCGGGTTCATCGCCGCCCTTACCGCGGCCTCCGCCGTGATTTTTCCGGCCTTGTAAAGCCTCAGGATCGAGTCGTCCATGCCGAGCATCCCCTCTGCGGACGAGGTCTGGATTGCAGAGTCGATCTGGTGTATGCGGCTGTCTCTTACCATACTCCTGATCGCGTTATTGAGGTGCATTATCTCAAACGCGGGGGTAAGGCCGCCGCTTACCGTCGGGATAAGCTGCTGAGATACGACCGTTTTAAGCACCTGGGAAAGCTGCACCCTTATCTGCTGCTGCTGAGTGGGCGGGAAAACGTCGATGATCCTGTCTATCGTGTTCACTGCTCCCACCGTATGGAGGGTGGAAATGACGAGATGCCCCGTCTCAGCCGCCGTCATCGCGGTCTGTATAGTGTCGAGGTCGCGCATCTCTCCGAGGAGGATAACGTCCGGCGCCTGACGGAGGCTGGCGCGAAGGGCGGTAACGTAGCTCTCAGTATCCGTGTTGAGCTCGCGCTGGCTCACAACGCTGAGCTGATTTCGGTGGATGTACTCAATCGGGTCCTCGATCGTTATGATATGCGCGTTCCTCGTTTTGTTGATCTGGTCGACGATGCAGGCAAGTGTCGTGGATTTTCCGCTGCCGGCAGGGCCGGTGACAAGCACCATCCCCCTCGTCTGATTCGCGATCTTCATAATCTCATCGGGAAGGCCGAGCTCATTTCTGTCCGGTATTCCGAATTTGACGACTCGAATAACAGCGGCCATGGAGCCGCGCTGCTGGAATACGTTTACCCTGAAGCGGGCAAGGCCGGGCACGGAAAGGGAAAAGTCGTCGTCCCAGGCGTGTACGTTCTGCGGGAGCTCGCGCCCGGCCATATCGTAAAGCTCGCGCACCAATGCGTTTGAGTCGGCGGGCATCAGTCTGTCTTCGCCGATCTGTCTGATCTCGCCCTCAGTTTTCACGGAGATAGCTTTTCCCGCAATCAGAAAGAGGTCGGCGGCGCTGTTCTGCACCGCGTACTCCATATATTTCTTTACGCTTTCCATTCTAAAGCCTCCCGAGAATTAGATATCAGAAGATGTCCTCTCCGTCCCAAACGTCAAGCGAATAATCGGGCTCCCATTCGCCGACGTAGACGGTCTGCCATTTGAGGACCGTACACTCTCCCCTGTCTATCGCCACTTGAACAGTAAGCGCCTGCTCCCCGCCCGCGGGGATAGAGAAAGAGTAGGTCGTACCAAATACCGTCTCCTCCTTCAGGTGGTCAACGGTCGGTTCCTTGCCCGCCAGTATATCTGAAACTATCAGTGTGGCTTTTGTATCAGCTTCATAATAATCACGGGCCATCTGCGCGTTAACATTAGAAAGCTTTTGCTCTCTCTGAGCCGTAGCATACGTAAGCACGGTAAAAATCGCAAGGCAGAGGACGCAGAATATCATTACGAGAGAAACTGCGCCCGAAACAGAACCGCCTCTTTTCATCTTGCCACCTCCAGTACCGCAACGGGCCAGGAAACGAGCTCCTTCTCAGCGTTTCCGACGCTGACTATAGCTTCGTCGTCTTTTTCGGTGATGGTGAGAGTGAAGCTTGCGGAAGCGGGATCGGAAACGGGATTCCATGCGCTGTCGTAGTACAGCGAGAAGCTTCCGTTCGATTCATCAGCACCGTAAAACCTTGCGGTGGCGGAAACATCGCCGCCGCACGCTTTATAGCCTTCGGAGACGGAGCGGGCTTTGTTGACCGCCATATTTAAATCGGCGCTCTCAGAGCTTACCTTTTCAGCCTTGGCAAATAGCCCGAGGCAGATAGCGGCGCAGAATATGAAAACTCCTACGGCTATCAACAATTCAATTGTAAACAAACCGGAACGAGTCGGCCGCAAGCGATTATCCATAGTCTTCACCACTTCTCAAATAGATGTCCGCTGTTTCAGCATGTCCGGACTCGTCGGTAAACGTAAGGCGCAGCAGGCCGGGAGTTGGCACATCAACTTCCAAAGCCATTGCATCGGAGATGACCTCGCCGTCACCCGGAGTAAACTCTGTCAGGTCTTCGCACAGAAGCTCCATTAACTTGCGGTTATAAACGTAAATAATGTTTTCATAAACATCTTCGCCATCAACGAGAGTCATGAACACCGCATCTTGACCGCCAAACTGTCCTGCGAACACTGATTCGTAAGCATCGGAAGAATGTACCTTTGCGGTTATATAGCTTAATCCGACCCTCTGGCGCGAGCTCGTTTCCACTCTTTCGGCAACGTGGCGATATACAATGGCGCCTGACGCTATGCTCAAAAGCAGAGCAGCGCCGAAAATTACGGTTAGTATGATCGCGGCAATAGTTCCGGACCCTGTTCTTCTCTTCATCCGAACACCGTCCTATCCAAAACCGTTATCTCCGGCATTATGTTCGAGGCGAAAATCTCATACTGAACGATGTACTTTTCCTCATCTACCGCTATGCCGCTCTGCGCCTTGAGATCCTCATAGGTGGCGGGATAAGCGCCCTCCAGCGCGTAGACGCTGACGGCAGCTTTTCTTATAGCGTCCTCCGCGAGCTTGAGTCCCTCCCTGTCGGACGCCTCTGATGCTTTGCTCACGGCAGAAAGCACAATAGCCGCAACTATAGCGAATACGCAGAGGCCGAGCAGTACGGAAAGCCATACGCCGCGGTTTCTGTAATTTCTTTTCATCTTCTTATCCTCAGCCTATGCTCTGTAATAGGCCCATAAGAGGAAGCATAACGCTGACGAGGATAAGACCCGCAAGCACGCTCGTAATCACTACGATAGCGGGCTCAACCGTTCCTACCAGCTTATCGATGGAGCGCAGGCTCTCCTCCTCCTGCCTCTTTGCGAGATCGTCAAGCGTCTCTGGCAGGTTTCCGGTGCGCTCAGCAAGCTTCAGAAGCCTGCAATCGCGGTTCGAGAACAGGTCGCAGCCGGCAAGAGCGTCGGCCGGGCTGACTCCGGCCTCTATATCGGCGCGGCATTTCGCCGTCTTCTCATCGATTTCTTTAGCGCCGCCGCAGAGCTTTGCGGCAAGCTCAACGGACTCGTCCATGCTCATTCCGCTGGCAGTCGCCATAGCCATTGAAGAGGCAAAACGGGATACCGCCATCTTGCCGAGCACGCCTTTTCCGCCGAAGTTCTTCTTGAACCACGCGGCAAAGCCTGTGCGGAGCGAGGGAACGGCGGCTATAACTATGGCTATTACCGCAATCACTCCCACGATAGCGGCAAGAACTGTGCCGACCTTCGCAAGCGCCGAGCCAAAGTTCATCATACCGGTGGCAAAGCCGCCCATCTTTACGCCGAGCTGGGCAAACACGCGGTCAAATACCGGAAGCACCTGGGTGATGAGCAGGATAACGACGGCGATCATTACGACAAGCAGAATGACCGGAACGGTAAATGCCCCGATAGCGTCGGAGCGCATACGGTTCTGGCGCTCATAGTGATGCTGGAGGGAGAGAAGCACGTCCTCAAGGCGGCCGGTATTCTCCGCCAGAGAGATCATATCGACCATATACTCCGGAAACGCCTCAGTCTTATTCAGTGCCTCGGCAAGGGGCATTCCCTCATTTGTATAGCTGCAAAGCGAGTCGAGCCACGATAGGACCTCCTTATCCGTCTCGTCCTCGCGGAGGAGACCGAGGCCCTCAGATACGGGGATGCCGGAGCGGACCATCTGATAAAGCTCCCGGCAAAAAACGGGCAGATAATTCGCCGGTACCTTCTGTTTATTTCTTCCCAAAACCTTTCACTCCATTCTTAACAGTAATTATTTTAATACTGGTATTTCGCCGTGTAATTAGTGCCGTTTCCTATGTATTTCACCATCTGTTTTGTCTTTGAGGAGGATTTTCTTGAGCTTGAAGCGAAGGTGGGGTCCATACGCTCCCAGGTCTCGCCGTTAAAATATATCGCGGCAGTTATCCAGCCCTCGGTCTCGCTCCACACGTTTATCCACGCATGATTCCCGCCGCCCTTGACCGTTCCGGTTATGAGCTTTACGGGAACGCCCTGACTTCTCAGCATTGCGCTCATCAGGGATGCGTAGTCGAAGCAGATTCCCTTTCTTATAGACAGGATATTATCGACGTCCGGTATGTAACTCTTTATCTTCCCCGCCTTGATATCGGCCGCCTTATCGGTATCATAGGTAAGCCTTGAAATGACCCATTCATATACGGCGGCGACCTTTTCGAGATTGGTGGTGCAGTCCTTGCACACCTCAGCCGCTTTCGCTACGGTTTTGCTCTCTTCATTGAAGTTTACGTACTGATTCGGCCTTAAAAACGGAGCCAGTTCATCCGTAAGCTTTGCGGTAAAGGAGACGCTGATTATCTTCGTGTACTTCGTACCCGTAGTGTTCCTGTATATGCCCACAGTATAGGCGCCGCTGCCATCTGAGAGCGGGAAGGTCTCATAATCGCCGTTGTTTTTAAGATCGTAGGTATATTTTGTTTCCGGGCCCTGCAGTATTATTTTTATTCTGCTGTCCGTCTTCGCAAGCCAGGCGCACATTATATATCCGTCCTCAGTATTTGAGTAGTCGATAACGGCGGAGCTGTTGCTCTTGACCATCTTTCCTGAGGCCTCAGGTAAGAGGAGAAGCGAGATCGCAGGCGCGCCAGCCAGGGGTATTATATCATCTATGAGAAAGCCGAGGTCGACATCAGACATTTCCCCGGCGTCAAGCTCCGTGAGATCTATCTCATCCGCGCCGGCGGAAGCGCATGCCGATATAAGCCCAAGTATGATTACAAGCGAAAGAATAACGCACAGAATATTTTTGTTCATCAGATCACCGCCTGAAAAAAGATTATTCTATCCTATAATCAAGATACCATATGTTACGAGGTTTGTCAACAATTGCTTTTCCGCTTTTAAAAATAACAAAACGCAGTTTTAAGTAACAGTTGACTCTTGCGCCTTTCTCCTCTTCTCTCATATCCCGGGCCATCCGCTCATAAGCTTAAGCAGACGGCAGCTATAAGGAACCAATGTCCGGGAGTGGTAAGATATGAAAAACTCTATCGAGGAGCGGGCAATAGAGCTTGCGGAATACATCATAGAGAGCCGCGCCACGGTGCGGGCGGCGGCGAAGAAATTCGGCATATCCAAAAGCACCGTACATAAGGACATATCCGAAAGGCTCAAGGCGGCGGACAGGAATCTATACCTGAAGGTAAAGGAGATACTTGAGTTCAACAAGTCCGAGCGCCATATCCGGGGCGGCGAGGCGACGCGACGTAAATACAAGGGATAACAGCTCAGGGCATCGGAAAACCCGATGCCCTGATTACTGTATTATTCTATTCCTGTTAGGTCGTAAGAATCGAGCCAGGCTGCCGCCTTTTCGCATACTCCCCTGAGGCAGGATTCCTCGAATGGGCTCTCAAGGCCGGCGTTTTCAAGAAGCTCGGTAAAGACGCGGCTTCCGCCCTGGACGGTATATGCCATATACTTGCGCCAGGCAAGCTCTCTGTCCTCCTGCAGCATAGCCCAAAACTGGAGCGAAACGGTCTGCGCGAGGCAATAGTCGATATAATAGAACGGCATCTCGTAAATATGGCTCTGGCGCTGCCACCCCTCGCCGTCCGCGTAGAAGGGTATTTCTCCGTCGAGCCTGACCCACGGCATATACTCGCCGAGGAGCTTTTTCCATACGTCGTGGCGCTCGCGCGGGGTCATATCCGGCTTTTCATATACGATGTGCTGGAAGTGATCCACCATAGTGCCGTATGGTATGAACTGGAGAGCTCCGGCAAGGTGAGAATAGCGGAACTTTCGGGCGTCGGGTCCAAAGAAGTCCTCCGCCCACGGCCATGCCATAAACTCCATGCTCATCGAGTGGACCTCGCAGGCCTCCATGCTCGGCCATACGTAGCTTCCCGGGACGCGCTTGCGGTTTGTATAGCAGGCAAAGGCGTGACCGGCCTCGTGGGTAACGACCTCTACGTCGCCCTGCGTTCCGTTGAAATTCGCGAAGATAAATGGCACCTCGTAATCCGGGATACTGGTGCAGTAGCCGCCCCCCTCCTTGCCCTCGGTCGAAAGGAGATCCATAAGCTCGTTTTCGCGCATGACCTTAAAGAACTCCGAGGTCTCTGGGCTCAGCTCGTCATAGAACTTGGAGCCGGCGTTTACTATGTCCTCCGGCGTGCCCTGCGGCTTCGGATTGCCAGAGCGGAAGGAGAGCTGGTTATCGGCAAAGCTCATCGGGTACTCTTTGCCAAGCCGCTTCGCCTGCTCGCGGTAGGTGGAATCGGCGACGGGGACGAGATACTTTCTCACAGCCGCGCGGAACTTCTCAACGTCGTCCTTTGTGTAGCAGTTTCTGCCCATACGGTAGTAGCCGAGCTCGGTGTATCCGTCGTAGCCGAGCTTTCTGCCCATCTTGTCTCTCAGGTGGACGAGCTTGTCGTAGATATCGTCAAGCTCAGCCTGATGCTCCTTGTACCAGGCGCCCTCCGCCTTCCACGCGCGAAGCCTTATATCGTCGTCTCCGGAATTCTTAAACGGAGAGAGCTGCGAGAGAGTATACACTCCGCCGTCAAACGGGATCTGCGCCGAAGCGATGAGCTTCGCATATTGCATAGTGAGGTCGTTTTCGGCCTGGAGCTCGGGGATGATCTCGGGCGAGAAAGACTTGAGCTCGATCTCAGCGTTCAGGAACAGCAGCGAGCCGAATTCCTTTTCAAATTCCGGTCTGAATTTTGAGCTTAGAAGAGCCATAGTCCAGTTCTGCGAATACTCGCCAAGCTCGGGGCCGAGCTCGTTCCAAAAGTTCTGCTCCTCCTCATAGAACGAATCCCGCGTATCGATGGAATGGCGGATAGATACAAGGGTTCCGAGGGTCTCGATATGCTTAGTAAGCTTTTCCCGCTCAAGGAAAACCTCCCTCGCTGCCTCGTAGCTCTCGCTGGACTTAAGCTTCTCAGTAAGCTCAGTCAGCTCCGCCTTTAGCTTTTCGGCGTCGGGTCTTTCATATTTCATTTCAGAAAACTTCATAATAATTCCTCCGGTTCAGGATAAAATAATACATAGATTATACCACTTTTACCCGTTTCGTCAACACGTTTGGGCAGGGTTCGGCATAGTAATGATACAGCTAAAAGGAAAGCGAGTGATACATAAATGGAAACAAAATTTTTCCTCGGGGCAAATTCGCCGAGCGGCTTTTCATCGCTGTACCGTGACTTCGTCGATCCGGAAAAGGATAGGCTGAACATTATAAAGAGCGGTCCCGGGAGCGGAAAATCCACTTTTATGAGACTTATTGCGGAGAGGGCCGAAAGCCTCGGGTATGACGTTGAGCTAATCCAATGCTCCGGAGACCCCGACAGCCTCGACGGAGTTTACATTCCGGCAAAGAACACAGCCTACGTCGATGGGACGGCGCCGCACGTTATCGAGCCTGTATTCTGCGGGAGCGGCGATAATTATATCGACCTCGGAAGATTCTACGACCGCGCCGGCATTAGATCCGTTCACAGCGATATCATGGAGCTTACCGGGGCCTATAAGGCCGAGTATCAGAAGGCGTATAAGCTCATCTTAAGCGCCGAAAGCGCAAAAAGCGCGCTTTCTCCGGACAGCTCGGAATATGTTTCCCGCGCCCTTAAAAGGATATCGAGCGTCCTCGCCCGCGAGATAAAAAGCTCCGGCAAAAAAAGTGGAAAGGTCAGACGGAGATATCTGAACGCTCTGACCTGCAGGGGCAAAATAGCGCTATTTGAGACCGTCCCTCAGCTCGCGGAACGGGTCTTCCTCATTGACAGCGACGCCGGGCTCTCTAAGCCTGTTATGGCGGAGGTTCGCAAAAAGGCGGAGCTTATGGGCTGGGATATGATACTGTGCCTTTCGCCGATGGATCCGGGCGAGATAATGCACATTATTCTCCCTGAGCTCTCCTGCGCTTTCGTCTCCTGCCCTCCGGGAGATGCCTATCCCTATCCGGTTTACCGGCACATCCGCCTCGACTCGATACCGGACTCGGCCTTTATGCGGGCTGTGAAGGACTCGAAAAAGCTGCCGGAGGCAATTTTATCGGAGACGATCAAGAAGCTTCAAATGGCAAAGGAACTCCACGATGAGCTTGAAAAGGTCTATAACCCCTTCGTAGACTTCGACTCGGTACGCGCTCTCGCGATAAATGAAGCGGACAGCTCATTCGGATAAAATAAAATCGGGCGCTCTGCGATAATGCGGAGCGCCCTGCGTCCTTATTGATTATCTGCCGAAGCCCTTAAAGAAGTCGCTGAGGGGCTTAACAACGTCGTTTAAGTTCTTGATGGCGTCGTTAAGGCTGTCAAAGTCGATCTCATTGAGCTTTTTGACCGTATCGGAAACGGCGTCGGTATTCTCGTCCAGCACGCCGTTTACGTTCTCCATCATCTTGTCCGTATCGCTGACCAGCTTGTTTATGTTTGCGAGGCTCTCGGGAACGTCCTCATCAATAATCCTGTCGACCTTCTTCACCTCAGTATGTACCTGGTCGACGAGCTCGACCGCGCGCGGGACGATCCGGAACAGGGCTGCGGTAAGAATTATAACGAAAAGAACAATGACTATGGAGGTTATCCGCATATACCAAAGGCGTTTTTTCTGGCAGCGCAGCACCTCGGCGAGCATTTCCTCCGTGCTTCTGGATTCATCTTTTTTTGCTTCTGTCATTTTGGCTCCCCCTATTAAGCTTTTGTATACATATAATAACATACGTGCCTTAATCGTTCAAGCATTCTCTTCGTTTTCTCCTGTTGACAGCGGCAGGAGATTTTAGTATATTGTAGAAGAAGAATACACCTGAAAGCGGTCAGTTTATGAATAAAAAGCTCAGAATTATACTGATTATCGTGCTCGCTGCCGTGTTCTGCTTTTCCGCCTATATGATAATAAGCGACGTTGCGGAATCTCACCGCGAAAAGGAGGCATACTCCTCCCTCGCCGACCTCGTGCACTCGCGCGAGCAGGAGCTTGCAGAAGCCACACAGTCCGGGGAGAGCGGCGGCGAGACCGTTCCCGGATCAAAATACATCCCGAAGAAGATCACGGGCGACGACGGCACCGACGGTCAAGGCGGCGAAGCTCCCGCCGTTCCCGTCTACGCCGAGTCCGGCATCCTCTATCAGTACGACGCCATCTACTCGCTGAACAACGATTTTGCCGGGTGGCTGTATATTGAGGACGCAGGTGTCGATTACCCGGTTATGTACACTCCGAGAAACGAGCAGTATTACCTCCGCAAAAACTTCGAGAAAAGCTACGCTACCGGCGGCTGCCTCTTCATCGGAAAGACCTGGTCCGAGGATTCAAACCAGACTATCATCTACGGGCACAATATGCACGACGGCAGTATGTTCGGCCACCTGCACGATTACAAGAGCAAGGAATACGCCCTTGAGCACAGCATAATTCATTTTGACACTCTCCACGAAACGAGGGAATACGAGGTCGTCGCCGCCTTTTACGGCAAGGTGTACAAGGTCGACGACACCGGAGTCTTCCGCTATTACAGATATACCGACCTCTCCACAGAGGCGAAGTTCAACGAGTTTATGAAAAACGTTCGCCGGGCCGCCATTTACGATACCGGAGTCGACGTTCAGTTCGGCGACAGGCTCCTTACGCTGTCCACCTGTTCATATTATACGAACGAAGGCAGATTCGTCGTGGTCGCTCGCCAGCGTGTTGCAGAAAACGAAGAATAGAGATAATTATCCCGACCGCTTTGAAGGCGGTCGGGATAATTTTTAGTTATAAAGTCTTTTTGCCGCCCGCTCGGCCTCGAAGAGTATTCTTTCTCTATCGAGGGTCAGGTACTCTCCGTTTTCATAGAGTACCCTCCCGTCAGCCATCGTCATACACACGTCGGACGCCTGAGCCGAATAGCAAAGAAGAGCCGGAGTATCTACGTTCGGCCTTAGATGAGGCGCAGAGAGGTCTATGGCGGCGATATCCGCCCTCATCCCCACCTCTATTTCGCCCGTATCGGCTCTGCCCTGTATCAGGGCGCCGTTTCTCGTTGCCATACGGATAATCGAGGATGGCTTCATTATGGTCGGGTCGCCCGTGTAGCCGTTGTGGATTATCGAGGCGAGGTGCATCTCCTCAAGCATATTAAGGTTATTGTTCGACGAGGCCCCGTCTGTGCCGAGAGCCACGCTTATCCCCATATCCAGCATTTTCTGCACCGGGGCAAAGCCGCTTCCGAGCTTTAAGTTGCTGGTGGGATTATGGACGGCTCCGATCCCGAGCTCGCGCATGAGCTCCATATCCTCTTCGCTCACCCATACACAGTGGGCGCAGAACGCGCGGGAATCGAGAGCGCCGAGGTCGTAAAACCACCTGAGCGGAGTTCTCCCGTACTTCTCGATGCACTCTCTGTGCTCCTTCTCTGTCTCGGAGAGGTGGAGGTGCAGGTTTCCCTTCTTCTCCCTCACGATATCGGCGAGGTATCGGGTCACCGCCTCCGTGCAGGTGTACTCCGCGTGGACGCAGAAGTCGATCTTCACTCTGCCATCTCCCGCTCCATCATAGCCATCGTAGAGGGCGACGGCCTCCTTTATCCTGCGGGAGTCCTCCCCCTTTTCCGCGGGGTCGAAGCTCTGAACGGGGCGGTTGAGGTTTGCCTTCATGCCCGAGCTTATTACAGTCTCCGCCGTGACCTCGGGGAAAAAGTACATATCCGAAAAGCTCGTCGTTCCGCACGCGAGCATTTCGAGCATGGCGAGCTCCGTTCCGACCCGGATATTGTCGGCCGTGAGCTTATCCTCTATCGGAACGATTTCCTCAAACAGCCATTCCTGCAGGCTGAGGTCGCTGCCGACTCCGCGAAGGAGGGTCATCGCCGCATGGGTATGCGCGTTTACAAGGCCGGGAATGAGGAGCTTTCCTGACATATCCTTTTCCTCATCGTATTTGCGCTCCGGCGCCGCCGCGGCGAGATAGTCTATTATCTCGCTCTCGATCCCGATATTAAGCTTTTCTACAGCCCCGTCGGGCAGGTATACGAGGCCGTTTTTTAAAAGTATGCTCATCCGTCAGATTCTCCCGATAAGGTCCTTTACGTATTTCGTAAAGGGCTTTTCTATTCTCTTTGCCGTGTCGATGACCTCCTGCGAGGTGAGCGGCTGCGGAAGGACGCCCGCCGCCATATTCGTCATAACCGAGAGCGCGAGCACGGGCAGCCTGCAATGCGAGGCTGTCAGCACCTCGGTCACGGTGCTCATTCCCACGGCGTCGCCGCCCAGGATGCGGATAGCCCGTATCTCGGCAGGAGTCTCGTACTGCGGACCGGGCATATAGAAATATACGCCCTCGTGAACAGTAAGCTCAGAGCCCTCCGCCGCATCAAGAGCGAGCTTTCTCAGCGAGGCTGTGTAAGCGTCCCCCATATCGAAGAAGCGTTCGCCGAACTCATCGAGGTTTTTCCCGCGCATGGGGCTGCCGCCCATAAGCTTGATATGGTCGCGGATTATCATTATATCGCCGGGCTTATAGCTCTCGTTGACAGCTCCCGCGGCGTTCGTTGCGATGAGAGCGCGGACGCCGAGCAGCTTGAAGACCCGCACCGGCAGGGCAAGCTCCTCAAAATCGTAGCCCTCGTAATAATGGAAGCGGCCGGACATACAGGCGACCTTTTTCCCGGCGACCGTGCCGAAGATAAACTTTCCGGCGTGGCCTATCGCTGTAGATTGCAGAAAACCGGGTATAGCCGCGTACGGCACCTCGACAGGGTCCTCTATCTCATCTCCGAAATGGCCGAGCCCCGAGCCGAGTATTATCCCGAGCTCGGGCTTAATTCCAGTCCTGTCCAGGATATAATCGGCGGCTATCTTATAATTTTCAAAATCAGGCATCGCGCTATCCCTCCTTTTTATTAAGATTACACCACAATTTGCGGTAATTGTCAAATTTTATATTGGAAAGTCCGCTCGAATGTGGTATAGTATAGGATAACGATTTTTTGCCGCGAGGTGAATCTGATGATTTCTGAAAAAATGATAAAAATGGCCGAGGGCGGAAGCGCCATCAGAGCTATGTTTGAGGAGGGCAACCGTCTCAGCCAAAAATACGGGCGCGAGAACGTTTACGATTTCTCAATCGGCAACCCCAATATACCCGCTCCCGAAAAAATACGTGAGGAGATAATCTCCATTGCCGAGAACACCGACCCCATGGAACTCCACGGGTATATGTCAAACGCTGGCTATCCCTTTGTTCGCAGCGCAGTCGCCGAAAGCCTGAACCGCAGGTTCGGTACGAACTTTACCGGGGAAAATATTATTATGACGGTCGGCGCCGCAGGAGGTCTCAACATTGTTCTCAAGACCCTGCTCAATCCGGGCGACGAGGTGCTCGTCTTCTCCCCCTATTTCCTTGAGTACGGAAACTACGTCTCAAATTACGACGGCGTTCTGAAGGCAGTTCCCGCCTCAGAGACTGACGGCTTCCAGCCCGACGCCGCCGCTCTTTATAGCGCCGTAAATGAAAAGACCAAGGCTGTGATTATAAACAACCCTAATAACCCCACCGGCGTTATTTACTCCGAAGAGAAGATAAAGGAGCTTGCCGCCGCCCTCGAAAAGAGACAGGCAGAGCTCGGAACGAGCATTTATATAATCTCCGACGAGCCCTACCGTGAGCTTGCATATGACGGAGCAGAGGTGCCCTATATTACGAAGTATTACAAGAACACTATCGTCTGCTACTCCTGGTCCAAGTCACTCTCCCTGCCAGGCGAGCGCATCGGTTACGTCGTTATCCCCAATGATGCCGACGATTCCGCCCTGATTGTAAGCGCTGCCGTTATCGCAAACCGCATTCTCGGCTTCGTGAACGCTCCCGCTCTCCAGCAGAGGATGGTCGCAGCCTGTCTCGATGAGAAGACGGACGTAGGCGCATACGACCGCAACAGGCAGACCCTTTATAACGGGCTCAAAAGCGCCGGCTTCGAGCCGGTATACCCCTCCGGCGCCTTCTATATGTGGGTAAAGGCGCCCGACGGGGACGACAAGGCCTTCTCACAGAGGGCGAAGAAGTACAATATCCTCTTCGTGCCGGGCTCATCCTTTGCCTGCCCGGGTTACGTCCGGATAGCCTACTGCGTAAGTCACGATATGATCGTCCGCTCTCTCCCCGCCTTCAAAAAGCTCGGCGAAGAATACGGACTTTAAGAAAGGGCATAGAAAATGGAAAACGCGAAAAAAGTAATGCTCTCGGGCATTCAGCCCTCGGGAGATCTTCATCTCGGCAACTACCTCGGCGCTATAAAGAACTGGAGCGTCAGAGCCGATGAGTACGACTGCTACTACTTTATGGCCGATATGCACACGATCACCGTGCGTCAGAATCCCGCAGACCTCAGGCGCAGAACGATTGAGCAGCTTGCCCAGTATATCGCCTGCGGCCTCGATCCTGAAAAGAACACACTTTTCGTTCAGTCTCACGTGCATCAGCACGCCGAGCTTGGCTGGGTTCTCCAATGCTACACGATGTTCGGCGAGCTCAGCCGTATGACCCAGTTTAAAGACAAATCGAAGAAGAACGCAGATAATATAAACGGCGGTCTTTTCGCCTATCCGAGCCTCATGGCCGCCGATATCCTGCTCTACCAGCCCGATTATGTGCCGGTCGGTCAGGATCAGAAGCAGCACGTTGAGCTCTGCCGCAATATAGTGCAGCGTTTTAACGGGATCTACGGCGAGGTCTTCAAAATGCCGGAGTTTCTTTCTGCAAAGGCCGGAGCGAGGATTATGTGTCTCACTCAGCCCGAGTCGAAAATGTCGAAGTCCCTTCCCGAGGGCTGCGTTTTCCTTATGGAAAAGCCGGACGATATCAGGCGCAAATTCAAGCGCGCCGTCACCGATTCCGACACCGAGCGCTGCGTAAGGTTCGACGCGGAGGCAAAGCCCGGGGTATCTAACCTTATGTCGATATACTCCGCCGTTACGGGAAAGAGCTACGAAGATATCGAGCGCGAGTTCGACGGTCTCGGTTACGGAGCCTTTAAGCCGGCTGTCGGCGACGCCGTCGTTGAGCTCCTTACGCCGATCCGCGAGGAGACCGAGCGCCTTCTAAAGGACAAGGCCTATCTTGAAAGCGTTTACAAGGCCGGCGCGGAAAAGGCCGGCTGGGTCGCGGAGAAGACACTCCGCAAGGTGTATAAAAAAATAGGATTTTTACAGAGATAAAGAGGAGTTCATAATGCAGATCGACGTAACGGTGATAATCAGCGCAGGCCTCAGCCTTTTTGCCGCGATGCTTGTCAGCTTTATTTCAACGCCGCTCGCTAAGGCCTTCGCGAAGAAGGTCGGAGCAATCGACGTTCCAAAGGACGCCCGCAGGGTACACGATCACCCGATCCCCCGTCTGGGAGGCCTCGCCATATTTCTCGGCTTCGTTATCAGCGTAGTGCTCTTCGCGAAGATAGACACTCAGCTTAGGGGCATCCTTCTCGGCTCCGTCGTTATCGTAACGGTCGGGGTCATCGACGATATCACCCCCCTTCCCGCCCTTCTCAAGTTCGGGGTGCAGATAATAGCGGCTCTTATCGCGGTGGCGTTCGGAGTTAAGATCGACCTTCTTTCCAACCCCGCGTGGTGGAGCGCGCGCGAGTATATCGATCTCGGATTTCTCAGCATTCCGCTCACAGTTCTTTGGATAGTCGGGGTCACGAACTCAGTCAATCTTATAGACGGGCTCGACGGACTCGCCGTCGGCGTCTCGGCGATAGCCTCAATGGCAATGCTCGCGATAGCTCTCGTGCTCGGCCAATGGAACACAACGATCGTGCTTGCCGCCCTTGTCGGCGCCTGCGTCGGCTTTATGCCGTATAATATGAATCCCGCAAAGATCTTTATGGGCGATACCGGCGCCCTGCTCCTTGGGTACGTGCTTGCGACAGTATCGGTGACCGGGCTTTTAAAGCTGTATACTATCGTATCCTTCATCGTGCCGCTTATGGCTCTCGGCCTTCCGATTTTCGATACTCTCTTTGCCATAATTCGCAGGCTTTTAAAGGGCCAGAACCCGATGAGCCCGGACAGGGGTCACTTCCACCACAGGCTTATTGATATGGGTCTCAGCCAGAAGCAGGCTGTCGCCATTCTGTACGCGATAAGCGCGATTCTCGGCCTTTCCGCCGTTCTGATTGCAACAAGCGGAGAGATGAAGGCCATCGTTCTCGTCTTCTCCTTCTGCGTCGCAATAGCGATAGGCGTTGCCCTGACGCACGGGCACAAGCACCGCAAGCAGGAGGATGCCGCGCCCGAAGCCGCGGAGACTCCCGAAAACGAAGAAAGCTCCGGAGAAGAGACTAAATAACAGGTCTCTTCCCCGGAGACAGTATTGAAAAAGCCAGAACGCCGAGGATTATCAGAAACTCCTCGTCTCCCGATTCCCGATAAAGAAGGAAGATAAGCGCGAGGAGAATGAGATCGTCTGCGTCAATGCCGAAAAGCATTGGCTTTCCCTTCGGCTTTTCCGTAATTTCATTTTTTCTTTCCGGCCTTGCCGGGGCTTCTTCGAGCCTCGGCTCCTCTTTTTTCTCCGGTTCCGCTCGCACGGTAGCGGGCGTCTTTTTCCTGACGGCGCCGGAGTATGCGGAATAGCGGTTATAGATTGAACTCACCTCCCAGCTCGGGAAGAACGGTCCTTGCGAGCTTCGCGATCCTCGCTATTTTAACGGCGCGTTCAAGATCGGCGCTCCTCTTTTCGCTCAGGAATGGCTTCATCGCCTCGGCGAGCTTCGCCTTGTCGTCGCCCTTGTCCGAAAACTCGCCCATTATGCGGCTGAGAACGCCGAGGAGCTTCGGGTCGAGCATTGGCGCGGCAATTCCGCTCCCTTCCTGTTTCTCTTTTTTCTCAGTTCCTCCCCCGCCGAGCTCCTTGGCGAGCCCCATGATCTTCTCCATATCCTTCGGGGAGGACAGTATGCTGTTTAATGCGTCTTCAAAATCGCTCACCGCCCGTTCCCCTCCTTAATTCAGACGTTTAAGAGCTTTGAGAGCTCCTTGAAAAGTCTCGCTCCCTCTTCCGTTTTGGCTGCCTTTTCGATGGCCGATCTTACCGCGTCCGTGTCTCCGCTTTTCAGCGCCTCTTCCACGTTTTCGTCCTTAAAAATACCCATTACCTTCTGTCCGTCGCTTCCGGACGCTATCTTTTGTATCCCCTCCTTGTTCGCGCTCAGCTTTTTGCCCGCCTCTGAATCAAGGAGCTTTTTTAAATCTGACATCGTTTGCCTCCCCGTTATTTAGTCTACAACAGTATATTCATCCGTTCAAATGAGGTTACTTATATGAAGCTTCTTATTTTCTCCGATTCGCACCGTATGCTCGGCTCAATGGTCGAGGCTGTCGAGGAAGAGCTGCCGGACCAAATATTTCACCTCGGCGATCTTGAGCGCGACGCTCAGTATCTTGCGGACAGGTTCCCGCATATCCCCATCTGCAGCGTTCCCGGAAACTGCGACCTCTCTCCGAGCGAGGCATACACAAAGCTCGTCACCGTCGGCGGAAAGAGCTTTTTTCTGAATCACGGCCACACCTACCGCGTAAAATACGGATACGACGCGATAATAAACGCGGCCTGCGTCGCCCGGGCTGACGTTCTCCTTTTCGGGCACACCCACCTGCCCTATTACACCGACGTTAACGGGCTCAAGGTCATCAATCCCGGCTCGGTTGGCTACGGCGGAACATACGGGGTAATGCAGATCGAAAACGGAAAAATCATATATAAGCTGAAACAAATCTGACCTTTTCATAACTGTATTACGAAGGACCCTCCGGCGAACAGTCGCCGGAGGGTCATTTCATTATTGGATCTTTGAAGTTTTGAAAATCATTCCTTGCGCTCTTTGCGCTTTCTGAGAATAAATGCCGCAATTGCAAGCGCCGGAATTAGAAGCATCGCTCCTCCGAACGGCATCTCTATACCGGTCGGTACGCTGACTTCATAATAGTTCCTGTACGCTACGGTTATTTCGCTGTTTTCAGCCGTAACCGTTCCGGTTACCGTGCGAATCTCGGTAGGCTCTCCGCCATTTACTGTTGCGGTTACCGTGTATTCACCGATGTCTTCCTCTTCAATTTCGAAAGCTGTTCCAACGGGAAGCACTATCGTTACGCTGTCGCCATGAGTTAGAGTGAACGAGTATTCCCCGTTTTCATAGGTCCAGCCTTCCGGAAGCTCGCCGAGCTCGTAGTCAGTAAGCCTCAGCGTAAATCTGAACGCTTGTGCCTTGTTACCCATATTGCCCGATACCGTCTTGCTTATCGTCAGGGTTCCGGCCGTAAAGGTATTAGTAACCGTTACGTTCTCGCTTCCGAACTCGTCGGTGATCGTTCTCTCCACTCTCCGTCCATTGCCGGTAACAGGAGTGACTCCGTTGATGTTCGGAATTTCATAGGATACTTCGCAGTATTCGATCTCGTCCTCCACGAGCTCATACTGCACTCCGGCGGGAAGGCTTACTCCTTTGCTCTCCCCGTTCTTCAGCTTGAAGCGGTAGCTTCCGTCAGTCTGTTTCTCCCAATCCTCCGGAATATTGAACGGAGCGAAAACGTCTCCATCCTTCGTAAACTTGACGGTGAAACCGTATTCAGCGTCCGCAGCCGCATTGCCGCTAACTGCCTTTGTTACCGTAAAAGCGTAAACCCGATAGTTTTCGAACGCCTCTCTATCCTTTTCGACCTCAGCCGTGAGCTTTCCTGCACCGTTGTCGCTGATTCGGATCGTCAGCGTGATCGGCTCTGAGTCGAACAGGATCTCATTCTCTCCCTCATCCTCGATCTCATAGACACGGTACACGTAGGACTTTCCGTTGTCCTCGTTCGTAAAGTCAAACGCGCTGAAGAAGATGGTTCCGTCTGTGTTGGCATACGCTGTCTCAACATAAGACTCGCTGCCGTCCGTCGCCACTTCGTAAAGCTCAAACTTGAACTGGTTGGGGGCGATCTCTCCGCCGTGGAACGTCTTCCTTATCACCGGGTTTACTCTGTCGTTCAGCGTGCCGGTAGTAGAATAGTAGTTAAGATACCTCTCGGTGCTCGTCGCTCCCGCCGTTATCGTGCTCTCGGCGGTGAGTCCCTCTTCTCCGTTCACTTCCGTCCTGTCGAAGCCCGCAAGCTGTGTCTCAGTTATCTCGTACTTAGCCTCGTGCGGAAGCCCGTCTATCTCGAAGTACTCGCCGCCCTTTATAGCGACGGTTCCGCCGCTCGTTACCGTCGTGCTCCTCGTCTCGGTATTCTCAGTATCGAGGCTTCCGATCGTTACCGCGTAGGTTCCGGTAAGCTCTACGCCGTCTCTGTTTTCCAGCGTTACGGTAAACGTAAATTCCTTCGCGCTCGCAAGCTCAGTCGCGTTCCTCAGCGTCTTTTCTACTCTCAGGCCTCCGGTCTTAAGTCTGTTCTCGAAAACTGCTCCGTCTGAGTCATACTCGACTTCCGCTATAAGGCGTCCGTCTACAAGATCCACGTTTACGGTCACATACTCTGTATGTCCGTCATAGTCGATCTTCGTATCAGTTCCGGCGATCTCTCTTATCGCGTAGTAATACGTTCCCTGCTCGGTGTAGACGATATCATCAAATCTCACCGGCGCTGTTCCATACCACGGGTTTGCCGTCTCAGCGCCGCCAACACCGGCTATTACCTCTGCCATATCGACTGCCGAGTTCGTCTTGCTCTGGATTCTGGTTGTCTCCGTGAGCTCTGCGCCCGCGCTCTCAAGGCTGTGCAGCTCGAAGGCGAACGCTCCTGAGTTCAGCTCCGCTCCTTCGTATCTCTTGTGCGCGGTTATAGACGCGAAACCGCTGATCACTCTCTCCGGAACGTATGTATTGACAGCCGTTACGCTCACGCTGCCGAGAGCCGTCATCGTGCCGGCATTTGGGCCGCTCCATTGCTTTAGATTCCAGCCATCCGTCAGGTTAGTCTCTTCGACCTCGTATCGCGCTCCCGCGGGTACGTTCTTTACCGTCGCCGTCTCTCCCGCCTTAATATGGAACGTAACCGTTCCATTTTCAAGATCTGCTCTCGTTCCACCGGGAAGCTCAACATATACGCTGCCGCTTGATATTGCCATTCCGCTATTATCCGTCAGCGTCACCTTGAATGTGAACAGCTTCCCGCTGTAGTCGACCGTTACCTCCGGGTCTACGCTCTTCGTTATGGTTATTTCTCCCGGCTTCGTGTAGTTGTTGAATACCGCTCCGTCCGAGTCGTAGATTACAGTTGCTTTAAGTGTCGTTCCGATCAGTCTCACCTCAACGCGAACTGTCTCCACGTGATTATCCTTCACATACTGCTCACCTGCCGCGTTCTCAGTTATCTCGTACACGTAGTCGCCGGTCTGGGTATAAACATATGTTCCAATCGGAATCACTCCGCCCGCCGTGCTCGTTACCATCCTGTCCGCCACGGTCTCGGGGCCGCTCACCTGATGTACCGTGAAGCTGAAGCTCTGACCCGACAACGCCCCGTCGAGATACTTCTTGCCGCTCAGCGTGACCGAGGTTGAGCCGGCGTCAAAGTTATTTGTGAACTTCGCTTCATTCTTCTCAAGCGGCTTAATTGTGCCCGTCTCACCCGTTGCTGAAACAAGCGTCCAGCCCTCAGGCGTCTCCTCCCAGATCCGGTAATTGACTGATGCCGGAAGCTCGTTGAAGGTAACTGTTTGTCCGGCCTGAATGGTAAATGTCACCGTGTTGTCAATTATCTCTACGCTCTCCCCGCTCGGCGTATCAAGCGGCGCCATGATCATTATCGGGGCGGCGAGCAGTCTTCCCGGCGCGCCGACAAAGCTGTACGAAAGGCGGCCTCTCCCTACGGGTATGCTGCCGGTATTGTAGGTTCCATCGTCATATACGACCTCATACCAGCCATCTGATTGCGAAACTGCTATATATTCATCGCATATATAACTTGAATCAGGCTCCGAATTCCATCTTCCGCCCTGGATAAACTGGACTCCATCCGGAGTTATATCAGAAAATGTACCGCCGGTAATCAGAAGCCCTTCACCCCTGGCTTCAATTCCTCCGCCCGTGAAGGTTCCTCCTGATATCTCAGAATAATAATCGTTTGGGCTATCCCAGTATATGATGGTTTCCCCGCCGGGATTTGTAAATGAGCCGTCCAATATTTGAAGAGCATACGCTCCGTATGCGAATACCGCATATCCGTTCCAGGTGAACGAACCGCCATTTATATTCAGATAGCCATCCTGCAGGTTAAACAAGGTAGAACCGGAAGCTCCGCCAGAAAATGAACCGCTCTCAACATTTAGTGCCGCATCGCAATTAACCGCAAAAACGTCTCCTTCATAATCGCTGCTTACGTTCCAATTGCCTCCGTTAATTGATACATAGGCAGAACTACCGATTGAAATTCCGCCGCCTTGTCCTACGTTAACATTATGGCTTCCGAAATCGAGGGTAAGTTCCTTTGAGTCAATATAATACATTTGGCTAAGAGTAATATCAGTACAGGAGGTGATACAGCTTCCGTATTCTGAATTCTCAAATACATCGTCAATGCTGTAGAAAGCATTTCCGTAATCGTCCTCAGCAACCGGCTCCGGTTCTATAACTTCATACCATCCGGCATACTCGCCATCGGTTATTTCGACCCCCATAAAGCCTTCGCACATGAAACAACTGTCCGGCAAAATCGACCAAATTCCACCTGCGATATACGGAGTAGTTCCTTGAGTCGCCAATGGCAAAACATCGGAAAAAACGCCACCGGTGATACACATATTATCATCAATTCTTCCATTTTCATAGACGATACCTCCGTTTTCAAAATAGCCCCCGGTTATGGACACAGCGTCTTCATATTCCTGGACCCAAAAATAAATTAAAAACTCAGCATCAGAAAAAGTACCGCCGTTAATTATTAGTTCACGCGATTCAGCAGTATCAGTCCACATGTCATCAGTTATGGTTGTGTCAATTATGTACGAGCCCCCTCTGAATGTGCCGTTGCTAATACTAATCCTTCCGGAATCAAGGAGGAATAATATAGAAGAGTTTTCAAACACTCCGCTGTTGACACATATCTCTGAATCCTCTTTGATCAAAAAATATTCCTTGACAACCCATTTTCCCGTTCCAGCTGTATCCGATAAGGTAAGAGTCGCGGAACTTTTGAGAACAATACCGTTCTCAATTTCGACCTCATGGCCTGCCAAATCTAAATAAACCTCTTTTGAGAAAAGTATGCTGGGGTACGACGAGGCGGTGTTTTTCAGCATTGTAACATGTCTTCTGCTCTCAGCGTTGTAAATAATATCGGCAAATGAATAGAACAAATTCCCGTTCTCATCCTCAGCAACCGCCTCTGCATCCGGGTCAAATACGATCTCATAAGTCTGACCGTCGTTGCCCTCTATCGTCTGTGACGATTCTACAGCCTTGTATTTTGGGCAAAGGCTTTCAAAATCTAAAGAGAACGCCCAGAGGCCGCCTTTTATGAACAGCGGTCCGTAAGCTGTTACGTCGCTCATAAATGTGCCGCCTGTAACCTTCAGGCTTGGATAGTCAAGCTTAATTGCTCCGCTGATAAACTTTCCGCCTTTTATCTCAGACGACATTTCATGTTGGCTGTAATACCTCCAATTCAGATCTGAGTCATCTATTATAGACTTGCTATTCCATGTAAATTCTCCGCCTGTTATCTCAAGCTCTCCGTCTTTAAGCCGGAATAGATTGCCGGATCCGGAACTCGGGCAAGTAAAGCTGCCACTCTCAACCTTTAATTTTCCATTGTTTTCAATCCCAAATCCGTAATCTGAAGACCTCACATCCCAAGTTCCGCCTCCGGTGATGTTCAGAAGCCCGGCATATCTCAATACAATGCTGTTGTTTAACGTCACCGTCTTGCCGTCAAGGTCGATAGAAATGGACTTTCCGCGAATCGTAATCGCCTCTGAGGTCACCGCATTCGCCAGGAGCTTGACGGTTTGACCGTTTTTGGCAAATCTTACTGCATCCTCAAGAGCACCAAACTGGACTCCGGTCTCAACTACCTCGGCAACCATTGTTGCATCGGGATCCGGAACGACTGTATATACGGTTCCGTCGTAGTCCTGGATAGTATCGACGCCGGTAACCACCTTATAGCCTTTTGGTATCGGAGTCGGCGGGTAATCCGTATATGAGCCGCCGAATGCAGAAGGCTGCGGGGCGTCTGAGAGGTCAAAGTTTACGCCGTCAAATTGTCCACCCAGGCAGGCAAAGTTTACTTCGTAATGTTCATAGTAATCTCCGTTTCCCCATTCATCTTCCACATACTCTTCCCAATAATCAGCATAAACGCTGCCGCCTTTAAAGTTGCCGCCGTTTATTTCAACGCTATTGATTGACGATTCTATATATTCGTGAGCCGCAAAGAACAGAACGTCGTCCGGTCTGTATTCTCCGCTGTTTATAACAAGCTCACCGTAGGATGAAAACAGGCTTCCTCCGATCCACATGCCGTTCTCAAGCGTTAGTGAGCCCCCCTCGTCAATCCGTACGGCATATTCCGAAGAGCTGTTATATATAGTATGATCCTGGAGATCAAGCGTGACTTTTTTGCCGCCAAGCGTTGCTTGTTCATAATGGTCAAGGTCGCTTACGAGGACAATTCTGTCTCCGTTCTTGGCGGCGTCGAACGCTTCCTGAAGCGTCATATATAATCCGCCGATGCCTACAGTAATTACATCGTCAAACGTCTTTTCCATCTGGATAGTGTCGGGCATTATCTCACCGAAAAATTCGATATGGAAGGTGAACTCCTTATTTTCCGGTTCCTGTCCCTCCGGCCACGTACCTTCCTTTGTAATGGAGAGGCTTCCGGGCTTTAGCGTATTCTCAAAGAGAGGATCTACGTCTCCCTCAACAGCGACATATACTCCGTCGCGAAGCTCAACCGCCGTGAGGTTGATTCTCGTCAGAATAGTTCCGTTGTTTCCGTCAAATACCCTGACGTTATACCCGAACGCGTTTTCGGCATAGTTCACCCTCTCGTCTCCCGTGTTGATCTCCCGGACAACGTACAGATAGGTGTTGCCGGCGTCCTGCTCGGTATAGGGTATTGCCGGGAATACTATGGTTCCCTCTGAATTTGTTCTCGCCGTTACTACCGGAGTTCCGTCCGGCTTTACGATCTCGAACTCGAATACGTCTATATAGTCCTCAAGCGTTCCGCCCTTCAGCGTCTTCCACGCCTTGAGCTCAAGCTCACCGGATGCGTGGTACTCGTTCACAAAGGTCGGAGGAGTTGACGCGCTTTCAGTCCCGCCGTAAGCTTCCGTCTTCGTCATGGTGCCGTTGCCGTTATCAGTCAGCGTTATAGTATAGGTATATTCGCTTCCGTCGAACACGGTATATCCGTCCGGATACTCGTCAGGCACGTTTTCCTTGATTATATACGAATACGTCTTTCCGTTATCAGCTTCAGTATAGTACAGACGCGGGAAGGTCACCGTCGCGGTCGCAATGTGAGTTGCGGGATCGTATGCGGTCGTCGGCGCATACGTCGTTGCAATTACTTCGCCCGTAATACTGTCGATAAGCGAGAAGCTGAACTGGTTATGGAAAAGCGCGTGGCCCTTCATTACCTTTGTAAACGTGATATCCGCGCCGGCCTTGCTGCCGTAGAGGTTTATAAACTCCGCGCGCTGTGTCTCTCCTGCAACTATGGCTCCGGTCGATCCTCCGCTGCTCTTTACCGTGTAACCGGCGGCGGGAGTCTCCACCACCTCGTATTCCGCCTCGGACATAATATTCTTGATTTCAATGCGCTGCCCATCCTTCAGCGTAAACTCCGAGCCATTTCCGATATTGCCCGTCTCAAAAGGCTCAGTCTCGCCCTCGTTATACTTCTCGTATGGGTACAGCTCACTCAGCCCCTTTCCTTCATATGTAAGGAGGAGCGTAAATTTGAATATTCCCCTTTCGCGAGCTATGTCCGTCGCGTTCTCTACGGTCTTGGTTATAACAAGGTCGCCGTACGGCCAGTAGGTATTCTTTATCTTCGGATTATTCGGCTCCGTCTCGTCGTACGTCGTTATGTACTTATACACCGGAACCTCGCGGACGGTATAGGTTATCTCCTCGCCCTGATCGTATTTATATATGGTGTCGCCTGAGAAAACACCGTGCCAATTCCCGCTCTCATCCGGGCGGACTATTCTGCGCTCGTTTGTAAACTGCCACTTGCCCGTTCTCTCTCCGGTCTCCGCGTCAGGCTCTGCGTTCCATACCCACCTGTATAGGTCGACTACTATATAGTCCGGGCGAGCGTCGCTGTCGTCTCCCGCGAGGCTCGTATCCCATTCCTTGGAAAACGGAACCTCAGTTGTTATGGGCTTATGCTTGTTCGTCAGTTTAATGACGAGCTCACCGTTTTCTGAGCTTACTGTTTCAGACTCCGACGTATATTCCCCGTCGGTTATTGCATGCTCAACTACGGTGTATCGGACAGGAGTGGAATCATCGTTAAATCTTCTTACGTGATCGAATCGGGCCTCCCAGTTGTCAGCGGCAGAAATATCAACAGTACCAACAAGCTCACCGTCGCCGTAGAGATCTACCGTAATGCTTCCGGGGCGCAGTCTGTCGTTATCGTCAAGGTCATCCCATTCCTTCTCGATCTTCACCGAAAACGGCAGAATTCCAACCTTTGTGAATTGGGTGCTGTTTGTTCTCTCTTCTCCCTCGCCGCCGTCTTTAACGAGGTAGCCTGACGTTATAGCGCGGTTAAATGCATGGGCGTTCTTTTCGGCGTCCATAATATCATCGGAATTTGCAAACGGCTCTTCTCCGATAGGTGCGCGCATATGGATATCAACGCTTACGCGCTGGTTTTCAGGCAGAGTGTACTCATGGCCTTCCTTATCGATTCTCGCATCAACATAAACCGCGGTGACTGTCGTTCTGTCCGCCGGCAGCTCTGTCTTCCAAACGCTGCTGTCGGAAACATCTATGCGCTCAAAGCAATCCTCCATATTGCCTATGTCAACGCCGTCTATCGTTAATCCGCCGACATAGTAATAGACCTTCGGATCAATACCCAACGCCCTCATCTGAGAGACGTCTACCGATTCAATGACGCCCTTCCATGATCCATTGTTATCGTATCCGGGTATAGTGCTTGCTGGATAGAAAACCTCGAGCGGATCGAAGAACTGAACTCCCGAAATGCGCGTATTCTCGTCCGGCCACATCGAAATTCGATAGATATAGGTTCCGCCCTCATATGCCGTAATTGCGGCGGTCGGATCAAGATCAGTAATGCCTGATCCCCATTTGTTTCCGTCAATCGAAGCATCCTTGCTTGAGTTATAAACTCCGAAGATATCTATTCCGGTGAGGTCCACCATCGCTCCCGCATATACAAAATTCGGATAGTCCGCATCAGGATCGAGATCGGTCATCAAAGCTCTGTCATCGTATCCCGCATACGACGTAAGCTCATATCTGGTGCGGCAGTTCGCGTAATCTGCCGCGTCCTCATAGTCTGCCTTATCGTTCTCACCGCTCCAGTTAAGAATCGTCCCGATAAAGGTCTCATCGGATTCAAATGCCACGGAGTTCACAAGCGGAGGAACGCCGTCTTGAGTCAAACGGTTAATAAGCTCTGACCGTGGATAGATGCTCGTATAATGGAGCTTATGTACGCTTTTATAGCCTACTGAAGGATAATTATCGGAGTACTCTGCATATTTATTATAATCATAGCTGGCATCAGCGTTTCCCGAAATATGCTCGTCAAAGCTTACCTTGACAACGAGCATGGTTCGCCCGCTGTTACGGTAGTTTTCAATAACGTACGCCTCTAAGACACGATCGTTTTCCTTGCTTTCGTCTATCCCAATAGATGAGAGCACCGGTTGAACGCCCGGAGGCAGGAGATCATAATAGGTGCCCCCCTTCGGATTTGCAAGCACTCCGGTTTCCAGCAGCTCAAGGTACTCATTCTTGTTGAAAACGTTGGATTGCAGCTTTAGCGTAACCGTATTGCTGAACACTATCGGGGCGGTCATGTCGGAATCATCATACGGCTTCCCGTCATTCAGAATATCATATTCTTTATCAAGGGTCGCGGCATTCCTGTAATCTCTTCCGTGAAGATATGCATTTCCGATTGCGCCGTTTTCGATTTTTTCTCTGTTATCGTCCTCAGGATCGGATATAACGGCGCGGGTGGTATTCGAAAGTCTGAGCATAATATACATATCAGACTCATCCCTATCAAACGCCGGTTCAACGATATCGTTTAACAGGTGCTCGGTCGGATTAAGCTTCACATAAACCCTGAAGCCTAATCTCGCGCCGTGGGCTTTCGTATCGACCTGCTGTTTTACTTGATGTACTCCGTCAGGGAGAATCAGCGCGTCTCCCAAAACGCTCGCTCCGTTCATAGCGGTTAGGCTTCCGTTTTTGAAGCTTGCATAGGTTACCCATTCGCCAAATTCTCCGTCGCTGTTAATAGATCTTCCGAGCAGGAAAATCTCAGCCTGACGGCTAAGTTCTTCATTTGCAGTCCATTCCCATGGCAAGTATTTATCGCTCTGAATATAAGTCAGTAATGTCGGAAGCTCCGGAACAACTTTGGAAATACAGTAATCCTCCGGATCAAGGTCCAGTTCTTTTATTCCGCTTTCTTTTTCTCTATCATAAAAATAGAGGTGCTCGTCAATGACTTCAAATCTTGCCGGTCTCTGACCCGCATAATCATACTGCTCATTTTCAATAAGATGTATTGAGTCGTACCCATCTCCGTAAGTATAATCCAGGAACCTTCCAACTCCGCTTACATCATAGCTTATTTCTGCAGTATCTCCCCTTCTAAGTGCGTTCAGAAGGGAATCTGTTGTCGCTTTTTTATTGGTATTAGTTAAGCCAACAGCTTTTTTGCTTATATTTATGTAGGTCTCCGGAGTGTGATACCATATTCTGCCGATAATCTCGGTTTTTTTAACGAATTTGTTCGTGATAGTCCAGGTATTGGTATCTTCGTCCCATACCTTATTCCTTAGTTCATATTTCCACCAAACCCACAGGCGATAGTTTTCGTCATCATGGTCTTCGAAATACTCACCCTTGGGCAAGCCCTCTTCTGATACAGTAAAAACATGCGGGTGTCCGCCGTCGTTCCATGAATACGTCCAGTTGTTAGCCTCTCTAAGTATTCCTCTGCCCCAGTAATAACCGTCAGCATATATAAATACCTTTAAACTTGAAGGCCTGCGTCCTTCCTCGTTATCGTTATCATCCCATATCTTCGTAACGTGATACGTCGTCGGGAATCTGAGGATGGCTTCTCCCTGCGCTGCGGCTGTCTTGCTGATTGTTCCGTCGACTTCTTCCCTTGTCTTTCCAAGCCAGTCATCATATCCCTCAACAGTCAGCTCGACGCTGTTATTGATCGTATATGTCGTGCCTTCCTCGAATTTGTCCTTAGGATACGCAACCCAGATTTTGCAGCTCTTGTCATAAGTATTGTATCCGTCATAAAATACGCCTTCTATGCTTCTTCCGTCACCTTCGGCAGCATTAACGGAGAGCCCATTATTATACTCCCTTATCAAGCCCTCAGCGCCGAGAATTCGTCCGCCATACGTATTATAATCCGTGTCGGAAAGCGTATCGGTAAATTTCATTAAAAAAGGCTGGGTTCCGTATGCTTTCGCAGTAACAGACCACCTGACGTAGACGTAGTTCCCGGGGGTCGCGGGTCTTAGCGACTCAGGTAATGATTCCGGCACCGAATAGTAAACATAGTATTCATTTGTTACGTTCGGGATCTCAGCTGATTTGGAAATATAATCCGCTGCGGCAAATGTGTCAATCGTGGCGTAGATCGGGGTGTGCTCGTACTCTGTTGAAGTGACCCCGCCGTTATTTACCTGCTTTTCACTCATGTTGCCTGTTCGGGTAAGCTCGTTGCCCAAAGCATCAGAGAGAACGGCCGTAACATTAAACGTCGTATAATCTCTCGAATCAGTTCCGTCCTCCATTGTATGAGGCAGCGCGCGTCTGAACGAGCCCTGGATAAGCGCTCTCGTCGCACCTGACATTGCGTGGGTATTCGTAATAACAATGTTGTCGTTTAATCGCGTCCACGCAAAGTCTGCTCCTTGATCAGGCTGTTCGGGAACGCTGATAGTAAGAATACCGGCCTCCTCGCCTTCCGATATTATCTCGCCGGACTCATTGCGTTCAGGTCTTGTCTTCCACAAATACGCGGGCAAAACGAGTTCAAGGCCCCCGGCCTGTATTATTTCAATTCCGCTTATGCTCAGGTCGATCTGAAACTTAATGTCAAACGGGCTGTCATCCAAGCATACAAGATCGTAATGAATGGGATCTGCAGTCTGGCCATAGCTTGAGGGCTTCCACTCTATCTTCAGAAGCTCTATCTTCATCGACTCCGACTCCCACGGCAGGTAGCCGTCCTCATCGACTGTTATAGGCTCGTTTTCAACATTGGCTTTTTTCTCGGACGGGCGATGAGCCTTCTGTGCCTTCCTCTCAGGCTCGAAGGCTGTAGATCTTTCAATTCCCACAAGAGCAAGCGTCGCGTCGCTCAGCTCGTCAATCGCAAGAAGTGGCTCGTCGTCTGAAGCCGGCGTCTCTACGAGTTTTTCATATTCCTCGGGTTTATTGTGAAGCCCCCCCTCAGATACAGGCTCAGAGTGCTTCTCTTCCGGCTCCTCCTTCGCTGTGCCAGCGAGCACCAAGAGGCTGAGATTGTCAGCCTCAAATGTGTTGTCATCAATCTCAAGCTCATAGAACTCTCCCGCTTCGGTAACGGTGTATGCTCTAAGCTCTGCGGCTTTTTCAACGATTCCGCCTTCAAGCTTAACCCGTGTCGTCCCTGTGAAGCTGACGCCTCTGTAGCCGGTGACCGCGTCGTAAAGAGCAATAAGCGTAAATAACTCCCCTTCAACGCCTTCAAGGAAAGCCGCAAATTCTTCGTTCTCTACCTCGCTCCACAGTCTGAGCTCAGGTCTTGCCTCAAACGGCACGACCTTGTCCTCTGTCGTGAGGCGCACTAGCTCCTCGTTCGATACGATCAGCACGGCGTCAAGTGGATACTCCGTCGGAGTCTCCTCTGCCGGCTTCTCCTCCGAAGGCTCCTTTGCGGGTTCCTCGGCGGGTTCCTCGGCGGGTTCCTCGGCTGGTTCTTCGGCTGGTTCTTCGGTCGGTTCCTCGGTAGGCTCTTCACCCGGTTCCTCGTTCTCAACGACTACGAACCCCTCCGGGAGCTCGTCGTCCGCGTACGCCATTACCGGGAACGCTCCCGACAGGCTGCTCAGCGCCATTATGAGCGCCAAAACCGCGGTGAGTATCCTCTTCGTCATCTTCTTTGCTATGATGATTCTCCTTCCTTGTCTAAGGCGGGGCTATCGGGGTACTATAGTACTATAAAAATTTATAATATCCCTGTTATTTACTGCGTTACTTTTGAAGAAAGCATAATTCGAGGGTTTACAATAATACATTGTATATTTTAGCATATTTTTACATAGTATTCAATAAATCTTTAGTTGATAAAATGCTATTTTTGGGCAGCTCAGCTAATAAGCTACATCTGTGTCGATCGTTTCTTTTTTCTTTGTCCGTACAGTTTTGTTATCTCGCACTACTTATTTTTCTCAATCGTCGATTTGTTTCGTCAAAATATTGTATAATTTCCGGTTGTAATCTCCCATAGATTGTATTATAATATCTTTTTGGAATTCTATTTTGAATTGAAGGTTTAGCGTATGGACAGGACTTCTCAGCTTGAACAACTGATACTTTCCGGCAAAAGAGCTCACCTTATCGGCATCGGCGGCGTAAGCATGTCGCCTCTCGCCTCCGTGCTCATAAAATACGTTCCTCTCACCGGTTCGGATATCCGCGAGAGCACGGTCATTGACGAGCTTCGCTCGAAGGGGATAACCGTCCACATCGGTCACTCCGCGGATAACGTGGTCGGGGCGGATTTCGTTATACGCACCGCCGCCGCCCGCGAGGATAACCCCGAGATCATTTACGCCCGCGAAAACTCTATCCCAGTATTTGAGCGGGCCGAGGCATGGGGCGTTATCATGCGAAAATATAAAAACGCGCTCTGCATCTCGGGAACTCACGGCAAGACCACTACCACCTCGATGGCGACCCATATCCTTATGGCCGCTCAGGCTGACCCCACGGTGATGATCGGCGGAACTCTCCCTCTCATCCACGCCGGATACAGAGTCGGCGGCGGCGACACAATCGTTTTAGAGAGCTGCGAATACTACGACAGCTTCCTTAGCTTCTTCCCCACCGTCGCGGTCGTCCTCGATATCGACGCCGACCATCTCGATTATTTCAAGGATCTCGACGCTATCAAGGCTTCATTCCGCCGCTTCGCCTCCCTCGTCCCCGAAAAGAGCGGCTTCGTTATCTACAATTCCGATGACGCCAATACCGTCAATGCTCTCTCCGGCCTCGATCGTGAGCTTATCAGCTTCGGGCTCGGCGAGGAAGCTCTCGTCCGTGCCGCGAACGTTACACGCAGCGAAAACGTCACCGAGTTTGATATCCTCGTAAAGGGCGAGCAATACTCGCACGTTTCCCTCCACGTGCCAGGGCTTCACAACGTTAAAAACGCCCTCGCTGCTGCTGCAGCCGCTTGGGTGCTCGGCATTGACGGCGACGCTGTGAGCCGCGGTCTCTCCACCTTCGGCGGAGCCGAAAGGCGCTTTCAGTACAAGGGAAGCTGCAACGGCGCCCTCGTTTACGACGATTACGCCCACCACCCGCAGGAGCTTCACGCACTTATCGACGCGGTTCTTCCGCTTCGGAAAAACCGCGTGATCATTGCCTTCCAGCCGCACACCTACACGAGGACGAAGGCTCTTTTCTCCGACTTCGTTTCTGAGCTCTCGCGCTGCGACAAGGTGTTCCTGGCCGAGATATACGCGGCCCGCGAGCAGAACACTATAGGCATCTCCTCTGCAGATCTGCAGAAGGAGCTTCCCGGCAGCGTTTTCTGCCCGACCTTCCCTGAGCTTGCCGCCGCGCTCGAGCGCGAGGCCCAGACCGGCGATATAATACTGACCGTCGGTGCCGGAGATATCTACACAGTCGGCGAGATGATAGCGAAATAAACTTCACAAAAGAAGAGCGCCCTGCCTGAAATATCAGGCAGGGCGCAATATTATTATATTCAGTCAAGCTTTTGCGCTTTTACAAGCGAGGCGTAGGCTCCGTTCTTCTCCATGAGCTCGGAGTGGCTTCCCTCTTCCTCTATCCGCTCGCCCTCGATGACAGCTATCTTGTCGGCTCCGCGGACGGTGGAGAGGCGGTGGGCTATCACTATACTCGTTCTGCCCTTTGAGAGCTTGTCGAGGCTTTTCTGTATCCTCTGCTCGGTTATGCTGTCGAGCGCGCTCGTGGCCTCGTCAAGTATCAGTATCGGCGGATTTTTCAGAAAAACTCTTGCGATGGACAGGCGCTGCTTCTGTCCGCCCGAGAGCATTACTCCGCGCTCGCCGATATAGGTATCGTACCCCTCAGGCATCTCCATTATCTCGGCGTGTATCTCGGCCCGTTTCGCGGCCTCTTCTACCTCTTCATCGGTCGCGTCCGGCCTTCCGTACCTGATATTTTCCCTGACCGTTCCGGCGAACATAAACACGTCCTGCTGGATTATGCCGATATTCCGTCTAAGACTGTCCTGAGTTATCGAGCGGACGTCCTTGCCGTCCACGGTTATCCTGCCGCCCGTAACGTCGTAAAACCTCGGAAGAAGATGGCATAGTGTCGTCTTTCCGCCGCCGGACGGGCCGACTACGGCAAGGCTCGTGCCGCTTGGCACCTTGAGCGTCACGTTTTTCAGTACCTCGGTTCCGTCGGAATATGAGAACGAAACGTTGTCAAAAAGAATGTCGCCCTTTACGTTTTTGAGCTCCTCTGCGTCTTTGGCGTCCTTTATCTCCGGCTCCGTCCGCATTATCTCAAGGAAGCGCTCAAAGCCGGCGCTGCCCTGGGTGTACTGCTCCATAAACATAACGAGCTTTCTCAGCGGTGACAGGAATGCGGAAACGTAGAGCGTAAAGGTCACGAGGTCTATGTAATCCATTCTGCCGAGCATAATGAGCACTCCGCCCGCTCCTATGACGAGCACCTGCATAGCGCCGGTGGAAAACTCCATTCCGCTCTGAAACATACCCATAGCCTTATAAAACTCGCGCTTCGCCGTTTTGAAAATGCCGTTCGCCTCGTCGAATTTCTTCTGTTCCTCCTTCTCGTTCGCGAAGGCCTTCGCAGTTCTGACCCCGCTTATGCCGCTCTCGATGGCGGCGTTTATCTCCGCAGTCTTTTTCCGCACGTCCTTGCTTGCTCTCTGCATCCTCTTCCTCTGGGCGAGGGTAAAGATGATGAGAAGCGGCAGAGCCACGGTAATGACGAGGGCGAGCTCCCAGCGGATAAAGAACATAACGACGAGCGAGCCGATGAGAGTCAGCGAGCATATTATTATGTTCTCCGGCCCGTGATGGGCAAGCTCGGTAATATCGAAAAGATCGTTCGTCACCCTGCTCATCAGCACTCCGGTGCGGTTTTGGTCGAAGAACGAGAAGCTGAGGCTCTCGATATGCGTGAATACGTCGCGCCGCATATCGGCCTCGACGAGCACGCCCATATAGTGACCGAGCACGGTGATGATATAGTAAAACACAGCCTTGAGAAGATAGGCCGCGAGCAGGACGGCAATCACGATAAAAAACGCCGAAAAGAGCTTATCCGGCAGGTAGCTCTGCATGCTCCTGCGCGATATTATCGGGAATATAAGGTCGATAATACTGACCGCGAACGCACAAAGCATATCAATTACGAAAAGCTTCATATGCGGCTTAAAGTAAGACAGGAAAACGCCGAGCGGCTTTCCGTTATAGTTCTTTTTCATGTCTTTTCTCCTGTGAAATTAATACCGTAATTATATCATATCCGCGTTAGCGGAGATGATATAAAGTGCCATGCTTTGCGGTTCCGCCTAAAGGGCGGGAGCACAGCGGCTATAAGTTTATATATAATAGCCGCTGTGCGGATATTATATCATAAGTCGGATTATTTGCAAGCGTGAGGTCAGTTTCATCCTTGACCGCCCACGGCGGAACGGGTATACTGTATACGAGATATATGGATAAAGCGCCCCCTTGTGTCTGATTTCGATACAGTATCATGCGGAGAATAATATGATATAAAAACACCGAGATTGATACAATTTAATTATTCCTCCGCCGATTTTGCCGCTTGAGGGGTAAGTTGGCGTTTGAGGGGTAAGTTGTGGAAGTCGGGGTGTCCCGGCTGTTTTTATAGGAGGTATTTAACATGTCTGGAGGAACAAAGCAACAATTCAAGCAGTTTAGTATTACCTCTGCCGAAGATGCATGTCTTGTGTTGGGAATGCTAATCTCCGGGATGACTGTCAATCTTGAAAAATATAAGGAGTATGCGTCTGAGGCAGAATCTTTATTGGAAAGCACCCAAGGAGAATATGTTCCCGCTAAAGAATATGATGATGTTAATGATAAGCTCCTTTATAGGCAGCGTGAGATTCTGAAATTTACAGCGGATCATCAGAGCAGTTCTTTTTCATACATAGATCTACGCCAGATTCTGGAGAAACACAAGTATATTTCATCACCACTCTCAGAAGAAGTGTCAGCAATTCTCTCTGAATTTCTCGATGTGCGAAATTGGACCTTTCACAATCCACAATCATTAATGGTAGCTGCTAAAGAAGCGGCCCATAAAGACATCCCTGATGAGTTGAAGGAGATTGCTCAAGTAACGCCACAATTAAATCCGGTACTTATACGAAAAATCTGTCGGTACGAATTAGTCATGCTTGCCTCACTTACGATTCATGCGCAAAAACGCATAGAACAGTTTGAGAAAGTTCTTAGAAGCATGAAAGCCGACTACCAAGAAATATATGATTCCATTGAGAATAAGCCCTTCCTAATGACCACTCACGGATTTTCAGACAGAGTACAATATGTTGAATTGAATGCTACCTCTGGTTTGTCGGATTATCATAGCGACATCGTCCAGATATCAATGGCAATTCAAAAATCAAAATATGATGGCTCAGATGAAAAGTTTAATGATTGGGTTGTAAGGCTGGATGGCGAAAAATCTTGCTGTGATAGTACACTTACGGAGGACCCTCAAAATGAAGCAAATCACAAATAAGGAATACGAAGAGTGGCAGAAATACAAAGCGGAGAAAGCAAAGGGCCACATCCTGCTGCCGGATACCGTCCGGTTCATCTGCGAGGCCAACGGCTATGACGCAGAAAAGATCGGCCAGCACTTCCTTGAAATCCTGCCGAAGATCTGTCCGAAAGAAAACTAAAATATTTATATAAAAGGTATTGACCTTACAGTTTACTGCAATGATATAACGGTTTCAGAAAGGAGGTACATGATATGACGATTAAGGAATTCGCACGTCTCTGTGGCTGTAATCCTCAGACACTTCGTTATTATGATCATGTAGATCTGCTGAAACCGGTTAAAGTGGATCAATGGTCTGGATACCGATATTACGATGAGGAGCAAGCTCTTGCGTTTGTAAAGATCAAGAACCTTCAAAAGGCCGGGTTTACCATTGATGAGATAAAAGAACTCCTTGATAAGGATAATCATGTGATCTACAAGGCCTTCGATGCAAAAATCGCTGAAGAGGAAAAAAGATTGCAGGAAATCAAAGCTATCCAGAAGTCATATCAGACCGAAATGACAGATATGAAGAAAAAACTGGAAACCATTCGTGATATGGTTAAAGAATCCATGGAAGCATATGATCCATCTGAAGAGTTCGGTATAGACAGAGATACCTATTCACACATGATAGAAAGCGTAAATGGGTTCTTTGAAAGCATGATTAGCCGCAATGATGATAGTGATTATGAGTATTCGGAATACTCGGATAGCGACGAATCAGTGGAAGAACCAGAGTATGTAGATCTGCTGAATAATCCGAATTATGAAATCGTTTATGAAAAACACGGCTGGGATTTTGTAAAGGACTTCTTTTCGGAGTTTTCCACCCTTGATGAAGGACGAGATTATGCTATGGTGTTCCTTCTTTCCCAAAGCAAGGGCAATCATAATGCCTTTGTCAACACGGCACTCGGTATGCTGTTGAGCTGTAATCCAAAAGACCCAGACAACAAAAGGTCTTTGAGCTGTAATGTGTCGAATTCGAAGGACGGTCAAAATCATTTCTGGCTCTTAAAACACAAAAACGCAAACAGTTAATATAGCAAAAACGCCTCCGAGCCGATGTGGTTCAGAGGCGTTTCTGCGTCTATGGGCTTATGCTTTGATCTCGGTGCCGTCCTTGAAGGTTACCCGGATGTCCTTTTTGCTGTGAACGGTGATGTAGTCCACCATCGCCAGCCAGTCTGTTTCCCGGAACTCCGTCAGCGGCTCCCGGCTCTGCAGCTCTTTCAGGTAGGTTTCGATCTGGTGCCTTCTGGCCGTGCGCTCGACAATCAGGTCGGTGACCTCGGTGTGTCTGGCCTTGGCCTTATCGAACCGGGCTACCAGACCGTCGTAGCGTTTCTGGTATTCGGCTTGATCGAGGGCGACGTGAGCGTTTTCTTTGATGCACTCCTCGATGAGCTCGGCAGCGATGTTGATTTCAGCTTCCAGATCCGAAAGCTCACTCTCAAGGACCGTGGTATCGAGGCTCCTTGAAAGGACCTGTTCGTATATGGCTATAAACTGTTCCTTCTGGTCGATCACCTGATTGGCGGCCCGGAGGAACAGTTCTTTTATTTCATCCTCGGTGAGTGTCGGTGTGGCACATTTCTGACCGTCGAACTTGTGGTTGCACTGCCAGATGACCTTCCGGTAGGCGTCGTTGCTGTGCCAGACCTTCGGACCGTACCAGCTGCCGCAGTCTCCGCACTTGACCTTGCTGGAGAAAATACTGACCGAGCTCTTGCGGTTCCGGCCCTTTTTGCGGGTGGCCATCAGGGTCTGCACCATCTCGAAGGTCTCCGGATCGATAATGGCCTCGTGGTTGTCCTTGACATAGTACTGCGGGATTTCGCCCTCGTTGGCCTTTTTCTTCTTGGTCAGGAAGTCGACCGTGAAGGACTTTTGCAGCAGCGCATCGCCCTTGTACTTTTCGTTTGTGAGGATGCTCTTGATGTTGCTGGGATTCCAGTGGTCCTTGCCGCCGGGTGAAGGAATGCCTTCTTCGGTCAGCGTCCGGGCAATCTGGAACGGCGACTGACCTTGTAGGAACATCCCGTAGATGCGTTTGACCAGCTTGGCTTGCTCCGGGTTTACCACGAGATTGTGGTCCGGTCCCATGTCGTAGCCCAGAAACCGCTTGAATGGAACTGTGACCTTGCCGTCTGCAAACCGTTTCCGCTGACCCCATGTGCAGTTCTCGGAAATGGATCTGGACTCCTCCTGTGCCAGCGAGGACATGATCGTGAGCAGCAGCTCGCCCTTGCCATCGAAGGTCCAGATGTTTTCTTTCTCAAAATAGCACTCTACGTTGTGTTCCTTCAGGGAGCGGATGGTGGTAAGGCTGTCAACCGTGTTTCTGGCAAAACGGCTGACCGACTTTGTGATGATCAGGTCGATCTTCCCGGCGAGGGCATCGGCTACCATGCTTTTGAAGCCCTCACGCTTTTTGGTGTTCGTCCCGGTGATGCCCTCGTCGGTATAGACACCGGCGAACTCCCAATCGTCTCGTCCTTGGATGTAGTTGGTGTAGTAATCGACCTGCGCTTCGTAGCTGGTCAGCTGTTCTTCGTTGTCGGTGCTGACACGAGCGTAGGCCGCCACACGTCGCTTCTTGGTGCTGTTGATCGGTGCCGCCGTGAAGCGTGACAGCGTCGCCGGTATCGTGGTTACGGATTTGGCCATTTCTTTTCGCTCCTTATTTTCTTGATTCTCTCACTCATTGCCTCCCTGCGCTCGTCTGTCCAAGCGGCCTTCATGGATTCTCTGGCTTTTTCTCGCCGTTCCTCGGTCCAAGGGGTACCATGCCGCTTATCCAAGAACTCTCTGGATTCGGTGTGGCCGTCACGGAAATGGAATGTAACCGTATGGTCGAGGATCGTGGCGTTTTCAATCTGGGCGTCCATCGCAGCCTCGTCGAACTCGTCAAGACCGAGGACGTCGCTCACCAGCCGCTTCATAGTCTCGTCCCGGATACCGGGATTGTGGCACTGATCCTTTGGACCGGTGCAGTACCAAGACCGTGTCGGGGTGCCGTCCTTGCGCTTTCCGGATTGGCAGCGGTAATTGGCACCGCAGCAGCCGCACTTGATGAAGCCGGTGAACTCGTAAAATAGGTGCCTGTTGGGATTGGTATCCTTTCGCTTGTGTCGTTCTCCCCAGAGCTTTCTGCGTTCGTCTGTCCACCAGTCGGTCTTGGCGGTTGATTGCCATTTGGTCGTGACTTCGTGGCCGTCATAGAAGCGTAAGGTCAAGGTGTCGTCTCCGATGACGATGACCTCCTCAATCTGCTGGCTGAAAGCGTCCTCGTCAAACTCCGCAAGGCCCAGCACCTCGGCAGCGGTATTCTGGAGCATCTTCTCCGGTATGTTTTTTGAGGGGCAAGCCGACGCACCTTTCTGGCTTTTCGTCTGGCAGATCCAGATGTAGTAAACCTCACCGGCGGTATTTCGCTTTCCGCTGTGGCGGTAGTGCTTGCCGCAGCAGCCGCAGGTGATCTTGGTGGAGAAGGCTGAGAGCTTCAGCGACTTGTTTCCGAAGGGGCCAAGGTCCCGTCTGCGCTTGAACTCGGCTTGTACCGCTTGCCATTCGTCCATCGGGATGATGGCTTCGTGAGTGTCCTCGACGAAGTACTGTGGAAGCTCGCCGTAATTCTTTCTGCGGTGTTTGGTGATGGGGTCTTCACAGTATTCCTTCTGGAAAAGCATGTTCCCGGTGTAGGTGATGTTTGTCAGGATGACCTTCACATTGGAGTCCACCCACGGCTTTCCTTGCCGGGTATAAATGCCTCGGTCCATCAAGGCCCTGCCAATCTCAATCCGGGATGCGCCTTTCATGTACTCGGCATACATCCAGCGGATGATCTCAGCTTCCTCCGGTACGATGACCAGCTTGTCGTCCTGCCACTCATACCCGAAAATGCTGAACTTGCCGTTGGGAATGCCTTGTTTGAACCGCTTGATAGTACCCCATTTGACGTTTTCTGAAATGCTGCGGCTTTCTTCCTGTGCGAAGGAAGCAAGGATGGAAAGCATCAGCTCTCCGTCGCCGCTCAAGGAATTGATGTTTTCCTTCTCGAAGCGCACCTCAATGCCGAGGTCCTTCAGGTGCCGGACCGTGTTCAGAAGATCCACGGTGTTCCTCGCAAACCGCTGGATCGACTTGGTGAGGATGATGTCGATGTTTCCGGCTTCACACTCAGCCAGCATGCGATTGAACTCTTCACGCTTTTTGGTGCCGGTGCCGGAGATCCCGTAATCCGCAAAAACGCCAGCATATTCCCATTCGGTGTTCTTCTGAATCAGTGCGCTGTAATAGCTCACCTGTGCAGAAAGCGAGTGCTGCATACGCTCGGATTCCATCGACACTCTGGCGTAGGCAGCGACTCGCTTTCTTGTTTTCAGAACCGGCAGTTTTCGCTCGATTTTCTCTACTGTTTTCAATGAAATCCCTCCTTCCGGTAGTGTCTATATATCACTCTAAAAGGCCGCAATATCAAGCGTTTTCAGATAATAATGTACCCAAATATGGTCGGTATTTTTCGAGCAGAATTGTATCAATTTCAGCGTATTCCTCCTCGGTGATCAGGCCTTTTTCGAGCATGGATTTCGCCATTGAAATCGCTGCGTGGTAAAGCATGTCGTTGTGAAGCTCCTCCTTGCTCATCAGGCATCACCGCCTTTGAACCGAGCTGCAATATAACAGCCGTGGGAGCAGTACTTGCGCTTGGCGTTTCCATAGGCCGTGAACTCCTTCCCGCACTCTGGGCAGGTAAAGGTATAAACGGCCTTCTGCTTTACGGCCTCCGGGTGAGCGTTCCACCATGCCGTCCGGCACTTCGGACAACAGAACTTCTTCTGCTTCCGTCCGGGGAGCTGGATCAGGACCTTCCCGCAGTTCAGACAAAGCTGCGTGGGGACCTCTGCAAGGCTGTGGCTCTCTGCCTTTTCTCCGGCGAGGCCGTGGGAGCGGCAGTAGGCTTTGACGCTGTCCTTTGATAATCCGACGCTGTTGGCAATCGCCGTATATCCGAAGCCCTGATGACGCAGGGTCGTTATCTTTTCTCTTTGCTCGTTGGTCATGAGATTGTCCTCCAGTCCGAGAGGGGTTCCTCTCACTACCCACTGGAGGGAAATGCTCATCTTGAACGAAAATTAGACAAAAAAATAATGGCCCACCGCAGAAAATCCACGATGGGCCATAAGGTCAGGTTATCTCAAAAGTTCATTCACACGGGCCTGAACCGCATAGTAGTCATAACCGGCAGCAGTCAGGCGGTTCTTGCGGTCGGTACCGTTACCCCAGAGGCCACGGATGACCTCACGGGCAAGCTCGTCCACGGTCTTTGTGGGCTTGGCGTTCACCAGCTTGAGGTTGGCAGCATTGACCGGACTGCAGATGGCGTTTTTACCGTCCTCGCTCTTGTCAATCACGACACGGCTTCCGTTCACCTGAAGGACGTACCAGTTCTTTGCCTTCACCCAAGCTGGGATGGTCTGGCCGCCATAGTACTTCGTGCCGGTAATCTTAACGAGATCACCTTTTTTGAAGGAAACGGAAGGTAGCGGTTCCGGCTGCGTAGGGACCGTCGGGGTCTGGTCCGAATTGGTGAATCCGTTGAGCTTGGCGTTCTTGATGATGGTCGGATAGTCCTTGTAGGCGATATCAGTATCGACGTTGCCGTTGATGCCGCTTACTTTGCCGGTGGACGAGCTCTGCCACATGCCGAATGCTCCGGTATAGGTCGGAGCGGAAGCCCACTGCGCCAACCAGTGGTCAAAACGCTTCAGCTTGGAATCATCGAGGTAATTCTTGAGCCAGTTGAGGTTGCTGTACAGAGAGCAATAGAAACCGGCCTTTTCAATGGCATCACCGAAAGCGATGACCATATCCGTCAGGACGGTCTTGCCGAGGCCCTGCTGGGTCTTATCCTCCAAGTCGAAAGCCACCGGATAGGTGAAGACGCCTTTATACTTCTGAAGAACATTCACGACGTAAGCGGCTTCTTTCTTCGCTGCAGCCACGGAAGTGGCGTAGGAATAGAAATAGCAGCCGATGTTGATTCCGGCCCTGAGAGCGTTTGCCACGTTCTTCTCGAAGTATCCGTCAAGGCCGCAGGAATTGCCGTCAGCGGAGCCATAGCCGAGACGGATCATTGCAAACTTGATGCCATCAGCCTTGACCTTGTTCCAGTCGATTTCTCCCTGCCACTTGGAAACATCGATGCCTTTGACTGTCGTGTTGGCAGGAGGCGTGGTCTGCTGGGTATAGGTGACATATGGCAGCTTTCCATGCTTCGTCCAGTTTCTGCGGTTGTACCCGGCAACGTTCCTGTTGCAAGCGGTGATCTGGACCTTGTTATCCCATCGAGGGGTGCATTCAACAGCCAGACCGTCGCCTACATAGACGCCGATATGACCTTCCATCCAGACGGCCTCACCGACTTCAATCTTGGAGAAATCGGTAGTCACGTTCTTGCAGACTTTGATCATGCTGTCGGCACCGATGTCCGGTACGCCGTTACAAGCATATCCAGCACCGCCGTAAATGGCGTTCTTGTCGCCTTTCCAGCCCCAGAGAACTCCCTTGATAAGGCAAACGCAGTCAAAGCCGAAGGTGTCGGCAGAGGCTGCGTTGATCATGGCTGTTCTTGTAGGCTGGCGATTGTAGCTGTGGTTCTGGGTGTAACGCTTCTTGTTGGCAGCTGTCATCGGAGCACCGAAGCAGCCCATCACATAGAGCGTTTTGTAGTTCTTTGCGATAACTCTCTGATGGTCGCTTCCATTTCGCTCGTTTTGCTCATCCTGTTTTCCTCCTTCCTGAGATTGGCTTGTCTGGTTCAGCTGAATCAGCTTCCTCGCCAGACGTCTTGACACTACGCTGATTGCCGTAAGCACTCCGATGAGCTCTTCATCGGTGACGGCCTTGTTGGGGCTGGACTCACTCATTGGCGGTTCCTCCTTTCTGAGGACCTGTGCTGTTTTGCTGTCCTCAGTACCCACTGGAGGGAAACCGGTGTTTTGAACGAAAAAAATCTGAAAAATTTTAGACCGCCGCAGAATTGCTTCCACGGCGGCCTTTGTTGGGTATTAGATGAAGTCCTTCAGGGCTTCACGCAGGATGGAGAACACCTTGTTCTTCTGGTAGTTGATGGTCGACTGGCGTTTGCCCATGTCGGCAGCGATTTCACGCTCCGTCTTGCCCTGCATGATAAGCTCGCAGATGCGTCTGCCGTCCGGGTCAAGGCGGTTCAGCTCGTCGTATAGAGCGTCGAGCAGTTCCTTATCCATAAGGATGGACTCCGCAGACGGTGCGTCGTCGGCCAGCGTGTCACCAAGGGTAAGCTCGTCTTCCTCGCCGCCGATAGGCGTATCGATGGAAACCTTCTTACCGGCAGCGTAGAACGGGCAGCCGGGGCAAACACCGTCACACTTCCAAAGCTGGGCCTTGGTGCAGCGGCACTCACCGTTCTTCTGGGCGTGGTAGCGGGTGTTCCAGATGGGCTGGTAGTATGCCCTGTAAACTTCCTCTCTGACCTCGATAGGGGTCCCGTCAACCGGGATAAAGTACTTCTTGTTTTGATCTGACATATTTGCCTCCTGTGAATTTCAAAAGTGGTTTACTGGTATAAAAGGTTTTTGAAATCCGCAGAGGCACCCGTCCGAAGAAACAGAAAGACGGCCAAAGGCATAGCTCTCCCAATTGGGATGAAACTATGTCCTTGGCCGTCTTGCAGCTCTGCGGACTTCTATTTAGTTATGCCGGAAACTCGTAGCTATCTACGCTGATTTCCGTATTGCTTTTTCTGGTGAGTGTTGTTCTTACACCGTCCCGTTCGATGATGAACTTTGCACCGACCGCAAGCGTGGTCTTTGTAAGTTGCCTTTTGTATGCCGCTTCAACATTTCCGCTGGAAGGTTCGGCTTTGCACACAAGGTGCCCCTTACAATCACGGATATCCTCCACAAAGGCCCTCCCTCCTGAATAAACTCATAGGCAACAACTCCTTTCAAATATATTACCAATAGGTTCAATTATGGAGAATAATAATGGCCGCATACCGTTTCCGATGCTGCAGCCCTGCTTACCACAGTTGAACCGATAGGTTCAATGGTATTATACATCACGCAACTGTATATGTCAATGGGAACGAGAACTTTTCAGAAAAAAATTACATATAGGTATTGCCAAAAGGTTCAACTCGTGATATAATACACATGAAATCTTGAAAGAGGTGGATTGATATGACGTTAGGAGAATACATCAAGGACAGAAGAACAGAACTAAATATGAGCCGTAACTTATTAGCTCAAAAGGCGGGTATTAGTCATACCGAGGTTCATCGTATTGAGGTTGGCGATAGAAAACAGCCATCCTTGAAGGTTCTTTGCGCTCTTGCTGATGCTCTAAACGTGCCGCAGGAAGACTTTCTAAAAGTGGCCGGATACTCTCCATCTGATGATTCTTCGGCAGTCGAGAAGGCTTTTCCGGGATTACAAAGGCCAAAGCAAATAGAAACGGTTGAACGTATTGCTGATGGTTTGTCTCGTAATTCAGATTTGGCTGACGAAGATTTAGATGATCTTTATAAACAGGTGGAGATGTTCATTGAGTATGCAAAGAGGAAAAAAGATTCCGAATGAACCAAGGTTCAACTTCGTAACTGAAACTGCATATGATTTCTTGCTCGAATACGGCTATGATCGATTTCCAATCTCGCCTTTTAAGGTGCTGGAAGACTTATCGGATCAAGTTGTGTGTTTGGCATGGTCCGAGGCAAAGAACATATTGAAAAGCAAGGACCCGTTTCATTTACGAGAGACCGGTGCTGAAGCAAGAACTATTCGCCGTCGGGACAGTGGCCTATATCTGATTGTTTATGACGATGTGAATGTAAATAGCGCAGATCGCATATCGTGGACGATAATGCATGAAATAGGCCACATTGTTCTTGGACATTTGGTAGAATTTGGGGAAACCTGTCTTGACAGAGGCGGACTCACAAAGAAAGCCTATGGTACTCTTGAAGTCGAAGCACACTATTTTGCGGCTGAATTTCTTATGCCTACGGCAATACTCAAGTATTTTAGCAGTATTACCGTTGACGAAATCTCCCTTCTTTTTGGCGTATCTGAAGAAGCAGCCAAGAAAAAATACAAGAGAGTTTTTGAGGCGACATATCTTCCACAAACTTCATACGATGATAAACTGATCCGGAATTTTTATAACTTCCTTGATCACGACATAGACGATGCTGTTTACAAAAGTATCTATCGTCAATGGGGCATTCCATGGAAATCTAAATATGTTCCAATTTGTAGGAAGTGCCCGACATGCTATTCCTATATTTTAGACCCCGAAGCCAAGTTTTGCTACCATTGCGGGTCTGAAATTGAGGTTCAGAGAACATACCGTAATATGTTCGACAGATTAAGTGATCGTCAGAAGTTTACGCAGATACAAGGATGCTCACATCCAAGTCTTCCATCTACTGATGTTGGGAATAAGGAAACTGGAGCCATTGAGCGTGTTGAATATTGCCCCCATTGCTTCAATCAAGATATTTCGGATGATGCCTTGTTTTGTAATATTTGTGGGATGCCCCTATATAATGAATGTTCCACTGAACATACGCATTTAAGGTTGCTTGATTCCTTCTGCCCTGTTTGTGGGTCTGTTTCTACTTTTAAGGACTCGTATGATCAAGCCGAGAAACGGCTTAATGCAATCTCACACTGTGATATAAGCGGGTTGAATTCAGAAGATTGGATTGAGTACTCGCACTGGGGGTTTACAAAAATGAAGCTCTGCTCGCCAAGGAATCGTCAGTGTAAAGACCTCCCACCTGCATTGTTGTACACAAAGGCTTTTATCACAGATGATGAAGGACTCATAGTCATAGCTGATACGGATTACGCTGCTGCGGTTATTCACAAACACAAAGATACGATCTTAGAATACGCCAAGCGATACGATGGCATCGATTACCCTTATTTGGAGGTTTACGTGGTCAATGATTTATGACGATGGAATAGCAATGGACGAAAACGGTAGGGCTAAGGCCTGTCCTGTTTGTGGCAATGAACAGTTCAGCGAAGACGCTGATTTTTGTCGTATATGCGGCTTTGCTGTTTACAATCTTTGTGAAGGCGTTCAAATCTATGATGATTTTGGAAACTATGAAGGCATTGAACAGCATAAAAATGCTGGAAATGCAAGGTTCTGCGAGAAATGTGGTCAGCCGACTCACTTTTTTAAAGCCAAGATTCTAAAGCCATTTAACGAGGTCAGAGAGGCATTTGTTGGAGAATATCTTCAGGTGAATCCCTTTGCTATTCAGGCCGGACAAGCCTCGACCGTCGGGAACACAAGTGCAAATGTTCCGGAAGACTATGACGGAGAATTACCGTTTTGATAATAGGAAGGAGGCGTAAGTATGTCTAAAAAGAATGATGACTTTTTCAAAGAGAAAAAGCCTTGGTCCGAAGTTAAGGACCAGCTATTAGGATGCTATTTCAAGCCTTATGTACAAAAAATTCTTCATACCTATAAGCCTCTGGTTTATGTGGATTGTTTTGCGGGCAAAGGAAAATTTGAAGATGGAAATCCCGGTTCACCGCTTATCGCTCTCGATATTATAAAGGAATGTTTAGCAGCCACAACAATGGAGGCACCGGATATAAGCACAACGTTCATCGACTTGAACTATGCGGACGATCTGACAGAGAATCTTAAAGGATATCCTAATGTGGTTATCGTAGATGGAAAATACGAAGATCACATAAAAGGAATCTTGAAAGATAAGCGTGGTAGCAATGTATTCTTATATATTGACCCCTACGGGATCAAAGCTCTCCGGTGTTCGATGTTCGATGGCTTTGCTAATGGACAGTTCAATTCTATTGAATTGCTTATCAACTTAAACTCGTTCGGTTTTGTAAGAGAAGCATGTAACGCCTTGGGAGCTCAGTATGTGCTTGATGACCCGACTATATTTGACGATCTTGTTGAATATGAACCGACTAAGATGACGGCTTCAGATAAATCAGTCAGAGATTTAAACGAAATTGCGGGTGGTGATTATTGGCAAGCCATTATTGAAGACTACAAAGCTGGACGAATTGACGGGTATCAGGCAGAGGAGTATTTTGCCGAGCAATACTGTCAACGATTGATGGACAGCTTCACGTATGTATTAAACATGCCTCTTAGAATAAAGCGTGGCCAGCGTCCAAAGTATCGAATGATACATGCAACAAACCACCGTGATGGATGTTTGCTTATGGTTGACAATATCTGCAACCGTTGGGAAGCATGGCAAAATGTCCAGAGTGGTGGTCAGATGTCTTTCTTTGTTGAAGATCCCAACAACCATACAGTGACAACTGAAGATATCGAACGGTACACAATAGAGCATTTCCAACAATGCGAAAATTGGACATCCCTTCATGACGCACTCGCGATCTTCTTTATGAAGTATGGGCCGTTATGCTCGACGGGATCAGTGAAGAAAGTTTTAAAGGATTTGGAAAAGAAAGGAATGTTACAGGTACTAAGGAATCCAGAATACACCTCGAATGGCAAACGCAAGTCGACGTTTATGTCGGAAGGAAAGAATCAACGAGTATCGGTAAGGTGGTCGCAATGAAAAAGATCAAAAAGTTTATAAAGCGAAAGACGCTTATATATAAAACCGAGGTCGAATATGGTGACTACACGATGAATCATGTTTTGGGGTGTTCGCATGGATGTCTGTACCCATGTTATGCTTTTCTACAAAAGAAACGCTTCGGGGATGTTAAGACATACGAGGATTGGTGTGAACCGGCTCTTGTAGAAAATACATTGGAACTTCTTGATGCCGAACTTCCAAAGTTTAAAGATAAAATTCAGATGCTTCATTTATGCTTCACCACAGATCCATTTATGTACCAGTACAAAGAAGTACACGAAATGAGCATGGCCGCTATTAAGAAAGCGAATGAAGCTGGGATAAAGTGCTCTGTTCTAACAAAGGGTATTTTGCCGATTGAGCTGGCAGAGTTCTCAAAAGAAAACGAGTATGGCATCACACTGATTACCACGAATGAGGCGTTTCGGAAGCGTATGGAGCCGGGGTCCGCACCGTGGAAAAAAAGGCTTGCAGCACTAAGGGCTCTTCACAACGCCGGATGTAAAACATGGGTAAGCATTGAGCCTTTCCCAACACCCAATATCGTCAGACAAGACCTGCTGGTGTTGCTGGAGGAAGTGAGCTTCGTTGACCGGATTATATTTGGTCGAATGAATTACAGCACAGAAGTAACTGCTTATACGCAACACAAGCAGTTCTTTAACGACCGGGCTGCCGAGGTAATAGCGTTTTGTAACGAACGTGGTATCAGCTACCACATCAAGGATGGGACGATAACAAGATAGAAAAGGAGAAAACCACGATGACAATAATGAATCTGATAGATCTTTTCTTGTCTGGGTCTAAAGAGGGCTCGACCGGAACCAAATCTATGCCGGGAAACTTGAAAATTCGTGGGGATAAATTGTTTCACTATGATACCGTGATAGCTGAAAGGACAGATTCAGGGACTTTTATCATAAATCTATCACAGTATTCTATTCAAACCGGTAATGTGCAGAAACAGTTGAAGCAAGCACTATTGGGGCAGGAATACGTTATAGTAAAAAAGGTCCCGAGAGATTATTCGGGATCGTTAAAAATCTTTTTTAAATGACTTGATAATCTGAGGACGTAGAGCTAATATACGTAGACCCCAAGTCTTGGAAAGATGATAAGGCAAAGCCAGAACCTTTCCAAATGACTAAACTGTGGGCAAAAGGAGTTAACGATGCAGAGCGGAAATTTATCTAAAATTGCCACTATACTTCGAAAAGCAAGAGATTATTCGGACGAAGTAATTGAGGCAACTGTTATAGAATATGTAATATTAAAGACCGGTATGGTTTTTTGCTACCAAGGCAATTTGACTAAATATCAAAACAAATCAGACAAAGCACTGCTTTCCTATTTAGAAAAGCAGAAGTTTCCTGTAAATGTTGAGTTTATCACTGAGTTTTTTGAAGCCCTTCTTGAAACCGACAATGTTATAGAAAATGGTATCGTATTTACCCCGGGATACATAGCAGATTATATCTTTAACGAAGCCACATCATTGTCCGGGGATAATCCATTTCCAAGGGTTTTAGATCCCGGATGCGGTTGCGGTATATTTCTTGCATCTGCTGCCATCAACCTTCATAAAAAATATGGCGGGTCTTTTGCGGATATATTATCTAACTCCATATATGGCATTGAGCTTGATCCAGATAATGCAAGAAGGTGCGAGATTGTACTCAATCTTTTGCCGTTGATATATGGCGAGAACAACCGTGGGATGAATTTGAATATTCTTTGTTTAGACAGTTTAAAATGCGACTGGGAAAAGGTATTCAATATAACCTCGTTTGACTTTATTATTGGAAATCCGCCCTATGTGAATACCCATGATATGTCGAAAGAAACTGCCCGCTTTCTAAAAGAGACTTTTATCACGACCAGATCTGGAGTCTATAATATCTTCTATGCTTTTATTGAACACGCCATGTGTTTTTTGGCTGATGACGGTGTCTTAAGCTACATAGTACCCAATAATTTTCTTACAATTAAATCAGCAACAGATTTGCGCAAATTTATCATGGACGCAAAATCATTACATCAAGTGCTTGACTTTGCAAATAATATGGTTTTTAGGCCCGTTAGGACTTATAACTGTATCCTCCAGCTTACAAAGAGTAAAAACGAAACCTTTAAATACTGTGTTATGGACACAACTGAAGATATTGAACATGAGCTATCTCTAATTGAATACGATATCATGCCAATAGAAAAGCTTGATGTGAATGGCTGGAAATTAATAGACAAACACACAAGAAAGAACATCCAAAGAATCGAAGGCCAAATGATACCAATCAAAGAATTTATTCGAACTGGCATAGCTACACTTAGAGATGATGTATATATGGTCGATAAGGATGAGAGAGGTTTCTTTAAAACAGTGCAAGGAAAACGGATTCCTGTGGAAGAAGGCCTCGTAAAAAGATTGTATAAGATACCGGACTTAAAGGGAAATACTGACCTTAAAGAGATATGTAGGTACATCATTTTCCCTTATACGAAGGGAACCAGTGGTTTTGAAATAATTAGCGAAGAAAAACTAAAAAAAAGTTATCCGAATACATATGCTTATCTGCTGTTGCAGAAAACGATCTTAGATGAAAGAGATAAGGGAAAACCAAATTCAGTAGCATGGTATGCCTACGGGAGAACTCAAGGCCTTAACAAATATGGAGTAAAGCTTTTATTCCCAACATTTGCTAATAAGCCTCGCTTCGTTTATGTAGATGATGAATATGCGTTGTTCTGCAACGGATATGCCGTATTTCAGAATGGATATATTGACCTTGATATTCTTAGACGAATCCTTAATTCAAAAATAATGGACTATTATGTGCGGAATACAAGTTACGCAATCGAGGGCGGCTATTACTGTTACCAGAAAAAATATATTGAGCGATTTACAATTCCGTATCTCGAAGATGAGGATCGAGAAATGATCAGAAATCTTTCAGACGCAGAGCTCGATGATTTTTTGACAAAATTATATGGGGTTGATTTTTGACCGGATGAGCAAGCTGGGTCATTGCGGAACCCGCTGCTTGACTAACTATAGTATTTAGAGGTATTATTAAAGATTACAGATTCATCTGTACATTTTCAAAAGGCTGTGATATAATGAGAGCGTATCTCATGGCAATCACAGCCTTTTTGTGTTGGCAGAACAACTGCTGGTTAAATGTTGTTTTGTCCCGACAACGACGCTTTGATTATAGAAGCAAAATAATCAACTTGTGCTACTATGTTGAAAAAGCTGTGATTGCTCATTTTTCAGAAAGGTGTGGGCGTTATGGCTTTTATCGATGACCAGCTTTTTACATTTAAGGAAATGATCGAGGACTCCATTGTAAATGGCGGTGTGAAAGGAAAGGAGTCTATGATCAGGTCCTCACAGCTCATTAATCTTATTCACGATGCGGTTAAATATGAGCTGATTCAACGTGGTGTTTCAAGGGAACAAATCTTCCCTCATTTTGGTGAGACGAAACCTGAGGTCAAATTGGCGGGCTTTCTTAAGCAAAAGGATCAAGATGTTTGCGTCGTCCCTCGGAACGTTAGAAGATCTCCTTTAACTATTGATTGGGGCCCCATGGCGTTTCAACGTAAAAGTGATCCATATGGTTTCGAATACTCTAATAATACGTTGGTGATCAATGTTAGAAGTCAAATGAGTAGTCTCGCAAAAAACTCTGATACCTTATTTGAGAGAACTTTTGCAGAAGCACAGAACTTACATATGCGCTACCCCAATATGGTCCTTGGTGAAGTGTATCTTATTCCTATTAATGAGTATGACGACGAGGCTGTCAAGGATCATGAAGTGGCTTTTAAAGCACATCAAACAGACGTTGAGAAATATATTAGCTTTTTTAATTCAATAAATGGAAGGCAGTTGGGCGATCCGGACTATATGTATGAAAGATGCACATTACTTGTGGTGGATTTCAGTAGACATCAACCAAGGCTTTTCAGAAATAGTGATGAATTGAAAGATGCTGGAGTTATATCGAGACGATTTCAGATTGAATATGCCACACTTGGATTTGATGATTTTGTTGATGACATTCTTCGCATCTATGACTCAAGGTATGATATCCATAATCTACTGTCAAGGTAAAATGGACAACAGAATCTTCAGTATCCGGTAAATGGAGTTTGGAGATGACGACATGCTTGTAAAGGGAGACAAATTTCTTATCCTGAGATACAGTAATGGGATTTATGATTGCATAAAGAAGCACAAAGAGGTTTTAAATAAGATCGGCTATTGTTGGTTTGGAAAGATCGGGGTTGTACCATCCGAGAGTGCATTAAATGCGAAACTGAATGCTGATAAACCTCTTGTGGTTTTATATTGTCAAGGAGATGTTCATATAGCAAATCTTTTGGCAGTATCTTCTGAAAAACCATTAGAAGGCTACCCGGATTATTATAACGACTTTTTGTATAGAAGAAATATATATCCGAAGATGTATTTTAAACTTGGTTCTTTAGAAGAGCTATCCAAAGACACCTTTGCAAAGTGTGTCTCTTTAAGCAGTGGACGACCACTTAATGAGTCAATTGCAAGATCTATGGCGTCATTCTTCTATGGGGAATACCCGTTAGAAAACACTTCTGTTCCTTCTCTTCCTGTAAAATCCGGGAAAAAACGTGAAAGCAGACAGAAAGAACACTCGATGCGGGATAACTCAAAGGTGGATAAGTATTCGTGTGTATATGAAGATGAGGGGCTGTGTACAAATCGACGGTGCATCAATTATGGTTATGAGTGCGAGCGACCAAGCTCATGCATGAAACAAAAGCCAAGATTAATAGAAGAATAATGGAAACAACAAAAAAGGTAACACTCGACGGGTCATCTGAATGTATCCAATACTTATCCACGGTAGATAAGCGTTTAGCAAAAGCTATCAGCATGGTTGGCCCTATTACGTATCAACCTCACGAGGATTCGTACAGCTTTCTTGTTCACGAAATCATAGAACAGATGCTTTCAACGAAAGTTTCAAAAAAGATGTTTGAGCGCCTCACTATACTCTGTAATGGTGATGTTACTCCTATTGCAGTATCACTTTTAACTGATGATCAGATTCGAGGAATTGGGATTTCACAGTCGAAAGTGTCTTACATACGTAATCTAACATATGCAATTACTAAAGGTGAATTGTTGTTAGATGCATTGGGAGATCTTCCTGACAAAACAATAATGGATCTTCTATGTTCTATCAGGGGTATTGGATCATGGACTGCAAAAATGTACTTGATTTTCGTTTTAGATAGACAGGATGTACTGCCGTTTGAAGATTTCGCATTTTTGCAGGGGTATAAATGGCTATATAAGACTGAGGATATCTCCAGAAAATCTGTCGAAAAAAGATGTAGAAAGTGGAAACCATATTCTTCCATAGCCGCTCGATATATGTATAAAGCATTAGATCTGGGATTTACAAAAAATGAATTCCATCTATACAAAGATGCATAGAATACTTACGAGTGTTTTCTTGTGTCTGGAAAACAGGTACTGAGGTGTTTCACGAAAATATCCCTGATTCTGTAAGGATCAGCGGGAGGAAGATTATATGCAGCAAATTTTTAGCAATACAACATTAACAGTAAATCAGCTGATCGAGAAGATCGATACAGGAGAACTTGGTCTTCCGGAGCTTCAGAGGCCGTTCATCTGGAAAGACTCAAAGGTTCGTGATTTGTTCGACTCGATGATGTGCGGTTATCCAATCGGCTACTTAATGCTGTGGGAGTGCCCTACGCTTGAGAAGAAGAAAACCATCGGAACAGACTCTCACAACTATGAATCTCCGAAACAGGTAATCATTGATGGGCAGCAGAGATTGACTTCCCTGTATGCCGTTATGAAGGGGAAAAAGGTCATCAACTCAAAATATGATGAGAAGGCCATTGTTATTTCCTACTGCCCGTTGAAGAACAAGTTCGAGGTTGGTTATCAGGCTACGAAAAAAGACCCGGAGTGGATTTACAACATAAGTGAGGTCTTCACAACAGCTAACATTACGAAGCTGATCATCAATTTCACTAAAAAGCTGGCCGAGTATCGAACCTCTAAGGGTGAAGCATTAAGCGACGAGGAGCAGGACCTTATCTCAGAAAACATTACTGCGCTTTCTAATCTGAAGCAGCACACGCTTCCGGTATTTGACATCAAGGCTAACGCCGAGGAAGAGGATGTTTCTGAAATCTTTGTTCGTGTTAATTCCGGCGGTGTGGCATTGAAGCAGAACGACTTTATTCTGACGCTACTTTCACTCTATTGGGATGAGGGCCGAAAAGAGATCGAACAGTTCAGTATGGAGTCAACATACCCCTCCAAGGACAAAACCACATCGTACAATCAGCTTACAGAGGTTACAGCGCAGGATGTCATCCGTGTGGTCATGGCTTATGCGTTTGACAGAGCTCGTTTGAAATATGGATATAAATTGCTTCGTGGAGCTGACTTTGATAAAAAAGGTGCGGTTGATATTGCCCTCCGGGATCAGCGTTTTGATGTGCTTAAGGCAAAGCTCCCAGACGTTCTAAACGTCCACAACTGGCACGAGTTCTTGAAGTCCATCATGAATGCCGGTTATTTATCCGGAGATCTAATTCTTTCGGGAAACGCAATTTACTACACCTATGCGTTCTACCTCATCGCCAAGTATAGGTTCAATGCGTCGTATAACGAGAATTTGCATTTGACATCGCTGTGGTTTTTCTATGCGTCTCTTGTCTCGCTCTATACTGGATCGTTTGAATCCACGGTTGAAAACCACCTGAACTCTATCAAGGAGCTCACATCGTTGGAAGAATACAAGCGATTCATTTTGTCGAGGGTTGAGGAGCGGCTTACAAACGACTACTTCGATATTACTCTTATCGGTTCCGAGGGCTTGGCAGTATCGGGCCGAGGCAATAATGCTTGGAACGCCTATGTAGCCGCCTTAAACATTCTGAATGCTAAAATCCTGTTCTCGAAGAGTAATCTGCTCGTCAGCAAACTATTCGAGCCCGGTACCGACGGTAAGAGAAAGTCACTGGAGAAGCATCACCTGTTCCCGAAGGCTTATCTGAAGACGCTGGGATATAACGACGCTAAGATCAACCAGATGGCTAACTACGCCTTCATCGATTGGAAGGATAATATGGAGATACTCGATGAGGCTCCCTCGATTTATTATCCTGTTGTTTGTGAGGGTCGCAGCCCTGAAGAAATCCAGCGTATGGAAGAAGAAAATGCACTTCCGCACGGTTGGGAGAATATGCCCTACGAGGACTTCCTGATTGAGCGTAGAAAGCTGATGGCGGCAAAAATTAAAGCTGCATTTGAACAGCTGAAGAAGAATGTTGAGTGATCACAAATGAAAATCGGACGAAATGACCCATGCCCATGTGGTAGCGGAAAGAAATATAAGCATTGCTGTCTTTTGAAGGAATCCATGAGTACAGGTGATCTGATTAGGGCTGCTGTTCAGAATGCCGGTTACAAAGAGGACATCGCAAATGTCCTTTGCAATTTGAGTGAATATATGAAGCGGAAACAATGGTGGGGTGCTTGCCATGCAAGCTGTTCTGCCTTATATGTTGCGCTTTCTGAACTGGGGTATTCTCCCAAGCTATGCATAGGAGAAATGCTTGGGCAAGGTCTCTATTTCGATCACTCATGGATAGAACTTGATGGCCAAATCCTCGATATCGCAATCAGCATGACTCTTTTGGGCGGCGCACCAGTTTCCGAGCCGATTGTGTTCGGAAAGAATATCCGAAGTGGTAAAGAGCCTGTGATAAAGTACGGGGTTCCCGGACGTGGTATTGAGGGAGAGACACTGGTCGTTAATAGCCTTCCATTTATAGATTACATGGACGGATTCCCTGATGAGAAGAATGGCTTATGGGGAGTGGTTCAAGAACTTCTCGGAAGAAAAGTAGACATACCGGATCTACGTGAAAAATACAAAAATGTGGAACGTGTTATTGTACGTGAAGAATCGGAGCAGCATACCTTTTAATTATTCCACACTTTTTAATTATTCCTCCGACCGCCGTTTTTGAAGGGTAAGTTTCAAAGGCCGGAGAAGCGGCAAGCAACAATCGAATAAACAGAAAAAGGGCTTCCGAAGCTCTGCTGTAAAACACAGCGGAACCTCGAAAGCCCTTTATTTCAAGCCTTTTTCAGCACTTATGTGCCGGAGAAGGCTTTTTCTGTTTGTATCAAAGATAGCGTTTTTATAGAACATACTTGTGAAACTGCTTGATTTTTTAGAAGAGTACAGTACTTATTTATTCAATCATTCGGGCATTGCGTCATGCATTACAGTACTTTATATGCTCATCGTGCTATTCCTTCATACCGTAGTAAAAATACCGGCATTATTATCATCTATCCTTTTGGCATTATCAAATTTGTCAACATGGCCGATGTTTATTCGAATACTAACGGGTAAGGAAAAAACGAACTTAATAATAAACAAAGTTGTGTTTGGTTTGGTAGTAGCTTCCACTTTAGGTCCATTCTTTTTGTAAAAACACAAGTGGACGGCACTTTTGTGCTGCAAAAAATAGGAATTATCTTAGACAATTAGAATACTGGGGGGTAAGCTTACTTGAAAAGTAGAGTTGTTTTACTTACAATTATATTAGCATTTTTGCTCTTGTCCTCGGGCTGTTCGGAAAACAGTACAACTGATAATATCCAAGAATCTAAAGAAATAGAGATTGAGTTAGAGGATCGGGTAAAACCTGAGCAAGTAAGCTGGAACAAAATAAAAAGCTATTTTTTAGAAAATCGGGCGGACTTTGAGCGTTTATTTGACTACTTTAACAGCAAAGATTGGGAATTTGTACAGCTTCTAATTAATTATGATACAGAAAGTGAATTTTATGACATTTACAACATTGAAGGGCGAAAAGCAAATGATGATGAAATAAGCGAAATTAATTCAATACTGCAAGACTTGGACTTTGTAAGACTATGCGGCAGCATATATTATGAAAAGGCAAATGGAGAGTCTTGTAATTTTGGCTTTAGATTGGGTGCTACTGGTGTCCGAGTCGGTGAACCGGACGGTTTTCTTATCGTACAGAAAATTGTAGATAGCTGGTATCTTTATGAGGTACCGCACGAGTGACCGTTCTATCATAAAACACGACGAACATAAAATGGCCGTCCCCTTGTTGTCTTAGCTTGAAATATTTTCAAATAATAAAATAATCCTTGACAAAAGGCGCGGCGTCTGTTATATTAATTCGGTACAAAGAAGAAGGAAGGCTTTCCTCACCCTGCCGAATGGTCGCGCAGCGGTCAACACTGATTAAAAGGCCCGCTTGCGGCCTTATTGCGGTGCGTGGATACCTTCCGGTGTCTGCGCCATTTTTTTGGCTTTTATTTATTCTTGGAGGTGTTTTACGATCGCTACTTTGGACCATGAATTAAATGAGGAGATCCTTGATAATGAAGTTCGCCTCATTGGAGACGACGGGACCCAGCTCGGCATTATGAGCGCGGTGGCCGCGCTTGAGATAGCCACTGAAAAAGGGCTTGACCTCGTTAAGATCTCTCCGAACGCAGTACCCCCGGTCTGCCGCCTTATGGATTACGGCAAATACCGCTTCGAGCAGGCAAAGCGCGAGCGCGAGGCAAAGAAGAATCAGCGTATCATCGAGGTCAAGGAGATCAGAATGTCCCCTGGCATCGGCGATAACGACTTCAATACCAAGCTGCGCAACGGCTCAAAGTTCCTTCAGGACGGAGACAGGCTCAAGGTAACCATCAGGTTCCGCGGCCGCGAGATGGCTCACACCTCGATCGGTGAGGAGCTTTTGAACAGGTTTGCCGATGGCTGCGCGGAATTTGCGTCCATGGACAAGGCTCCAAAGCTCGAGGGCAGGAATATGAGCATATTCCTCTCCCCCAAATCCTCTAAGTAACAGGACAGCTAAGTACACCAAGGCCGCTATGCGGCAATTAAATTTTCGGAAGGAGAACTAAAGATGCCTAAGATCAAGACCCACAGCGGGGCAAAGAAGAGATTCAATCTCACCAAGACCGGCAAAGTAAAGCGTGCACACGCTTTCAAGAGCCACCTTCTTAACGGACACGGAAAAACTCCCAAGCGCAAGAGAGGCCTCCGCAAGGGTGCCTATGCCGATAAGACCAACGAGTCGGCGATCAAGCGTATGATTCTGTATAAATAAGGAGGACTCTTAAAATGGCAAGAATTAAGGGCGCGATGATGACGCGCAAGAGAAGAAACAAGACTCTTAAGCTCGCTAAGGGCTATTGGGGAGCCAAGTCGAAGCATTACAAGATGGCTAACCAGGCCGTTATGAAGAGCCTCACCTATGCTTACGTCGGCCGCAAGGCGAAGAAGCGCGACTTCCGCAAGCTTTGGATCACCCGTATTTCCGCAGGCTGCAAGGCTAACGGCATGAACTATTCCACCTTTATGCACGGCCTCAAGCTCGCCGGCGTCGATATGAACCGCAAGATGCTCTCTGAGATGGCTATCCATTCTCCCGAGGCATTCACTCAGCTCACTGAGATCGCGAAGGCTGCTCTTTGATCCATACAAAATAAATGCACAAGGTTTCCGATTTAAGAAGCCTTGTGCTTTTTATTATCTTCTGAACACGAGATAGTACCATATCGCGAACGCCTCGCGAATATAGTAGTTTCCGGTGAGCACTGGGTATCCGTTAAATCCCGCGGCTCCCGTCACCTTTTCAAAGCCCGCCTGCCTCGCGTAGAGCTTTCCCCGTGCGAGGTGGTAGCCCTCGCTCACGACGCAGATCTTTCCCGAAAAATCCGGCTCGCGCTCGAGGATAATTGCGCGGGAAAATTCAAGATTTTCCCTCGTGCTGGTCGACTTGTCCTCCATGATAAGTCTCTCTTCAGAAACGCCCCTTGACTTGAGCCAGTCGTACATACATCTTGCCTCGCTCACGTTCTCGCCTCTGCCCTGCCCGCCGGACAGTATCAGAACGGTTTCCGGGTTTTCGTTCGCGTACTGAAGCGCCGCCTTCATACGCGCGTACAGAGAGGCTGACGGGGTATTGCCCCTCACACCCGCGCCGAGAACGATGGCATAATCCGCCCCGGAATTATCTCCGGTATCGGCCTCCGAGGCTATCATTGCTATCGTTACGGTAAGGGCGAAGGCGAAAATAATTATGGCGTAAACCGCGATCTTGTTTAAAATTCTCGCCGCTTTCTCGTGCTTTTTTGCGAGCATCTTCATAAGCATAAAGAAGATCGACGCCGCTGCTATTCCGAGGAGCGTATAGCCGATGAAATTATAGCCCATTCGTATTCCGATAAAGGCGATTCCGATCGTGCCGGATATGAGGGCGGTCAGAATATATCCAAGGTATTTTCTCAATCCGCCAACTCCTCCCATTCCATATACTTCTCCGACAGCTGGGCGTGGAGTGCGTCCCACTCTATGCCGAGCTCGATGAGCTTTTCATAGTCCGAGGCGTGCTCCTCCTGAGCCTTCTCGTTTTCATCGAGCTTTTTCTCGATATCGGCTATCTCGCGCTCAAGCCTCGCAAGCTGCTTCTCCTTCGTGTACTGCGAGGTCCGCTTCTCCTTCTGCGGCTTCGGAGCGGGCTCCTCCTTCGCCTTCTTCAGCGCGGGAGAGGCCTCTCTCTCCTTCATCTCAAGATATCGCTCGTAGCCGCACTTATAGTCGAAGAGCTTCCCGTCCCTCAGCTCCCAGATCCGGGTGGCGAATTTGGATATAAAGTATCTGTCGTGCGAGACAAATAAGAGAGCCTCACCGTAATCGGAGAGCGCGTCCTCCACCCACTCCCTCATCGCGATATCGAGGTGGTTCGTCGGCTCGTCGAGGATAAGCAGGTTGAGATTAGAGCGCATTATTATGGCGAGCTTGAGCCTCGATTTCTCTCCGCCCGAGAGCTGGGACACCTTCGTAAAAACGTCGTCGCCGCGGAACATATAGGCGCCGAGCCTGTCCCTTGCGTCGCCCATCTGGAGCTTTGCCTCGTACATCATCGTCTCAAGGACGGTCAGGTTTTCATCCTGAAAGCTTACAATCTGCGGAAGGTAGGCAGTTTTGACCGCGGGGCCGAGGCGGATAAGCCCCTCGTCCGGGCTCTCCTCATTCATAATAAGCTTAATAAACGTGGATTTGCCCGTTCCGTTATCGCCAATGAGGGCGACGCGTTCGCCGCCGCGCATCAGAAGGTCGACGCCCGAAAAGAGTTTCCTGTCTCCGAAGGACTTTGCAGCGTTTTTAACGAGAAGTACCTCGTCGGCACGGAACTCGGTCTCGGAAAAGCGGGCCTTCATTCTCTCCTCTGTCTGCGGCTTATCCACCGTCTCCATCTTCTCTATCCGCTTTTCAATGGAGAAAGCCCGCTTGTGGAGCTTGTCGTTGCCCATAAACGCCCAGAGGTGCAGATCGTCGGCAGCCTTGCGGAGCTGAGCTATCTTCGACTGTTCCTTTTCATACTGCTTGAGCTTCTCCTGATATCGGCGGCGCTTCTCCTCAACGTAAAATGAATAGCTGCCGGGATAGAATTCCGCCCTGCCGCCCGTGATCTCTATTATTCGCGATACAGCCCTGTCAAGGAACCAGCGGTCGTGCGAAATTGCGAGAACTGTGCCGCGAAAATGGGAGATATAGTTTTCAAGCCATGCGACTGCGCTCATATCGAGATGGTTCGTCGGCTCGTCCAAAAGCAGGATATCGGTATCCTCAAGTATAAGGCGGGCAAGATTCATTCGAGTTCTCTCACCGCCGGATAGCTCGGAAAAAAGCTGGTCTCTCTGCGCCCTCGGTATCCCGAGGCCGTTCGCAACAGTATCGCGCAGCCTTTCAAGCTCATAGCCGCCGAGGCGGTCAAATTCGTGCGAGAGAAAGTCATATCTCTTCATCGTGGGCTCTGAGACGTCGCCAGAGGACATTTTTTCCTCGAGCTCTCGCATCTCCCTGCCGATCGCAAAAACGCGCTCGTGCGCCGTTTTAAGCACGTCCTCCGCCGTCATATTCTCCGCGTAGTTTGGGATCTGGCTGAGTACGCCGACCCTTTTATTCTTCGGTATTATCACTCCGCCCTCATCCGGCGTTATCTCGCCGGTGATGATGCGGAAGAGGGTTGTCTTTCCCGCTCCGTTTCGTCCGAGTATGCCGACGTGCTCCCCCTCGAATATCTCAAAGGAGAGGCCGTCAAGCACGTTTTCACCTACCTCGAAGCCGTGCCTTATATTCTGTACGGAAATGTCAGTCATATTGTTTCTCCGGAAAATGAAAACGGGCGGGCAAACTATGCCCGCCCGTTCAAGCGTTTACATTAAATTTACTCAGCTTCCTCTTCCTCGTCCTCAGCGGAGAGGTCGAGCTCAAGAGTCTCGCCGCACTCGGGGCACTCGATCACGCCGGCGTCAAGATCCTCGTTCTCAAGAAGGAACTCCTCACCGCAGGCGGGGCAGACCACGGAATAATCGTATCCGTCGTCCTCATCGTCGTCGTCCTCATCCTCATCGTAATCGTCGTCATCGTCGTCATCGTCGTAGTCGTCGTAAACGTACTCCTCGACCTCCTCGAGATCGTCGGAAACGGCGTCAAGTCCGGCTTCGAGCTCATCGACGTGGTTCTCAACATCGTCAAGGCCGAGAGCGAGGTCCTCGAGCACGTCGGCGATGGCTGCGAGCAGCTTGCCCTGTCCCTTCTCGGTGTCGAGCTCCATGCCCTCAATAAGTCCCTTGATGTAGGCTACCTTCTCAGATGCGGTCATTTCGATTACCTCCCAAAAGAATAGTTATCTCAGCCCTTGGCGCGCTCAAGATACTCGCCGGTGCGGGTATCGATCTTGATGCGCTCGCCGGGATTGATGAAGAGGGGCACTTTGACCTCAGCGCCGGTCTCGAGGGTGGCAGGCTTAAGGGTGTTGGTGGCGGTGTTGCCGGCGAAGCCGGGATCGGTCTCGGTGACCTCAAGCTCAACGAAGTTGGGGGGATCGACCGCGAACACCTTGCCCTTGTAGGACTGGATGGTGCAGACCATGTTCTCCTTGACGAACTTGAAGTTATCGGAGAGGTCGGCCTTGTTTACGGGCTCCATCTCGTAAGTCTCGGGGTCCATGAAATAGTAGAGGTCGCCGTCGTTATAGGAATACTCGGCGTCCTTGCGCTCAACAAACGCTTCCTCAAACTTAGCGGTGGGGTTAAAGGAAGTCTCGGTCACAGCTCCGGTGATGAGGTTCTTCATCTTGGTGCGGACGAAGGCCGCTCCCTTTCCGGGCTTAACGTGCTGGAATTCAACGACTACGACGGGCTTGCCCTCGTACTCAAAGGTCTTGCCGTTTCTGAAATCACCGGCGGTAATGGTTGCCATATACTGTCCTCCTGAGAGTTATTTCATAAGTTACGGTTTATTTTAACGCATATTGCAGATATTTGCAAGAAAAATATTGGAAATATCCGAAAAACTTTGCTTTTCAGGCAAGGATCACGGTAAGCCCCTTCGGAAGATCGCAGAGGTTTTCGTTTCCGTTCTCAGTTATACAGATGCAGTCCTCTATCCTGACTCCGAACTTGCCCGGAATGTAGATCCCCGGCTCGTCGCTTATCACGTTTCCTGCGCGCAGCACGTCAGCCGAAGCCATGGAGCAATAGGGGCTCTCGTGGACGTCGATTCCGAGGCCGTGGGAAAGCGAATGGCTGAAATATCCGTCGTAGCCCGCCTCGGCTATCATCCTCCTTGCAAGGCCGTCAAGCTCCTTGCCCGTAACTCCGGGCTTCGCCGCATCGATAACTGCATGCTGAGCCTTGAGCACAGTATCGTAGACCTTTTCCATCTCAGGCGTCGGCTCGCCGATGCATAGCGTGCGGGTGGTATCCGAATTATATCCCGCGACCCTCGCGCCGAAGTCGATGGTCAAAAAACCGTTTTTGAGCTTGCGCCCGTCGGGGTGCCCGTGCGGGCTCGAGGAGTGCTCCGCGTTTACGCTGATCGTGTCGAACGCCTTGTCGTCGGCTCCGTTTCTCAGCATCAGGCAGAATAGCTCCGTCGCCACGTCGCGCTCCGACATATCGCGGCTTATTTTCGGAATGAGCTCGAGAAAGCTCTTTGAGGCCACGGCCTGCGCGTTCTTCAGAAGCTCTATCTCCTCCGCGCTCTTTACGGCGCGAAGCTCCGTAATAAGCTTCTGGCCGGGCACGAGCTCCGCCGGAAGATGATCGGCGTAGACCCTGTACTGAGCATAAGAGAGAGCTCCCTCCTCAAAGCCGAGCTTTTTTACGCCCGACCTCTTCAAAAACTCGCCCATCACCTCAAAGCTTTTAGCGCGGTTAGTCAGGCGCTCTACTCGGGCTGTCTTTATCCTTGCACGGGCCTCCTCAAAATACCTTGAGTCGATAAAGAGGACGGCCTCATTCCCCGTTACGATGAGCTCGCCGGCGGATGAAGGAAAGCCCGCCGCGTAAAAGCGGTTCTGCTCGCTCGTGATTATGAGGGCGTCAAGCTCGCTCTCCCTGACCTTTTCGATTATTTTCGGAATGTTTTCAGTCATTTAAAGTGTCTCCTTTGCGGTTATTTACTATTCTTCGGTCTGCGAAACGGTATCTCGAGCCAGTACCTCCATCTGAGCCACGGCCATGTGAATTTTATGGGCTCAACGAGGATGCCGGTCACCTTTGACCGATTGGCGCATAGCATATCGGTAAAGACCTGGTCTCCGACGAGGGCGGTCTCGCTCTTATCGAAGCCCTCCTTTTTGCAGGCGGCCGCCACCCCGTCCGGCGATGGCTTTTTTGCCCGCTTGATGTAGTCTACGCCGAGCTGAGAGGCGAATTTCTCCGGGCGGTCTCCCTTGTTGTTCGAGAGAATAAACAGCGTTATGCCCGACTTCTCCATACTGTCCGCCCAAAGCTTGACTTCCTCGGTCGCCTCGTCTATTTTATACGGCGATACGGTGTTGTCAACGTCGAGGATAAGAAAGCGTATTCCCTTCTCATAGAGCTCCCCGGGTCCTATGTCCGTCAGCTTTTCATATTTCATTTTGGGCCTTAAAAGGCTCATGGCGTTCCTCCGTTATCCCTTGATCTTGTTTATTGATTTATCTGCGATTATCGCGGCCGCGAGGGCTCTGCCCTCCTCCGAGCTCGCGCCGGTTAACATCTTCGGGCTGTACAGAATCTCAACGAGAGCCCAGTCGATAGGAGCGGGCTCGCCCTGATAGTTGCTGTCCTGATAGAATACGCTCTCATAGTAATCGTAGGTATCCTGCAAAAGGCCGAGGGACTGGAGGCATTCCTCATAGATTATAGAATCGCGCTCGAGCCTCGTCGGTATCTCGTCCGCTATAAGCACCACGGAATCGGTTATCGCTCCGAATCTGCCCTCAGCGTCGTAGTCCCACCAGATATTGGCGTAGCCCCAGAAGTATCCCACCGCGCTGTAAACGTACTTTGAAAAGTCGTACATACTTACAAAGTAGATGTCCATATTGGTATCTTCCGCGCTCTCAGCCTCTCTTATTCCCGGAAAGCCCTCTATTTTATTCAGCTTCTCTGCTAAAGCCTTTACGGTATCGAGGTCGCCCTCCTGCGGGTTTCCGTGGACTGTATACTTCAGCGGGACGGTCCAGCGGACGTTGTGATCCCTTGTCCCGCCGTATTCGCTCTGGTAGGCGACGCTCATAAAATACGAGAGGACTTCCTCGTTCGAATAATCCGCAAGCCACCGGGCGTCAGTCTGCGGCTCAGGCTCAGGTTCAGGCTCAGGCTCGGGGTCCGGGTCAGGTTCCAGCGGAGAAGAAGGCTCAAGCTCGAACTCAAGGCGCATATCTGGCACGGCTATGCGGCATATAAGGGCAGCCGCCTCCGATCGCTTTATATTGTTCTCGGGATAGAATGTGCCGTAAGCGCCGTTTCCCTGCAGTATGCCGGCGTTATAGAGCCTGAATATCTCCTCTGCATACTCGCTGCCGGAGTCGACGTCGGGAAGGGACTGCACATCGTTTATTATCTCAAACTCCGCCACCGGAAGAGCATGGGCGAAGATATACGCCATCTCGCTGCGCGTGGCAGGGTCAGTCTCTCTGCCGTCTATCCAGCCCTCCGGGATGACGCCGGCTCTTACGGCGTAGTCAACGTACGTCCTGTACCACGGCGAGGTCTTTGCGAACATACTGTCTCCATCCTCGTATAATGAGCGTATGCGGGCAGCGATCGTTACCGCCTCGGAAAGCTTCAGATCGCCCTTTGGATTGAACGTTGTCGCACTGTTGCCGCTCATAAGCCCGAGCTCGTACGCCGTGGCGACTGAGCCCTGCTTATAATACCCGTACCACGCTGTCTCGTCAACGTCGGTAAAACGCCCTGCTTCATAGCTCCCGTCAAGTGTGAAAATGCTCATATCAGCAAGCGCGCTGACGCTGAGCGTGAGTACGAGCGCAAGTGCGACGAGGGTCGCAGTTAGTGTTCTAAGCTTCTTCATATCATTTACCAACCTTCCCTTTTACAGAAGCTCTGTAAGCTCCCTCACTTCTTCTTTCGTTGTCGCCCAGTCCGTACAAAGCCGAACCACCGTGTGTCCGGCGTCAAAGGGCTCCCAGCGGGATATACTTGCCTTTTCCCCGAGTGAGGCGAGGCGTCCGTTTTCCATAACGACAAAAACCTGATTTGTAGGAGAGTCTATATAAAACTTGTATCCCTTCTCTGAAAGCGCCTTCTTGAGCTCCGAAGCTCTGTCCACCGCGTTTTTTCCAATTTTGAAATACAGCCCGTGCGTAAAAAGAGTATCGAACTGTATGCCGAGGAGCCTGCCTTTCGCGAGCACGGCTCCGTGCTGCTTAGCTATCGTAAAGAAATCGCGGGCAAGGTCCGGATCAGGGAAAACGACAGCCTCGCCGAACAGGGCGCCGACCTTCGTGCCGCCGATGTAGAAAACGTCCGCAAGCCGTGCGATATCGGAAAGCTCCACGTCGCCGCCCTCGGCGGCGAGCCCGTAGCCCATTCTCGCCCCGTCTATGAAAAGCGGAAGCTTATACTCGCGGCAGACGGCGCCGAGCTCCTCAAGCTCAGCCTTTGAATATACCGTTCCGTACTCCGTCGGAAAGCTTATGTAAACCATTCCCGGCCTTGCTATATGCGGCCACGCCTCGTCGGCGTAATAGCCCTCGAGGTAGCTCCTCACAGCCCGGGCGGAGAGCTTTCCGCTTTCTCCGGGGATAGTTATGACCTTATGCCCGCTTGCCTCTATAGCTCCGCCCTCGTGGCCGTTTATATGGCCGGTGTCGGCGGAGATGACGCCCTCGATGGGTCTTAAAAGGTGTGAGATGACGACGGCGTTCGCCTGAGTGCCGCCGACGAGGAAATAAACGGCGGCGTCCATTTTTCCGACTGCGGCGCGTATCTTCTCCCTTGCAGCCTCACAGTATTCGTCTTCGCCGTATCCCGGCGTGGATTCAAGGTTTGTCTCGGCGAGGCGCTCGATTATCTTAGGGTGCGCGCCCCTCGTATAGTCGCATTCAAAGTGAAGCACCGTCTTTCCCCTCTCTCTCTATTTTCCTGACGTATTTTTCGACCTTGGCGCGGGTATTCATAATATCCCGGCCGCAGCCGAGGCAGCGCATTTTAAAATCCGCTCCCACCCTTGTTACGAGCCAGCGGTCGGAGCCGCAGGGGTGGGGTTTTTTCATTTTCAGAACGTCGCCGACCCGGATATCCATCAGCCGTCCTCCCCCTTTATCCCGTCCCAATACTTTTTCGCAGCCTGCTCGTTCTTATTGTCGCCGTACTCGTAGTATTTCGTGCCGACGAGGTTATCGGGCAGATACTGCTGCTTTACCCAGTGGTTGGGATATGAGTGCGGGTATTTATAGCCCTGATCCCGCTCAAAGCCCGTACCGTCTGCGTGAACGTTCTGGAGCTCGCGCGGCACGGGGCCCGCCTTGCCCTTTTCAACGTCGCGCATCGCCCGGTCTATCGCCATCACGACGGAGTTGGACTTCGGGGCGGTCGCAAGAAGTATCACGGCCTCGGCGAGCGGCAGACGGGCCTCCGGAAGGCCGAGCTGCAGGGCGGCGTCGACGCACGCCTTGACGATAGGCACGGCCTGCGGGTAGGCAAGGCCGATATCCTCGGAGGCGGAGCACATTATCCTTCGGCAGGCTCCGGGCAGATCGCCTGCTGCAAGCGTTCTCGCAAGGTAGTGCAGGGCGGCGTCCGGGTCAGAGCCACGGAGAGATTTCATAAGGGCGGATACGGCGTCGAAATGCTGATCCCCGTCCCTGTCATAGTGCATCGCGCTCTTTTGGCTTACTAAAACGGCGTCCTCAAGAGTTATCTCAATATACCCGCCGCGTATTTTCGACGCCGTAAAAAGAAGCTCAACCGCGTTTATCGCCTTTCTCACGTCGCCTCCGGACGAAGCGGCGATATGCGCGCTCACCCCGTCCTCGAGCTTTGCCGAAGTACCGAGGCGCTCCTCCATTTTTGAGACGGCGCGAAGCACAGCCTTCTCCACCTCCTCGGGCGGAAGCTCCTTGAACTCGAACACGGTGGAGCGGCTCAGTATCGCGTTATATACGTAAAAATACGGGTTCTCCGTTGTTGAGGCTATCAGCGTTATCTTTCCGTTTTCGATAAACTCAAGCAGGCTCTGCTGCTGCTTTTTATTGAAATACTGTATCTCGTCGAGATAAAGGAGCACTCCGTTCGGGACAAGAAAGCTGTCAAGCTCGGCGATTATGTCCTTAACGTCCGAAAGGCTTGCCGTGGTGGCGTTGAGCCGCCTCAGCTCGCGGTTTGTCTCCTTCGCTATGATATTGGCGACAGTAGTCTTTCCCGAGCCTGAAGGGCCGTAGAATATCATATTCGGCACGTTGCCCGAGGCAATTATCCGCCTGAGAAGGCCGTTTTCGCCCAGTATATGCTTCTGACCGTACACCTCGTCGAGGGTAAGGGGCCTTATCTCATCTGCTAAGGGTCGGTACATTGGCTCATCTCCCAATCGAATAGTAGCGGCAGAGGTCGCGCAGGCAGCAATTCTCACAGGCTGGCTTGCGCGCGTCGCACACAGCCCTTCCGTGCATAACGAGGCGGTGGCAGAAATCGTTTGCCTTCTCCGGCGGCAGGATATCGCGAAGCACTGTCTCGATCTTCGCGGGGTCCTTCAGCTCGTGATAGCCGAGCCTGCCCGTGAGCCTTATGCAGTGGGTGTCCACCACCACGCTGCCTGGCACTCCGTACACGTCGCCGAGGATAAGGTTCGCGCTCTTGCGCCCCACGCCCGGAAGACGCAGAAGGTCCTCCATATTATCCGGCACCTTCCCATTATATTCCGAAACGAGCATCTGAGCCGCGGCGACGATGTCCCTCGCCTTCCCATGGTAAAAGCCGGTGGAGCGTATGTACTCCTCAACGTCCTCGATCTCTGCCTCCGCCATCTCGTACACCGTCGGGTATCTTTCAAAGAGAGCCGGGGTCACCATATTGACCCTTGCGTCCGTGCACTGTGCGGCTAAGCGTACGGATACGAGGAGATGATATGCCTCGTTATAGTCGAGCGTGCATTCCGCTATCGGGTACTCCCGCTCAAGTCTTTCTATTATCTCGTTTGAAGTTTCTCTGTCCATCATTTCTGTCTCAATCTATCGCAGAGTTCCCCGTCAGGTCTCGCGATGACCGTCCTGTAATTAGTATAAATAACCATCCCGGGTCTTGCTCCCGAGGGCTTCTTAACGTGCTTCACGAGGGCGTAATCCACCGGCACCTTGCCGGAGTCCCTGCCCTGGGAAAACCATGCGGCAAGGCTTGCCGCCTCGGAAAGTGTCGCCTCATCAGGCTGAGAGCCGGCGCAGGAAATAACGGCGTGGCTCCCGTGTATCTTCTGAGCGTGGAGCCATACGTCGGTGGCCGCCGAATCCTTAAGCGTCAGTCTGTCGTTTTCAAGGTTATTGCGTCCCACTCTTATAAGCGTGCCGGTGGACGAGATAAACCTCATCGGCCCCTCACGCCTTCCGAGCTCCTTCTTCTTTCCGCCGCCGGAGCGGATGACTCCCGCAGCCTCAAGCTCCTCTTTTATCCCCGTAACCTCGCGCAGAGTGGAAGCGCGGGAAAGCTCGTCCAGCACGCTGTCGAGGTAAAAAACTTCCCTCTCGCCCTTTTCTATTTCGCGCGTCAGGTGTGTGACCGCGTTTTTAAGCTTCGTATAGCTCTTATAGTATGCCGCTGCGTTCTCCTGCGGCGTCTTTAGCGGATCGAGCTTTATCTCACGCTCAGAGCCGTCCTCTGAATAGTAGTCAAAGGCCTTTAAAACGCCCTGCCCCTTCTTCATCGCGTGAATATTCGTCGTTATAATATCTCCGCACTCTCGGTAATACTCGCGCTTTTCGGTCTCCAAAAGCTCCTCGCGCTGAGCCTCCACCCTGCGCTCCGTTCTGTCTCTCAGCGTTTTTACGCGCTTTGAGATATCGCCCGTGCGCCTGCGGCGTCTCTCCTCCTCGGCCTTCTCCCCATAGTAGCCGTCAATAAATGCCGAGGGGCTGTTCAGCCCGCTCTTTATATATTCCTCAAGGAGCTTTGACGTTTGCGGTATCGGGTGGAGATTATCGGGATATCTGTACTTCATTCCTGGAAGTATCGCCCTATCCTCCATTGCCCCGCCGGAGCGGTAGAGGCAGTCGGTTATTATCCCATCCCCGTCTGTCAGGATGGCGTTCGCGTTCCTGCCGAAAAGCTCGATTATGAGCCCGCGCTTTTCGCCCTCGCCGAACATTCCGGGTGCGTCGAGCGAAAGCTCGACTATCCTCTCGCCCTCTGTCTGCGTTAAAGAAGTTATCCTCGCGCCGACGAGGTGCTTTCTTAGGAGCATGCAGAACATAGGCGGCTCACTCGGCCTGTCGTACTCCCGCTCAGTAAGGCATATCCTGCCCCCGCTTCCGATGCCGCCTATATAGAGGTCGCGCCTTGCGCCGCCCGCCTTGACGGTCAGGATAAGCTCAGACCGCGAGGGCTGATTAACTTTTTCTATTTTTCCGCCCTCAAGAGCGCCCGCAAGCTCGCGGACAAGCTCAGAGAGGAATATTACGTCAACCGCCATCAGTCTTCCTCCACAGCTAACCTGAAAAGCTCCTCCAGGCGCTCGCGCTCGCCCCTCAGATAGAGCCAGCCGAAAAGCGCCTCCAGCCCCGTCGCCTCGTGGTACTCCTTTACGGATGACGCCTTCGGGACTGAGTTGACCTTCGCGTTTCTGCCACGCTTGTAAACTCCGAGCTCCTCCTCGGTAAGCTGAGGCGCGAGCTTCTCCGCCGCCCTTGCCTGGGCGGGAGCCGCCACAAGCTTTACGGCGGCCCTATGCAGCTTATTTGCCGTCTCCTTTCCGCGCGAGGCGAGCATCGTCCTCGTCATCAGCTCGAATACGGCGTCGCCCACGTGGGCAAGGGCGAGGCTCGAAAGTAAGACAGCCTCCCTTTCTTCAAGTTCCGGGTTTAAATATTGCATTCTTATTTCACCACTACGTTTTCTTCTCCGAACATCTCGCGAAGCTCATTAACGAGAGCCTTGTGGATGACGCAGCTTGTCCCGGCTCTTTTGCCAGTATCCTCAAAGTAGAGAACGAGCTTTTCCTCGCCCGGGAACATATTAAGAATAAGCTTCAGCTTCTCCATACGCCCGTCGGACGCGGACGGAAGCCTGAGATATAACTTCTTTTCCTTCTGCTCCGGCGGCTTTTGCGGGGCGCTTTCCCTCCCCGCCGCTTTTTCCGGCTGAGCGTCCAGATCGGAGAGCGGTCTAATTTCGTTTGCCATTATCTGAGGAGGCTTTTCATCCCTTATCGAGAGTCTGCCCCTTATGCTTATTAGGGAGTCGGCGTTGAGATAAGAGCCGCTCTGGTCGAGTACCTGGCGGAAGCAGAGCGTCTCAATGCTGCCCGTTCCGTCGTCAACGGTAACGTATGCCATCAGCGAGCCGTTTTTCGTCGGCCTCGTTTTCGAGGCGGAGACGACCCCGGCGACAGTCACCTCGTCGTTATCTCCGAAGCTGCCCTCTCCGCCGTTTTCGGCGCAGTCCTCGATTATCTTGCCGATAGGCACGGCGTTTATCATCTTTATTTTGCTTCTGTAGCCGTCCATCGGGTGGCCGGAGAGATAGAGACCCGTTACCTCCCGCTCCATTATCATCTTCTCCTGAACGGAGAACTCCTCTATTTTCGGAAGAGTTATGCTGTCTCTCTTCGTGCCGTTTTCGTCTCCGGAGGAGCCGAAGAGATCCATCTGCCCGTCCACGTTTCTTCTTGCCTCGTCGGCTATCGTATCGATAACGAGGGGGCAAACCTGCATAAGCTGGCGCCTGTTAGCGCCGAGGGAATCGAAGGCGCCGCATTTAATAAGGCTCTCAGCCGCTCTGCGGTTAAGATCCGTCTCCGCCATACGGCGGCAGAAGTTTTCAAACGAGGTGAATTTTCCGCCTGCCTCCCGCTCGGCTATCACGTTATCTATAAACTTAAAGCCGATGTTTTTTACTGCGACGAGCCCATAGCGTATATCTCCGCCGCTTACGGCAAAGCGGGTGCGTGATTCGTTGATATCCGGAGGAAGGATATTTATCCCCATCTCGCGGCACTCCGCCGTGTACTCAGCGACCTTGTCCGGAAGATCGAGAACGGAGCTCATAAGAGCCGCCATATACTCCCTCGGATAGTGGCATTTTAAATACGCAGTCTGATAGGCAACGATCGCGTAGCTCACGGCGTGCGCCTTGTTGAAGGCGTAATTTGCGAAGTCGAGTATCTCGTTATATATGCTCTCGGCCGTTTTCGCCGGAACTCCGTTCGCGACGGCTCCGGCGATACCTCTTGCCGGATCTCCGTTTATGAATGCTGCTCTCTCCCTTTCTATCTCGTCCTGATGCTTTTTGCTCATAGCCCTGCGGATCATATCCGCCTGCCCGAGAGAGAAGCCCGCAACGCGGCGGAATATCTCGATGACCTGTTCCTGATACACGATGCAGCCGTAGGTCACGTTCAGTATCGGCTCAAGTATCGGGTGCTTATAGGTTATTTTCTCCGGGTGCTGGCTCGAGTCTATGAATCTCGGTATCGAGTCCATCGGCCCCGGCCTGTACAGGGCGATAATGGCCGTGATGTCCTCTATGTTCTTCGCCTTGAGTCCGACGCAGACTCCCGTCATACCCGCGCTTTCAAGCTGGAACACTCCGCTTGTTCTTCCGGCGGCCAGCATATCGTAGACGGCGGTATCGTCGTCCGGTATCCTTCTTATATCGAAGCCGGGCTCTTTTTTCCTTATGTCCTTTACCGCGTCGTCGATTATAGTCAGGTTTCTCAGCCCGAGGAAGTCCATCTTGAGAAGTCCGAGCTCCTCAAGCGTGGTCATAACATACTGAGTGGCTATGGTGTTGTCTTTCTTAGAGAGGGCGAGGGGGACGTAGGTATGCACTGGGTTTTTCGTAATTACGATTCCGGCGGCGTGGGTGCCGGAGTCCTTCGGCATATCCTCTATCGCGATGGCGGTATCGACGACCTTCTTTATCCGCTCGTCCCCATCGTACATATCCCGAAGCTTCTTTGAGATCTCGAGAGCCTCCTTCAGCGTCATCTTGAGGGCGTTCGGAATAGCCTTGGCTATCTCGTTCTCCTCCTGGAAGCTGAGACCCATTACCTTTGAAACGCTGCGGACGGCGTTCTTCGCCTTTAGCGTATTGAAGGTTATGATCTGGGCGACCCTGTCTTCCCCGTATTTGCGCTTGACGTAGTCCACAACCTCGCCGCGCCTGCGCTCGCAGAAGTCCATATCTATATCCGGCATGCTTACTCGCTCCGGGTTCAAAAAGCGCTCGAAGAAGAGGCTGTATTTTATCGGATCGACCTCGGTTATATTGAGGCAGTAGCTGACGACGCTTCCCGCGGCGCTGCCCCTTCCGGGGCCGACGGGTATCCCCGCCCCCTTGGCATAGCCCACGAAGTCCTGAACTATCAGGAAATAGTCGGTGAAGCCCATCTTGTTTATCATATTCAGCTCGTAATCGAGCTGACGCCTTACGTCCTCGCGGTCGGGGCCGTATTTCTCTAGCATGCCCTTCTCGCAAAGCTTGCGCAGATAGACGGCGGCGTCGCTCTCGCCCTCCGGAAGCTTGAACTCCGGCAGGTGGTATCGCCCGAACTCGAACTCGAGCGTGCATTTTTCCGCGATCTTTGCGGTATTGTCCGCGGCCTCAGGGCAGTCGGGGAAAAGGGCGCGCATCTCAGCCTCTGTCTTCATATAGAGCTCGGTGGAGTCAAAGCGCATCCTGTTCTCATCTTCCACCGTTTTGCCCGTCTGGATGCACATCAGAACGTCCTGGGCGTAAGCGTCGTCCCTCGTGAGATAGTGCGCGTCGTTCGTAACTACGAGGGGGATGCCGGTATCCTTTGAGAGCCTTATAAGGGCTGCTGAGGCCTTCTTCTCCTCCCTTATCCCGTGGTCCTGAAGCTCAAGGTAATAGTTATCTTCCCCGAATATTTCCCTGAACTCAAGTGCGGCCTTTTTCGCGTCCTGATATCTGTCCTGTATAAGCAGCTTCGGCACTATCCCCTGTATGCAGGCGGAGAGGCAGATAAGCCCCTCGTGGTACTTTCTCAGAAGCTCCATATCCACCCTTGGGCGCGTATAAAAGCCCTCTACAAAGCCCATAGAAACGAGATAGCAGAGGTTCTTATACCCCGTCTCGTTCTTTGCAAGGAGGATCAGATGATAACGCTCCGAATCAAGCTGGTGATCCTTATCGAAGCGTGTGCGGGGTGCGACGTAGACCTCGCAGCCGATTATCGGCTTTATCCCCTGCTTTTTACATTCCTTATAGAAATTTACGGCTCCGTACATAACGCCGTGATCCGTTATCGCGCAGGCGGTCTGACCCATGGCCTTTACGCGGGCCACAAGGTCCTTTATCCTGTTTGCTCCGTCAAGGAGCGAATACTCCGTATGTACGTGAAGATGCGCAAACGCCATTGTTTCTCCTTTCGCGAAAGTATTAAAAAAGCTCCGCCGCTAAATCTGTGAGCTTTTTCATTCTGTGGCTGAGGCCTGATTTTGTAAGCCCCATAAACGCCGCGAGCTCCGAAAGGCTCATTTCGGGATTCTGCTCCCTCGCCTCGGCGGCCTCGCGAAGCTTTAAGGGCAGAGCCTCGAAGGCTCCCGCTTCTCGCAGCCTTTTAACGGCGTGGAGCTGCTCCTCCGCCGCGACCACAGTTTTAAGCACGTTCGCCGTGTCGCAGTTTACCCGCCTGTTTACGGAGTTCGTCATATCCTTCTCTATCTTCGTGCTCATAATCTTCATAGCTGCGACGGGAGCGCCTATCTTCGTTAGCATATCCTCGATAACCGAGCTCATCTTGAAGTAGGTGACGTAGTTCTGCCCGCGCCGCACGAGCCTTGATTCAAAGCCCATATCGCTTAAAAGCGCGGGCAGCTCTCTCGATACGAAGGGGTGCGTGGTAGATAGCTCGAGATGATAGCGTTTCTCCGGGTCGGTAACGCTGCCGCCCGCCATAAAGGCGCCGCGCAGGAAGCTCTCCTTCGCCCCCTCGTCCTCGAGGGCGCCGAGGTTTATATGCAAAGCGGTAAGGCTTTCCGCCTCGTAGCCGTAGGTCGAAAACACCTTTGAAAGCTTAGCTTCGTCTGTTATTAAGAATACTTTCTTTTTTCTCTCTCCGTCGCCGGATACGGAATCGAATTCAAAACCGAAGGCTCTCTTAAAAAGCCGCGGAAAATGGGACGCAAGATCGGCGTTCCCGGTCACGATGCGGATCTCTCTCGGTGAAAACGTATTGGCAAAGAGCAGGACCCCGTAAGCCTGGGCGGCGGCCATCGTCCTCGGCCCTATATCCGCCCTGCAAAGCTCGGTTTTTACTTCATAGGAAAACGACACGGGTTCCCGTCCCCCTCTCTTATTCTTTATCCCTTATCCACATCTCTGTGGATGCACTCGGTGGCGTAGCCCTTCTCCGAGAACATTTTTGCGATCGCCTCGGATACGGCGACGCTTCTGTGCCTGCCTCCGGTGCAGCCAATGCAAACGGTGAGGCTAAGCTTGCCCTCCTCCTCGTAATTCGGGAGAAGGTACTCCAAAAGCCCCTCAAAGCGGCGCAAAAACTCTTCCGCCTGCCCGTTTTTGAAAACGTAGTCCGCAACGTCCTTCGCCTGACCCGTCTTATTCTGAAGCTCCGCAACGTAGAAAGGATTTGGAAGGAAGCGCACGTCGAACACGATATCCGCCTCGATCGGTATCCCGTATTTATATCCGAAGCTCATAACGGTGACCTTGATCTTGTAGTCCCCGCCGCCGCCGAAAATGCGAAGAAGGTTTCGCTGAAGCCTTCCGAGAGTAAGCCCGGTGGTATCGATAACGTAGTCGGCCCTTCTGCGGACGGGCTCCAGCATCTTCATCTCACGCTGTACGGCCTCTACGAGGCTGAGCCCCTCGGCTGAGAGCGGGTGGCGGCGGCGTGTCTCCTTATAGCGCTTGACTATCGTATCAAGAGTTGCGTCAACGTAGAGTATTTTATACTCGAGGCCGAGGGCTGAAAGCTCGTCGAGCGATTCGAAAAGCTCGTCGAAGCTCTCGCGGCTCCGCACGTCGGTAACGAGGGCGACCCTTTCGTATCTGCCCCTCGTTGCAACGCAGAGCTCCGCGAATTTCGGGATAAGCGTTACCGGCATATTATCCACGCAATAGAAATCAAGGTCCTCAAGGGCAGCCGCCACGCGGCTCTTGCCCGCGCCGGAAAGACCCGAAATAATAAGAATGTCCACTCTGCCGCCTCCTTTTCGTTACTTAATTATTCTTACCTCCGGCTCAAGAAGGATACCGGAGTGCTCGAATACCTCTTTTTTGACTGTCTCCATTAGGCCGTAAAAATCGTCGAAGGTCGCGCCGCCGCGGTTAATTAAAAAGCCCGCGTGCTTTTCCGATACCTGGGCTCCTCCGATCGCTCTGCCCTTTAGCCCCGCCGCCTCGATGAGGCGGGCGGCATAATCGCCGGCCGGGCGCTTGAAGGTGCTTCCCGCAGAGGGAAACTCGAGCGGTTGCTTCTCCCTGCGTCTTTCGGCGAGGTCTCGCATTTTCGCCCTAATCTCGTCCGAATTCCCCGGCTTGAGCCGGAGCCGGGCGGAGACGATGACGGCGTCCTTCTCCTCAAAAACGCTGTGCCTGTATGAAAAATCGCAGGCATCGCGCGCGTATTCCCGTATTTTTCCGTCCTCTACAACGGTCACGCTCTCGCAGACGTCCTTTATCTCGCCTCCGTAGGCTCCCGCGTTCATATATACAGCTCCGCCGAGAGAGCCGGGGATGCCGTGAAGCGTCTCAAGCCCTGTGAGCGAGGCGGCAAGAGCGGCCGACGCAATTTTGGATAGCGCCGCTCCCGCCCCGGCTGTGACCGTCTCTCCCTCGGTCTTTATCTCAGAAAGTCCCGCCGTACTGATCACGGCGAGCTCGAGCTCCCCGTCCGCGAAGAGGACGTTAGACCCCTTCCCGAGGACGAAACACCTCAGTCCTCCGGCGCGGCAGGATAAGATAACGCTCTCAAGCTCCTCAGCCGAGGCGGGCTCGAAGTATGACGCCGCTTTGCCGCCTATCCTGAGGCTTGTATGGGCGCTCATCGGCTCATTTTCCCGCGCCTCCGCTCCGGGATACTTTTTCTTATGCTCCTCTATAAGCTCTCTGTACGTCATATCAGTTCTCGCTCAGACTGTCAAAATAGTGGTCTATCCTGTCGGTAAACTCCTTCGCGGAGTCGTAGCCCTGGCGCTTCTGCCTGTTGTTCATAGCCGCGACCTCAAGAATTACCGCGAGGTTGCGTCCGGGCTGGATCGGTATGGTGATATACGGCACCTTAACGCCGAGGATGTCCATATACTTATACTCGTTTCCGATCCTGTCATACTGCGTCTCTGGCTTCCAGGTCTCGAGCTGGACGATAAGGTCTATCTTTTCAGCCCATTTGACGCTTCCCATTCCGAATATGCGGCGCACGTCGATAACGCCAATGCCGCGAAGCTCGATATAGTTCCTGATAAGCTCGGGAGCCGAGCCCATAAGAGTGGTGGAATCCACGCGCTTTATATCGACAGCGTCGTCGGAAATGAGCCTGTGTCCGCGCTTTATCAGCTCGATGGCGGCCTCCGACTTGCCGATCCCGCTGTCGCCGACGATCAGAAGTCCCTCGCCGTAGATCTCCACGAAGACTCCGTGGCGGGTTATCGTGGGCGCGAGCACGTCCTTCAGCTTCGATATGGCGTTAACGATGAGCTCGCTCGTCTCCTTCGGGCTTTTGAGAAGGGTCATATCGTGCTTTTTCGCCGCCTCAAGGCACTCAGGCATCAGCTCTGAGTCGTGGGCTATTATGAGGGCGGGGATTCCGCTCTCGAAGAGCTTTTCAAATATCTCAAGTCTTTTCTCCGATGTGAACTGATTGAGATACGCCGTCTCCGCAACTCCGATTATCTGGATCCTGTCGGAATCGAAGTAATCGTAAAACCCGGTGAGCTGGAGCCCCGGGCGGTTGATGACCTGGGTCGTTATCCTCTTTCTCTCGTAATCGGAAGAGCGGTTTTCAATCTGAAGGCCGATCTCCTCCACGAGATCCTTCAGCTTCATTCCGGTTGACTCTGCCATAAGCTGCCTCCCTTTCAGAAATAATTGTTGACTACGCACAGTTATACAGATAAATTTTACTCTGAAACAGGCGATTTTTCAAGTGCTTTATGGCGAGAGCGTATATTTTTCGCCCTGTATAAATTTTTTTAAAATTTCGCTTGCATTTTTCTATAAATTCTGCTATAGTATGTAGGCTATGTGGACAGATATCCCGATTCTGGGTTTGATGTTTAGTCTTATTAAGGAGGTGCTCAGATGGCAAAGTGCGAATTTTGCGACAAGGACGTCGCGTTCGGTATTCAGGTTTCCCACTCTCACAGGAGGTCCAACCGTACCTGGAAGCCCAACGTGAAGCGCGTCAAGGCTGTTGTTAACGGTTCACCCAAGCATGTTTATGTTTGCACGAGGTGCCTCCGCAGCGGAAAAGTGCAGCGCGCTGTTTAAGCTCCGAAACAAAATTATCACCCGCCGAAATCGGCGGGTGATTTTTTTATTCGTTGTCGCCGCGCTGGCGGATCGTCATTCTGATCGGCGTCCCCTCCAGCCCGAAGGTCGCGCGGATCTGATTTTCGATATACCTCTGATACGAGAAGTGGAATAGCTCGGCGTCGTTCACGAATAGAACGAACTGAGGCGGCTTTATCCCGGTCTGCGTCATATAGAATATTTTTAGCCGCTTGCCCTTGTCGGTGGGCGGCTGAACTCTTGCCTGAGCGTCCGCGAGCACGTTGTTCAGCATACCGGTGGTTATCCTCGTGGAAGCCTGCTGGTTTACGTAATTCGCGAGCTCAAATATTCTGTCCACCCTCTGCCCGGTTAGCGCGGAGACGAAGACGATGGGCGCGTACTGCATAAAGCTGAGGTCCGCGCGAATCTTATCGCGCATTTTGTCCATCGTGTTTGTCTCTTTTTCAACGAGGTCCCATTTGTTGACGACGATGATGCTCGCCTTGCCGGCCTCGTGCGCCAAGCCGGCGACCTTTGTATCCTGCTCGGTAACGCCGTCGCGGGCGTCGATCATAATAAGGCAGACGTCCGAGCGATCTATAGCGGTCTGAGCTCGCATAACGGAAAACTTTTCTATGCGGTCGGTAACGCGGGAGTGCTTTCTCATTCCCGCCGTGTCGATGAGAAGGTACTTGCCCCACTCGTTCTCAAGCGGGGTATCGACCGCGTCCCTCGTCGTTCCGGCCATATCGGATACGATGACGCGCTCCTCGCCGAGAATGCGGTTTATAATGCTGGACTTGCCCACGTTCGGTTTTCCGATAACAGCGATCTTTATCCTGTCGTCCTCGTTTTCCTCCTCAGTCTCCTCGGGGAAATAGCTGAGGCAGAGATCGAGCACCTCGTCGGTGCCGTGGCCGTGTACGGCGGAGACGGCTATCGGGTCGCCGACCCCGAGGGCGTAAAACTCGTATATGTCCGGGTTCAGCGCGCCGACGGAGTCCATTTTGTTTACGGCGAGGACGACCGGCTTCTTGCTGCGGAGGAGCATATTCGCAACCTCCTTATCGGCGGCCGTCACTCCGGTATTGATATCGCAGACGAGGATTATAACCGTCGCCGTCTCGATCGCGGCAAGAGCCTGATCCCGCATAAAGGTCAGTATCTCGCTGTCGGTCTTCGGCTCGATGCCGCCGGTATCGACGATATCGAAGGTCCTGCCCGCCCATTCGCACTCAGCGTAAAGGCGGTCTCTCGTCACGCCGGGCGTATCCTCGACTATGCTTATTCTCTTTCCTGTCAGCTTATTGAAAAGGCAGCTTTTGCCGACGTTCGGCCTGCCTACTATCGCTACGAGGGGTTTCATTTCTCACACTTCCTTTTCATCATCCTCAGTCCATCATCACGGAAAGAAGAGCGTCGCCGCCGCCGGAGATCGGTATTACCGGCACTCCGAGCTCGCGCTCCACATCGTCAGTCGTGATATCGTCCAAAAAGACGTTCTCTCCGTCCTTCAGCATCCTGTTCGTAATATATAGTCTTTTGCCGAGCTCGCGGCCGCGGAGCTGGGCAATAAGGTCTTTTCCTGTTATCAGTCCGGCCACGTCTATACTGTGACCGAAAAAGTCGTTTTTTATAGCATACACCCGCCCGTCGATTTTCGGATGGCGCTCGTGCGCCATTTTCAAAAGCTCGGAGAGCATATAGCCGGAGGCGACGCCCGTCGCCATAGAAAACGGCGTTCCCTTCGCCTCGTCCTCACATTCATCAAGGGCGGCGGAGAACTCGGATATCATGAGCCTTATAAGACCCACCCCGTTTTCAAGCTGGGGGTACTCCTCATAGTATTCCTCGTCCGGTATATTTCTTCCCGCCTTCAGGAAAAATTCATCAGAGGCGAAGAATATCCTCGTTCCGTATTTCTCATAGCACTCCTCGCCGAAGCCGACTATGATATCGAGCGTCTCGGCGGCGTGCTCGGGCGTGAAGGCCTTGAGCGGATAGAGCCCCTCGCGGAATTTCGTCAGTCCGACGGGGATAACGGAGACGCTGTTTACCGAGGGATAGAGCGCGGATAACTCGCGCATCGTATATTTTAGCTCCTCCCCGTCGTTTATCTCGGGGCAGCAGACGATCTGGCAGTTCATCTCGATATCGTTTTCCGCAAGGCGGCGGACGATATCTATGCCCTCTCCCGCCCGCCGGTTTCCGAGCATAAGGCAGCGAAGAGACTTGTTCATCGTGTGAATCGAAACGTTGATCGGGCTTATTCTCAGGTCGATTATCCTCTGTATTTCACGCTCCGACATATTGGTAAGGGTGATATAGCTCCCCGTAAGGAAGCTCAGGCGAACGTCGTCATCCTTGAAATACAGGGTGTCGCGCATACCATTCGGAAGCTGGTCGACGAAGCAGAATACGCAGTTATTTGCGCAGGAGCGGGCGTTATCCATAAGATAGGTCTCAAAATCGATGCCCGCGTCCTGGCCGAAGTCCTTCTTTATCTCAAAATCCTCTCTCGTCCCGTCCTGGTGCTCAACGGTGAAAACGCTGTCGTCCCCGTAGGCGTAGTACATATAATCGAGAACGTCCTGTATCTTTTTCCCGTCCACCATAAGAAGCCTGTCGCCCTTCCGGATACCGGCGCGAAAGGCCGGAGAGCGGGGCTTAACTTCGCTTATCAGGTTTTTCAATGCTCCGCCTCCTTGAATCTTACAGAGATAAAGCAAAAGCGGCGGGGATTATAGTCCCGCCGCTTTTCACCGGTAAAATTACTTCTCCTCAACAGCCACGACTTCACGGCCGTTGTAAGCGCCGCAAGCTCTGCAGGCTCTGTGGGGCAGGTTAAGCTCACCGCACTTGGGGCAGGGTACGAGACCCGGAACGCTCAGCTTCCAGTTGGAGCCGCGTCTCTTATCTCTCCTCGCCTTGGATACTTTCCCCTTCGGTACTGCCATTGTTGCACCTCCTGTATTAATCTTTCTCCAGGAGCTGCGCTAAAACAGCCAACCTGGGGTCCTGGTCCTCCCTGCAATCGCAGGGACCGTCGTTTAAATTCTTCCCGCACTTCGGGCAGAGGCCCTTGCAGTCTTCGCTGCAAAGAAATCTCTGATCCATATTAAGCACGAGAGCGGTCGTCGCTATCTCGCCGAGATCAGCATAGTCGCCGTCGAGAAGATAAGTGTCCTCAAGCTCCTCATCCTGAAGCTCTTCAGCAAGATACGCCTCTATCGGAATATGAAGCTCCCTGCGGAACTCCTTAAGGCAACGGGCGCAAACGCAGTCCATCTCGCCCCGGACTTCGCCCGTTACGCACAGGGCGCCGGCGTGATTTCTTATCTCGCCGGAGGCGGTAACCGGAGAGGAAAAGCCGCGCACTCCCTCAAATTCCAGCCCGGAGGTATCGACCTCGAAGCTGAACGGCAGAAAGGCGCCGGATATTTCGATTATATCCTTCAGACTTATCCGCATACCATACCTCGATATTTCTTCATAGAAGCACTATGGTATTATAAAGTAATAATTCAAACTTGTCAAGGAGAAATCAGTTTATTTTTACGTTCTCCCAAAGGCTGTTCATATAGTCGAGCATCTCCTGCGGGAGATTTTTGTAAGCGTATGTGTTGTACATCGCCGCAAAGTCCCCGGTCTCGGGATAGAGGATCTCCATTGCCTCCTCGCCCATATAGTCGATATACTCGGCGTCGGTATATACGACGCGGTTCGGCGAGGCATAGTAAGTGTACTCGGCGTTCGCGACAGCGGCGTCACGAGAGAGCATAAAGTTTATAAATATCTCGGCGAGCTCCTTATCCTGGCAGCAGGAGGGGATGCACATCGCGTCGACGTAGTAGTTCGTGGGGTCGGGATAGTAGAAGCGAAGGTCGACGGTATCTGCCTCGGCGTCGAGCATGGTGAAGTAGTCGCCCGCGTAATAAGCGCCGATCGCCGCCTCGCCGGACTCCATCATATTGTAGATCTCGTCCATAACCTGTCCGTACAGGAGGGGACGCTGGGTCATAAGCTCTTCATAGGCCTTGTCCCACTGGGACTTGTCGGTGGTGTTGACGTCCAGTCCGAGCTTGTACATCGCGGTGCCGAAAGCGTCGCGGGAGTTATTGAAGGAGACTATGCGGCCGGAATACTTGGGATTCCACATAAGCTCCCAGCCCTCTGCGTCAGCCTCGTCGACCTCGTTCGCGTTCCAGATAACGCCTACGATACCGTAGGCATAGGGCACGGTGTACTTGTTCTCGGCGTCGTAGTAGAGGCCCTTGAAGCTCTCGTCGATATTGGAGTAGTTCGGGATATTGGAAAAGTCGAGCTCGAGGAGCATATCCTCGGAGATCATGCGGGCTATCATATAGTCGGAGGGAATGATAACATCGTAGCTGACAGCGCCGGCGGAGAGCTTCGCGTACATATCCTCATTGGACTGGAAGGTGTCGTAGTTGACGTGCACCTTCTCGCCGTAGGTCTCCTCGTACCAGGCCTCGAATTTCTTAACCGTGTCGTAGCTGTCCTCGGAGCCGTCGGAGATATATTCGCCCCAGTTATAAACGTTGAGGATCCTCGTTTTGCCGCCGGAGCAGCCCGCAAGGCAGGCCATTATCATTGCCGCCGCAAGTACGGCGCATAAAACTTTTTTCATCGGTGATTACCCCTTTACTTTGTTCTTTTTCTTCTCTCTCCTCGCGCGAAGAGCGTCGTCGTCCGTAAGGTTGGAAATCAATAGGAGAGCAAGTATCACGAAGAAGATTATCGTCGCAAGAGCGTACATCTTCGGCGTTACCGTCTTCTTCGTCATATTGTATATCCTGATCGGCAGGGTCTGGAAGCCCGCGCCGGAGGTAAAATAGCTTATCACGAAGTCGTCAAGGCTCATCGTGAAGGCCATTATCGCGCCGGTTATTATGCCCGGCATTATCTCAGGGATCGTGACCTTGAAAAAGGCCTGGCGCGGAGTGCAGCCGAGGTCGAGGGCGGCCTCGGGCAGGGCGGGGTCCATCTGCCTCAGCTTGGGCAGCACCTGCAGGATAACGTAGGGCAGACAGAAGGTGACGTGGGCTATCAGCATAGTCCAAAAGCTCAGGCTGTTCGCGAAGCCGAAAAGTCTTCCCGCGAACACGAACATGAGCATGAGCGAAATACCGGTTATGATGTCCGGATTCGTCATCGGGATATCTGTCGCCGTTTTTATCGCCGTCTTGAGCCATTTATTGCGCAGCCTGTCGATACCGACGGCGGCGGCGACTCCTATAACGGTTGAGATCGCCATCGAGCTGACGGCGAGGAGAAGCGTGTTCCTCACGCTCTCGAGCGTCGCCTCATCGCGGAAAAGCTCGCGGTACCATTTCAGCGAAAAGCCGGAGAAAACCGAAAGGCTCCTCGCCTCATTGAAGGAAAACACGAGCAGGATGACGATAGGCGCAAAAAGGAAAACAAAGATGAGAGCGGTATAAACCTTGGACGCAGTTTTCACGCCTTCGCCCCCTCTCCGTACTTCCCGTGACCGGTGAGATACTTGATGAGAGCCATCGCCGCGAGCAGGATTATCATAAGGATAAAGGCCATAGCGGCGGCGAAGTGGAGGTTGTTCGCAACGTACTGTCCCTCAATGGCGTCGCCGATGAGGAAGAAGCGGCCGTTGCCGAGCTTCTGGGATATATAGAAGGTGCTTATCGAGGGTATCAGCACCATCGTCACCCCGTTCAGTATTCCCGGAACGCTCAGCGGAAGGATCACGCGGCGCAGGACCTGGCCGCCGTTGCAGCCGAGGTCTCGGGCGGCCTCGATAAGCTTGTAATCCATCTTCGCCATTATCGAATAGATCGGGAGCACCATATAGGGGAAATAATCGTAGACCATTCCGACCACGACGGCGGACTCTGTGCCGATTATGTGGATGCGGCCGAGGCCGACGGCTGAGAGAAGGCCATTTAAAATTCCGGTGTCCTGAAGTATCGTCATCCAGGCGTAGGTCCTTATAAGGAAGTTCATCCACATCGGGATCATAATGAGCACCATCATGATCTTCTGCGCCCTCGCGCTGGCTCTCGTCATAAAATAAGCGAGAGGATAGCCGAGCAGAAGGCAGATCAGAGTGGAAATTACGGCGAGCTTGAGGCTGCGAAGGAAGATATCGATGTATATCCTGCTCCCCGTTTCGCGGCTCGTCTCGGTGAAAAACTTCGTGATGTTGCCGAAGGTGAAGGTAAAGCTGTTATCGGTAAAGGCGTAGTAAGCGACGAAAAATAGCGGCACTATTATAAAAAGGACCGCCCAGAGGGAGTAGGGTCCCAGCAGCGTGCCGGTGCGCCGGCTCGCGGGCCCGCTCATTCCTCTTCCTCGCTTTCGTTCTCCGATATCTCGTCATATTCCTCGGAGTAGGAGGAATAGTCGCCGAACATACCGGAATAGTGGCTCTTTTTCATAACGTGGAAGCCGTCCGGGTCTATCTTTATGCCGATCTTTGAGCCCTCGGGGCAGAAGTCGGTGGTCTGGATAAGCCACTTGAAGCCGTAAAAATCGACTATGATATCGTACTGCATACCCTTGAACGTGACCTGGGTAACTGTGCCCTTAAGCTGACCCTCGTTCTCAGGGACGATATCGACGTCCTCCGGCCTGATGACCACGTCGACGGCCTCGTTTGGCGCGAAGCCCTTATCGAGGCATCTGAATTTCCTGTTGAATATCTCCACAACTCCGTCCTCGCGCATGATGCCGTCCACGATGTTGGACTCGCCGATAAAATCGGCAACGAAGGCGTTCTTCGGCTCGTTATAGATATCCTCGGGGGTACCGATCTGCTGTATGCGTCCGCCGTCCATCACGACCACGGTGTCGCTCATCGCGAGCGCCTCCTCCTGATCGTGGGTAACGTATATAAACGTGATCTCCATCTCGCGCTGGATGCGCTTGAGCTCCTGCTGCATATCCTTGCGAAGGCGCATATCGAGGGCGCCGAGCGGCTCGTCAAGCAGAAGTACCTTCGGGTTATTTACAAGCGCCCTCGCGATTGCGACTCGCTGCTGCTGGCCGCCGGAGAGGCTCGTTACGCTCCTGTGCTCGAAGCCCTTGAGATTTATTATCTCGAGCATTTCGTGCACGCGGGTCCTGATCTCGTCCTTCGGAACCTTTTTGATATTCAGGCCGAAGGCGATATTGTCGTAAACATTGAGATGGGGGAACAGGGCGTATTTCTGGAACACCGTGTTCACCTGACGTTTATGCGGCGGGACGTCATTAATCCTCACACCGTCAAAAAAAACGTCGCCGGAAGTAGGTACGAGAAAGCCGCCCACTATTCTCAGAGTGGTGGTCTTTCCGCAGCCCGACGGTCCCAGCAGCGTGAGGAATTCCTTATCATTAAAGTAAAGATTAACGTTGTCCAGGACGGTCTCGCCATCAAACTGCATGGAGACGTCCTTCAGCCTTATGAGTTCTTTTGACATTATCCTCCCCCTCATTTCCCGAATAATCTATCTATGCCATAATAAAGACATTAGCATAAATATACATATTATCTCATTAAAAGTCAAATGGAAAAACCGAAAAAACTGGCGAAATTTGGCGGCTCTACGGTGAATTCTTTGTTTAAAAGATAGTTAAGGGCTCCTGCGTCTGTTTTGAACGAAAAAACGAGCTTATACGAGCAGAGCTGCTGGCCCTCCCCGTCCCTGTCCCTGCCGTATTTTCCATCGCCCATGAGGGGATGGCCAGCATGAGAAAACTGTGCCCTTATCTGGTGAGTGCGCCCCGTTAAAAGCTCGCACTCAACAAGGCTTTTTCCGTCCTTCACGGCGAGGGTGCGGTACCGCGTCGCCGCGCTCTTGGCGCCCTTTTTTGGCTCGTCCGAAACGTAGACCCTGTTGTTTTTCGCGTCCTTGAAAATATAGCCTGTCAGCGTTCCGCTTTTGGGCTCCATCACCCCGTGGATGGCGGCGAGGTACCGCTTGTCTATCTCCCTCGCCCTTATCTTCTCATCAAGTATCCTTAAAGCCTCGGCCGTCTTTGCGGCTATCACTATGCCCTGTGTATTTCGGTCGATGCGGTTAGCGAGGGCGGGAGCGAAGCTGTGCTCCTCTCTCGGCTTCCACTCTCCTTTTTGATAGAGGTACGCCTTTATATTTGAAATAAGCGTATTAACATCCCACTCCCCGGCGGAATGGCAGAGAACGCCGGGCTTTTTATCGCAGAGGATGATGTTCTCGTCCTCGTACACTATATCGAGGCGAGGCGTCGTTATCCTCAGGTATGCGTTATCCTCGGTCGGCTTTTCAAAAAACTCGTCGTTTATATAGAGCTCAAGCACGTCGCCCTCGGAGAGGCGCACGTCACGCTTTGAGCCCTTTCCGTTCAGCTTTATCCGCTTCAGCCTGATATATTTTTGAAGAAGGCTCTCCGGAAGGAGGGGCACCGCCTTTGATACGAAGCGGTCAAGCCTCTGCCCCGCGTCGTTTTTCCCTATTGTAAGAGTTTTCATCAGTATCAGTCCTTTTATGCGATGGGAAAATTATAGCATAATCCCTGTCTTTTGAAAAGGGCGCAAAAAAGCGGAGCGAGATACTCGCTCCGCCTGATTGTTCGGCAGCTTATTTATTGAATATATCGAAAATTGCTTTGAACGGATCATCATCGTCGTCCTGTGCGGGCTTCGCGGGCTCCTTTACGGGCTCGGGAGCGGCCTGAGTCTGCTGGACGGGCTCGGCGGCCTTCTTCTCGCCGGAGAAGAGAGCGGCGGGATCAACGGCTCTGCGGTCGGGATTCTTATAGCTGTTGGTGGGCTTCTCATCGAAGCGGGTGGCAATGACGGTCACACGCATCTCATCGTCCATGGTCTCATCGAAGGTGGCGCCGAAGATGATGTTTGCGTCGGGATGGGCGGCCTCCTGAACGAGGCTCGCTGCCGCCTCAACGTCGTCAAGGCCGATATCCATAGAGCCGGTGATGTTGACGAGAACACCGCGTGCGCCGTTGATGCTGGTCTCCATAAGCGGGCTGGAAACGGCGGCGCGGGCGGCCTCCTCGGCCTTGCCCTTGCCTGCGGCGTGACCCACGCCCATGTGAGCGTAGCCTGCGTCCTTCATTATCGCGGTAACGTCCGCGAAGTCGAGGTTTATAAAGCCGGTATTCTTGATTAGCTCGGAGATGGAGTTCACCGCCTGGAGAAGAACGTCGTCCGCTATCTCAAAGGCGTTTGCAAAGGTGAGCTTCTGATCGGTGGCGTGCTTTAATCTGTCGTTCGGTATTATGAGAAGGGCGTCGACCTTGGAGAGAAGGTTGGAGATGCCCTCGTTAGCCTGATCCATGCGGCGCTTGCCCTCGAAGCTGAAGGGCTTAGTTACTACGCCGACGGTGAGGATGCCCTGCTCGCGGGCGATATCGGCGACTACGGGAGAGGCGCCCGTTCCGGTGCCGCCGCCCATACCTGCGGCTATGAATACCATATCGGTATTCTCGAGGATCTGAGCGATATTGTTGCGGCTTTCCTCAGCGGCCTTTTTGCCGACGTCGGGATTGGCTCCGGCGCCCTGGCCGTGCGTCAGCTTTTCGCCGATCTGGACCTTCTGGTCGGCGGCGGATATGGAGAGGGCGGGCTTATCGGTGTTGATCGATACGAACTCAACTCCCTGAGTGCCTGTTTTTACCATGCGGTTTACAACGTTATTGCCGGCTCCGCCGATTCCCACAACCTTTATAGTTACGACATTGTCCGGACCGGACTCTATAGTCTTTGCCATTTATCTGTACCTCCTGTATTCTTATGGGAAGGCCTCTTCCCTCTTTAGTGCATAGTTATACAAGCCTATTTTAAACCGATTTTTCCCTGAGGTCAAGATAATTATCTCAATTTATTTAAAAAACAGGCCTTATTCCGGGATATAATGGCCGACCGTTATCTCAGAAACATCAAACCTCGCGGGTATCTCCTCCGGATATAGCTCCAGCATCTTAATAAAAAGCCAAAGCTTATCCTGGACATCGTCGCCCTTTCCGAGCGTAACCGTAAAAATCCCCTTATAGGAAAAATGCACGTTTGACAGATTAGTGAGGTCGAGCCAGTATACCTCGCCGTTTATCCCCGCTCTTCTTATCCCGGCGAGGGTATTTTTCAAATATCCGAGACGGACTGTGCCGCCCTCGCCGAGGGAGATCGGGCTTCCTACCGACGGCATTACCGCCTCGACGCCGCGAAGCTCGATATACTTAGAGGCAAGAGACCGATCCTCCGTCCGTTCAAGGACCTTGGCCTTATCGTCGATTATCCACCACGCGCCCGAGCTTTCGACAGCCGCAACGGGAACGGCCTCGCTTATCTCGATGGTCACGGTGCTCGGCAGCTTTCTAATTATACGCACCTCATCAACGTAGCTAAGCACGTTTTTTATTTTCACTGCGGCGGCGGATTCATTGAGGAATACGGTGCTGTCCTCATAATGTATTCCCGACGCGGCAATGACTTCCTCAGCGGTGTAGGTCTGAGCGCCCTCGACGTTGATGACCGTCACCTTGAAAAAGACGCTGAGTCCCAATATCACGATTATAACCATAAGAGCGACTACCGCCAGAGTAAGGGCTCCGCCGCCCGATTTCTTTCGTCTTTTGTCCATTTTATCCTCTCAATCCATCGCTTCCGCCCGCGCTCCGATGCTTTTGAGCGCCATATCAAATCCCTCGTAACCCCTATTCACATATTCCATTCCGGAAATAACGCTCTCGCCCTCGGCGGCGAGGGCTGCCACCGCGAGGGCGGCTCCTCCTCTCAGGTCCTCCGCTCTGAGCTCCGCTCCGGCGAGGCTTCTAACGCCGCGCACAGATGCGATTTTGCCGTCTACCCGGATATCCGCCCCCATTTTAATAAGCTCGGGAGCGTGCCTGTACCTCGATTCAAACATCGTTTCGCGAAAAACCGTCTCCCCTTCGCTGAGAAGGCAGGCCGCCATCAGAGGCGGCTGAGCGTCGGTCGGAAAGCCCGGATAGGGCTTCGTGATTATTTCCCTTCCCGGCGCTTTGAGCGGACGGTTTTTTATGAGCTCTATAGAGTTTTTGCCGGTTTTTATCTCGCAGCCCATTCCGGAAAGAACATCCGCCACCGACGCGACGTCTTCGTACACCGCTCCGCGAAGCTCTACCCTGCCTCCCGCCGAGGCGGCGGCGCAGAGATAGGTCGCGGCGGCTATCCTGTCCGGTATCAGGCTGTGCTCGGCAGTCTTTTTATAGTCCACGCCGCCCTCAACCGTGATTTCAGCCGTACCAGCTCCTGAAACCGGAACTCCGAGTCTTTGAAGATAGGCAGCTAAATCTTTAATTTCGGGCTCTCGCGCGGCGTTTATTATCACCGTTGTTCCCCGGACGCCCGAGGCCGCAAGAAGCGCGTTTTCCGTCGCTCCGACGCTTGGGAAGCTCAGACTGACAATGCCGCCTCGCGGCCTTTCAGCCCTGAAAACGAGCTCGTCTCCGTTATTCTCGGCCTCTATTCCGAGATCGCGCATCGCCTTTACGTGGATATCTATCGGACGTGGTCCGAGCCTGCAGCCGCCCGGATACCCGAGTCTTGCCTCCCCCGCCCGGCAGAGAATAGCACCGAGAAAGCAAAGGCTTCCCCGCATCCGGCACATAAGGCTCTCCGGCACGTCTGTTCTCGAAAAGCCGGAGGAATCGACGAAAACGCTATCCCCGTCCCTCTCCGTCCTGCAGCCGAGATAGCTGAGAATCTCAAGGGCAGCCTCCACGTCAGATATTGCGGGGCAGTTATGTACCGTGGTCTCGCCGCCCGATACTATCGCGGCGGCAAGTATCGGAAGGGCGCTGTTCTTTGAGCCCTGAATATTTATTGAGCCCGAGAGCTGAGCGCCTCCCGTTATTTTCAGTTTTTTCATCGTAACACCTCGAAAAATACCTTCGAGGCATTCTATTCGCCCGCGGCGAAAAGGACATCGTTTATTTTACGAGGCCGAGGACTATCTCGGCTATCTTCTCCCTCGCCTTCGGCCTTCCGAGCTCCTTCGCCCGCTTTGCGACAGCGGCCAGCCTCTTTTCATCGGTCAGGAGCCGCTTCGTCTCTTCGTAAAGCGCCGCCCCGCTGCACTCGGACTCTCTTAGCATTATCGCCGCTCCGTGCTTTTGAAGCTCGGCGGCGTTCTTTTCCTGCTGATTTGCCGTTACGTTCGGGCTCGGCACTAAGATAGACGCCGTGCCCGTATTCGTTATCTCGGCAAGGGTCGAGCCGCCTGCCCTTGAGATAATGAGATCAGCCGCCGTCATAACGAGACCCATATCGTTGATATAGGGTCTCAGATCCGTCGTCTGCGGATTAGTTACGCTGAGCTCCGCAAGGCGGCTTCGCATTTTCGCAAGTCCGGCTTCACCCCCGCCGGTGGCGTGGATATGGTAAAAAGCTCTCTCTTTTTCATTCTGCGCGATGAAGCGCGCCATATGCGCGTTCATTACGTCCGCTCCGAGGCTTCCCCAAAAGGAAACAACGAGCGGAGTTTTTGCATCGAGCCCGAGGCGCTCTTTCGCCTCCTCCGACGTAAAGTCGCCGAAGTCGCCCTTTACCGGAGTGCCGGTGAATATCACTCTGTCCGGTCTTCTGTATCTCTTTTCCACGTTCGGGTAGGCGACGAGCATTTTCGTCACCATCCCGCTCAGAAGCTTGTTTGCCATTCCCGGCTCAGCGTTGGATTCGTGCAAAACGGTCGGTATTCCGCGCTTTGCAGCGGCTCTTATAACGGGATAGCAGACGTACCCTCCGGTGCCGATAACGCAGTCGGGACGAAACGAGCTTATCACGTTCGCCGCGTCCCTGTTCGCGTTTACGAGATTATTGAGCGTCTCGACGTTATGCCTTATATCCTTGCCCGAAAAGCCTCTCGCAAGCCCGGTCACTTTGAGGTTTTTAAGCTCGAAGCCCTCGCGGGGTATGAGCCTTTTTTCCATCTCTCTGCCCGCTCCCACGAAAAGGAACTCAGCGCCCGGCAGTATTCTGCGCAGCTCCCCCGCAATAGCGAGAGCGGGATTTATGTGCCCTGCCGTTCCGGCTGAAACGAAAAGAAATCTCATTTCTCTTTATCCTCCTTCTTCTCCGCGCGCTTAAGCGGTATGTCTCGCGATATTGAAAGGACTATTCCCATTTCAGCGAGCTGAAGGAGCAGGGCCGTGCCTCCGTAGGAGAAAAACGGCAGCGAAATTCCGGTGGACGGCATGGTGTTCGTAACGACGGCAATATTAAGGAATACCTGTATCGCGAGAAGCGTCGTTATTCCGGTGATAACGAGTGAGCCGAAGCGGTCGCGGCAATGCATCGCGAGCCAGTAGCCCCTCATAATAAGCAGGGCGAAGAGGACAAGCAGCAGAACCGCCCCGATAAAGCCCATTTCCTCGCAGTAGATCGAGAAAATGTAGTCGTTGTAGTCATATGGAAGGTAAAGATACTTTTGCCTCGACTGCCCTATGCCGACGCCTAAAAGGCCGCCCGAGCCGATAGCGTAGAGGCTCTGGATTATCTGATAGCCCTTATTCAGCCTGTCGGCGAAGGGATCGCGCCAGGCGTTGACTCGGTCGGACGTATAGCCGGTGAATTTTATTATGAACACGAGAGCCGCGGCTGCAATTCCTCCGGCTCCGAGAAGCCATCCGAGGCCCGTTCCGCCCAGGAACATCATTATTGCCCCTACGGCGAGGATTATCGCCGTGGCGGAGACGTGCCTCTCCCAGATTACGAGGCCGCAGAGGATTAAAAGTACGCCAGCGAAGGGCAGAACGCCCCAGCGGAAGGTCTTCATCCTGTCCTTATACACGCAGGCCATGTTGGCAAAGAGCAGCACGACGGAGAGCTTCGCGATCTCCGAGGGCTGGAACGTGATAAGGTTTCTGATTCCGAGCCATCTTGTAGCGCCGTTTATCGTTATTCCCACGCCGGGCACCTTGACCATCACGAGAAGGAATACCGTGCCTGCGAATAGATAGAGGGAGAACTTTCTGAAAAGCTTTACCGGCAGGCGGGAGATAAAGAGCATCGCCGCGATGCCCAAAACAGCAAAGATAAACTGGCGTCCGAAATAATATGTCGGGCTTTTGTTATCGTAGTAGGCGTTCGCAAAGCTCGCGGAGAGCACGGTTATAACGCCTATGACGAGGATGACGAGGACGAGTAGGAAAAACGGCATATCCATCGGGCCGCGCTTAAGCTTGATATCCTCTTCCCCGGCGTCTATGTCCGGGAGCCTGCCGCCGGTGTATTCGGTTTTATCGTTATCGTACCGCGCCATACGGCGGCCTCCTTTAAAGCTATTTTAATTAAATCAGTTTGATCAAACGCCGGGGCGCTGCCACACGCCGAAGAAGGTAAGTATGGCAAAGCAGGCGCTGATCGCGGTGAACACGGTGAATATCCTTCTCTCGCCCCAGCCGCTCATCTCAAGGTGGTGATGAAGGGGCGCCATTTTAAATACGCGCTTTCCGTGGCTGAGCTTGAAGTAGGTTACCTGGATTATATCGGACAGGGTCTCGACGATATAGACTATCCCGAGCGGGACGAGAAGGAGCGGCATATTGAGCGCAAAGGCCGTGGCGCAGATAGCGCCGCCCAGGAAGAGAGAGCCCGTGTCGCCCATAAAAATCTTCGCCGGATAGAAATTGAAGATAAGGAAGCCCGCGAGTCCGCCCGCAAGCGCGGCTCCGAAAAGGCCGACGGAGGAATAGCCCCAGGCGGCGGCGATGGCGGCGAAGCATATTGCGACCGGAAGGCTTACGCCTGCTGCAAGCCCGTCTATGCCGTCCGTTATATTGACGGCGTTCACCGTGCCCACGATGACGAAGGCGGCGAAGATGAAATAAAGCCAGTCGGGAAGGTCGAACGAAGCGGCGGTAAACGGGATATACACCCTCGTCGTCAGGTGACCCTCAAGCCTGAGAAGCAGGATAAGTACTATCGCCGCCGCGAGCTGAAGGGCGAATTTCTGAAGAGCCGTAAGCCCGAGATTCTGCTTTTTCTTAAGCTTCTCATAGTCGTCAAGAAAGCCGATCAGAGCAAATATGATGGAGAAGCCGAAGATGATGAAATGTCTCCAGTCGCCGGCTGCGGCCTCCTCGATTCCTCCCGTCACGAGGGCGAAGACTATGCCGGTTATGAACATTATGCCGCCCATCGTAGGCGTGCCGGACTTGCCCATATGCCAGACGGGGCCGTCCTCTCTTATCGACTGTCCTGCCTTCTTCTTCCTGAGATAGGGCACGAGAAACACTCCCGTCACCGTGGTAACGAGAAGGGAGCCGACAAATGCCCAAAGCAGCTTAACGATCATTGGTAAAGCACCTCATTCACTAAGTATTTCCGCAAGGACCTCTCGCTCGTCAAAATGGAGCTTTTCGGTTCCTATTATCTGATAGGTCTCGTGACCCTTTCCGGCGAGGATGATAACGTCGCCGGTTTTCGCGTTTTTTACAGCGGCCTTGATTGCCTCGCGGCGGTTTTCGATGACCTCGTAGGCGGCCTTTGTGTTCTTCATTCCTGCGGTGATGTTTCCGATGATATCCATCGGCTGCTCGGTGCGGGGATTGTCGCTCGTAACGTAGACGTAGTCCGCGAGCCTGCCGGCAATCGTGCCCATTATCGGGCGCTTATCCCGGTCTCTGTCGCCTCCGCAGCCGAATACGAGCACTACCCTGCCCTTCGCGAAGCCGCGTACAGTCCTCAGAATATTCGAAAGCGCGTCGGGCGTGTGGGCGTAGTCTATTATCACGGAGAAATCGCGCCCCGTCGGGAAGACCTCTGCTCTGCCCATAACTCCCTTGCAATGCCCGAGGGCTTTCGCCGCCGCCTTTGCCTCTATGCCGAGAACGATGCACACAGATAAAGCTGTTAGCGCATTATACGCCGAGAACATACCGGGTATTCCGAGGGTCACGGTGATTATCTCAAAGCCGACGAGGCTTCTGAACATTATCCCCTCCGGGCTGAGGCGAATATCCTTTGCCGTTATGTCGGCGTCGTTTCTCTCCGTCGAGAAGGTGAATACCGGGCATTTCGCCCTTTCGAGCATAAACTCGGAATACTCGTCATCGAGATTGATAACTGCATGCTTTGAGATTGAGAAAAGCCTTGATTTTGCCTCTGCGTAGGCCTCCATCGTCTTATGGAAATCGAGGTGATCCTCCGTAAGATTCGTGAAGGCGCCGACCTCGAAGCTTATGCTCCTGACTCTGTCGAGGAAGAGCGCATGACTTGAGACCTCCATTACGCAGTATTCGCAGCCGGCATCAACCATCTCTGCGAGAAGCTCCATAAGCTCTATGGAGTCCGGAGTGGTCCTCTCAGCAGGGCACTCCTCAGAGCCGATCATATTCCTGTTCGTGCCGATCAGACCGACCTTCGCTCCGGTGCACTCCTCGATAACGCTCTTAATAAGATTCGTCACCGTCGTCTTGCCGTTCGTGCCGGTAACGCCTATCATTTTGAGCCTGTCGGCCGGTCTGCCGAAGAAGTTCGCAGCCGCTTCGGCCTCCGCCGCTCTGGAATTTGCCGTAACGACGTAAGGGCCGCCGTCGTCCGGAGCCTCTTCGCACAGGACTGCCGACGCCCCGTTTTTAATGGCAGAGGCGATAAATTTATGTCCGTCTGAGGCATAGCCGCGCACGGCTACGAAGAGATAGCCCTCCTTCGCCTTTCGCGAGTCGTTGGTTATCCCGGTGATCTCGATGTCGCCGTCCGCTAAAAAAGAAACGGTTTCAACGCCCTTCAGCACATCACTCAGTTTCACGGCAATCGCACGCCCTTTCTTAAATCAGTATTCTCCGAGGCTGGTCTTATCGGCTAGTATAACCTTTATTACAGCTCCGTACTCTATCTCCTCGCCCGCAGCTATCGACTGCTGCTGAACGACGATATTGCTGTTTGTCGGCAAAGCGCCGCTCGTCTCCATAAAGAGTCCGGCGTTCTGAAGCTTCTGCCTCGCCTGCTTCGCCGTAAGCCCCTTGAGCTCCGGAACGAGGACGGTGCCGTCGCGCGGCGTCTCGTCCGCGTAAATCATAATCCTCGTGCCCTCCGCGACCTTTACGTTCGCCGCGGGAAGCTGAGCCGTTACCTTCTCTCCGCTGCCCACGACAAGCACGGTGAAGCCGCGGGCTTCAAGCTTCGCCTGGGCGTTTTCAGGCGTATCGCCGATCACTCTCGGCACCTGAACGTCGATGTAGGACTGTTCCTTCTCCGTATAATCCGGCTCGGTGCCCCAATAGGGCATTACCTCGGAGAATATCTTGCCGACGTAGGGGCCGACCATAACGCCGCCGCCCACGTAGATGCCGGAGGTCTGGCTCGGGTTATCGAGCACCATAAGAACGGCGATCTCAGGGTCGTTCGCCGGGCTCATACCGCAGAAGGAGACCATATACTCCTTCACTCCGGTAGATGCCTGAAGGGCGGTTTTCGTAGTCGTTCCGGTCTTTCCGCCGATGTGAAGCCCGGGGATATAGGCCGTTTTACCCGTGCCTCCCTCTTCCCCCACAACGGCCTCAAGATAAGAGGCGACGATGGCGCTGGTCTTCTCGCTTATGACCTGGCGCACCACCGTGGGCTCCTTTGAGTACACAACGTCGCCGTTTCCGTCCTTGATCTCGCTCACGATATAGGGCTCCATCAGGTAGCCGCCGTTCACAGCGGCGCAGAAGCCGGTTATCATCTGAATCGGCGTCACGTTCGCCGTCTGTCCGAATGAGGCGGCCGCGAGCGACGACTTGTCATACGGGTTTGTAAACGCCTTTTCCGACCACCAAAGCCCTCTCGTGCTGCTCTCTCCGGCGAGGTCTATGTTCGTTTTGTTCCAGAAGCCGAAGGCCTCTACGTAATCGTAAAACCTTGATGCGCCGACCTTGAAGGCGATGTTCGTAAAGGCAACGTTGCAGGAGTGCATCAGCGCCTCCTTCGGGCTCTGCGCTCCGTGGCCGCTGTGCTTCCAGCAGTTAAGATCCGTCGTTCTTCCCGGCACCTGAGCCGCCGTAAGCTTGCCCCCGCAGAAGAAGGAATCGTTCTCGCTGATTACGCCCTCCTCGAACGCCATCGCAAGAGTTATCGTCTTGAACACCGAGCCGGGCTCATAGGTATCGGATATGGCCATATTTCGCCACATAGCATTCAGAGCTTCGCTTCTCGCCGTCTTGTACTCAGTCTCGTCGACGTAGTATTCAAGCTCAAGCTGCTTCTCCTCCGGGAGCGTAAACGGAGAATTTAAGTCAAAGGTCTCGGCTCCGGCCATAGCGAGGATCCTGCCCGTTTTGACCTCCATAACTATTACGCAGCCGTTATCCTTTACGAAGTTTTCCTCCATCGCCTGGGCAAGATACTTTTCCGCTATGCCCTGGACAGTCGCGTCTATCGTAAGGGTAACGTCGCCGCCGTCTATGGCGTCGTTGTAGTTTTCGTAATTTTCATACAGAAGGCCGACTCCGTTCTGAGCCGCGAGCCTTGTTACGCTTCCGTCCGTGCCCTCAAGGTAGCTGTTATACACCCTCTCAAGTCCGTTAAGGCCGGTATTATCCGTACCCACGAAGCCTATGACGTGGCAGGCAAGGCTTCCGTATGGGTAGTAGCGCTTCGAGGTCACCTCGAGGTGCACGCTGCGAAGGCCTGTATATTCCTTGCCCTCTGCGTCCACGCCGTTGTATGCGTCCTTGAACTCTCTGACCTTATCCGCCTCCGCGGGCTCAAGCTTCGTCGCCACGACCTGGTACCAGCTCTCGATTTTTTTGGATTTTTCGATAACCGAATCGTAGCTTACGCCGAGGATGGCCTCGAGATTTTTTGCAATAAACTCGGGGCTTTCGTTATACTTTTTCATCTCGACGGGGCTGATAAAGACGTTATATGCCGTTGCGCTGACGGCGAGCGGGTTTCCGTTCGCGTCGTATATCGTGCCCCTGTTCGCGGTGACCTTAGTCTCCCTCGTCTGCTGGTCTATCGCCATCTGCTCGTAGAGAGAGTGGTCTGTTATCATCAGCTTATACAGCCTGACAGCGAGAAGGGCAAACGCAACTATGCCGCACACTATCAAAAGAAAAAGTGTGCGGCGAATTATTGAGCTGTCAGGTCTTTGAGATACAGTCTTTTTTACTGTTGCCATGCTGCGCTCCTCACCCAAGGCGTATCGTACCGCCTTCGGTAAAATTCTATGCCCGGTTACCTTAAATATTCCGCAAGCGAGGAGATGAAGTCCTTGGCGGCCTTAATAAAGCCTATTCCGGAATCGTCCTGGGCGAGGACTACCGCCTTATCCTCCCTCTGCATCGTGATAACGTGGGTGTTGGCCTCGGTCAGCATCGTCATGCCGAGCTTTGATGTGGCGTACTCCTTTATCGCGTTTAAGTTGAACGTTCTTTCGTATTCTACCTTGAGCCTCGTTTCCTCGGTCTCAAGAGCGCTGATTTCTTTATTTATGCTCGTGATCTCGGTTGAGACCTCCGTGAGTCTGACGTATGAGAGGATAACGAACACCATAAGGAGCGCAACTACGGCATAGCCGAGTACTCCGGCGATCGAGACCGCCTGTGCCTTCTTCGCGCTTTCAATGGCTTTTGCCCGGCTCTGAGCCGCTTCTCTTTTTTTCTGCGCCGCTCTTTCCCTCTCCTCGCGGCGGGCTGTCTCCTCCGCCATGCTGTCGGGTATCTCCTGAGGAGCCGCTGTGCCGCCAAAAGAGTACAGATCATAAGCGAGGCTTCCGAAAGCCCCGTTTATCGCATATTGTCTTTCTCTCTCAGCTCTTGCCTGTGCCATTGTGAGTTCTTCCTTCTTTTACAGTTTCTCCGCTATCCGGAGCTTCGCGCTCCTTGCTCTCGGGTTATTCTCAAGCTCAGCTTCGGACGGGGTGATCGGCTTTTTTGCAACGCTTTTCACCGTCTTTTTAAAGCCGCATACGCAGATCGGGGATTCAGGCGGGCAGGTGCACCCGTTTTCCCTCGCCCTGATCGCGTTTTTTACTATCCTGTCCTCAAGGCTGTGGAAGCTTATAACGCATAGTCTGCCGCCGGGGGCGAGCCTGTCCATCGCCGCGCCGAGCATTTCGGAAAGCGAGTTGAGCTCGTCATTTACGGCGATCCTTACAGCCTGGAAGGTCCTTTTCGCCGGGTGCTGCTTCTCTCTCAAGGCCGCGGCCGGCATATTTCTTTTTATTATCTCGACAAGCTCGAGCGTCGTCCTAATCGGGGCCCTCTCCCTTGCCGATACGATACCGGAGGCTATCCTTGCTGAATAGCGCTCCTCGCCGTATTCAAAAAGGATGCGCCTCAGCTCATCCTCCGGCCAGCCGTTCACAACGTCGAACGCCGTAAGGCTCGCGTCCCTGTCCATTCGCATATCGAGCGGAGCCTCGGTCATATAAGAGAAGCCCCTCTCTCCGTCGTCAAGCTGCGGAGAGGAGACGCCGAGGTCGAAAAGCATTCCGTTTACCTTTTGGATGCCGAGGGTATCAAGTATCCCGCCGATATTCCGGAAGTTTCCCTTTACGAGGGTGACCCTCTCTCCGAATCGTTCAAGGCGCTCGCCCGATTCCTTTATCGCGGTCGAGTCCCTGTCCACGCCTACGAGCCTTCCTTCCTGAAGTCTCTCGGCGATCCTCTCGGAATGGCCGCCCCGCCCGAGCGTGCCATCCACGTATATTCCGTTCGGATCGATATTAAGTCCCTCTATGCACTCCCAAAGGAGCACGGGAACGTGCTTTACGTCTTCCATCAGAAGTCAAGCTCCGTGAATACCTCGGCGAGGTTCTCCGGCGTCGTCTCGAGGACGTCGACCTCGTTCCATGCCGCCTCATCCCAAAGCTGGGTGGTATCGCCCGCGCCGACCACAGCCACGTTCTTTTCAATCTTTGCGAAGTCACGAAGCGCCTGAGGCAGAAGTATTCTGCCCTGGGTGTCGAGCTCGCACTTTGACGCGTGGGAAAACAGGGGGCGCATTTTAGTCTGCTTCGACCTCGGAAGCTCTCTTATCTTCTCGTTCAGCCTGTCCCAGCTCTCCATTGAATAAGCGGTCAGGCATCTCTCGGTGGAGATGGTAACAAAAAAGGTATCGCCCAGCTCTTCCCTGAGCTTGGCGGGTATAAAAAGACGGCCCTTGGCGTCAAGCGTGTGTCTGTATACTCCCGTCATTCCGGCCATCTCTTCACCACCTTACCTATAGTTCGTGGGAAGGTGATACACTTTCCACCACTTTGCCCCACCGATATGCACTTATTATAGAGTGCCGAACCATAAATTGCAAGAGAAAAATTGAAAAATATCCATAATTTTTTGGGTTTATCGGGCTAAAAAAATTCCCGTTGCCTTATCTTGCGGCAACGGGAATTCATTTTATCTATATTTTGTAGAGATGGCACGTTTTACAGGAGCGTAGTCGCGCTCAAGGTGAGGGCGGAAAACAACAGCCACGGCCTCATCGTCCGCTTTCCGAGGGCAATATTGAGGGCGAATGCGACGCAGCCAAAGGCCAAAACCGCTATCAGCCACGCCGACTGAATCCTTTTCGGCGTGAAGCCGAAGCAGTCGATATAGAGCCAGAGCTTTGAGGCGGCGATAACGGCGAAAATAAGGCTCTCAGCGAGGATAACGAGGGCTGCGGCAAGGATAAAGCGATTCTCCCGCGGGCATCTTTTCGCCGTGTGCGTAACGCACCAGACGAGGGCGAAGTTCACCGCCATCACCCTGCAGAGCTCGAAAAAGCCCTGTCTCGCGTACTCCGCCACGATGAAGCCCTCAGGAAGCTTTCTTGCGAACGCTCCGAAGAGATAGCTTCCCTGCAGAGCGAAGAATGCGGCGTAGAGCGCGGCAAAGCCGGCAGAGGAAACGAGCCATACTGCGGCCGGTACGCGGCCGAGCCTTGAAAGCCAGCCCTCTATTCTCTCTCCTCGGGCGCGAAGCCTCGCTTTATCCGCCCTCGCAGAGCCCGCTAAAAGTCCGAAGAGCCACGCGCCTATATGCAGGCTGAGGAACACTCTCAACACGACGACATCGTCGATTCTGATTGCGTCCGTTACTCTGCGGACGGCTTCGCCGAAGCGCTCGTCCGCGGCAGACAGCAGACCTACTGCGGTGATAAACAGTATTATGGAAACCGCGGCTGCGGCAACGGCGAAGGCCGCCCTCCCGCCCTTTCTCTCGCGCCCACTCCCGATAAAAGCGGAGACAGCGCAGCGGAACTGCAGGATAAAATTTTTAAAAGGTATGACAAAAAACCCGTTCACGGCGTCGAGAGGAATAAGATGTCCGTTTTCTCCGCCCATCAGAGCTCCGCTTCTCGTCATAGCCCACCAGACGGCAAAAACGTGGATAAAGAGAAACTTCTCCCCCTCCCATACGGCTCGTCTTCCGGCTATCAGGCTGAAAACCGTTGCGGCAAAGCAGCCGAGCAGTATAAAGCTCTCCGCAGTCGGTCTCGTTTTCCTGCTCAAAAGCTCGCAGATCAGAACATAAAGGCAGAAGAAAATGCCGAGCCACATTTCATGGTTCTCTTCGCTTATCATCAGCGTGTAGATATAAGCAGCGATCAGCATCAGAAACGCCGATATTTTCTCCTCAATTGAGGCGGAAAAGAAGGGTTTTTTCTCAATTTTGGGTACAGGAACAAGACCGGCGGGCTCGAAGCTCTCCGGAAGCAGATTATCGTTATCCATTTTCAGTTCTCCTTAAATTCCAGTATATCGCCCGGCTGGCACTCGAGCTCGTGGCATAGCGCCATAAGAGTTGAAAAGCGGATAGCCTTCGCCTTCCCCGTTTTCAAAATCGAAAGATTTGCCGGAGTTATCCCCACCCTCTCGGCAAGCTCGCCGGAGGATATTTTGCGCTTCGCCATCATAACGTCCAGATTAACAAGTATCTCCATCGGCGCGCCCTCAGATAGTCAGGTCGAGCTCGGACTTCATTCCGATCGCCTCGTGAAACACGTTCTTTACTATCCTGACGATGAGCGACATAAAGGCCGCCGCTATCGCGACGAAGATAAACGGCAGGTAGTACGCAGCGCTCGCAAGGCAGAGAACTGCCGCGGCGGTGCAGCACCAGCTTACGATCCTAAGATACCTGACGTTATCCGGGATGAATACTCGGCCATTCTTGATGTTCTTTAAAAGCCGCCACAGGGCATAGAGGCAGAGCCACGCGGGCACGCTGACCGCGTATATCGTTATCATAAGATAGAGCCATATTCCGGTATTTACCCCGCGCATACCGAAAAACCAGCGCGAGAACCAGTACGCCCCCACGTCAAGAGCCGCCAGCATAATGGAAAAAGCTATCAGACACGCCTGACTTAAAGTGACGCTCTTCTTTTTGTTCCAATTCAAGCCCATCTCCCCTTTCATCCGTATAATAGCAGGTCGTTCTCCGTTTGTCAATATATTTTTATCGTTTTTCGATAATATTGAGACAGTACAAACGGGCCGGAGCTCTCCGACCCGTTTAATGATCACAGTATGTTTTTAATTCTCTCGACCGCCTCGAGGGTAGCCTCAGCGTCTCCGAAGGCAGTGAGGCGGATGTAGCCCTCGCCGCTGGGGCCGAAGCCGGCTCCCGGCGTGGTCACGACGCAGGCCTCATAGAGGAGCTTATCGAAGAACTCCCAGCTTCCGAAGCCTTCCGGCGTTCTGAACCAGATATAGGGGGCGTTCACTCCGCCGTAGACCGTAAGCCCGGCGGCGGAAAGGCCCTCTCGGATCACCCGGGCGTTATTGTGATAGTAGGCGATAGTCTCAGCGATCTGGCGCTTTCCCTCCGCGGAGAAGGTGGCCTCGGCAGCTCTCTGCACCACGTAGCTCACTCCGTTGAACTTTGTGCCCTGGCGCCTGTTCCACATCGCGTTGAGGCTGACGCCTCCACGCTTCAGCGCCTTGGGTATAACGGTGTAGGCGCAGCGGACGCCGGTGAAGCCCGCAGTCTTGGAGAAGCTTCTAAACTCTATGGCGCAGGTCTCGGCTCCGGGAATTTCAAAAATGCTGTGCGGCTTGTCGTCCTCAGTTATATACGCCTCGTAAGCCGAATCGAAGAGTATCACGCTGCCGTTCTTATTCGCGTAGTCCACCCAGGTCTTGAGCTGGTCGCGTGTCGCGGCGGCTCCGGTCGGGTTGTTCGGCGAGCAAATGTAGATCATATCGGGCGTTTTTTCCGGGAGCTCGGGGAAAAACCCGTTCTCCGCCGTGCAGGGCAGGTAGACGAGCCTTGACCATTTTCCGTTTTCGAAGTCTCCCGCCCTTCCGGCCATAGCGTTCGTGTCCACGTAAACGGGATAAACGGGATCGCAGACGGCGACTATATTATCCGCGGAGAAGATATCGCCGATATTACCGCAGTCGGACTTTGCCCCGTCCGAGACGAAGATCTCGTCGTCAGCTATGTTTACTCCGCGCTCAAGGTATGAATCCCTTATCGCGAAGCGGATAAAGTCGTATGCCCCGCAGGTCTCCTCGCAATAGCCCCTGAAGGTCTCCTTATGCCCCATCTCCTCGCAGGCCTTTTTCATCGCCTCAACGACGGCGGGAGCGAGGGGCTGGGTAACGTCGCCTATACCGAGCCTTATTACCGGCATGGGCGGGTTTTGAAACGCCCTGACTCTTCTGCCTATCTCCGGGAAGAGGTATCCGCCCGGGAGCTTTTGAAAGTTATCGTTAAGCTTAACCATATTGCAGTCTCCTCTAATTCATTAAAGTTATTATAGTCATCCTTGCCCATCTTGTCAACTTTTACCTTTTGTATTAAATCGCCTGTGCGGGGAAATACTGAAAAGGAAGACATAGGAGGCGGTTTCGTGCAGGGTAAGGTAGAGATATGCGGAGTTAATACGGCGAAGCTTCCGGTTTTGAAAAATGAGGAAACGATAGCCCTGATGAAAAAAGCGAGGGCGGGAGATCAAAAGGCGCGGGACGAGCTTATAAGCGGTAATCTCAGGCTCGTACTCAGCGTCATCCAGCGGTTTCAGGGCAGAGGCGAGAGCGCGGACGACCTTTTTCAGGTGGGCTGCATAGGCCTAATAAAGGCCGTCGATAATTTTGACTTTGTAAACCACAACGTGATGTTCAGTACCTACGGCGTCCCGATGATAACGGGCGAAATACGCCGCTTTCTGAGGGATAACAGCGCTGTCAGGGTATCGCGGAGCATAAGGGACGTGGCCTATAAGGTGCTCGTCACGAAGGAGCGGCTGCAGGCGGAGACACAGCGCGAGCCGAAGCCGGAGGAGATTGCGGAAGCCCTCGGCATAAGCCGCGCCGAGGTCGTCACGGCGATGGACGCGGTGGCCGAGCCGGTTAGCCTCTACGAGCCGGTTTACGCCGATTCCGGAGACGCCGTGTTGGGCATCGACCAGATCGGCGACGAGAACGCATCGAGCGACGTATGGCTGAGGCAGATAGCCTTTGAAGAGGCTATGGCAGGTCTTTCCGAAAGGGAGAAGCGTATACTCGCCCTCCGCTTCTTTGACGGAAAAACACAGATGGAGGTCGCAAAGGAGATCGGGATAAGCCAGGCTCAGGTCTCCCGCCTTGAAAAAAGCGCCGTAGACAGAATTAAAAGCAGCATATAAACAAAGCGCGCAAAGGGAACGCCCCTTGCGCGCTTGTTTATCACTTTTAAGAGCCACTTAAAAAATGCTTCACTTTGCAGAGACCGCCCCTAATTTGGCGCTCTTTATCATTTGCGGTTGGCATCGTATAAGGAAACAAACCGTTCTCTCTCCATCGGTACAATTTCATCTTCATATGCTTTTTTAAAGCTCTCTATAGCTTCTGTTTGGTTGTTCTCGTCTATTTCTACTGTCGAATTAGGACCCGAAGCGATAAGAGTTCCGTTTTTTTGGCAAAAAGCGCTGAATATATATGTTTTACCGACGACCGGAAGCGTATCTCCCGGATATAAATAAATGCTCTTTCCGTCTAAAGCTATGCCTCCATCCTTTTTAAGCTCGATTGGTTCATCCGTCAACAGCTCACCTTTGATATTTGTGAGCACCTGTATTTTATACTTCGTAAGCGGATCGGCATGTATTCTTTCCTCACCCTCTATGAAGTAGTGGGTTTCATTTTTATATTCCGTCTCCATCTCCTCGGAAACAACGCCAACGAAAACGTAATCCGTAATTCCAATCAGTTCGCGAATATCCTTTGGATCGTAAATAAATTCCGCTGACATTGTTTCTATTGGCAGTTCACTCAAATCATTATTAGACTTTTTGGAAATAAGCACTATAGATAATATCAAAGCGACTGACGTCGCAGCAATCACAGACATAATCAAAGCCTTCTTTTTCACTGATATCCTCCTCAATTAATAAACTGAATATAATTCGTATGCGGCGTCATATGAGTCCATATCAAACTGAGAAAGTGTAGACACTGCAACATTTCCGGTACTCATAACATCGCCGCCTGAAGGGCAGTGACCCAGCCCAAGCGCATGTCCAAATTCGTGTATCATTGTCTTAAAATTGTACACCTCTTCTCTGCCGTCACAGAAGTATCTGTTCATCTGTATAAGTCCACTCGGCGTTGTTCTGGCATAATAAGATGCTACGCCCTCTCCTTCACATTCATCGTAAACATCGCACACATGAACTGTAGTTACACTCTGCGATGGCGAATATTGGATTATATCTGGTTTATAACCATTCCAAATTGGAACGGTGTTATACGCCAAACCGTTAAACACGCTATTACAAGTAAAATAGAGACGGCAATTGTCGTTAACCAAATTAAAATTGATTATCCTTACCCCGCAATCACATCCAGATGTTCCTATTTCATCAGTAATCGTATAGTAACTGTGCTCCCCGCAGTTCTTGCACGTCGCTCCCGTTCCGTCACCATGCGGTCTTTCTCCATGCCCTCCCGTATAAACGTGGTTACCGCAGCGAGAGCAATCCTTATAATAGTAATGCAGGTGAGCTGTCTCAGACGCCGTTACTCCGTAAAGATTGTGTCCCAAGGCAGGTGCTGTCGCTCCGCAGACGCAGGTCCCTCCGGTCGTGCAGGATTGACCCGTGTACTCATGATCTCCGCATTGTGGGCACGTTCCGCTGCCCCACGAGCCGTCCCCGTGGTTCTACGTTCCGTAAGTCCCGTCGTAAATCTTTTGCCCGCAGAGCTGGCAGGTGCGGTAATATGCGTGTGGGTGCGAGGCCTCACAGTATCTTTTTCCGAGCGAAGAATGGTCGCAATCGGCATAGGCAATTCCCGCAATTGACGCAATAAGGATTCCGAATACGAGCAGAATAACTAGAAGACTCTTTAACTTACGCACTTTCAGCTTCCTTTCCTAAATTATTCAGCCGGGCCCAGGCTGATAATATATTAACAATTATTTATACACTTGTCAATAATATATATATATATATTAAAGCTTTTATTTCTTTAAGTACTCAACAGCCGGAGCGATATGTACTGACGCTGATGGGAATAAAAGCGCATTCAGTGCTTATTGACAAAGCATCATACTGAGATTAGAATTATCCACAGTTTTCAAAGGAGTGATTTCCTATGAAGAGCCAAAAAGATCTGACCGTTTCATACGCCTTTGTGCAGGCGGCGTACTGGATGAATTTCTGCCTCACCTCGGGCTTTGCCGCCGTGTTTTTACAGGGGCTCGGCTACAATAATGCGGAGCTCGGGGTCGTCCTCGCCGTCGGCAATCTGTTGGGCACCGTACTCGGGCCCGTCCTGTCCTCCCTTATCGACAGGCACAGGGCCATCACCCCCGCCCGCCTTATCGTGCCGCTCCTCGCTTTGGAGACCGCGAGCCTCGTTCTCTTGCTTTTCGTCCCCTCAAAGGGGCTTGCCGCCTCGGTGGGTTACGTGTTCTTTATCGCCTTCTGCATCGCGCTCAATTCGATGTATCTGAAGCTCTACGTCGATCTCATCCACTCCGGGGCGTACATAAATTACGGGGTCGCCCGCGGTATGGGCTCCCTTGCTTACGTGCTGATGAGCGTCGGGCTCGGCGCAATAATTGAGGCTGTCGGCATCCGCTCTATGCCCGTCGGCGGGATCATTCTCGTCGCTTTACAGCTTTTAGCCCTGTTCATCATTCTTCGCCTCGCTCCCAAGGGGGAAGCTGCCGCTGGCTCTAACGGCGGCTCGGGGCTTGTACGCTTCGTTAGAGATAATCCGCGCTATGCGGTAATGCTCCTCGGCACGGCGTTCATTTTCTTTTCGCATAACGCGCTTTGCAACTTCCTTATAAACGTCACCCGCGCCGTAGGCGGCGATACCGGGACGATGGGCTATCTGAACGGGTTTATGGCCGCCGTCGAGATCCCGGTAATGCTGCTTTTCGCAAAGGTCTTCGGAAAGAAAAACAGCGGCATGCTTCTGCGCGTGGCCTTCGTGTTCTTTACTTTAAAGGCCGCGGCTATGGCTCTCGCCTCTTCCGTGCCGACCCTGTTTGCCGCTTTCGTACTCCAGGCTCCGTCCTATGCGCTCTACACCTCCGCCGTCGTGCCTTACGTTGAGAAGACCATCGCCTACGAGGACTCGGCCAAGGCTCAGAGCCTCGCCTTCACAATGACCACGGTGGGCTCCGTAATGGCGAGCGTGATCGCCGGCAGGCTTTACGACGTTATGCCGCCGTCCTCCGTTCTCTGGATCGCGGCAGGCGTCTGCGCCGTAGGAACGGCGACCGCAGTTTTCGGAGTTAAGGGCGATAAAAAAAGCTGAGGTCTTGCATTTACTGATTTAAAGTGATAGAATGCGGCTTAAGCGTAATAATGATAGGAGCTGTTACTATGGAGAATATAAGAATAGAGCTTACGTCAGCGCCCAAGGCTAAGCCCACGGTCGATCCCCTGCCCTTCGGAAAATATTTTTCCGACCATATGTTTTTGATGAATTACGAGGAAGGAAAGGGCTGGTTCGATCCCCGCATCGTGCCCTACGGGCCCTTCTCGCTTGACCCGTCCTGCATGGTCTTCCACTATGCTCAGGAGATATTCGAGGGGCTTAAGGCCTACCGCCGCGCGGACGGCTCGATATGGCTCTTCCGCCCCGCGGATAACTTCAGGAGAATGAACGATTCCGCCCGCCGTATGTGCATTCCCGAGGTCGACGTTGATTTCTGCGTTGAGGCTCTTAAAAAGCTCGTTGCCCTCGAGCGCGACTGGGTGCCGACTCAGGAGGCGGCGAGCCTTTATATCCGCCCGTTTATAATCGCGACCGACTGCACCGTCGGCGTGCACGCGAGCAAGACGTATATCTTCTGCATCATTCTCTCCCCCTCCGGCAATTACTACCCCGAGGGACTCGATCCCGTCAAGATAGCGATCGAGGATGAGGACGTCCGCGCCGTCCGAGGCGGAACCGGCTTCACAAAGTGCGGCGGCAACTACGCTGCCTCCATCCGTGCCGGCGAGCGCGCCGCCGGCAGGGGCTACAGCCAGGTGCTTTGGCTCGACGGAGTGCACCGCAAGTATATTGAAGAGGTCGGCTCGATGAACATTATGTTCAAAATTGACGGAACGGTGGTGACCCCCGTGCTCCAGGGCAGCGTCCTTCCCGGCATCACGAGGCGCAGCATCCTCGAGGTCTGCCGCGATTGGGGCCTTTCCGTTGAGGAGCGCCTTATCAGCGTAGACGAGGTAATCGAAACAGCGGAGAACGGGCACATGGAGGAGATGTGGGGCACGGGCACGGCCGCCGTCGTCTCCCCCGTAGGTCAGATCGAGTACGAGGGCAAGAGCCTCAAGATAGGCGGAGGCGGCATCGGAGAGCTCACTCAGAAGCTCTACGACGAGCTGACCGGCATCCAATGGGGCACCCGTCCCGATACCCGCGGCTGGACCGTTAAGGTTTGCGATTGAGAATTAAAACAGTCATTGACTGAAAAAGTAAAATTTCCTCTTTACTTTTACGGATAAAAGTGCTAAACTACACTAAACTTTTACTAAGGAGCCCAATATGACCTGCATGCAGCGCAAAGCTGAATACGGATTTTTTAGCTTTAGCTTTACCTATTATTTTGGTAAGGCTTGTTGCCGTTTGGTCTGATAGGGTCAGTAAGGGCTATTAAAGGCTTAACCGGACCCCACTGCCAGACGGCGGTGGGGTCCATTTTTTATTAAGGAGAGAGAAAAAATGATAGTTATACTCAAGAAAGATCCCGATCAAAGACAGCTTGACAGCCTGAAGGCTTGGTTAAAGGCAAAGGGAATAGACGTTCACGAATCCACCGGTATCCATCAGACTATACTCGGCCTTATCGGCGATACTACCACGATCGATATAAACCTTCTGAACGCTCTCGAGATAGTCGAGGACGTGAAGCGCGTCCAGGAGCCCTATAAAAAGTGCAACCGCAAGTTCCACCCGGAGGATACGGTCATCAAGGTCGGCGACACTCAGGTTGGCGGCGGAACGCTCACCATGATAGCCGGCCCCTGCGCAGTTGAGTCCGAGGAGCAGATCGTTTCCATAGCGAAGCTCGTAAAGGCCTCCGGCGCGACTATGCTCCGCGGCGGCGCCTTCAAGCCCCGCACGAGCCCCTATTCCTTCCAGGGCATGCGCGAGGAGGGCATTCGTCTTCTTGAGATAGCGAAGGCCGAGACCGGTCTTCCCATCGTTACTGAGATAATGGACGCAAGCCAGCTCGACTGCTTCGAGAACGTGGACGTTATCCAGGTCGGCGCGAGGAATATGCAGAACTTTGAGCTTCTCAAGGTACTCGGCAAGATGGATAAGCCCATACTTTTAAAGCGCGGGCTTGCGAACAACTATCAGGAATTTCTTATGAGCGCAGAATATATAATGGCGGGAGGAAACGAGAAGGTCATCCTCTGCGAGCGCGGCATCCGCACCTTTGAGACCTATACGAGAAACACCCTCGATATCGCCCTCGTTCCAAGCATGAAGCAGCTCAGCCATCTCCCCGTCATCATCGACCCGAGCCACGCAGCGGGAAAATACGCCCTTGTCCCCTCCCTCTCATACGCCGCTGTCGCCGCCGGAGCAGACGGACTTATCATCGAGGTCCATTGCGATCCCGAGCATGCCCTTTCCGACGGGCCGCAGAGCCTTAAGCCGAAGCTCTACGACGAGGTCGCGGCAAAATGCCGCTCCATCCACGCGGTCGTTAACGGAGGTGCGGTATGACGGTGGGCGTAGCCGGTCTCGGCATTATCGGCGGCTCCTTCGCGAAGAGCATAAAGGCGTGCACGAGCCACAAGGTGCTCGGCTGGAACCGTACCCGCTCCACTCTTGAGTACGCAATAGACGTCGGCGCGGTGGACGCCGAGCTTACCGAGGAGAACGTCTCTCAATGCGATATCATTATCGCCGCACTGCCCCCCGCCGCCCTTGTAAATTGGGTGAAGAGCTTCGCGCCCTTCTTCCGCCGGGGGACGGTCTTCGTCGACGCCTGCGGGGTAAAGCGGGCGGTAACTCAGGATATCGAGCCCATCAGCATTGAATATGGCTTTATATACGTCGGCGGCCATCCGATGGCGGGCAAGGAGGTATCGGGCTTTTCCGTATCCTCCGATACCCTGTTCCGCGGCGCGAGCATGATACTGACTACTGCCGACGGGCGCGAGAGCTTCACCGTCTCCGCTCTAAAGCCCTTCTTCTACTCCCTCGGCTTTGGCAGAGTGACGGTCACAACGCCCGAGGAGCACGACAGGATGATAGCCTACACGAGCCAGCTCTGTCACGTAGCCTCGAACGCCTTTATAAAAAGCCCCGCCGCTCAGAAGCACACGGGCTTTTCAGCCGGCTCCTTCCGCGACCTCACGAGGGTGGCAAAGCTCGATGAAAACCTGTGGACGGAGCTTTTCTTCTTAAACGCAGATAATCTCGCCGACGAGCTTGAGCTCTACATCGGCCATCTGAACGAATACCTCACCGCGCTAAGATCGGGAAACGAGGACAGTATGCGCGACCTTCTCCGCGAGGGGCGCGAGATGAAGGAAGAATCGAGAAAGTAAAAAATGGAAAGAGGTCTAATTATGACCGAAACCGTAAGAATAAACACCTCCCGCCCCTACGACGTTATCATTGGAAGCGGGATACTTGATAAATGCGGCGAATATCTCTACGACCTGTTATGGGGCAAACGCCTTGCCGTTGTGACTGACGATATCGTAGCCGGGCTCTATCTTGAAAGAGTGATGATAAGCCTCGAAAGCGCCGGTTTTCGCGTTTTCTCCGTCGTTTTTCCGCACGGAGAGGGCTCGAAAAATATGGGCGTTTTAGCCGAGATCCTTGAAGAGCTTGCCGAGGGCGGGCTTACCCGCGCCGACGCCGTGGTCGCGCTCGGCGGCGGAGTTACCGGGGATATGGCCGGCTTTGCCGCCTCGGTTTATCAGCGCGGCATACCCTTCGCTCAGATCCCCACCACCCTGCTCGCCGCAGTTGATTCCTCCGTCGGCGGCAAAACCGCCGTCGATCTCGCGGCCGGGAAAAACCTCGCGGGGGTGTTTGCCCAGCCCGTTAGGGTTATTTGCGATACGGATACGTTCGACACGCTTCCGCTCGAGGTGTTCGCCGACGGCTGCGCGGAGAGCATTAAATACGGAGTTCTGACCGATTCCGGGCTTTTCGAGAGCTTTTCAAGGCTTGACAGATCGCGTCTTCCCGGGCTCGTCGCCCGCTGCGTAAGGATTAAGGGAGACTACGTTGAGCGCGATGAATTCGATACCGGCGACAGACGTTTTTTAAATCTCGGCCACACGATGGGCCACGCTATCGAGAAGCTATCAGGCTATACCTTCCCCCACGGTCACGCCGTCGGCGTGGGTATGGTTATGGCGGCGCGCGCGGGTGAAAGGCTCGGGATAACCGAGGCCGGCACGGCCGAGGCTATTGCCGCCGCTCTCTCGAATAACGGCCTTCCGGTCGCCTCTCCCTATGCGCCGGAGGAGCTTTACTCCGCCGCTCTCGGCGACAAGAAGCGTATGGGCGGGGAAATTACCGTAGTAATGCCGCTTAAAATCGGCTGCTGCACGCTGAAAACGATGCCCGTAGCCGGGCTTCTTGAGCTCGCCCGCCTCGGCAAGGAGGGCTTATGAACGTAAAGGTCACGCCGCATCCGCTCTCGGGCACTATCCCCGCGATCCCCTCAAAATCCGACGTGCACAGGCTTCTTATCTGCGCCGCCCTATCCGACAGGGGAACGGAGATAAGCTGCCCCGCGGTGAGCGAGGATATCAACGCGACGGCAAGGGCGCTCTCCGCCCTCGGCGCCGGGATAGAGTATAAAGGCGGTTCGTTTTTCGTTGAGCCCGTATCGGCTCCGCCCCGTTCTGCCAGTATAGAATGCAGCGAGTCTGGCTCGACGCTGCGATTTATGCTGCCCGTCGTCACCGCCCTATGCGAAAGGGCGGAGTTTTCCGGCCGCGGCAGACTGCCTGAGAGACCGATAAAGGAGCTTATCTCCGCTCTCGAAAGCGGAGGGGTTAGCTTCTCATCAGACAGGCTTCCCTTCAATACCGAGGGGATGTTTCAGGGCGGCTTAGTCTCCATTCCCGGAAACGTAAGCTCGCAGTACATAACGGGTCTTCTTCTCGCACTTCCCCTGACGCGGCTGGGCGGCGAGGTGCGGCTAACTACCTCGCTTGAGTCGGCCTCATACGTTGATATAACTCTTCGGGCGATGTCTCTCTTCGGAGTAACGCCGCTCGCGGAAGGAAACCGCTGGACGGTTGACGCGGAAGCCCGGTACGTCTCACCGCTGAAGGCGGAGGCGGACGGCGACTGGTCGAACGCCGCCTTCTTCCTCGCGGCTGGGGTCGAGGTAACCGGCCTTGACCCGAAGTCACCGCAGGGGGACAGGGTCATTTTAAATCAGCTTCGGGATATAAGGCGCGGCGGAGCCACAGTCTCCCTCGCCGACACCCCCGATTCGCTTCCCGCTCTCGCCGCCGCGGCGGCATACTCCTGCGGGAAAACTGTATTCACAGACGCCTCCCGCCTCAGGCTGAAGGAGTCCGATCGCATAAAAAGCGTACGCGAAATGCTCGAGGCTCTCGGCGGACGGGCCGAGGAGACTGCGGACGGGCTGACGGTCTGTGGCACGGGGCTTCGCGGTGGTACAGTCAGCTCCTCGGGAGACCACAGGATCGCTATGGCGGCCGCTGTCGCCGCGGCGTACGCCTCGGGCGAAACGGTGATATGCGGAGCCGAGGCGGTGAACAAATCCTATCCCGGATTCTGGGATGATTTCAGAAAGCTTGGAGGTATTGCCAATGTCGTCTGAATTTGGAAAAGCCTTAAAAATACAGATCTTCGGCGCCTCGCACGGCCGCGCCATAGGCGTTACCGCCGACGGGCTCCCCGCCGGGGAGCATATCGACGAGGAGGAGCTTTACAGGTTTATGTGCCGCAGAAGGCCGGGAGCTTCCCCCCTATCGACGGCGAGGAACGAGAAGGACAGGCCTGTGTTTCTCTCCGGCCTTGAGAACGGCATGACAAGCGGCTCCCCGCTCTGCGCCGTTATCGAAAACTCCGATCAGCACTCGGCTGATTACAAAGAGCTTATAACCAAGCCCCGCCCCTCTCACGCGGACTACACCGCCCGCCTGAGATACGGGGACAGCGTCGATATGCGCGGAGGCGGGCATTTCTCCGGAAGGCTCACGGCGCCGATCTGCGTTATCGGCGGTATAGCAAAGCAGATTCTTGAAAGGCGCGGGATATTCATCGGCGCTCATCTGAAGAGCGTCGGCTCAATAGAGGACGCCTCCTTCCCTCTCTATCCCGATAAGGAGCTCTTTGACTCCGTCGCCGCAAAGCCGATCCCGGCCATCTCCGATGAGGCCGCGTCAGCAATGGAAAGCGAGATTCTTGCCGCTAAGGCAGATCTTGACTCTGTCGGCGGGATAATCGAGTGCGCCGCCGTCGGAGTGCCCGCAGGGCTCGGCTCGCCTATGTTCGACGGGATAGAAAGCCGTCTTGCCGCCGTCCTCTTCGGCGTTCCCGCCGTAAAGGGCGTGGAATTTGGCTCCGGCTTCGCCTCGGCAAAGGTCAGGGGCAGCGTTAATAACGACCCCTTTGTCTACGATAACGGGACTGTAAAGACGGAGAAAAACGACGCCGGCGGGATTTTGGGCGGGATAACGAGCGGTATGCCGATCGTATTTCGAGCCGCAATTAAGCCAACTCCGTCTATCGGACAGAGGCAGCGGACGGTCGACCTCTCGACCTTTGAGAATACAGAGCTCACAATAACGGGCAGACACGATCCATGCATAGCTCTTCGCGCCGTTCCCGTAATCGAGGCCGTGACAGCGGCCGTTATACTTGATATAATACTGGAGGAAAAGCAGGATGGAGCTTTCTGAGATAAGAAAAAGAATCGACTCGGCGGACGAGGCTCTGCTCTCGGCATTTCTTGAGCGAATGGAGCTTGCGAAAGAGGCCGCCGAATACAAGGCGGCAAACTCCCTCCCCGTTCTCAATAAGACGAGGGAGAGGGAGATTATGGCGGGCGTGCTCGAAAAGTCCGGCGAGCTCGCCCCGTATTCCCACAGGCTTTACACCACGCTTTTCGAGCTCTCCCACTCGTATCAGGAGGGGCTGAGCTCCGCCCCCTCGAGGGTGCGTGAAAAGGTGGATGCCTCCCTTACCGGAGCGGACGAGCTTTTCCCAGCCTACGGCACCGTCGCAGTACAGGGCGTTGAGGGCGCGTACTCACAGATGGCTGCGGATCACATTTTCCCGCGCGGAAGCCTAATCTTCTTCAAGACCTTCGAGGCCGTTTTCAACGCGGTTGAATCCGGACTCTGCGAATACGGAGTTCTGCCCATTGAAAACAGCTCGAACGGCTCCGTCCGCGCGGTCTACGACCTCATCCGCCGAAAGAACGTATCCATAATCCGCTCAAAGCGGCTCTGCATAAGGCACTCCCTTCTCGTTAAGCCGGGGACGAAGCTTTCCGATATAAAGGAGATCCACTCCCATGAGCAGGCGCTCGGCCAATGCAGCGTTTTTCTTAAATCCCTCGGCGACGGGGTGAAGCTCGTGACCGACGAGAACACCGCGATGGCGTCGGCTCTCGTCGCCTCGAGCGAGCGAAACGACATAGCCGCTATCGCATCCTCTGAGTGCGCGAAGCTCTACGGGCTTGAGGCTCTGCCGGTAAACGTTCAGAACAGCGATAACAACTATACCCGCTTCATCGTTATATCCCGCGAGCCCAAGGTATATCCCGGCGCTAACCGGATCAGCGTTATTCTTGCCCTTGATCACCGTCCCGGCGCTCTTTACGAGGTGCTCGCGAAGTTAGCGGCTCTTGAGATCAACCTTTTGAAGTTAGAAAGCTGCCCCCTCGTAGGCCACGATTTTGAATTCCTCTTCTTCTTTGAGATAGAGGCGAGCGTAAGAGACGAGAGGGTTATTAAGATGCTTGAGGAGCTTGAGCGCTCCTCGCAGGAGTTTACCTACCTCGGCAATTATCAGGAGGACTGACATAACAATCTAAGGGGGCGAGAGATATGCATTACGGCTTATTGGGGCGAAAGCTCGGGCACAGCTTTTCTCCGGAGATACACAGGGCGTTTGGCTGCCCTGAGTACGGGCTCATCGAGCTTGAGCCCGAGGAGCTTGAGGCTTTTTTTGAAAAGAGGGAGTTTAAGGGGCTCAACGTGACTATCCCTTATAAGCTCTCCGTTATGCCCCTTGTGGACGAGATAAGCCCCGAGGCGCTTGAGATCGGCTCTGTCAACACGGTAGTGAACGACGGCGGCAGGCTCAAGGCTTATAACACGGATATCTACGGGTTTGAGTATATGCTCGCCTCCTCCGGCATTAACCCCACCGGAAAAAAGGCCCTCGTCCTCGGCTCCGGCGGCGCCTCGCTCACCGCGAAGGCGGCGCTCAAAAGGCTCGGCGCCCGTGAGATCGTCACAATATCCCGCTCCGGCCCGGATAACTACGGTAACCTTGAGAAGCACTACGACGCGGAATTAATAGTCAACACGACCCCCGTCGGAATGTTCCCGGGCTGTCCCGCCTCTCCGCTCAGTCTCTCCCCCTTTAAACGCCTTGTCGGCGTTGCCGACGTTGTATATAACCCCGCCCGCACCGGGCTTCTGATGGAGGCTGAAAGGCTCGGGATACCGCACGTTGGCGGGCTCGGTATGCTCGTAGCTCAGGCAAAGCGCGCCGAGGAGCTGTTCTTCGGCATTGAGATTTCCGACTGCGAGATAGAGCGCATAGCGGACGAGATATTCCGGGCTACGCAAAATCTCGTTCTCGTCGGTATGCCAGGCACCGGAAAGACGACGGCGGGTAAAAATCTTCAAAGGCTCTCGGGCCGCACGCTTTACGATACGGACGAGCTTATTGAGAAAAAAGCGGGAATATCCATCCCGCAGCTAATAGCGGAAAGCGGCGAGGCGGAGCTTCGCAGGCTTGAAACGGAGGTTATTGCCGAGGTCGGCAAGCTCTCCGGCGCGATAATCGTCTGCGGCGGCGGTGCGGTAACTCAAGAGCGCAACTACCCCCTTCTGCACCAGAACGGCAGGATAATCCAGCTATATCGCGATATCTCCTCACTTTCCGTTAAAAACAGGCCGCTTTCCAAGGATATGGAGACGGTGAAAAAGATGTACGAGATAAGAAAGCCGATGTACGAGGCTTTCCGCGATTCGCTTATTGAGGCGGCTGAGAAAAAGGCCGACAACGCTCTGACCGCCGAGAGAGTCTGGAGGGATTTTTGTGAAAATACTCGTTATTAACGGGCCCAACTTAAATATGCTCGGGATAAGGGAGCCGGAGATCTACGGCAGAGCGACCTATTCCGACCTTGTGGAGCTTATCAGCGCGGAGGCGGAAAGGCTCGGGATAGAGGTAAGCTTCTTCCAGTCCAATCACGAGGGCGCCATAGTTGACGCGATACAGGGCGCATACGGAACGGCGGACGGGATAGTGATAAATCCAGCAGCCTACACTCACACCAGCGTCGCCCTGCTCGACGCCGTTAAGGCCGTCGGGATTCCGACGGTTGAGGTACATATTTCCGATCCCGATCTGCGCGAGGGTTTCCGCAAGCAGAGCTTTATCCGCTCCGCCTGCATAAAGACAGTGAAAGGCAAGGGCTTTGATGGCTACCTCGAGGCTCTGCGGATGCTTATTGAATATATCAGCAACAATGAGGAGCGCCTATAACAGGCGCTCCTCATTGTTTTCAATCACTTGTAATTCATTTTACTTAATGGTATAATGGCCGCAAATGCAAATAATCGTTGGGAGTGTCTTTTATGATCTCAGCAAATCTCAGCCCCAATGACTCGGGGCTCAGTATTATCATAGTCGGCTGCGGCAAGGTCGGCTCGACCATAACCGCCGCCCTGTACCGCGAGGGGCACGACGTTACCGTTATCGATAAAAACCCTGCGACTGTCCAGGCGCTTACGAACAGCTACGACGTTATGGGCATAGTCGGCAACGGGGCGAGCTATTCCGTTCAGATGGAGGCGGGCATCGAGTCCGCCGATCTCATCATAGCCGTGACCGGGTCAGACGAGCTCAATCTTCTCTGCTGCACGGTGGCGAAGCGTGTCGGTCACTGCGACGCCATCGCGAGAGTGAGAAACCCGGACTACGCCGAGGAAATACCATATCTGCGCGAGCAGCTCGGGCTTACGATGATAATAAACCCCGAGCTTGAGGCGGCAAACGAGATCGCCCGCATCTTATACCTGCCGAGAGCGCTCGCCGTCAGCCCATTCGCAAAGGGGCAGGCCGAGCTCGTGCGTTTCCGGCTCCCCGAGGAAAACGAGCTTTGCGAAAAGAAGCTTATGGATCTCGGCGCCCTCGTTAAAAATATCCGTTTCTGCGCCATCGAGCGCGGAGGCGAGGTATATATACCCGACGGAAGCTTTACCCTGAGCGCCGGGGACACCGTGACCTTCGTCGCCTCCGCGAGAGCGGCGGCCACGTTTTTCGACAGCATCGGGCTTCGCTCCGGAAAGATAGGCAGGGTAATGATAATCGGCGGCGGAAAGGCGGCCTATTACCTCGCCCGCCAGCTTCTATCGATGGGAAAAACCGTAAAGATCATCGAGTCCAACCGAGCCCGCTGCGAGGAGCTTGAAAGCCTGATACCCGAAGCCATCATAATAAACGGCAACGGGAGCGACGAGGACCTTCTCCAGGAGGAGGGCATCCGCACTGCGGACGCCTTTGTGCCGCTCACCGGAATGGACGAGGAGAACATTCTCCTCACCCTCTACGCGCGAGAGGTTTCCGGTGCGAAGGCCATAACCAAGATCAACAGAATAAACTTCAGAAACGTGATTCAGGGGCTCGACCTCGGAAGCGTGGTCTATCCCAAGTATATCACCTCCGAGGCCATAATAGCCTACGTCAGGGCAAAAAAGGCATCCATAGGCAGCGGTATCGAGACGCTTTACCATCTTTTCGATTCGCGGGCGGAGGCCATTGAATTTAAGGTTGGCGAGGTCGACGGCGTCACCAATATCCCGCTCAAAGATCTTAAGACGAAGGACAATCTGATAATCGCCTCTATAAACCACCTGGGCAAAGCGATCGTCCCCGGCGGCGGCGACTGCATCAGCGCCGGAGATACCGTCGTCGTAGTAACTACGAACACCGGGCTTCACGATATAAGAGACATACTGGGGTGACGCCGTGAACAGACGAATGATCGTTTACATTCTCGGCCACGTTATGACGATAGTGGCCGCGCTCATGGTTCTCCCCTTCATCGTCGGTCTCATTTACAGGGAGCCGGAATGCATCTGGTTTCTTGCAGTCCTGCTCGGGGCAGGTCTCATCGGCCTCGCGCTCCGCTCGCTGAAGTCTGAGGACACGGTTTTCTACCTCAAGGAGGGCTGCGTCGCTACCGGACTGAGCTGGATAATAATGAGCCTTATCGGTGCTCTCCCCTTCTTTCTCTCCGGGGCTATTCCGAATTTCGTCAACGCCCTTTTTGAGACCGTGTCGGGCTTTACCACAACGGGAGCGAGCGTTATTGACGACGTGGAGGCTCTCTCCCACTGTATGCTGTTCTGGCGGAGCTTCACCCACTGGATAGGCGGAATGGGCATTCTCGTTTTCCTTCTGGCGATAATTTCAATGACGGGCGGCAGTCAGATGAACCTTATGCGTGCGGAGAGCCCGGGTCCCTCGGTCGGAAAGCTCGTTCCTAAGGCGCGTCATACGGCGATGATACTCTATATGATCTACACCGCGCTGACGGTAACGATGATACTTATCCTCGTTCTCGGCGGTATGCCCTTTTTCGACTCCGTATGCACCGCCTTCGGCACGGCGGGAACCGGCGGCTTTGGTGTCAAGGCCTCGAGCATGGCTGATTACGCCCCGTTTCTCCAATGGGTCGTAACGATTTTTATGATCCTCTTCGGCGTAAACTTCAACGCGTACTACCTTCTTCTCCTCAAGAAGTTCAAGCAGGCCTTCGGTATGGATGAGGTGCGCTGGTACCTCGGGATAATCTTAGTCGCGATCGCCATTATCGTACTGGATCTTCGCAAGATCTCGGCGTCGTTCGGCACGAATTTGAGGGACGCCGCCTTCCAGGTCGGCTCGATAATCACGACGACCGGCTTTTCGACCGTCAACTTCGACGTTTGGCCTTCCCTGTCCAAAACGATGCTCGTGGTGCTGATGTTCATCGGTGCCTGCGCCGGATCCACCGGCGGCGGCATAAAGGTTTCGAGAATCGTCGCCGTACTGAAAGCGGGGCTCAACGAGCTGCATATGTACGTCCATCCGAAAAGCGTGCGCAAGGCGCGGCTCGACGGCAAGCCGCTTGACGACAGCTCTGTTCGCTCGATACTTGTCTACTTCGCGTTTTTCATGGTTATTTTTACCGGCTCGGTAATCGTAGTCAGTCTCGATGGTAAGGATCTCGTTACGAACTTCACCGCCGTCGCAGCCACGATAAACAATATAGGCCCCGGTCTCAGTCTTGTCGGACCTATAAGAAATTACAATCTGTTCTCAGATCTGTCGAAGTTTGTACTTATGTTCGATATGCTTGCAGGAAGGCTTGAGCTCTTCCCGCTTGCGCTTCTCTTTTACCCATCAACGTGGAAAAGCCTTACATACAAGGTCAGAAAGTAAATGTAAAAGGCTGCGAAGTATTCCTTCGCAGCCTTTTTATTATCCAAGCTCGTTTATATCTGCTTTCTCCGCCACGACTATGAGGCGGTCGCCCTCTTTCAGCGGCTCATTCGGGTCAATAAGCTCCGAGCGGAGCGTTTCGTCCTTTCTCGCCACCACATTGATATTCATTCTCTCGCGGAGACGGAGCTGCCTCAGCGTTTTTCCAACCCAATCCGGCTTCGGATATATCTCAACGACGCAGAGATCGCTGCCGAGGTCGAAATAGTCGAGGAAATCGTCGCTCATAAGCCTTTTAACGTTTCTGAAAGCGGCGTCCTCCTCTATATTTATGACCTCGTCCGCCCCGATCTTTTTAAGGATATCGGCCATACGGCTGTTGCTCGCCTTCGCGATAACGAATGGAACTCCAAGCTCCTTTGCCACCATAACGCACATTATGCTCGGCTCGAGGCTCTGGCTCATCGAGACGATTACCATATCCATGTGCTCTATGCCCAGCCCCTTTATTGCCTCGGGATCGGAGAGGTCTGCAGTCATCGCGTAAGCCGCCTTATCCGACAGCTGAGACACCGATTCCTCGTTGTTGTCGGCAATAAGCACGTCGGCTCCGCTCTCGAAAAACTCCTCGGCAAGATACTTCCCGAAGGTACCGAGTCCCAGTATAGCCACAGATTTTTTCATTTGGCTCACCCCACTATGAATTTTCCCTCAGCAACGCTTACGCTGTTTTTCGGGCTGCGCCTCATTCTGAAGAAGAGGGCGAGGGAAATCGGCCCGATTCTGCCTAAATACATACAGATTATAATAATGATCCTGCCGAATCTATTGAGGTAAGGCGTCAGCTCCCTTGTAAGTCCCACCGTCGCTGTCGCGCTGAAAACCTCGTAGGCTCCGTCGGTAATAGTCACCTTATTCACGGCGCATAGGAGCACCGTAAAGATAAGCGCCACCGAGAGGCTTGCCGTCATTATCGCCGTCGCCTCCTGCACGAAGGCTCTGTTCACCTTCCTGTTCAGAATAACGGTCTCGTTTCTGTTCAGAATGAATGAAACGGTGTTTTTCAGGATAACGTAAAAGGTGACGGTCTTGATGCCGCCCGCTGTGCCGACCGGGGAGCCGCCGATAAACATCAGCACGAGCCCGATGAAGACGGAGGCCTCGGTAAGCCCCTTTTGGCTGAAGGTCGCAAAGCCCGCCGTTCTGAAGGTGACGGACTGGAAAAAACTGTTCAGTATCTTGTCGCCAAGGTTCATTCTGCCGAGCGTCATGGGATTGTTACCCTCAAGAATAAAAATCGAGGCCGCTCCAATCAGAATAAGTGCGAGGGTCACGGAGAGGACGAGCTTTGTATGCTCGCTTATCCGCCTCTGCTTTTTATCCCCGCGCCTAAGATTTGCGGTGATATCAAACCAGACGATAAAGCCGATGCCGCCGATTATGATAAGCAGCATAGTGGTTATCAGAACAAGGGGATCTGAGGCGTAGTCCGTCAGGCTGTTCGGCCCGATAACGTCTATTCCGGCGTTGCAGAATGCCGATACCGACGTAAAAACAGATACCCAAACGCCCTTTATAAGTCCGAAGCGCGGAATAAAGGCGGGAAGATACAGAAGCGCTCCCACGCCCTCTACAATGAAAGTACCACTCAGCACCCTTCCCAAAAAGCCGAAAAGCCCATTCGGCGTTGAAAGATTAAAGGCGTCCATCAGAAGTATCTGATCCTTTAGTCTCATCTTCTTGCGAAGCTTCAAAATAAACGCCGAGTAGATGGTTATCACGCCGAGACCGCCGAGCTGGATCAGAAGCAGTATCACGGCCTGGCCGAATACGCTCCAGTGTGAAAACGTGTCGACTACGACGAGGCCGGTGACGCAGACCGAAGTCGTCGAGGTGAAGAGCGCCGTCAGCACCGAGGTCTTTTCTCCCGGGGCGGTCGAAATGGGAAGGGCGAGGATCACCGTTCCAAAAAGGATCAGGGCGAAAAAGCCGAGTGGGATTATCTGAGCCGATGAAATTTTCAGAAATCCTTTCTTCCTCATTGTGTTTTCTCCTAATTTTTGTTATAATATTATACAATGTGCGCCGGGATTTTTCAATAGCGCCGCGTTTCTTTCTTTACACCGGCTTTATTTCCCGCCCACTGATACACAAATGTGCATAGTTCAAGGAGGATCGCGCTATGCTGGAGCTAAAGAATCTCTCCTTCTCCGTTCTTGACGAGAAGGGCGAAAGAAAAGAAATAATCCACGATCTTGACCTCACGGTTGAGGATAACAAGCTCGTTGTGATAACCGGTCCGAACGGAAGCGGCAAGTCCACGCTTGCAAGGCTTATAGCCGGCATAGAGAAGCCGGACTCCGGCAGCATCCTGCTTGACGGGCAGGATATCACCGGGCTCAGCATCACCGAGCGTGCGAACAAAGGCGTCGGCTTCGCCTTCCAGCAGCCGGTCCGCTTTAAAGGCATCAAGGTATTTGACCTTCTGCGCATAGCCTCCGGGCGCAAGCTCAAGGTATCCGAGGCCTGCGGCTATCTCTCTGAGGTCGGTCTCTGCGCGAGGGATTATATCATGCGCGAAGCGAACTCCTCTCTCTCCGGCGGCGAGCTCAAGCGCATTGAGATTGCGACTGTTCTCGCCCGCAACTGCAGGCTGACGGTTTTTGACGAGCCGGAGGCCGGAATAGACCTCTGGAGCTTCCAGAACCTTATCCGCGTTTTCCAGTCCCTCAGGGAGAATATAAAGGACAGCTCAATGGTCATCATCTCGCACCAGGAGCGCATACTGAACATTGCCGACGAGATTGCCGTGCTCTCCGACGGGCGCATAACGGCGAAGGGCTCAAGGGACGAGATCTTCCCGACGCTTATCGGCACGGAAGCCGCGCAGGACGTATGCGCGAGGCTAAAGTAAGGGAGGCAGCGGAAAAATGGTAGAGCTTACAGAAGTACAGAAAAGGCTGATTGCCGAGGTCGCCGACCTTCATCAGGTGCCGATCGGCGCCTATAACTTCCGGGCAAACAGCGGCCTTGCCGGCCGGAATACTACTGCGAACATAGATATCCAGTCAAAGCCCGACGGGAGCGGAATTGATATTCATATAAAACCGGGCACTAAAAACGAGAGCGTTCATATCCCGGTTGTAATATCCGAAACGGGAATAAAAGAAACAGTTTATAACGACTTCTTTATCGGAGAAGATGCCGACGTTACGATCGTTGCAGGCTGCGGGATCGACAACTGCGGGAATCAGGACTCTCAGCACGACGGAATACACCGCTTCTTCGTAGAAAAGGGCGCAAAGGTAAAATACGTTGAGAAACACTACGGCTCCGGCGACGGGATGGGAAAGAGAATACTCAATCCGGTAACTGAGGTATATATGGACGAAGGCAGCTCCATGGAGATGGAGATGGCGCAGATAAAGGGCGTCGATTCAACGGAGAGAACAACAGTAGCCGAGCTCAAAAAGGACGCAAATTTAGTCGTCCGTGAGAGGCTGATGACACACGGCGAGCAGAAAGCTCTCAGCGTATATAAAGTGACGCTCTTCGGCGAGGGCTCGACCGCAGATGTCGTTTCCCGTTCAGTCGCGAGAGATAAGTCATATCAGAAATTTGACGCCTGCATTATCGGCTCCGCCCCCTGCAAGGGACACACAGAATGCGACTCGATTATAATGGACGAGGGCACGATACTCGCGGTTCCCTCCCTCGAAGCGAGAAACGTGGACGCTGCCCTCGTACACGAGGCGGCAATCGGAAAAATAGCCGGGGAACAAATAATAAAGCTGATGACCCTCGGACTTACCGAGCAGGAAGCCGAAGAAGAGATAATAAACGGATTTTTAGCGTAAAACACAAAATCGCGGGAGAACGTTTCTCCCGCGATAATTATAACCAAAATAAAAATGAAAGCAGCCGAAAATCGGCTGCTTTCTTATGTTGGCGTCTTCCTATCTTCCCGGGCCGTCGCCAGCCAAGTATTTTCGGCGCAAGTGAGCTTAACTACTGTGTTCGGAATGGGAACAGGTGGACCCTCACCGCAATAAACACCAACTCTAAACAGGGTTTGCACCCTAAGAACTGAACAAAAGGGGAACAAGAAAGAGAACGAAACATAAGGTTGAGCTTGCTAATTCGTTAAGGTCAAGCCCTCGGGTTATTAGTATCGGTCAGCTGAACGTGTTACCACGCTTACACCTCCGACCTATCAACGGTATAGTCTACA